>Ga0326728_10009998_pt1 | contig 22437 bp, 18 predicted proteins | sample MB3enrmetagenome_FD_207602 | JGI IMG/M metagenome (GOLD analysis project Ga0326728, IMG submission 207602) | Lab enriched peat soil microbial communities from McLean, Ithaca, NY, United States - MB31MN | ecosystem: Environmental > Terrestrial > Soil > Wetlands > Peat | place: USA: New York... | reverse complement strand
CCATCCCGGCAGTGTGGAAACCTTTTGTAGTTTCATGGTATAAAAATGATAAATCAATATTTTAGTGATCACCATGACCGAAAAGAAAGGGCACTATGAGAAGGGGCATTGGGTGGAAGACCCCGTTGCAGCCCCCGTAAAAGAGGAGAGCCAGATCGACATCCGTATTGACGCCGCAACCAAATCGGTCATATCTGCGATGAACGATCTCGCAAAAGTCACCCACGATCTCGTGGCAACGGAAGAGGGCAAGAAGTATATCGAGAATACCGTGAAAGAGACTACGGTTCAGGTCCAGAAGTCCTTTGACGACATACTCGCCCGGGCCAAAGCCGAAGTGGACAAGGCGAAAGCCGATATGGAAAAGGCAAAGGCTGGAGTGGAAAAGGCAAAGGCCGACATGAGCAAACCCGTCGAGCCAAAAAAGTAAGCGATAGGGGGGAGATTCCCGCACGGGATCTCAAGTCTCTTTTTTCCGGTAGCCCCTCCTACCCGACGTTCTTTTTTATCCATGCAACGTAGTGGTCCATCCAGTTCTGCAGGTAGGCCCTGCTCCCGGCCCCGATGTTTCCTTCCCCGTCAAACATGCCATCCCGCATCTGGAGATATGCCTCGGGCTGGCGGAGCACGGCAATGTCCAGGTAGGAGAGAACATTTCGCAGGTGCTGCTGGGCCATGGCCGTGCCGATGGCACCGGTGGAGACCCCGATAATCCCCGCAGGTTTTCCCGCCCATACGCCCTGGCCGGGCGGTCGGGAACCATGGTCAAGGGCGTTCTTGAGTACGCCCGGGATAGAACGGTTGTATTCCGGGGATACAAACAGGATGCCATCGGCGGAACGGATCTCGCTCTTCATCCGCACGACCGCCGGAGCCGGGTTCTCGTCGTCATCCTGGTTATACAGCGGCAGGTCGCCGATCCGCACCTGGCGGAAGGAAAATTCCGGCGGCGCCAGCTTCACGATGGCATCGGCAAGTTTCCGGTTGAATGAATCCTTCCGGAGGCTTCCGACAATAACGGCAATCTGGTACTGGCTCATACATCTTACCTTCGTGAGGTAAGGTATCTGTATCTCCCTGCCCCTTCAAAAAGGCATTGACCCGGACCCCTCTGAAGGCTCACCGTTCTCCCCCCTCAATCCGGGGCCGGAACGGGCTTTTTTCCTCTCAGGGTCCGGTGGTGAACACAAAAACAGGCCTCTTTTGTTCACCGCGGAAGTTATCCCGGCGATTTGCGTCGAAAACCTCAAACCGGGCACATTGCGGGGAGTTATATTTTCCCTTTGGCGGTGTTCTGTACGGGGTGTTTTTTGTGTCTGGCTTTGTAATGTATGGCACCTGATCGGGCCCCGGGATGCCATTATGGGCCCGGATCCGGATTGGGAGGGTACAGGAAAATGATGAATAACGGTGGGTGATCCGGGTGATCCTGTCCCCACCCCCTCAAAAAGCAGGGGTAGGGGAGGTCCCTGTCAGGTCAGGAAACCAGTATGCCACGAACTCTGGTCGCATACCATACCCCGAATCCGCTTACGATGGCAAAAAGAATGACTATGACTACGGTCAGTGCAGGCTGGCGGTCCGGGTGCGCTATCATATTGATGTATATAGCCAGTCCCTCGATAAGGGTAAGGAGGACTACCATCATTGGTAAGTTATGTTTCTTTTGCGTCATGCTCTCTTCACACTTCGATATATACGCTGATTTTAAAGACTTAGGTATCTGTTCCTGTCCCAAGGGTTACGATGTTAATTTATTTCACCGTCAGGCAGGAGAGAAGGGTACTTCCCTTACCCCCACACCATTTTTATCCCCAGCCCCCCGAAACAATCCTATGAAACTCCTCGCATTCAACGGGAGCCCCCGGAAGAAGTGGAACACCACGACGCTCCTGGAACATGCGCTCAAAGGCGCTGAGTCCGAAGGGGCAAAGACCGAACTCATCCACCTCTATGATCTCGATTACAAGGGCTGCGTCAGCTGCTTTGCCTGCAAACGGATCGGCTCCAAAAGCTACGGGCACTGCGCCCATAAAGATGCTCTCACTCGCGTCTTCAAAAAAGTCGAGGCAGCGGATGCGATCCTGATCGGCTCGCCCATCTACTATTCGATCACGACTGGAGAAACGCGGTGCTTCCTCGAACGGCTGATGTTCCAGTACTCTGTTTACGACAAAGAGCGGACATCGCTCTTTGGCCGGAAGATCCGGACCGGGTTTATTTACACGGCCGGTGCAAAGGAGGAGATGGTGCGGGAGATGGGCTTTGACCGGAATGCGCAGCTGACGGAGATGGCGATGGCCCGGATCTTCGGGTCCTGCGAGTCTATGTTTGTTACCGACACGCTCCAGTTCGATGACTATTCGAAATATGTCTCCACGCTGTTTGACCCTGCGGAGAAGGAGAAACACCGGAAAGAGCAGTTCCCGAAGGACTGCAAAAAGGCATACGGGCTTGGGGCACGGCTGGTCCGGAAGGGGGCGTGATCTTTTCCGGCAATAGTGCTGCCGCGGGGACGCCCTTCTGGGGTGCCGACAACCCTCGGGTTTTGAAATTTTTTGGATAATCCTGTTTATCCGCCACGTTTCCACAAACAGGAGCGATGGAGAAGATCGGTAATACTATCCGCATCCATCACGGGAAAATACTGCAAAAAAATTTTCACTCAACAACGGATTTATGGAGTCCCGCGATGAGTATTTTTTATTATGGGATGCTGGGCTTATCCGTACTTATGTATCTTCTGTGAACACATGTGCACCTGTCAGGCCTCCTGGGTCTGCTAAAAATGACCTTGTGTCTCTCTTGATAAAAAGACAGGGTATTACTCTCAGAAAAAAGGTATTACATTACGATTTATGATGGCAGGTTAGTGAGATCGATATTCCATGAAGTCTCATAGGGAACCGGGGAACTACCCTGGAACCGGATTTTGAGGGTTGATCCCTGCCCGAACAGGTTGAGGGAACCCTCGGGGATAGTGATGCTTCCTTTCATGGTCGCCTGGTGATTGGGTGCGATCGAGTTAAAACTGATTTCTGCGCCGGGATATTCCTCGCCGACCGGATTGTAGAGTACAGGAGATGCAATGAGGGTCAGTCCTTCCTTTCCTGTATTTACTATGGTAAGCGTCACAACTATTGTCTGATTGTCCTGGATTTCGATGTGGTTGATCCCGGCATCAAATGCATACTCGTCGTATTCAAAGTGGGCCTGCTGATTCAGGCTCAGGGGTTGTTGTATCCCGGGAATAGACGGGGCGGTTGCAGTACATCCTGCTACGATAATTAAGGCAATGAGACCCGGCAGGATGCAAAGAAATCTCATGGTGAACAACTGGTACGTTCAATCATATATATCCGGGACATGCTGGCGCCCAAACAGGTGTAGCATAATACGATGAAATTTCGTTCGCCAGCCACGAATGTGTCAGGATCTTACTGTACATTGGTGAACCGGTACGCCCCGTTCGGTACCGCAATCTCGAACCGTGCACCCTTTCCCGGTTCCCCGGTTTCATGGATAGTGATCCCGGTCAGCGAGAGGATCTCGCGGGAGAGGAAGAGCCCAAGGCCGGTGTTCTTCCCAAAGCCGCGATCGAATATCTTTTCCTTATTCCCGGGCGGGATGCCATCTCCGTTATCCTCGCACACGATGATCCCGTGGCCGTCCCGGTCAACAAGAGAGAACCGGATTGTGGTGATCTTTCCCCCGTACCGGATGGCATTATCAACGAGATTATAGAAGACCTTGACAAGAAGCGGGTCGGCAAAAACCTCTGTACCGGAGGGAATCTCATTTTTCACGGTGACATTCCCCAGTGACACCTGCCGTGCGGCTGTTTCAGCAAGAGTCCTGATATCCAGCCACACGGGTTCAGTTTTTCTTACGGTCTCGTAGGTGCTCGCGAACTGGATCATGGATGCGATACGGGTGCTCACCTGGGAGATCCATTTGAAGTAATCCTCAAGTGCCGGGTCCCTGACCTTCTCGTGGAGGAGCTCAAGAAACCCGTTCAGCGCAACGAGCTGGTTGCTGATGTCGTGCCGGGTAACGTTTGTAAGGAGGGCAAGGCTCCTGTTTGCCTGGTGGAGTGCCTCTTCAGCCCGCTGGTGTTCGGTGACGTTGCGGATCGCGCCGATTAAAACTTCACGTCCCTGAAGGTTTGTCGCATTTACGGTAATCTCGACCGGGAAGACACTGCCATCCTTTCTCTTGTGGTACCGGTCCCGGATGAACCGTGTTCCCTCTGTTATCGCGGCACGGGTTGCATCTGTCTCGGCGGACAGGGTGGTAAGGGGTAGGCCGAGAAGTTCGCCCTTCTCGTATCCATGCATAAGCGACAATGCATCGTTGCAGTCAATGATAGTCCCGGTCTCCCGGTCAACCACCGTGATCCCATCGGATTCAGCGGCGAATATGCCCCGGTATTTCGCCTCGCTCTCCCGGAGTGCCACTTCAGCCTTTTTCCTTTCGGTGATGTCGTGTACCGATCCAATCAGGTGTGTACAGTTACCATCCTTATCAAAAATGGGAGCGATACTGACTTCCCCGGTCAGCTGCCCTGACGGATAACCGGAGGTTTCTTCCCAGCGAACGATGGCCTTTTCTTCGATTGCCTGCTGGTATTTTTGCAGAACCATGGGGAGGGATTCGTGGGGAATGATCTCGTCTACCTTCCTGCCGATCACCTGATCATAGGATAATCCGGTGGTTCTGCTGAATGCCCGGTTGACAGATGTGAAACGGTACTGCCTGTCAGGTTCGACGGTCAACTGGAAGATGACGTCCCCGACGGTATTATAGATTGAAGCAAGGCATTGTTCACTTTCATACAGTTCCTTATCATCCTGTTTCTTCTCGGTGATGTCCCGGGCTTCGGGAATAAGCAACCGGATCCTGCCCTCTGGATCAGATACCGGTTTGAGGGAAAAGTCGACTGCCATCCTGGAATTTCCCGCCCCCTCAATTTCTTCTTCGTACCGGACAAATCTGCCCTTTGCCGCCTCATGTATGGCATCCCTGAGCCGCTGGACACGTGCCGCATTTCCCCGCCACCATGGAGACTCCCAGAAGGGGCGGTTGACAACATCCCCGAGACGCGCGCCCACAAAATCCAGGGCCGTGCGATTGACCTCGATCAGGATGCCCTCAGGTGTCAGCAGGCCCGTGAACTGGAACGTGCTGTCAAAGATTGCCCGGAATCTCTCCTGGCTTTCCCGCAGTGCCTCCTCCGCCTGCCTGAGTTCTGTGATGTCCTCCATATGGACCATGATCAGGTCAGGAGGAACGAAGGATGCGGTGGTATGGATGAGTCTTCCGGGCAGGAAGTGCTCTGATACGAGATCCTTTGAAATAACGGTCCGATCCGAAAAACACTTCCTGATCTCCGATAAGAGTTCAGGACGGTGTGCATAGAGATCGGATGCGCTCCTTCCGAAGAAATCATGCGCCCGCCCGCTGGTAAGGGTTTCCGCTGCCTTGTTGTAGTCAGCAAGGAAAAAATCCCCATTGCGATGCTGCCAGGTGAAAATGGCGAGCGGGTTGTTCTGGTACTGCTCGCGGAACCGGGTCTCACTCTCTTCGAGCGCCGCTTCAGTTGCTTTTTTCTCGGTAATATCCAGGCCAACCGACTGGTATTCAGTAACCCTTCCGGAAGGATCGAAGATCGCACGGTCGCTCCACCGCTGCCACCGTACTGTGCCGTCCTGCAGGATGATTCTGTGTTCGATGCTGTCGATAGGGTGATCGGGGGTCAGGGATGCAAAGAACCGTTTCACGCGCTCCCGGTCCCCGGCCGGGATATTCGGGCGGAACCGTTTCCCCAGTACGTCATCACGCTTCAGTCCGAAATACCGGCAATATGCTTCATTGACAAAGACGTGGGTGCTGTCCGGCAGGAACCGCGAGATGAGTTCGATCTGGTCCTCGACTACGTTCCGGTACCGCTGCTCGCTCTCGCGGATTGCATCGTCCGTCCGTTTCCGCTCAGTAATGTCGCGGATTGATTCGATCGCACCGACCACATCCCCGTGCCGGTTGTAAAGCGGGCTGGCCATACCCATGAGAGTAACTTTTTTCCCCTTCGGGAAGGAATGGGTCGTATCGGCGATCAGGGTATCCTTTTCGTGGATAATATGTGCATATTTCCGGGAAATGACCTCATCAGATTCAAAGATCAGATCGATCAGGATCGGCTGCCGTCCTCCATAGAACGGGATTGCATATTCGTAATCCCCTTTTCCCAATATCGCCGCTGCCGAAACGCCCGTCATCTCTTCTATGGCACGGTTCCATGCAATCACCACGCCATCGGTATCGATTGCAAAGGTTGCATCGGGAAGGAAATTGATGATATCCGCTTCACGCTGCTCATGGTCCCGGATACTTGCTTCTGCCTGTCTCTGCTGGACTGCATGACGGATCTGGTGTTCGAGCTCGGTGAATTGCGATACCGGCTCCCCGCCTTTCTGGAGATAAAAATCGGCTCCCTGGTTTAAAGCCTGGATAGCAACCTCTTCCCGTCCCCGGCCGGTGAACAGAATAAATGGAATGGTATTTCCTGAAGATCGTACCTTCTTTAAAAATGCGATACCATCCATCCCCGGCATCTGGTAATCAGAGACTATTGCATCGTACGTCTCTGTATCCAGAAGGGCCAGGGCTTCGGGAGCTGAGGTAATGATATCAACAGAGAACTGCCCGCTCCTCTCAAGGAAAAGCTTGCCGACTTCGAGCAGGCTCTCCTCATCATCAACGTAAAGGATGGAGATCATAGCAGTCAGGCCCTGTCTGTTACAATTTTTAATTCGTGCTTGGATCTTGAATAATATTGGTATAAGCCATGCTTACGGAACAGGATTGCGGTGATCCTGCAGGGCAGGATGAAATAAAATAATCAGGGAACCTGACATTCCCGCAGCCATACGCCAGTTCTCCTTTGGATAAAAGAGTATGAAGAATTCCGGGATCTGATGAAAAGAGAGACCGGACCATTATTTTTTTGCTTTCCGGATAATGGTCAGGTCGCCGAGGGTCTGGGTGATCTTTGCCTGGGTCTTCTTCTCCGCGTCGGCTGCGGGCATATCGACGAGCTTAATCCCAAGGACCTTTTCGAGTTTCTTTCTGACCTCTTCTTCCGGGATCAGCTCCCCTTTCTCGATCTTCTTGATGAGCAGCTCCCGCACCATCAGCTGGAGGGCGAGATCCTTCTGGGAGAGCCCTTTTTCCATCCGGGCGTTCCTGACCCGGTTGGCATAATCCTCGACAATATCGCCTTCCATGTAATCGAACATGTCCCGTTTCCGCTGTGCCGGGGCCTTCGCACCGGGTGCCCGGGCCCCCGGTGCAGCCCGGCCTGGTGCCGGCCGCTGCACGTCCGTCCGCCGGGGCTGCTGGACCTCGGTGCCGAACTTCCCGCACCGGCTGCAGACCTGCAGTTCAGCGCCCTCCACACGGATCAGTTTCGGGATGCCGCGAATGGTTTCCCCACACATTTCGCACTGCATAATCTCACAAACACTTTATATGGCGATTTCCCTATATACCTATTTGAGGAATACACGTGGGCGATATTCTCCGCGATACGGCAGAACCGCAGACTCCTGAGGAGCTGTGCAGGCTGTACCGCTCGCTCACCGAGCAGCTGCGGGATCAGCTCCAGCGGATCGAGAGCGACAAACAGGATCTCGAGAGCCAGATGACGGACCGGATCACAAACCTTGAGTCGCGCAACTTAGAGCTCCGCGAGCAGATCCGGCAGGTCGAGGCTGACAAGCGTTATATCGAGACCCAGAAGATCCGGTACGAGCGGGAAGTACGAAAGCTCAAGAGCGAGAGCGAGCAGCTCCGGAGCCCCCCGCTCATTATTGGTACCATCGTTGACGTAGTTGATGCAACCCGGGTGATAGTCCGGAGCAGTGCCGGGCCGCGTTTTCTCGTGCGAAGTTCGCCCAGCATCAACCCGGACGACTTAAAGGCCGGTGCACGCTGCACGCTCAACCAGCAGTCGCTTGCCATCGTGGAGCTCCTGCCCAGTTCGTTCGATGCCCAGGTTTACGGTATGGAACTGGTGGACTCCCCACAGGAGTGTTATTCGGATATCGGGGGCTTAAAAGAGCAGATCAACGAGATCCGCGAGGCAGTGGAACTCCCGCTCAAGCGCCCCGAGCTCTTCACCCGGATAGGGATCGAACCCCCCAAGGGCGTGCTCCTCCACGGGCCGCCGGGGACCGGAAAGACCCTGCTTGCAAAGGCGGTTGCCCACGAGACCAACGCCCATTTCATGCGGGTGGTGGGAAGCGAGCTTGTCCAGAAATATATCGGGGAGGGGGCCCGCCTTGTACGCGAGCTCTTCGAGCTTGCCAAGAAGAAGTCCCCGACTATCATCTTCATCGACGAGATAGACGCGGTGGGCGCATCGCGGACCGAGGCAAATACCTCCGGTGACCGTGAGGTGCAGCGGACCCTCATGCAGCTCCTTGCCGGCATGGACGGTTTTGAGAACCGGGGCGATGTGAAGATCATCGGGGCGACAAACCGGATCGATATCCTGGACAAGGCCCTGCTCCGGCCGGGCCGGTTCGACCGGATCATCGAGATCCCGCTGCCCGATGAGGAGGGCCGGCTCTCCATCTTAAAGGTACACAGCCGGACACTTACCATGGACGACTCGGTCGATCTCCCCGAGATTGCGGGCCTCACCGAAGGAAAGAACGGGGCCGACCTCCGGGCTATCTGCATGGAAGCGGGGATGTACGCCATCAGGAACGAGCGTGCGGCAATCACCCGCGAGGACTTCCTTTCTGCGATCGAAAAAGTCCGTCTCGATTTCAGCAGTACCCTTCCCGATGTGGAAGGGCGGATGTTTGCCTGATTTTTTTAAGATTTTCACCGTGCTTACTGTCCTTGCCCGGTCCTGTTTTATTTTCAGGACCTCTCAAACCGGGGGGAGGATTCTTATGGCTCCGGTGAGCGTTCTCCCCTGTGGCGACCGTGAACTTTTTCCCGTACCACGCCAAGATGTACCGGAGTCACGGTATCTTCGAAGTGAATGCGTATGAGTGATCCAGAACCTGTAAAAGAAGAAATTACCAAAGAATCCACGGAAGCGACGACCGGTGCTGTGGCGGAGACCACGGACGCGCCGGGGACCGCCGCTGGTGGCACGGAAGAATCGCCGACAGAGAAGGCTGTTGCAGCACCGGATCCCAGGGCGGCGCAGAAACGCAAAAATCTTTTTATCACGATCGGCGTTGTTGTGGTTATCCTTGCTGTTGCAATTGGTGCATTTATCTACCTCACCATACCGGTTGCGACAAACGGGGATACTGTAGCCGTGTACTACAACGAATCCTTTGAGAACGGCACCGTGTACTTCTCGAACATGAACAGTACCACCCCCCTTGTCTTTACGATCGGTAACTCCAGCGTCATCACCGGTGTCCAGGACGCGGTAACCGGAATGCGGCTTGGCGATACAAAGACCGTGGACATCTCCTCTACCGATGCCTACGGGCAGTATGACCCGGGCCTTGTCCAGACCCTCAACCGCACCGGCCCGATCGCAAATACCACCTTTACACCAGGGCAATATTTCACGGTGTACTACCGGCCAATCAACGCTTATAGCACGGTGAAGATCCTCAATGTCACAGGAAAGACCATCACCTGGGATGCCAACAATCCCCTTGCAGGATATAACCTCACGTTCACGATAAAACTGGCCGGTATCACCCCGGCAAATACCACTGCAGTAGAGCCGGCCACCACCCCTACCTGATTTTTTTGATCTTCTCTTCTTTCTGGTGCAAAAACACCCGTATCACCGATCGCGAGCCGGTGTGACCTTTAAAAAAAAGCGGACCTTTCTCTTCTCTGCCCGGTTACGGCCCTGAACTGTCAGCGGGGCCGGGTGCCTCGCCGGCCTCTTCGAGAGTAACGAGATCCCCGATATCCTCTACTTCGTCTTTTGTGCACCAGACCTCGATGGTGGTACCGGCCCCCGCAAGATCTGCCGCGTAATCCTGTGCGGTTGATCCCGGCGCCACCACGAGCCGGCGGGCCGGCCTCCCGGAGACAAACCCGTAGATCCGCCGGAACTCCCACGGCTTTGCAAGGATGGTGGTGCGCTCGTAGTAGATATCCTGCGCGAGGTCATGGGTGCAGAAGATTCCGGGCTCCACCTCAAAGAGTGTTTCGCGCACATAGCGCCGGAGGTACCAGCGCAGTTCAGATACAAGCGAGAGAGCACTCCCAAGCGATGTGACCGCGATGGAGACGCCGCAGGGCACTTTTTTCGGGTGGTAAAAACGGAGCGCGAGCCGGCTGGTTTCGGACGAATAGAGGGTGTGGTGGAGATCGGTGCCTTCCCGCTGGATCAAGAGTATATTCATCCGGGCTCTCCATGCACCCCGTCACAGCCCCGCGGGTGCCGGGGCTCAGGTATACATCCGGGTATCGGTGATCGTTTCGGTCCTGACCTTGCGCACGGCTTCCGAAAAGTCCTTCATCTCCACCGCGGGGGCATCGCGCCGGACTGCCATCATACCGGCCTCACGGCAGATCGCCTGCAGCTCTGCCCCGGTCGCCCCCTCTGTTATGGAAGCGATGAGATCGAGACTGATATCGGTAAGGTGCATCTTTTTGGTGTGGATTTTGAGGATCTCAAGCCGGGCCATACGGTCGGGCAGCGGGATCTTGATCAACCGGTCAAACCGGCCGGGCCGCAGGAGGGCGGGATCGAGCATGTCCACCCGGTTTGTTGCCGCCATGATCCGGATATCCCCCCGGTTGTCAAAGCCGTCCATCTCCGCAAGGAGCTGCATGAGGGTCCGCTGCACCTCGGCGCTGCCGCTCGTCCCGTCGTTTGTCCTCATGCTCCCGACCGCATCAATTTCGTCGATAAATACGATGGCCGGCGCCCGTTCGCGGGCGAGCGTAAAGAGCTCGCGGACGAGCCCCGCCCCTTCGCCGATAAACTTATGGACAAGCTCGCTGCCCGACATGCGGATGAACGTGGCCTTCGCCTCGTGGGCCACCGCCTTTGCGATCAGGGTTTTTCCGGTCCCCGGCGAGCCATAGAGCAGGATGCCCTTGGGCGGTTCGACCCCGATCCGGCGGAAGATCTCGGGTTTTGTGAGCGGGTATTCCACGGCCTCCCGGACCTCCTTGATCTCGTCAGACAAACCCCCAATCTGGGCATACGAGATCTCCGGGGACTCCTCCAGTTCCATCACCCGGACGCGGGAATCGTACACGTTCCCGATCACCTTGACAATGGAGAGCGCGTTGTTGACCGCCACCTTGGTCCCGGGTTTTAAGAGTGGCCGGAGTTCATCGGAGGCATGGGTCAGGTACTCCTGGTTGTTTCCCTGCTGGCGGAGATAGATCTCGTTGTTCTCCAGAATATCGATGATCACCGCGACAAAGAGCGGCATGCGCTTGAGCTGGTTGTTCTCGCGTTTCAGCTGCGCATTTTCCTTCTGGAGATCTTCGGCTCTGACCTTCTGTTCAAGGAGCGCGGCCTCGAGCTCATTGACCTGGATCTGGTATTTGAGTTCGTTCTGGGGCGATGCGTTGTCGACCGAGGTCTCTTCCATATTACTCATATATCTTTATCTTCAACCATTTATGTGGTGTGATTTTGCTAATTACCGGTCGTAGCATTTCCAGGGGCAGGGGCGCGGGCAGGCTGCTCGTGAGCCCTGAACCGATATCGTTCCTCTCGGGAGTTGATCCCGAGACAGGAATAGTTGTGGAGAAGGGCCACCCGCTCGAAGGAACCTCGGTGACGGGAACCGTGCTCGCGTTTCCGTACGGCAAGGGATCGACCGTGGGCTCGTACGTGATCTATGCCCTTTCACGCAACGGCCATGCCCCTGCGGCCATCGTAAACACCGAGGCGGAACCGATCATCGCAACGGGTGCGATCATCGGCACGATCCCGATGATTGATCGCCCCTCCGTCCCGCTCAGCCGGTTAAAGACCGGGACCCAGGTGAGCGTTGACGGAGACAAAGGGACGATGGAGTACGAAGGGACGCCGGAGTAGACAAAGGACTTGCCGGGCAGGTTCCCGGTTTTTCACTACCCGTCGCCGGTACTGGGTGCAATCACTTCGACTTTTAAGTGCTTTCCAAAAACCTTCTCAAACGCCCGCTGCTCCGCCTCTGCGCCCCAGATCTCCAGCTGGCAGTCGTTTTCAGCTATGATATCAAGGACGACTTCGTTCTTCTCCGCTTTAACGAATTCCGCGTGCTGTACGAGTCCCGCATGGCTCCGGTCAAGGCTCTCGGCGAGCCGGATGAACATGGCAAGGACAAGCACGGTTCCCTGCTCATGGTTGGCAAGGTCCGGGAGATCGAGCCGTTTCCTGCGCGGCTTTTTCTTCCGGTGGAACCGGGCAATGTTTGCCATGATGTCGATCTCATTCTGGTCAAAGCCCAGGAGTTCGGAATTTTTTATGATATAGTAGGAGTGGGCATGATGGTTGGTAAACGAGATAAACGAGCCGATATCGTGGAGGAATGCCCCGTATTCGAGAAGCTCGCGCTCCCAGTCACCGTATTCGTGGAGCCGGATCTCCTTTGCCGAATCAAAGATCTCCAGCGCGAGCCGGGTCACGGTCCGGGCATGCGCCTCGTTGATCCCGCATGACCTGCCCAGCTGGAGCACGCTTCTCTCCCTCGGGGACAGCGTCCCGAAGAGAGGGAAGTCTTCCATACGCGAGAGATAGTCCATAAGCATGCCATCCTGGAGGCCGCGGCTGGTGGTGGTAATGGATTCGAGCCCAAGCTCTTTCATGAAGGTTTCAAGGATCACCGCTCCCGCGATGATAATGTCGGCCCGCTCGGCATTGATCCCGGGCACCTTCCTGCGCTCTTCAAGCGGGAGCGCACAGAGCAGCTCGATCGCTTTTTTGAGATCACGGTACGTGAGCACACCGGCGGGCACGCCTCCTTCGGGATGAAGCGCTTTCTGGGTAATATCGGCAAGGTTCATGATGCTGCCTGAACTACCCACCGCGAGATCGATCTTCTGTTTTTTGATCTTCTGGACCGTATGGATGATGGCGTTTTTCACGTACTGCTGGATGATTTTGTACTGGTCCGGGCGCACGGGTCCGGCAGGGTTTTCGGCAAGGAAGAGGTTGGTGAGCCGGATCGCCCCAACCCGGAAGCTTTCAAGCATCGCAAACTGCTGCTGGCCGCCGACCGATATCTCGGTGCTCCCACCGCCGATATCAATGAAGAACGCCTGCCTGTCACCGAGGTGCAGGCCGCTTGCGACCCCGAGGTAGATCAGCCGCGCCTCTTCAAGTCCGGATATTACCCGCACATCGATCTGCGCTTCCTGCCGGAGCCGGGTGAGCAGGACGTTCTGGTTGGTAGCCTCACGGGCTGCCGAGGTGGCGACCGCGATAAATTCCTCAGCGCTAAACGTACGGGCGAGATCCACAAACTTCCGGCATACCACACAGGCACGGTCAATCGCATCAGGAGTGATCTCGTCATCGTCAAATTCCCCCTCCCCGAGGCGCACCTGCTGTTTCTGCCGGGTGAGGATACTGTAGGAGTGGTTGGGGTTGAACCGGACAACAAGCATCCGGACGGAGTTTGTCCCGATATCGATAAAGGCGACGATACGCCCGGCAGCCCCGATCTTCTTCTTTGACGTCACGCGATCACCAGTGGCTTTCCGAATACTTCAGCAAACAGGTCGCTCTTCCGTGTCGCCCGGGCCTTCTCGGTTGTCCGATCCCCGGTGCCGCTGAGCGTGCAGAGGACATCAGTTGTACTGATGGTGCAGCGCAGCCCCGCAACGTTACCGGCATGGAGGTAGTCGAGCCCGTCCGCGACCCGGAGGAGCGCGGCAAGGATGCGCACCCGCTTCTGGTCGACCGGCGGGAGGAGGGCGAAGAACCCGTCCGGTCTTGCCTCCATCTTCCCGCCATGGAGCCCGGCGATCAGGGCGACGATTCCCTGCTCGCGGACCGGTACCGGAAGGCCCGGGGCAGCAAGGATCATCTCTGCGCTCTTTTTCTGGTGGCCGGCCTGCCCGTGGACCCAGCCGATGTCGTGCACGATTGAGGCATAGGAGAGAAGGGTGCGGTCGCGCCGGGCAAGACCGTGGAGGGGGACCAGTTCATCGAAGAGCCGGAGCGCAAGCGCGGTGACCGTGCGGCTGTGGGCCAGGTGATCGGGTGCCACGGCAGCGAGCCGGAGAAACGCCTCGCGCTCCGCTTTTGCCGGCTGCACGCGGTGGCAGAAGGCCGAGCGCTGCCCGGTAAGTGCTGCTGAGGGCAGGCTTTCCCAGAAGCCGGTACGGACAAGGGCATCCCAGTACCGGACGAAGATCCGGTACAGCCGGGCCCGGCGCTTCTCCCGGTTGACCAGCAGCCGGCGATAGGGGGCTACGGCAGAGATCGAGGCACCGGACTCGCCCGCCTGCGGGTGGCGCCGGGCCCGCTGTTTTACGATCGCAAGCGACATCTGCTCAATCCAGACGTCGCAGTCATGCATGTCGCCCAGAAGATCCTGCAGCCGCTTTATCCGGGCGATGGGTCTCGCGAGATTGCGCCGGTAGAGCGGAGCATAGGCTTCGAGCGTGTACCGCAGTTTTTTTGCGGCTATCCTGAGAGCATGGTGCTCGAAGACCGCATCCGGGTTGTGCACGAAAGGCTCAAACCGGTGGATTGCCTGCAGGCGCCTGCCAACCCGGCCTGCGGCAACCGGGAGGATTCCGGCATACCGCTCCCGCTTCCTTCTCTTCTCCGGTTCGGCAGGTACAGAACATGCCGCCCGCAATGATGGGAGTACCTGCGAACGCTCCAGCTCGTCCAGCACCGAGATTACCTGTTTCTGGAAGAGCCCGCGCCGCTTCTGGAGCCGTACAAGGAGCGCAAAAAGAGGGTCTCCGCCGGATAGCGCCTTTACGGGTTCTGACACGTGTGCAACCTGCGGCACCGGGCCTGCCTGTGTCTTGAGATATTTTTTCAGGAATCCGATCTGGACATCGGTATCGCGGGCATCCCCGAGAGCCCGGGTGATCCTTTTTATCCCGTGCATCCAGGAACGGAAGTCTTTTTCCGGAAAGCAGGACGCAAAAAGGGGAAGGGCGGCGCGGAGCCGGCGGGAGGCGACCCGCATCCGGTGGACATGCTCGATATCATCAGCCTCCCGTACACCGGCAATCTCGGTAGAGAGCGCGTCGATAAGCGGCAGGAGCCGGCCCGCCCCGAAGATGCAGGGCCCGGGCATGGCCGCTGCCGGCTCAGGATCCGGCATGGTACCATATCCCCTTGTGATCGAGGAACCAGGACTGGGAGTCGACCGGCGCCTCGCCCGGGGCGGGGTGTTTCCGGAGGTACGTCCCGTCACCTGCCATCAGCCGCAGCTGCTGGTTGTCCCGGAGTTCGGTATCGAGGATGATCGAGAGAAGGGCTTTCTTGATCGAGGGATCGGTGACCGGGAAGAGCACCTCAACCCTGCGGTCGAGGTTGCGCGGCATGAGGTCAGCACTCCCCAGAAGCACTTCGTCTTCGCCGTTGTTCCGGAAGTAGTAGATCCGTGCATGCTCAAGGAACCTCCCGACAATCGCGCTCACCGTGATGTTCTCGCTCGCGCCGGGGCTGCCCGGCCGCAGGCAGCAGATGCCCCGGACCTGGAGATCAACTTTTACCCCGGCCTGCGAAGCGCGGTACAGGGCGGTGATGCACTCATAATCAACAAGTGCGTTCATCTTGAAGATGAGGTGCCCGTTGCCGTGCTCCTTGTGGCTTGCAATCTCCCGGTCAATCCGTGAAATAATCTCAGACCTGAGGGTGACCGGCGCCACGGCGAGTTTCCGGTACTGGTCGAAACGTGCGTAACCGGTCAGGAAGTTGAAGAGGTTTGCTACATCGTCCCCGATGTCCCGGTCGCAGGTGAACATCCCGAAATCAGTGTATACCCGGCTCGTGGTTGCATTGTAGTTGCCAGTCCCGAGATGCATGTACCGGCGGATACCATCTTTTTCGCGCCGGACCACCATGCAGAGCTTCGCGTGCACTTTGAGACCGACAACCCCGTACACCACATGGACACCCGAGCGTTCCAGCGCCCGGGCCCAGCCGATGTTGTTCTCCTCGTCAAACCGGGCCTTGAGCTCGATCAGGGCCGCCACCGCTTTCCCGTTCTCTCGTGCCTCCATGAGGGCTTTTACGATTGGCGAGTTGGAACCCACCCGGTACAGGGTGATCTTGATGGCAAGGACGCCCGGGTCATGGGCGGCCTGACGGATGAAATTGATCACCGGAGAGAAACTGTCGTAAGGATGGAAGAGGAGGATGTCCTTTCGTTTTATAGCGGAGAAAATATCCTTTTCCTCGGCAAGTTCGGGCGGAACCGCGGGCTGGAAGGGTATATCTTTCAGGTCGGGACGGTCGAGGGAGAGGAGCTCCATGAGATCGGCCATGCCCACCGGGTGACCGATCCGGTACAGCATGTGGGAACTGGTACCCAGCTTGCGTTCGAGCATGTGGCAGGTGCTCTCCTGCATCGAACAGTCGACCTCGATCCTGACCGGGGTGCCCCGGGCCCGCTGCTCCATGATCTCCTCGACCGTGGTCAAAAGATCGGATGCCTCGTCCACCTCGATGTCAAGATCGGCATCCCGGGTGATCCGGAAGGGGGAGGCGCCGATCACTTCGAGGCCGGGGAACAACAGGTCGAGATGTGCCGCAACGAGGTCTTCCAGGTAAACGAGGTGAACCTGCTTGTCGTCACGCCGGCCGGGAGGCTGCGTATCAGGGATCCGGATAAGCCGGGGAAAGAGGCCGGTGGGCACTTTGATCCGGGCAAAGAGCTCCTTTCCTTTTGGATCACGGATGGTGATCGCAAGGTTGAGCGAGAGGTTGGAGATGAAGGGAAACGGGTGGGCGGAGTCGAAGGCAAGCGGGGTGAGCACCGGAAATACCTCTTCGATAAAGAACGTGCGCAGGGCCTGCTTCTGCTCTTCATCCAGCTCACCATACTCATGGATGAAAATACCGGCTGCAGCAAGCCGGGGAAGGATCTCACTGCTCCAGCATTCAAACGAGAGATCGAGTTCGGGAAGGAGCGCCTTTTCAATCGCAAGGATCTGCTCGGAGGCTGTCATCCCGTCAGGTGGTGCCTTGAGCACTCCCTGGGCTGCCTGCCGCTGGAGGCCTGATACCCGGATCATGAAGAACTCGTCGAGGTTGTTGGCAAATATGGAGAGGAACTTCACCCGTTCGAGAAGCGGGTGCCGCTCGTCCTGTGCCTCTTCCAGTACATGGTGGTTGAACCGGATCCAGCTCAGTTCACGGTTGATGTAGAGCGATGGGGAATCGCGAGGAGGTACGGGGTTGGTCATGAGTCACCGGTAACGCTGCGCAAGGCGTTGTTTTGTACGGGATTCTGTACTCTGATGATAGGCCTGCCGGGTTTATCAATCCTGCACCCGGCAGGAGATCTATTGATGGCACAGGAGATTGCCGGCAGGAGCGCTGTGCCGGATATTTTCTGTGCAGAAAAGGTGCAGACCGAACGCAGCTCGTTATTTAGTGACGGGAAGAAAACACGCTCTTTTCCGGGAACCGCCAGGCTTACCGTGAATTATGCCACGATACAATGGCAATCCGGTGTGAAAAGATCCCCTTCACCCTTGCATATCATATCATCCGCTCGTTCAATACCTGTTCCCAGATGACGTGTATGCAGCTACCACGGTCCTGGTGCGTTAACGTGACTCAAAGAAAATGGCATCATATGAACAGGTGACTTTCTGGTATTCATCAGACCCCGGCAATGCACCCAACCCGCAAAAATGAGGTTATCCTGACAGACAACCGGTATTTATCTATGAAAAGGAAAATAAATCCTCTTGATATGTGCGGATTTTACAGCGCTACAGGGACATAATCTCATATGATTCTGTAAAAACTGACATGAACCTTGATGCATTCTCACCGGAACCATGAAATCGAAAAACAAACGGGATCGAGCTGTTTCGTCTCAGGACACTAAAGCCGGGCATAAAAGTGCGGGCCCTTCCGATACCTCCGGAGTTATACAAAAAATTGTCGGGTTGTTAACCAGATACGATGTTATTATCCTCTTTATCCTGCTTTTTATCGCATATAATACCGTCACAGGAATAGGGATAATCAGCGGTGACGTTGTACCAGCTTCATTCCTTCCAGCTTCGATCCTGGAGAACCAGAATCTCAATTTCGATTATAACCCGTTACTCGTTTCCAATCCGGATTTAAGTTATGCGTTTCCCCTTGTAAACGGTCATTATGTCTCGCTCTTTCCTATCGTGACGCCCATCCTCGTCATGCCGGTATACGGTTTGTCGTACCTGATATGCAATATCTTCAGCATCCCCCTCAGCCCCGCCGGGTTTTTGATCCTGGCAAAGACCTCTGCGTCAGTAATAGCGGCGCTTGCGGGAGTTTTTTTCTACCTCGCCTCAAAAGAATTATTTTCACGCAGGGTTTCGCTTGTGGCGACGTGCATTTTTGCATTTGCCACCAGTACCTGGTCTATCAGCAGCCAGGCATTGTGGCAGCACGGAACGGTAGAACTCCTCCTGATCGTCCTCATCTATCTCGTTGTAAGGAATGAGAAAAAGGAAGGGACACTTAATATTCTCCTTCTGGGCATCGTCTCCGGTCTTTTTATTTTCAACCGGCCCCCCGATTCAGTTCTGCTTATCCCCGTGTTATTCTATATCCTCTGGTATCAGAAAGCCAGGCTGATTCAGTATATATCCGGGGGAATTATCGGAGGACTTCCCTTTTTGTACTATAACTATTCGGTTTTTGGAAATGTTTTCGGGGGTTATTCGGAAAACATCAAATTTTTTTTCCTGAACTCCGAGTTTATTAAAAATTATATCGGTCTGCTTATTGCACCTAATACCGGACTCTTTATTTTTTGCCCTGTCCTTATTGTTTCAGTCGCCGGATTTTTTACATTACGGCAAATAAATAACCGTAAAATCCGGCAGGTAATGCTTGTTTTTGGACCGGTAATTCTCCTCCAGATACTGGTATATAGTTTTTTTAGTTTATGGGATTCATCAGCGGCATTTTGTTATGGGCCACGGTTTCTGACAGGTTTTGTCCCCGTGCTGGGCCTTTACACCGGATTTTTTTTGAACTGGTATTTCGGCGCTCCGCAAAAGGAGCGTCCTGTACTGGAAAAAAATATTGTTCTGGTTGTGATAGGACTTCTTCTCATTGTTTCTATAGTTATCCAGTTCATCGGGGCTTTTTATTATCTTTATTATCCTGACAAGTCAATAAGCGAGGAGCGTGCCTGGAACTGGAGTGATTCGATCATTACAGGAACGTATTCCTATGGAGCGGGAAATATAACGGGAATCACTATCTATACCCTGCCACCGCTCCCCCCTCTCTTCGAATATCAGTTTCGTCCTGCCCCTGCGGGAACATAGTCAGAACCTGATGAAATCCTAAAAAATTGTCGCCATACCTGCAGATCCTGTACGCACATTCCAAGCCTTCATGGTACACGAACGGCCATGTATAACCATGACCGATGCCACGTACGGCGCAAAGCTCCAGCGCGACGGCAAGACCTACGCGATCCAGACCCGGATCCCGGCAGGGGTCGTGACCCCGGAGCAGCTGGAGACCATTGCACGGGTCGCAAAGAACTATTCCATCCCGCTCGTGAAAATCACCTCCGGCCAGCGGTTCCTGTTAGTGGGCGTACAGGAGAAAGATATTGCGGGCGTGCGAAAGGATCTTGGCCCGCTCGGGACCGCGTCCATCACCCCCGGAGTACGTTATGTCCAGTCCTGTCCGGGCATTTCGTACTGCAAGAACGGCACGCAGGATTCCATCAGCCTTGCGAAGGCGATATCGGATGAATATGCCGGAAAGGATTTCCCGGCCAAGATCAAGATCGGCGTCTCCGGCTGTCCGCGGTGCTGCGGGGAGAGCCGGGTCCGGGATGTCGGTATCATGGGGACCGCGAAGGGCTGGACTGTCTTCTTTGGCGGGCACAGCGGTTTCAAATCACGACAGGGGGAGCAGGTCGCTACCGGCCTGAACTCTGAAGAGGCCATGAAGTGCGTCCGGTCGCTGCTCACCCATTACAAAGCCCATGCAGAACCAAAGGAGCGATCCTCCCGGTTCCTTGAACGGGTGGGAACGGAATGGATCGGGGAAATAAAAAAGGAATAAAGGGTTGCAAAGGGAGATAGAAGCGCAAAACAGGGGCATCCTTTCGTCAGGATGGCCCCGTTATTGTTTTGGATTGGCTCTGGCAGCAGATCTCAGGCATTTCCGGGAAAAACCGATCCTTTTTTCCCCGCCCGGGAACCCCTTTTATTTTCAGGCTGTATCCGCGTTTCCTGCCTTCTCAACGCTCTGCGTGACCAGTTGATCGTTCCCTTTTTCGCGATGAAAGAAACGCCGCTAAATTGCACGGTTTTTTTCCGCTTAAAATGGCCCGTTTTAAAAAATAACGATTTTTATGAAGAATTTTGTCGGGCGTTGGCAGCACTTCCACTGGAGCGGCTTGGGCTCAGATCCGGCCCGGGAACTCTATCGTCGGAGAAGGGATCCGGGGAGACATCAGGTCCGGCCATCCCCTGTTTATAAAGGGGTCCTGCCCGGACCCGGCATCGCTGTACGGCGTCCCTCGCGTCCCTGGGACTCATTATGATCTAAAAGAGGATTAATCGATCTTTGCCTGCTCGGGATAATACATCAAATCAGAATTCGGCGGCTCATTTGTGTTGGAGCCTATCTGATTGGTTTCATACGAGCTTTCAATCTGGGCGGGAATTGTCACGCCCGGGAAATCCGGATCCTGATGTGCCGGCACGAGGGTGTACTGCCGGATGAACTGGGCCCCGGATTGTCCGGCTGGCAGTACCTTGACCAGATACGTCATATTACCGAGTGCAGTCCATGTGCCACTCTCTTCAATGTAGGGGTACGTAGTGTCTATGATGATATTGCTTGACACCTCTTTTGTTGTGCCATTCCGGTAGTCCACGGTTCCATCGGGATAGAATTTGAACTCGTAGCCGGTCGATTGATAGGCAGTCGGATCGCCATATTGTCGGATCCAACGGTGAAGGATCGGATCTGTTGTTGAGGCGCCTGTTGTTGGGACAGCCGGGGGAGTGGCGACAACGGCAACCGGCGTCGTTATTATAGCAGTGGCCTGCGGAGTCGGTGCGACAGTCAGTGCCGTTGCAGAAGGGGCCGGTGTTGTCACAGGGGTAATCGTTGCCGAATTACCGGAAGTGGTGCACCCGGCAACAAAAATCCCGGCAATGCACATTAAGATCAGCAAACCGGTGGATTTCCACATATCTCCCCGATTATATCCATCACACGTTAATTATTGTGTTTTCATCCGGTGTTTTTGCTGATACCCGGCATCTTCCCTGGCAAAAAATTCCTTGCCCCGCCGTGCCCCTGAGGGGCGCTCGCGGCGGGGAGAACTCATATTTTTTACTTTTTTTCGTTTCTGGAGAATCACTTGCGCGGGTCTGGCGTCATTGCCCTTTTCCGGCTGGGTTATGGCCTCTTCAACCTGCCCTCTCTCACCCGTTGAAATTATGGTACCGGTAGCAGTTGTCGATAAACTCCTGTTTCCGGTGCTCGCTCGCGTTCACCGGCGGCTTTAAGTACCCGACTGCCGGGGTCTGCTGCGCCGGGCAGAACGGGCAGAGGGCGGCATCGACATCGTTTGCCTTCTCCCGGACCGGGCAGTAATACACGCCATCGATCTGTTCGACTTTGTCGCCACCCGGAAACCGCATGCCCACCGGGTGGCCCGGCTCCTGCCGGACGATCATACAGAACCCGGCGAGCAGGAATTTCAAAAACCGGAGACGGAGATCTCCCGGGCCGGGCCGGCACTGTGCGCCCACCATCCCCCAGTAGGCTCGCTCCGCATCCGTCACCGGTTCTTTCATCCGCGCAAATGCACCCTGCTGGTCCATGAGCCGGATATTCTGGTACGTCCCGAGCAGGTGGCCGGTGACCGCCGCTTCGAGCTCCGCACGGTACTCAGGAGATATATCCCGGATTGTGTTTCCGAAGTTCTGCATCATCTGCCGGATATCGCGGGGCGAATAGAGCAGTACGATCCGCGCAAGGGCAGCACCGAGTTCTCCCCGGGCCCGGAGCCCCCCAAGCCGGGTGCAATCCTTCTGTACGGCAGAAGCGATCTGCGCCGGCGATCCCTGATCCGCATTATAGGGTGTACCTGCGTCCATGGCTTTATCCTCCGATCCGGGTCTTCTTTCCGGTACTTTACCCGGCCGGGACATGTAAGATTTATGGTGCATGGTGCGGCCCTAACCTGCCGAACGTTTTAATAGTCTGCTTTCCTAGTTCTGTAGCATGGTGTCTGCCATGAGTGAGTGTTTTATTCGCCA
>Ga0326728_10009996_pt1 | contig 22438 bp, 19 predicted proteins | sample MB3enrmetagenome_FD_207602 | JGI IMG/M metagenome (GOLD analysis project Ga0326728, IMG submission 207602) | Lab enriched peat soil microbial communities from McLean, Ithaca, NY, United States - MB31MN | ecosystem: Environmental > Terrestrial > Soil > Wetlands > Peat | place: USA: New York... | reverse complement strand
TTAAGCGTAGTTTTTCGCGGCGCGAACGTCAAGTCATTTGCCCTCCTGCACCACACTGCGCACTTCGCCGGACTGGAGCCGGGTCTTTAATGTTTGACCGGGGCGCGTTTGTTCCTTCGATCGGATGATTTTTTCGCTGGCGGCGTCCAGCGTGATCGAGTAGCCGCGCGCCAGCACCTGCTCCGGGCCGAGCACACGCAGACGGGCCTGCAAGGCATCACCGCGCTGGCGCAGATTGCGCAGATCATCGCGGATCCGCTCCCGCAACCGGCGTTGCTCCCGGGCCAGCGCCGCGCGGCGTTGCGCCAGCAGTTGGCCGGGGCGGACACGGTCCAGCCGGACGCCGAGGTTTTGGCCGGCGAGGCGGCATTTTTGCAATTGTTGACGCGCGCAACGGGAGATTGTCAGTTGCAATTCATCCAGGCGCTGCAGGCGCTGGTGGAGCAGGCGGCGCGGATGCAAGGCCCGGAGCCGCTGCCAGAGTTGTTGGAAATGGCGGCGTTCGCCCAGCCAGCGCTGGCGGACCAGGTCGCGCATTTGCGCGCGCGCCTGCCCCAACCATTTGCCGCTGGAAAAAACCGCCTCGGTCAGAATCTCCGCCGCCGCGCTGGGCGTGGCCGCCCGCAAGTCGGCGGCAAAGTCGCTGATGGTGAAATCAATTTCGTGCCCGACGGCGGAAACGACGGGGAGGGCGGAATGGAAAATGGCGCGGGCCACAATTTCCTCATTGAAGGCCCACAAATCCTCCAGGCTGCCCCCGCCGCGCGTGAGCAGGATCACATCCAGTTTCCGTCCGGGGATTTCCGACCATTGATTGAGCAGCGCGATGGCCGCGGCGATTTCCGCCGCCGCGCCCGGTCCCTGCACCGCGCAGGGCGCAAAAATGATTTCCAGGGACGGATTGCGCCGCCGGGCGACATGCAACACATCGCGAAGGGCGGCCCCGGCCGGCGAAGTGACCAAACCGATGCGTTGCGGGAATCGCGGCAGGGGCCGTTTCCGCTCCGGAGCGAAAAGGCCCTCGGCGGCCAGTTTTTCCTTCAGTTTCTCGAAGGCGGCTTGCAACGCGCCGACGCCCTGAAGTTCGACCGCCAGCACGCGCAATTGATATTGGCCGCGCGGTTCATACACCGTCATTTCTCCCTTGAGGACGACCTTGCGCCCGTCTTGCAATGCCGCGCGATTGGCCAGCGCATCGGTCCGAAAGACAATGCAGTTCAACTGGGCCGCCGCGTCCTTGAGGGTGAAATAAACATGGCCGGAACTTTGCGCGCGGCAATTGGTGATTTCGCCCGTCACCCAGACCTGGCCGACGTGCTGTTCAAGCAGGCGGCGGATGTCGGCCGTCAATTCGCTGACGGAGAAGACGCGCCGGGTGGCTTCCGCCGGGAAAAGCTCGCCGCCAAAATCCCATTGCGATGTGGTCTCTTTCGGCATCAGGCCTCGAGCGGTTCGGAAATCCGGCGGATGTGGAGCGCGCGCCCGGATTCATTGTCAATTTCAATCAACGCGCCTTGCAACAGGATTCGGCCCGAGGCCACGCCAAATTTCTGCGGCGTGTTCGTGGCAAAGCGCTCGATGACCGGCGCAATTTCGCGCCCCAAAACGCTCTCGTGCGGCCCGGTGAAACCCGCGTCAGTCAAGTATGCCGTGCCGCCGGGGAAAATTTGTTCATCCGCCGTTTGCACATGGGTATGAGTGCCGACCACCGCGCTGACCTGCCCGTCCAACATGCGGGCGAGGGCGATTTTTTCCGAAGTCGCCTCCGCGTGCAGATCGACGAAAATAATTTTGGTCATCTGGCGCAGGCGCGGGACTTCGGCGCGGGCGCACAGGAAAGGATTGTCCAGCGGCGGCATGAAAGTGCGCCCCTGCAGATTGAGGACGGCGACCGGCGGAAGCTTCTCCGAATGCCAAAGCGTGCTGCCCCGGCCGATGACGCCCGGCGGATAATTCAAAGGCCGCAAAAACCGGGCCTCGGACAGCAACAGGAAATTGACCTCCTTTTGGTCCCATAGATGGTCCCCGGTGGTCATGATATCGACGCCCGCGTCAAAAATTTCAGCCGCCGTATTGACGGTGATGCCCGCGCCGCCGGCCGCATTTTCCCCATTGGCGACGACCATGTCAATGTGGTGCGCCTGGCGCAATTGTGGCAGGAGCTGCCGCACTGCGTACCGGCCCGGCTCCCCGACGATGTCGCCGACAAAGAGAAGCTTCACGGCAAAGAGGTTAACTGCGAATGGTTCGCTGGCAAGCAATGAAAACCCAACGGAATGAGGATTGCGCGGAAGGGAGTTTTGCGTAATGATTTATGCCATGAGCGTGGCCGAATTGCCCATCCAGATTGACCGCGAGAAGATCGCGGAGTTCTGTCGCGCGCGCGGCATCCGCAAGTTGAGCCTGTTCGGCTCGGTGTTGCGGGATGATTTCGATCCGGCGCGCAGCGACGTGGATGTGCTGGCGGAATTGCTGCCCACCGCACGGCCCGGCTGGGAGTTCTTCGGTTGGCACGAAGATCTCGAACCAATCATTGGACGCAAAGTGGACCTGCACACCCCCAATAGTTTGAGCCTGTATTTTCGCGATGAAGTTCTGCGCGAGGCATTGACTGTCTATGAGCAGGCATGATCCAAAGGTGACGTTGCGGCAGGTGGCTGACCACGCGCGCCGGGCGCAAGAACTGTGCAAGGCAAACTCCCTGGCGGAAATCTTGAGCGATTGGCAAAAGCGCGCCGCTTTTGAACGCGTTATGGAAGTCGTAGGCGAAGCGGTCAAACGACTGCCGCCAGAACTGACACGGCGGTATCCGACGGTGGATTGGCGCGCGATCGCCGGGATGCGTGATCGTGTGAGCCACGGTTACGACGCCATTGATTATGACTTGCTTTGGCAAGCGGCGGAGAGGCTCGTGCCCGGACTACTCGCCATGGTCGAGCAGATGCTCAAGGATTTGGATTGAAATTCAGGCCCGGCTAAAACCCGTTGATCACGTCGAGGAGTTGGCGCAGGCGGCCATATTGCCGGCGGTCAAAGCCAAAGGCGATGCGCGGCAATTCAACGTGGTCGTTGTCTTCCTTTTCCTCGGGCGTCGGTTCGATGATTTTGAATTTCTCGCCCAGGATGATGTCGCCAAAATCGTCGTTGAGACTTTCAATGGCGGACGGGGACGGAACATTCTTGAGGCGCAGGACGAGCAAATCTTTGACAAAGCGGCTGGAATGGTAGTTGCGATAAAACCGGGTGATGATGCGCACGGCGTGGCTGGCATTGTCGGCAATTTGATAAAGGTAGAGGTCGTCGGGCGAAATCATCTGGCCGCGCAAGAGGTGTTCGCGGATATTTTTGTCCCAGACTTTCCAGTAAGCGCCGCCGGGGCGGTCGAGCAGGACCAGGGGCACCAGACGGCTCTTGCCGGTTTGCATGAGGGTCAGCGCCTCGTACCCTTCGTCCAGTGTCCCAAATCCGCCGGGGAACAAAACAATGGCGTCGGAGTGCCGGACGAAGGTGAGCTTGCGGGTGAAAAAGTATTTGAAGGAGATGAGCTTTTTGTCCTTCTCGATGATCGGGTTGGCGGCCTGTTCCCAGGGCAGGCGGATGTTGGCGCCGAAACTCTTTTCCAGCCCGGCCCCTTCGTGCCCGGCTTGCATGATGCCCGGGCCGGCGCCGGTGATGACCATGAAGCCGGCCTCGGCGATCTTGCGGGCGAATTCGACCGCCTCCAGATATTCCTGCCGCGTGGGCAGGGTGCGGGCGGAACCGAAGATGGTGACTTTGCGCGTGTGTTCGTAGGGGGCGAAGAGGCGGAAGGCGTAGCGCAATTCGCCCATGGCGGTGCGGATGACCCGCACGTCGCCCCGGTCCTTGACATCTGTCAATAATTTGAGGGCATTGACAATGATTTCCTCGACCAAATCCGCGTTATAGCCGCCGCCCCGGGCCGCAATCAGTTCCTGAATGCGGCTTTTGATCATGGGGTCAACCTGGCTCTTTTCAGCCTTTTCCACGCCACTAAACTATCGCGTTGCGCGGCAAAAGCAATAACCTTAACCTGCCCAGCCGCCGGACCCCGGCCGGACGGCGCAATGGTTAACTAATGACAACGGATTACAAAAAGACGCTCAATTTGCCGCAAACCGGTTTTCCGATGAAAGCCGATTTGATCGCGCGCGAGCCGCAACGCCTGCAACAATGGCACAACGCCGGACTGTACCGGAAAATTCAGGCCGCCCGCGCCGGCGCGCCAAAATTTGTCCTGCACGACGGCCCGCCCTTTGCCAACGGCGACGTCCACATCGGGACGGCGCTGAACAAAATTCTCAAGGACATCATCATCAAACATCAGGGCCTGCTTGGCCGGGACGCGCCTTATGTGCCGGGGTGGGACTGCCACGGGCTGCCCATCGAATTCAAAGTGACGCAGGAAATGCGCCAAACCGGCAACGCCAGCGCCGATTCCGCCGCGATTCGCAAAGCTTGCGAGGCCAACGCCCGCAAATACATTGATCTCCAGCGCGCGCAATTCAAACGCCTCGGCGTCCTCGGCGATTGGGAAAAGCCCTACCTCACGCTGGACAAGGAATACGAAGCCGACGAACTCCGCCTCTTCGCCGACATTGTGGACAAGGGCTTTGTGTATCGCGGCAAAAAGCCGGTCTATTGGAGCATCCCGTGCCGCACCGCGCTGGCTGAAGCCGAAGTCGAATATCGAGACCACGTCAGCCAGAGCGTGCTCGTGAAGTTTCCCGTCGCCGGCCAGCCGAACACGTTCGTCGTCATTTGGACCACCACGCCCTGGACGCTGCCCGCCAATCTCGCCGTCGCTTACAACGAAAAATTTCAATACGTCCGCGTCCGCGTCGGCGGGGAAAACTACATTCTCTTTCGCGGATTGCTCCCCGCCGTCGCCGAAAAATGCGGCTGGACCCATTGCACGGAGGAACCGGTCAGCACGGAAGATTTGGCCAAAATGGAATATCAACATCCATTCTGTCATCGCACCGGAAAACTTTTTGCAGCCGATTTTGTCGCGAGCGACACCGGCACCGGCTTCGTCCACATCGCGCCCGGCCACGGTTTGGACGACTACAATCTCGGACGCCAAAAAGGCCTGCCGATTTATTCGCCGGTGGACGATGACGGCCGCTTCACATACACGAACGATTTGCCCGCCGAACAACAGATGCCCGCCGGGATGACCGGCAAATCCATTTTGGAAAAACACGGCAAGAGCGACGCCAACGAAGCGGTTCTCCACGAACTCCGCCTCCGCCAGGCGTTGTTGCACCAGGAAAATTATCATCACAGCTATCCGCACTGCTGGCGCAGCAAAACCCCGGTCATCTTCCGCGCCATGGACCAGTGGTTCATCGAGATTGACCATGACAAATTCCGCGAACGCGCCCTGGCTGAAATTGGCCGCGTGAACTGGATTCCCGAGTGGGGCGTCAACCGCATCCACAGCGCGGTGCAAACGCGTCCCGACTGGTGCATCTCTCGCCAGCGCTGCTGGGGGGTGCCGATCCCCGCGTTTTACGACGCCGGGGGCGGCCTGATTTTTGACGCGCAAATCGTCCGCAACACCGCGGACCTGTTTGAGAAACACGGCTCGAACCTCTGGTTCGAGAAATCCGCGGCCGAACTTTGGCCGCTCGTCAAGCCGAAGGATTGGAAAGGCGCGGCGCCTGCCGCCAAATCCAATGACACGCTGGACGTGTGGGTTGATTCCGGCTCGTCCTCGCGCGCGGTTTTGATGCGGCGCCCGGAATTGCAACATCCGGCAGGGACGAGCTGCTGCTCGTCCGAATCTTCCGCCGAAAAATGGCAGGCCGACATGTACCTCGAAGGCAGCGACCAGCATCGCGGCTGGTTCCAATCCTCGCTGCTGCTGTCGCTGGCGGGCAACGGCGCCGCCCCGTTCAAAACCGTATTGACGCACGGATTCCTGGTGGACGCCGACCGCGAAAAAATTTCCAAGAGCAAACAAGGCGCCTATGAAAAACCGCAAACTGCCGATGCCTACGTCAAAAAATACGGAGCGGACGTGGTGCGCCTGTGGGCCGCCTCGCAGGATTACCGGAGCGACATCGTGGTGAGCCACGAGCGGGTCAACAAGGTCGGCGAAACCTACCGCAATCTGCGCAACACCCTGCGCTACCAGCTCTCGAATCTCTACGATTTCGATCCCGCGAAACACACGGTGGCGGAGGCGCAACTGACCGGTCTTGACCGCTGGATACTCGGGCAATTCGGCAAATTGGAGAAGGAAGTCATGGAAGCTTATGGACGCCACGAGTTTCATGTGGTCTATCAGAAGATCAGCCAGTTCGCGGCCGTTGAACTGTCGGCCATCTATCACGATTTGGTCAAGGACCGGCTCTACACCGACGCCGCGCCATCGCCGCGCCGCCGTTCCACGCAAACGGCCCTTCACCGCATGGTCAGGGGCCTTTGCAGCATGCTCTCGCCCATCCTGGTTTTCACGGCCGATGAAGTGTGGGAATTCATCCCGGGCGCCGGGGGGGGATCGGTCCATCTGGCCCCGTGGCAGGCGGCCGGGCTGGCGCTGCCTGAAGAGGAGGAAAACCGGTGGAAAAGGCTGTTGGAAATCCGCGAACGGGTTCTGCCGTGTTTGGAGAAGGAACGGCAGGCCAAAAACATTGGCAAGGCCCTCGACGCCAAGGTGATACTGCTCGGAACGGCTAAAGTTTTGCCGGGCCAGACCGATATGGATACAGAAGTTCTGCGTGAACTCTTGAATGTGTCACAACTGGTCATGGGGCGAAGCGCGGACGCGGATGATTTGTCCATTCAGGTGGCCAAAGCGGACGGCCGGAAATGCGAACGTTGCTGGCATTGGGAAGAGGATGTCGGGGCAAGCGGGGAACATCCCACCCTCTGCGGCCGTTGCGTTCTGGCAATCAAAGACAGTGCGATATGACACATGAAATGCCGCTGAGGATGGATGCCGCGTTGACGAAACGTTCCACATTCAGCCCCCCCACGCGCGCCGTCCTGCTGGCCGCGTGTTACGTGATCGGAGGAATGCTCGGCAGCGAATCCAGCGCGATGATGGGCGGCAACATCCCGCTGGTCTGGGCGCCGTCCGGGATCGCGCTGGCGGCCATTCTGCTGTTTGGTTATCGCATGTGGTGGGGGGTGGCGCTGGGGGCCTGGGTGCTCACTCTGGCGCAGGGAATGCCCGGGGGATTTTTCACCCTGGCGACAGCCATCGGCAACACCGTCGGAGCGGTGCTCTGCGCCTATCTGCTGGAACACTTCGTGCAGTTTCAATACTCCATGGGCCGGGTGAAGTATGCGGCCGGCTTCATTCTGTTCGCCTGTTTGCTGGGCACGACGGTCAACGCGGCGTTCAATGTCGTCGGCCTTTGCTACGGCGGCCAACTGCCGTGGGAACAGTTGTTGTGGAAACAAGGCTTCAGCGCCGTGGTCGTCTGGTGGGTGCCCAACGCGATGGGGGCGCTGGTGGTGACGCCGCTGATTCTGGCCTGGGCCGCTCCCGGCGGAGTGCTCTGGACGCGCCGCCGCATTGTGGAAGCGGCCTGTTGCACAGGCGGCTTGCTCATTGGCACCCAGCTTTCCTTCAATTCCTGGTTTGTCTATGGGATGGAAAACTACCCGCTGGCCTATCTGCCCTACCCATTCCTGGTCTGGGCCGCGTTGCGTTTTGGCCTGCGCGGCGCCACCACCGGCACGTTCCTGGCCGCCGCGTTGTCCATTTATGAATTGTTGCATCAGCGCGGGCCTTTCTGGGCGGGGGCGGGCCACGATCACACCAGCCTGATGCTGATCGGTTGTTACATCGGCGTGGTCGCGGTCGGCAACCTGCTCCTGGCCGCCGCCGCGGTCGAGCGCGAGACGGCCATTCGCGCCACGGCCGAAAGCGAAAGGCGCTATCGCGGCGTGGTCGAGGACCAGACGGACTTGATCTGCCGTTTCAAGCCGGACGGCACGCTGGTCTTTGTCAATCAGGCTTACTGCCGCTTTCATGGCGAACGGCGGGAGAAACTTCTCGGCTCCAATTTCTTTGAAACCCTGTCCGGACAGGACCGTGAAATCCCGCTGGCCGAGTTTGCCAAGCTGACCCCGTCGGATCCCATTCGGACGTATGACAACAAAGTGGTCATCCGACCGGGCCAATTCATCTGGCAGCAATGCATGGTGCGCGCCTTGTTTGACGACGCGGACCGGATCACGGAATTCCAGGCCGTGGTGCAGGACATCACCCTCCGCAAGCAATCGGAGGAGGCCCTCCGCCGGGGAGAAGAACACCTGCAAGCCATTTTGCACAGCATGCCCGATGGCGTCATTGTCCTCAATGAGCGCGGCTTGGTGACCTTGTTCAATCCGGCTGCGGAAAAGATTTTCCAACGCAAGGCGAGCCAGGTGCTGGATCGGTCCCTGGATGAATTGTTTGCGCCAGCCGACCAGCCAAGGTACCGGGAATATCTGGCGCGCCAGGCGGGGGCAGCCCAGGCCGGCGTCATTGAAGTCAGCGCCCTGCAACCCGGCGGGAGTTTGTTGCCCATCGACGTGGCGGTGAGCGAGATTCCGCGCGGCCAAACGCGCCTGAGCATCGTGGTGGCGCGCGACATTTCGGAGCGCAAGAAACTGGAGGAGCAATACCGGCAGGCGCAGAAAATGGAAGCGGTGGGGCGGCTGGCCGGGGGCATCGCGCACGATTTCAATAATTTGATGCAGGCCATTTTGGGATACATCAATCTGCTGGACCGGCGTCTGCCGCTGGGCGACCCCAACCACGAGGCGGTTGAGCAAATCCAGAAATCCCTGGCGCACGCCAACTCACTGACCCGGCAGCTTCTGGCTTTCAGCCGCAAGCAGGTGCTTAAGCCAAAGTTGCTGCCGCTCAACACCGCGGTGTCGGACATGAACCACCTGCTGCAACGGGTGCTCGGAGAAACCATCCAGTTGAAAATGAAACTGGCCGCGCCCGTGCCCTGGATACGGGCCGATCCCGGGCAAATGGAGCATTTGATTTTGAACCTGGCCATCAACGCGCGCGACGCCATGCCGCAGGGCGGCACGCTGGACATCGAAACCCGCAACGCCGACTTTCGCGAAGAAACAACGCTTGCCTCCGGACGCCTGGCCGCCGGACCCTACGCCGTTTTGAGAATATCCGACACCGGATGCGGCATGACGCCGGAGGTGCAGGCCCATTTGTTTGAACCGTTTTTTACGACGAAGGAAAGCGGCAAGGGCACCGGCCTCGGTTTGTCCAACGTCTATGGAGTGGTCAAACAAAGCGGGGGCGAAATCACGGTCACCTCCCAGACGGGCCGCGGCACCACGTTCGAGATTTACCTGCCCCGCTTTGATGGCAGCGTCGCCGAAAAGGAATCCCCTCAGGCCGCGCCCGCGCGGACGCGCGGCACCGAAACGGTTTTGCTGGTCGAGGATGAGGAGTTGGTGCGCCTGATGCTGGTGGAGGTCCTCAAAGCCGCCGACTACCGCGTGCTGGATGCCCGGCACGGGGCGGACGCGCTGGAACTGGCCGAACGGCACCAGGGGCCGATTGATTTGCTGGTGACGGACATGACCATGCCGGGCTTCAGCGGCTCCGAGCTGGCCAGACGCCTGGCCGTGCCCCGGCCCAACATGCGCGTGTTGTTCATTTCCGGTTACACGGATGGGGAGGCGGCGCAAATGGGCAAACTCAGTCAACCGGCGCAATTTTTGCAGAAGCCGTTTCATCCCGATGCTTTCTTGACCAAAACGCGCCAGATTTTGGATCAGAAAGGCAAAGACGCGTCGGTCGCCGACAATTGACCAGATGACGGACGAGCTGCCAGAGCCAGACGTCCCCGCGCCGGAAGCGATCCGCCAAAAGACCCGGACTTTCATCCTGCAATGGATGGCCCAACGGCAAGGCTCCCCCGGCCGAACTCATCCGCGCCAGCGCCTCCTGGACTGACACGATAACGGCAGCGCAACAATTCTAACGCGTCATTGGCAATCCGTGATAAAAATATGAAAAGTCAGTGTAATGCTGTCCGATCATCTTTCTATTCAGATGATGACCGGAAACAATGAGGATGCGAAGAGTTTAAACTTCCGGCGTCGGCGCTTGTGGAAGCGATTGAGAGTCAATGGATTAGGCAAAGGCAACAGAAATCGATCATCGCATTTTGTCACCTGAGGCCATGCTGCACAGCGCAAATCAACGGTGGGGATGGGGCAAGGCGAATATGGTCAATCGTCGGATAATAAGCTCTGCTGCGAAAGCGGGGGGGGATAAAAGGGCGCTTCCGCGGCCCAATAATGCAAACAAAGAAATGCTATTCGGCATCCGGATTTTGCTGCCAATTCGCTATGAATGAAGAACTTGCAGCCTTGGGTGATGCTATTCGCCGAGTTCGTAAAACCCGGAATATATCTCAAATGGACTTGGGTGAACTATGCGGTCTTCACCGCACATACATTTGCGACATCGAACGAGGCGTTCGGAATGTGACATTTCTCAGCCTAGTGAAGCTGGCTCGCGCACTAGGTGCGACTGTCTCGGAAATCATCCGCGATGCAGAGGCCGGAGGCCCCCTGTCGTTAAAGACTGACGATGGCAAGTGCATTGCCCCAAAGGCTCCGCCTGCCACGCGTGCCGCGCTTGGAAATTCTGCATCTTCTTGCCGGCCACCCCTTCGCGGGATATCCCCACCGCCTTGAAAACTGAATACCCTCGCGCGGCATGATCATCCTGGCCCCGCGCACCCCCGTGCTGGTGGTCTATGATGTGGCCGACACGGACGGGCCGCCGCTGCCGGAAAAACTGGAGGTCTTCACCCGCACGTCGGGGCGCTTCAATCCGATGATCCTGGAGCGCACGATCAGGAATTGTGAACGGGACGGAATCCGCGTTGAACGCAAGCCCATGGGACAATTGCGGGGCGGCTTCAGCACCGCGCGGGTGCGGGATCAAAATTGGAAAATGCGCATCGGGCTGCGGGAGGAACTGGATGAGGGCGCGGCCTATGCGGTGCTGTGCCACGAGTTGGCCCACATCTATTTGGGGCACCTCGGGGCCGACAAGGAGGGCGGGTGGCCCTATCGCCTGAACCTGCCGCTCAACGTGGCTGAAATCGAGGCGGAATCCGCGGCCTACATCGTTTGCCGCCGGGCCGGATTGCGCACGCACTCGGCGGAATTTCTTTCCAGCTATTTGGAAGACAGTTCCGACCTGGATTCCATTAGTATTGACCTTGTCAGCCGCGCGGCGGGCCGCATCGAGGAAATGGGCCGGCGCCTGATGCCGCCGCGCGGCTGAAAAGAATGACCAGTGTCCAAAAAACTGGATTTCCCGCCGGGCCTGGGCCATTGTGGTTGCATGAAGTTCATTCTTTCGGCTCACAACGTCACTTTGACCAAAGCCATTGAAGATCATATTCTCTCCCGCCTCGAGAAACTGGAGCACATGGACCGCTTTGTGACCAACGCCCGCGTCACGCTCGATCACGATCATTTGAAACTGGTGGGAGGCCAGTTTTGCTGCGCCATCCGCCTCTCCGTCCCGGGGCCGGACCTTTTTGCGGAGGATTGGGAGAGCGATCTTTACGCGGCCATCGACCTTGTGACCAAAAAAATTGAACAGCAACTGCGCAAGCGCCACAACAAATACAAGGCGCGCAAGCACACTTTGGGCTCGCGCAGCAAACGATCGCGCCAGAGCGCCGAAGAGTAACCCGCGGATGCTCTTACGTGCCCGCATTCTCCTGCCTATTTCCAGCCCCCCCATAGCTGATGGCGCCGTTTTGATTTCTGGCAACCGCGTCGCCGCGCTGGGCCGGTGGCGCGATCTTTCCCCCGCGGCCGCCGAACCCGCCGCCGATCTGGGCCATGTCATTCTCATGCCCGGACTGGTCAATGCGCACTGTCATCTGGATTACACCGACATGGCCGGCCAGGCCGCGCCCAAACAATTCCCCGATTGGATCAAAGGCCTCCTGGCCCGCAAAGCCGCCGCCAGCTATGCCGATTATGCCCAGGCCTGGCTGCGCGGCGCCGCCATGCTCCTCCGCACCGGCGTCACCACCGTGGCCGACGTCGAAGCCGTCCCGGAGTTGCTTCCGGATGTTTGGTCCTCGACGCCGTTGCGCGTGGCTTCGTTTTTGGAAATGACCTGTGTGCGCAGCGGGCGGGACCCCGCGGCCATCGTGCGCGATGCCGCCGCCAAAATCGCCGCGCTCCGGCCCGAACGCGGGTTTGCCGGCCTTTCACCCCACGCCCTCTATTCGACGACCCCCGATCTGTTGCGCGCCAGCGCCCAACTGGCCGCCCGTCACCGTTGGCGCGTCACGATGCACGTCGCCGAATCGATTGATGAATTTGAAATGTGCGTCCATGGCCGGGGCCATCTCTTCGACTGGCTCAAAAGCCAGCGCGACATGTCGGATTGCGGCCACGGGACGCCCATCGAACAAGTCCGCCGCTGCGGCCTGATGGGCGAAAGATTCCTGGCCATTCACGCCAACTACCTGCAACCCGCCGACATTGAGGCATTGGCTCAAACCCAATCCAGCGTTGTCCACTGTCCCCGCAGCCACGCCTATTTCCGGCACCAATCGTTTCTCTACAATGAACTGGCCGCGGCGGGCGTCAACGTCTGCCTTGGCACCGACAGCCTGGCCAGCGTCGCCCCGGCGCGCCCGCCCGGTCCGGAACTGAATTTATTCACCGAAATGCAAACCTTCGCCAAGTCCAACCCCGGCGTGAGGCCGTCGGACATCCTGCGCCTGGCCACGAGCAACGGCGCGCGCGCCTTGGGCCTGCAAGGGAGCGTTGGAGAAATGGCGCAAAACAGTTTCGCCGACCTCATCACGATACCGTACAGCGGGACCATCGGGGAAGCCGAGTCCGCCGTGGTCCAGCACCGCGGAGACATGGCCGGTTCAATGATCGACGGCAAATGGGCAAGGGCTGTCAGGGTGTGATCAGTCGCACGGAAGGAAAAAATGTCCGGACACGCCGGGGATCGCGGGTAAGCAATGGGAGATGGGCGACATAGGCGTGCGCCCCGATAAAGAAATCCGGCAGCGGACGCGCCTTCTTGCCGCCCGCCCGCCGGTACTTTTCAAACGCTTTCCCCGCTTGAAAAGCGGCGTGGAGCGGGAGTGGCAAATACGTGAAAGCGGAGAGCCGGTTTTCCAATTCCCGTTGGGTGTCAAACTTGACAGCCAACTCGGCGAAAACAATGGTGTCATAGGCAACGGGTCCCTGGCTGGCAGCGCGTTCGATTTGGGCGCTGGACCACTGGAACCAATCAGGATCCTTGGTGAAAATGTCGGCAATGACGCTGGTATCGGCCAGAATCATCCGCGTGTCAACCGCAGCCAGTCTTTGGTCCGGCCTTTGATCTTGCCTCCGCGGAGCAAAGTTGCCAGGACACGTTTGCCGCGCGAAGTTCCCACAGCCTTGACCACCAGCACGCCATCGGGCTGGTCCACCAACTCCACTTCAGCCCGCGCCAGCAGCCCATGCTTGCGGCGCATTGCCGGAGGTATTGTGACCTGTCCTGTCCGTGTGATCTTCACCGCGATAATGTCGCCCGGGAAGGAGCGAATTGTCAATAGATTTACGCGCTGGAGTGCGAAGCAGAGTTCAACCGGCGGGCGGCGGAATCGGAAAGAGAGGCGGCGATTTACCCGCCAGCGGTCGGATTGTGTTCGCGTTGGCGCGGGTTGTTTGATAGGAGACATGGGATCTGACTTGATGAGCGAGCCAATCCAATCCGAAAAGGCCATCTTTGACGCGGCGCTGCGTTTGCCGCCAGAGGAGCGCGACTCTTTCCTCGAAAAAACGTGCGGCGCCGATTCCCAAATGCGCCGGCGCGTGGCGGCGCTGCTGGCCGCGCACCCGCCCACCCATCCGCCCGCCCCACCCGGCCCATCGGACACGGTGACAACAGAGGAGGATTCGACGATCACACAGACTGTGGCGCTGCCGCCCGAGGAAGCGCCCGGCGATGTCATTGGACGATATAAATTGCTGGAGAAAATCGGCGAAGGCGGTTTCGGGTTGGTTTATGTGGCCGAACAGACCGAACCGGTCAGGCGCCGCGTCGCCTTGAAGATCATCAAGCTGGGGATGGACACACGGCAGGTTGTGGCGCGATTCGAGGCGGAGCGCCAGGCGCTGGCCTTGATGGATCATCCCAACATCGCCACCGTGCTCGACGCCGGGGCGACGGACACGGGACGGCCGTATTTTGTGATGGAGTTGGTGCAGGGGATAAAAATCACCGAGTATTGCGACCGGAACAAACTGTCCACGCTCAAGCGGCTGAACCTCTTCATCCTGGTTTGCAGGGCCATCGAGCATGCCCACCAGAAAGGGATCATTCACCGGGATATCAAACCATCCAATATTCTCGTTACGCTCAATGACGGGGTGGCGGTGCCGAAGGTGATTGATTTCGGCATTGCCAAGGCGACGCAGGGAAACCTGACGGACAAAACGGTCCATACGCTGGCCGACCAATTGATTGGAACGCCGGCCTACATGAGTCCGGAGCAGGCGGAGGGGGGCGGATTGGACATCGATACACGGAGCGACATCTACAGCCTGGGGGTGGTGCTCTATGAATTGCTGACGGGCGCAACGCCGCTGGAATCGAAAAATCTGCTGGCCCGGGGCTTTGATGAGATGCGGCGCCTGATTCGGGAATGGGAGCCGCAACGCCCTTCCACCCTCCTGCACAAGCAGAAGTCCGGGGACCAGACCACCATCGCCAGGCGGCACGGCACCGAGGCACCGAAATTAATCAAGATGATGCGCGGCGACCTGGATTGGGTCGTGATGAAGTGTCTGGAGAAAGACCGCACCCGCCGCTATGACACGGCCGCGGAATTAACGGCGGAGATTCAGCGCTTTCTTGCCAACGAGCCTGTCATGGCCCGTCCGCCCGGCAATCTCTACCGTTTCCAAAAGCTGGTGCGGCGCAACAGGCTGGCTTTCGCCGCCGGCAGCGCCATTTTCGCCTCGTTGATTATTGGCCTCTGCGTTACTTCCTGGTTTTACGTCAAGGAAAAGCAGGAACGGGAACTGGCGCAAAAAGCCAGCGAAAACTCGGACCACGCCCGCAAAATAGCCGAAGCAGCCCTCGAACAAGCCTCAGCCTCCCGCAAACAATCCGACGTCGATCTCAAACACACCGAAGCCGCCCAGCAACAAGCCGAGATGGATCACGCCCGGGCCGTGGCGGCGGAAGAAAAAGCGGAGGCTTCCCAAAAGGACGCCGAAACCGCGCGGCGGCAAGCCGACGCCGCTTTGCAACAAGCCCGGGAGGATCGCGACAAAGCGAGCCTTGCGGAAAAGGAAGCCAGGGATTCTCAATCGCAGGCTCAAGCGGCCCGGCAACAGGCGGAAGCCGCAGAGGCCCGGGCCGTCTCCGAAGCCGCCAGGCGCGAAGAAGCCTCCAGGACCGCCGCGTCCGAACTGACGCTGCGCCATAAGGCGGAAATGGCATGGGAACAAGCTGAAGCTTCACTCCAACAAGCCAGAACAGCCCGCCAGCAGGCCGAGGCCGCCGCAACAGCCGCCCTGGCCGGGGCCCGCCAATCGCGCGAAACCATTTCCAATTTCCTGAGCCGCCTCGACGCGCTGCCACCGGCCGACGCCTTAAAAGCCGCCCGTGTTTTTTTCGCGCCCGGCGATGAGAAGCAGCCGTGGGTCGCGCGGTTTTTGCGCCAGCGCGGAGAATGGCGCGCCCGCCAGGGCGACTGGGAAAATGCCGCGGCGGATTTTTCCAAAGCGTTGGATTTGGAGCCGGCCAATCTGAATTCATATGACGCCCTGGCTCCGCTCCTTGTTCAAAGCGGCCAGTGGGACGCCTTTGGCCGTCATTGCGCGCGGTTCCTGGACCGGTTGGGCGGCTCAAACGATCCGGCCATCGCCCGCCTGGCGGCCAGGGATTGCCTGCTGGCGCCGTTGCCCGGCGTGAACATTGGAACTGTGGCGGCATTGGCGCGGCGCGCAGTCGAAGCCGGAACAAACGACAATGCCCTTTGCAACAGTCAATTAACCCTGGGCCTGGCGGAGTACCGCCAGGGCCATTATTCCGGGGCCGCGGACTGGGCTGGCAGAGCTTTGGCCGGCAGCGGACAAGACGCAGGCTGCGCCGCACAGGCCTGCGCGGCGCTGGCCATGGCTCAACTGCAATTGAAGCAAACGGACGCTGCGCGCGCCACCCTGGCCAGAGGCAGGCAAATCCTTGAAACCAAACTGCCCAAACTGGAAAGCGGGGATATCGGTCCTGAGTGGAGGCAGTGGATCATGGCCCACGCTCTCATGGGCGAAGCCACCGCGCTGATCGGCGGGCAGCCCGCCGCCAAATAAATTTAGAATTTTAACTCAACCCCTTCCCTCGCCGCCATGATCGTCAATGTCGCGCCGTGGGCGGCGGCCCGCTGGCGGCACGATTGGACCTTCTCATCCACGGCCCGGTCCGTGCATTCCGGGTCATGATGAAACAGAGCCAGGCTTTTCGCCCCGGCCTGGATGGCGAGATCGGTCGCGGAGTAACAGGAGGAATGCCCCCACTTCCTCTTCGTCGCGTACTCCTTGTCGTCGTACTGCGCGTCAAGTATAAGCAAGTCCGCTCCCCGCGCCCCTTCCACCAGGGCCTCCGGACAACGGCGCAACGGCCCCGTGTGGTCGGGATCGGGAAACACGTCCCAGGCGCCGATCTCCAGTTCGTTGTCCGTCGCATAGACGATCTTCCGCCCGCCCTTTTCAAAGCAATAGGCCAGGCACCCTCCTGGATGGTTCAAGGGGAAACTGCGCACCAAAACGCCGTCAATCGTCTTTTGCCCGTCCAAATCGTCGTCCACAATGCTGGCGCCGAGGTCCTTGAAGGAAACCGGAAAATAATCCGAACTCATCTGGCCGGAGAGCAGTTGATACGGGCTGACCCCGGCGCCGTGCCGGCCATACACGCGAATCTGCGTGGCCGGCAAATAGACCGGCCCAAAATAGGGAAAGCCCTGGATATGGTCCCAATGCGAGTGGCTGATCAGCAGATGCAGCAGTTTGGGCGATGGCTGGCGCGCCAGCAAATCCTTGCCCAGCTCGCGAATCCCCGAACCCGCGTCACATATAAAAACGGTCTCGTCGAACCGCACCTCCACGCACGCGGTGTTCCCGCCATAGACCCGCGTCCAGCTCGCCGGCGTCGGTATCGAACCGCGCGTTCCCCAGAACTTGACATACGTTGCCATCTAATCCTCGTGGTAAACGTACACGTTGTCCGCCACTTGGATCACATCGCCATCGCGCAGCACGGCGGAGTGGACCCTGACCCCGTTGAGAATGACCCCGTTGTGGCTGTCATTGTCCACCAGCACGCAATCCGTTCCGCGCACCCGCAAAAACGCATGTTGCCGCGAAGCCCGTTTGGAAGACAAGTGGACGTGCGCATCCGGGGCGCGGCCCATCACCGTCTCCTCGCGGTTCAGGGTGATCAACCTCTTCGTGCCGTCGCCTTCAAATTCCGAGAGCGAATGCCGGCGTGATTCCCGTCCCCGGCGCAGGATTCTGACGGTCGCTGTGATTGTCGCGTCAACTCCGCTCATGTGAATCTCCAGCTTCCATACAATGCCCCGGAACCCGCATTTTGCAACCCCTTTTCCGCCCCGGCCGGCACGCCGCCAGCCAAAACAAATCTTGACTTTTCCCCGGAATGAGGCAGCTTGCGCGTCCCGACAGATGGATCACATCCGCAACATCGCCATTATCGCCCATGTTGACCACGGCAAGACCACTTTGGTGGATTGCCTGCTCAAACAATCGGGCACCTTCCGCGCCAACCAGGCCATTTCCTCCGAGGAACGCATCATGGATTCCATGGACCTGGAACGGGAGAAGGGCATCACCATCCGCGCCAAAAACGCCGCTTTCAAATACAAGGATTACCATGTCAACATCGTCGATACTCCCGGCCACGCCGACTTCGGCGGGGAGGTCGAGCGCATCATGAACATGATCGACGGCGTTCTGCTCGTGGTCGATGCCGCCGACGGCCCGCAGGCCCAAACCCGCTTCGTCTTGCGCAAGGCCCTGGAAGCCGGCGCCAAGCCGGTTGTTGTCATAAATAAAATAGACCGCGACAACGCCATGCCCCACAAGGTGCTGGATTTGGTCTTCGATCTGTTCGTCTCCCTGCACGCCACCGATGAGCAGTTGGATTTCCCGGTGGTCTATACCAGCGCCAGGGACGGTTACGCCAAAATCAACCTCCAGGATGAAAGCTCCAACATGGAGCCGCTTTTCCAGGCCATCATCGATTTCATCCCGCCGCCCCGCGCCCACGCCGGCTCGGAATTCAAGATGCTGGCCGCCAACCTCGATTATTCCGATTACCTCGGACGCATCGCCTTCGGCAAAATTTACAGCGGCAAGGTCAAAGTGGGCGACGCCGCCGCCTGTTTGCACGGCGACGGGCGGAAAACCACCGGCAAGATCACCGCCATTTTCCATTTTGAAGGGTTGAACCGCATTGAAGTCACCGAGGCCCATGCGGGCGACGTCATCGGCGTGGCCGGGTTCGACGACGTGTTCATTGGCGAAACCATCACGGACAATGTCATGCGCCAGCCGTTGCCCTTTGTGCCGATTGATCCGCCGACCATTCAAATGCAGTTCGCCGTCAACGACGGCCCCCTGGCCGGACTGGACGGCAAACTGGTCACCGCCCGCCATATCTGGGAAAGGCTGACCAAGGAAGTCCGCACCAACGTCGCCCTGCGCATCGCCACGACGGACGCGCCGAATATTTTCAACGTGGCCGGGCGCGGCGAAATGCAAATCGCCATTCTCGTCGAACAAATGCGCCGCGAAGGCTATGAGGTGCTGGTGTCGCGCCCGGAAGTCATTTACCGCAGGGACGACGCCGGCGGTTTGCTGGAGCCGATTGAAAAGCTGTTCCTGGAAATTCCCAGGGATGCCATGGGGGTGGTCATGGAAAATCTCTCCGGGCGCAAGGCGGAAATCATGAGCATGGAACATCATGGCAATGACGTCACCATTGAGGCGCTGATCCCGATGCGCGGGCTGATCGGTTTCGAAACGGACCTGGTCAACACCACGCGCGGCCTGGGGGTGATGAGCCATTTGTTCCATGAATACGGGCCGGACCGCGGCGACATTGCGGCGCGCAAGAATGGTTCCCTGGTCAGCATGGAGGATGGCGAGGCCATGGCCTACGCCTTGAACATGGTGCAGGAACGCGGCCGTCTCATGGTCGATCCGGGCGACAAGATTTACAAGGGCATGATCGTCGGCGAAAACGCCCGCGAGACCGACATCCCGGTCAACCCGTGCAAAGCCAAACGGCTGACCAACATGCGCTCGACGGGGGATGGCAAGGGCATTCAACTGGACCCGCCCTTGCGCCTCTCCTTGGAACGCGCCTTGGAATACATCGGCCCCGATGAATACGTCGAGGCCACCCCGAAGCACCTGCGCTTGCGCAAAAAAATCCTGGACGAAACCCGGCGCAAACGCGCCGCCCAATCCAGGGCGCCCAAGACCGTGGCGGTCTGGGGGAAAGGCTGAAGCCTGACTGCATATGAAAACGCCCGTTCTGCCTCCATTCGATTATCAACCCAGGCCTTACACCGGCAAGTCCGCCGCGGAAGTGTTGCAACTGCGCCGCCAGTTTCTCAATCCCGGCATCTTCCTCTATTACAAGAAGCCCGTCATGCTGGTCGAAGGCCGGGGCCAGTACATTTTTGACGAAACGGGGCGGCGCTATCTCGACGGCTTGGGCGGCATTGTCACCGTCAGTGTCGGCCACTGCCATCCGCATGTCGTCGAGGCCGCCCGCCGGCAGATCGAGACCCTGCAACATTCCACCACCATTTACCTGCACCCCAACATCGCCGAATACGCGGAGCAGCTTGCCGCCAGAATGCCGGGCGATTTGAAAGTGTGCTACTTCGTCAACTCCGGCTCCGAGGCGAATGATTTGGCGCTGCTCATGGCCCGCGTCTTCACCGGCAATTTCGATGTCATCGCCCTGCGCAACGGCTATCACGGCGGCAACATGTCCACCATGGGCCTGACCGCGCACAGCACCTGGAAGTTCAACGTCCCCCACAGTTTCGGCGTCCATCACGCCATCACCCCCGATCCCTATCGCGGCGCCTGGGGCCGCGCCGATCCCGCCGCCGGCAAAAACTACGCCGCCGACGTCAAAAATCTGATTGACTATGCCAGTTCGGGGCAGGTGGCGGGGTTCATTGCCGAATCGATTCAGGGCGTGGGCGGCGTGGTGGTTTATCCCGACGGCTATTTGCAACACGCCTACGGGCACGTCCGCGCCGCGGGCGGCGTCTGCATTGCCGACGAAGTCCAGACCGGATTCGGACGCACCGGCGCGCATTTTTGGGGCTTTGAAAACCAGGGCGTGATACCCGACATCGTCACCATGGCCAAAGGCATCGGCAACGGCTGCCCCCTGGCCGCCGTGGTGACGACCGCGAAAATCGCCGAGACCGTGACCCGGCGGATTCATTTCAACACCTTCGGCGGCAACCCGGTGGTATGCGCGCAAGGCAAAGCCGTCCTGGAAGTCATCGAGCGGGAAAAGCTCCAGGCCAATTCCCTGAAGATCGGCGGCCATCTTTTCGCCGGCCTGGAAAAGCTCCAGGCGCGGCACAATATTATTGGCGACGCGCGCGGCAAAGGATTGATGCTCGGCATGGAACTGGTCAAAGACCGCGCCGCCAAAGAGCCGGCCAAAGCCGAATGCGCGCAAGTGGTGGAGAAGTGCCGGGACCTTGGGTTGTTGCTCGGCAAGGGCGGCTTATGGGGCCAGACGATTCGCATCGCCCCGCCCATGTGCGTCACCCGGGCCGACGCGGATTTTCTGCTTGACGTTCTTGACACCGCGCTGGCGTCCCTCTGACGCAACGAACCGCTTGCCATGTCTTGCGCACGAGCCTATTTTGGAATGCCTTGAAACAACCGTTCATCAACGCCGAAGAAAAGATCGACCGGTTCGCGGGCCGGCGAACAAAGACGCCTGACGGGCTTTCCTTGTCGGGCAGCACAAAGGCGGACTCCATTGCCTGGCGCAAGAACTTTGGCGGCCTGCGCGTGCCGCGGGGGGTGTATCGCTTCAAAACCCACGAGGAAGCGGACCAATGGTTATGGCGGATGATCACCCGTCCAAAGAGTTAGCTTCGCGCGAGCCGACGGTTGAGGATTTGCGGGATTTGTGCCGCGAATTGAACCAGCGCGGCGCGCGTTATGTTGTCATCGGCGGATTTGCCCTGCGCGCCGCCGATTATATCCGCGGCACAATGGACGTGGATTTGCTTGTGGCGGCCGACCCGGAAAATGAGGCGAAGGTCTTTTCCGCGCTCTCAACGCTGCCGGACAACGCCGTCCGCGAACTTCAACCCGGCGAACTCCAGCAATACAGCGTCATTCGCGTGGCCGACGAGATTCTGGTGGACTTGATGCGTTCGGCGGGCGGCATGGATTATGCCGAGGCGGCGAAAGACCTGATCGTGCGTGAAGTGGGCGGCGTTCCGATTCCGTTCGCGTCGCCGCGTCTGCTCTGGCGCATGAAAATCGTCACGCACCGCGAAAAAGATGCCGGGGATTTGTTTTTTCTGCGTCAATGGTTTGCCGCGCGCGGCGAAGAACCTCCGAAAGTTTGAAGCCGCCCGGTCTCTGCGGCGGATTTGAGATCGCTCACGATAAATGATGTCGGCTTCGCCGGGCTAAATGAGGGAGTGTTGGTTGCGAATTCGGATTTGAAGTCCGTCTGGTGATTATCAAGGACTTACGCAAGTAAAATGCGCAATTTACGAATTGAGTTTTGAACCAGCTTTTGGAATGGGCCAAAAAACCAACCGCCCTTTTCCGGTTCAAATCTGAAATTCCCAGAAAGCCCATTGGCAAGACCTCGGTTTGCCTCCGCTGTGGGATTCATGGCTTGGGTCGGGCGCATCTCTTTCACCACCATGTCTGGCAGGCCAACGATGACCACGATAGTATCGCCCCAGCCGGAATTGACCTCGACCTCGACGGGGAAGGCTTCAATGCCATTGACAGCGACGGATAAAACGCGGGCCAGCATGGGGAGGGATATTGGGGGAAGGCAGGCGCGAGGGCAACGCGGTTTTTTGCGCCCTGCCATCGTCTCGCGGGGACGTGATGGCCGCACTGCGTGGAATTGAAACTGGCTGACTAATAATACGCTTAGCGTTTTAAATATTACAATCGAATCCACCCCCTCCCTCCTTGGAATTGATGGTTAAACGCGCGGGAAATGCCAGGAAGCGTGCGATGGTTCAAACACTCTAAGAGTGAATTTTGAAGTTTTTTGAAGATTTGTATTGCAGGTACCACAAGATTATGATACGCTATGCGTATTAATTATGGCAACTGATACTGA
>Ga0326728_10009995_pt1 | contig 22443 bp, 16 predicted proteins | sample MB3enrmetagenome_FD_207602 | JGI IMG/M metagenome (GOLD analysis project Ga0326728, IMG submission 207602) | Lab enriched peat soil microbial communities from McLean, Ithaca, NY, United States - MB31MN | ecosystem: Environmental > Terrestrial > Soil > Wetlands > Peat | place: USA: New York... | reverse complement strand
AGACCTCCTCGTCCGTCTCTTTTGCCGCGCACGCGGAAAGAGCGTCCTGCAATCCCGGCTGCGGCGCTCCCCGCAGGGATTCGATCGCGCCCAGGCGAACCAGGCGCTCCGGGCTGGACAGGCAGGAGACCAGAAACCGGTAGACGTCGTCGCGAGAGGACAGAAAGCCCAAGGCGCGCACCGCCTGGTAGCGGCACAGCGGCGGATCTCCATCCTCAACCACCGCCCGCAAGGCCGGCAACAGGTCCTCGTCCTGGGTTTCCGCCGGGCGCCGCTGATGAATGGCGGCCAGCGCGCCCAGAATCGCCGGGCGAAGGTGGGAACCGCGCACGGCCAGTAAACCCGCCACTTCGGTGAATTCCGCGGCCGCGCCCAGAGCGCCCAGAGCTTTGAGGCATGGCGCCAGAAAGAAGTCCGGCATCGCCGCCAGGTCCGGGAAGCGGCGGCGGATAGCAACTAACGACGAATCGTCGCCGATGCCAGCGAGAGCTTCCAGGCAAACCCCGACCAACATGGGGTGTGCGCCCGTCAGCAGCAGGTCCTCAATGCGACGCCGGAACTGCGTAGCCCGGGTTCGGCCGAGATTCTCCACGGCGGTGATAACCACGTTGGGATCCCGGTCGGAGAGGGCAGCGTCGTAGACTACGTCTGCATCGACTTGAACCCCGCTCAAAACGTCAAGGACGAGTTTCCTCAGATCCTTGCCGCCGTTTCGCATGACCGTGTCCAGGAAGGGGACCGAGCGCGCGCCTTTGTGGCGCAGCACATCCACCGCCTGGTTGCGAATCTGGGGATCCTCGCTGGCGAGCAACCGTATGGAACCCTCGATAGACGCGTCCGCGTCGATCCGGATCAGAGCCTGGAAGATAGCGTCGCGAACCGCCCGCGATTGCTCCTCGCCCAGCCGCTTCAAAAGAGGCGGCACGCCCTCCGGGGCATTGCAATACCCGATGTCTTCGGCCGCGTAGATGCGCCCCGCCTCGTCGGGGCTATCCAACTTCTCCAGATACTCGTCCAGACTGCTCATTCCCTTGTCCTTCGGACCGCCTTCAAGATTTCTCCCGCTACTTCATGACTGGGCGCCACCACGCACGCTCCCCCTCGTTCGACAGCTTCGCGGGGCATTCCGTAAACCACCGCGGTTTGCTCACTCTCGGCAATGGTGTGCCCGCCGGCTTGCTTGATGGCGACCATTTGATCGGCGCCGTCGTCTCCGATGCCGGTCATCAGGACGCCGATGGTGTCCGTCCCATAGATAGTCAGAACCGACGCCATCATGACGCCGACTGACGGCACGAACAGTGTGGCCGGCGTGGCCGGAGTGCGGATGACCACCTCGCCCGACATTTTGCGATGGACGCAGAGATGCATCCCACCCGGTGCCACGTAACAGACGCTCGGCTCCACAGGCATGCCCGAATGGGCTTCCACAACTTTGAGAGCGCAATGCTCGTCCAGCCGCTTGGCAAAGGACGCAATAAAGGCGGGCGGCATATGCTGCACCAGGAAGAGACTGGCCGGCAGATCCGCCGGAATCTGCGGCAATACCTCCTGCAGAGTCGCCGGCCCGCCAGTGGAGATTCCGATGGCGATCGCCCGCTGCCGGGTGATGTTCTCAAAGGTCGCGCGCATCGGGGGCTGGTACGGCTTACGGCGCTCACGGCTGCGCTGCAGCCGGTCCACGATACCTCGCGACGCCGCGGCTTTGAGCTTCGAGACCAGTTCATCGGCCACCGCACCCATGTTGGATGAGACCGTGCCGTCCGGCTTGGAGACAAAATCGAAAGCGCCCAACTCCAGGCATTCAAAGGTGGTCGCCGTGCCCTGCTGGGTGAGGGACGAAACCATGACAACCGGACAAATCTTCTCCTGCAGGATGAGTTGAAGGGCCGTGATGCCGTCCAGTTTGGGCATGTTGATGTCCATCGAGACGACGTCGGGCCGCAGTTCCCGGGCTTTCGCTACCGCGTCCTCGCCATCCCGTGCGAGGCCCACCAGATCCAGGTCGGCCGAACCTGCGATGATCCGTTTGAAGGTCTGCCGCATCAAGGCGGAATCGTCCGCCACTAGTACGCGTATTCTGCCCATGTTCTTGGATTCCGGCAACCGCTCCCTCTGGTCGCGGCTAGGTATCGGCTATGAGCGTTTCCGAGCCGCGACCAAAGGGGCTGTTATTTACGGCGACCTCTAAGCGGTGACCTCGGAGAGGTGGGCCTGCTCCTGCCGGGAGAGAATCTTCTCCACATCGAGCAGCACGATCATGCGCTTGCCCGAATCCACCTTGCCGATCCCGGAAATGAACTGCTGATCGATTCCGCTCCCGATGGCTTCGGGCGGCGGAGCGATGTCCTTCCTGGCGAGATTGAGCACCTCACGCACGGAGTCCACCACCAAGCCGGTTTTGACGCCGCCGAGATCCACGATGATGATGCGGGTGCGGTCGTCGGGCGGTTTGACCTCGAGTTCGAAGCGCTTTCGTGTATCCAGCACGGGAATCACTTCCCCGCGCAGGTTGGTGATGCCCTCGATGAACTCCGCCGCCTTGGGCACTTTGGTGATCTTGGCCAGCCGGTCGATTTCCTGGATTTGCGAAATCGGCACACCGTATTCCTCGCCGGCGAGCATGAAGGTCACCAGTTGCACTTCACTCAGTTCCTCCGCGCCGCCGCCGGCCTTCCGGATTTCGCCGGTCTTGTGCGTTTCGGCGGTCTGGGCCGACGAGTTGCGGACATCGCGCAGCTTCTGGTCCTTCATCAGGCTGGCGACGTCCAGCAGCATGATCAAGCGGGCGCCGTCGTCCAGTTTGGCGACTCCCGACAGTTCCATCCCTCCACTCGAGGCGATGCGAGGCGGCGGTTCGATCAGGCTTTTCGGCACATTCAGCACCTCGTGAACGTGGTCTACCACCAAACCGAGCACGAACCCCTCGGCGTCCACCACGATGATGCGTTGGTCTTCCTGGATGTTCTGCGCGATCTGCTCCTCGAACTGGCGCAAGGCGACGACCGCTTTGCGGCCCGCGGAGACCACCTCCTCGCCGCAGGTGCGCGCAGCCTCGGGATCGCCGTGCTCCTGGTACTTCATCCGGAGCTGAAGTTGCTTGACCACCATTTCGTTCTGCCCGCGCGCCTGCGCCAGCGTCTCCATCAGCGACTGGCTGGAACTGTTGGTTTCGGCGAGCCACTGGCGGAGCCGCAAGCATACCGTAGGCTCCACCCTTTGCTGCCAACCTTCGGCAAAGATCTTGGCGGCCCGGTCGAGCGCGTCCTCGTACTCCTCCCGCAGAGGCCGGCAGCTATCGGCAAACTCATCCGCCAGGGATCGCTGCTGCAGCAGCCGCCGGAGGTCGATGACCGGCAGAATCCGGCCGCGAACCGTGAGCACTCCCAGCACGTAGTCGGGGACGTCGGGAACCTGATTGGGAGTCTCGACGCGCAAAATCTCCCTGACATGTTCCATGTGGAAGGCGAATTCCTCTTTGGCGATGCGAAAGGTGACCACCTTCTGGACTTCGGCGTCGACGCTACGCGATTGCCCCGGCGACTCGGCGATTGCTGTTTCCGAACCTGGCGCCACACCGTTGGTGGAAGCCGCCTTATGAGTAACGCCGATTTCGCAAACATGGGCGGCGTTCAGAGCCATGACGATGCGCTGTCCTTTGTCGAGTTTCACAACCCCTTCCAGGTAATCTGAGGAGGTCCCGCGGATGGCGGCCGGCGGCGGTTCAATTTCGCTGCGCAAAACGCGAGTCACCTGTTTGACGCGATCCACGCGCAAGCCGGTTTTGACGCCTTCGATATCGACGACCAAGACTCGTGTGCGGTCAGTTTCGTCGGCCCGCTCCATACCGAAACGGGTACGCATGTCGATGACCGGCAGCACCACGCCACGCAGATTGGCGATGCCGTCCACGTAGGCCGGCGTGCGGGGGACTTTCGCCATCTTGGGAAGGCGAATGATTTCCTGTACCGACATGATGTCGAAGCCGAACTCTTCGTCCTTTAACAGGAACGTGACCAGTTGGCTTTCGTCTTTCAGGCCGGCGGATGACTGTAGAGTGTCTTTTTCCATGATGAATCTCCTTTGACGAGAACGCTCTACCGGCTAGCCGTTTTGCAGTTCGTCGGCCTGAGAAGCGATGTCCTCGATGGCCTGGGCGATCTCCTGGGCTGCCTTCAACCCCTGCTCGGAGGCGCCGGCGGCTTCGGTGGAAGCGCGCGCGGTTTCTTCGGCGGCGGCGGCGATTTGCTGGCTGGCTTTGCCCGCCTGTTCGAGACCAGCGGCAACCTCGCCCACCCCTTTGGCAATGTCCCGGATATCGCTAACCACCACGTCGGACTCTTTGTCGATGCGCTCGAGGTTGGCGGTGGATACCTTGGCGCGCTCCACTTCGGCCCGCCCCTTGCTTCCGGCCAGCTCGATGTCGCCGGCAACCTTGGTGATCTGGGTTTGAACGTTCTTCACCAGGTCTTTGATTTTGTCCGCGTTCTCGCTGCTTTCGTTGGCCAGAGACCGGATGTCCCCAGCGACTACCGAGAAGCCCCGGCCGTATTCTCCGGCCCGCGCCGCTTCTACGTTGCCGTTCACGGCGAGCATCTTGGTCTGGACCGTCACCATGACAATGGCATCGACGATCTTGTCGATGCGGCGCGTCCGTTCCTGCAATTCCATGATGTTTTTGGCGGATTCGCCGGCGGCGTCGGCGCTCTTTCCAATGTTGACAATCAAAGCATCCACGTTCGCCTTGTTGCTGACCAGGAGTTTCTTGGTCCCCTGCGCTTTCTCGACGCTGGCTTCGGCCCGGTCGCCCATGCCCTTGGCGGCGTGCCGCATTTGAACACCCAGGGCATTGGAGGATTCCGCCGCCTTGGCCTGAGCGCCGGCCGCCTTATTGATCTGCTCGATGGCAGTGGAAATCTGCTGCGAAGAGGATTTCAGTTCTTCGGCATTGGTGGAGAGTTCCTCGGCGGTAGCGGCCAGTTCTTCGGCTGATTTTTGCGCGTTGGTGGAAGTCTTCAAAGACTCTGCCATCTCGGCCAGCGAACGCGCCGCGTCGCTCATCTCCGAGTACGCCTTGGACTGCTCCTGAGTCGATTTCTGGGCTTCCTGGCAAGCCGAGGTAGCTTCCTCGGCAGCCGCGGCAATCTCTTCGGCGCCCTTCAGATAGGACTTGGCGCCCGCCAGGGCTTCGGATGCGTTCTTCTGAATTTCGTTGCAGTTTACGCGGACTTCGTCGTAGTCGGCGGCGATTTTGACCAGGTCCTGCGTGATGATTTTGGCCTTCTCGACATCCTCTCGGCCCTTCTTGCCCGCTGCTTCCGTGTCTCCGGCAACCACCTTCACCTGGTTTTGAATCTCATTGACCACTTCCTGGATACCGCGCGCGCTCTTTTCGCTGATCTCCGCGAGATTGCGCACCTCGTCGGCCACCACGGCGAATCCCTTGCCATGTTCCCCGGCGCGGGCGGCTTCGATGGCGGCGTTCAGCGCCAACAGGTTGGTCTGGTCGGCGATGCGCGTCACGGCGTGGACGATCTTGCCGATTTCCTCGGACTGACGTTCCAACTCGCCGATCATCTTGGCGGACTCGATGTTGCCGTTGGCGGCGTCGCCCACCCCTTTTATAAGGACCTCAATGTCTGTGGTGGTCGATTTGGCCAATGCCACCACCTCGTTTACCCTCCGCACCGAAACTCCCGCGCGGGCATTGGCGTTGTCCGACGCCTTCTCGATCTGATTAATCGCGGCCCGCGACTCTTCCGCGGCGCTCGACGCCTGATCGGCGCCCGCTGCGATGGTGTGCATCGTCTTTTCCAGCTCTTCCACTGCCCCGGTGGCTTCCGCTATGGCACTGGAAACCTGGTCGGTCGCGGTGGACAACTTCTCCGCCACGGCCTGCGCGCGGGCTACGGTGCGGGCGCGCGCCTTTTCTTCCGCCAGTTTCTTGGCGGTCAGGCGGTTCTGGGCGATATCGTCGCCTTGCCCATTCGCTTCCGCGCTCTTCTTCGCCGGCGGCGTTGCCGAGGACTTCTGCGGTCCCAGACGGTTCATGGCGAGACGATTGGGCACGGCGGGCGCGCCGTTGGTGTGTGTTTCTGCGTTTTTGATCATTACTAATTCCTGTCTCCGGAGGTGTCTTCGGTTGCATCCGACGGTTCGGTTCTGAGCTTGGTAAAGGGATCGGCGTTAACGCGACATTCCTGTATAGTCGTGCGCAAACTTCCCGGCATGCTACATGGCAGGAGCACGGGCGGACGTCCATGACAATTGGCGGTTCGCTCATGGACGCAGCGGTGACTTTCGAGATCGCTTTGAAGGGAGCAGTGGTCCGGAGAGCGGACTCCTCTCAATTGGATGCCTGAAAGCGTGTCGGCAGGACGTTCTATAATGGCGGGCTATGCGACGTGCGTGCATTCTGTTGGCGCTAGCTCTGCCCCTGTGGGCGCAATCGAGGATCGATTGGGACAATCAGAAGATCGAAATCCTCAAGCATTATCGCGATCTCATTCAGATCGACACCCGGGCGGGCAATGAAACCAAAGCGGTTGACTACATCCGCCGCGTGCTGGAGAGCGAGGGCATCCCCACCAAGACGTTCGCGCTGGACCCGGCGCGCGCCAACCTCGTGGCGCGCATTTCCGGGAACGGACGGAAGCGGCCGCTGCTGATCCTGGCGCACACGGACGTGGTCGGAGTGCAAACGGGAAAATGGCCGGTGGACCCGTTTGGCGCCATCATGAAGGACGGCTACGTGTGGGGCCGCGGATCGGTGGACGACAAGCCGGTGCTCGCCGCCAACCTGATGGCGATGCTGCTGCTGAAGCGCAATCGCGTGGCGTTGGATCGCGATGTCATCTTCCTGGCCGAGTCGGGCGAGGAGGCTGACACCACGGGCGTCGGCATCAACTACATGGTGAGCCAGCACTACGGCGAGATCGACGCCGAGTACTCGCTGACCGAGGGCGGCGGCGCGGCGATCGAGGACGGCAAGGCGGTCACCATGAGTATCGGCACGGCGGAGAAGGTGCCGGCGCGCGTGCGGCTGGTGGCCACCGGAACGTCGGGCCATGGATCGGTTCCGCGCATGGATAACGCATTGATTCATCTGGGCGCGGCGGTCGACAAGGTCGGACGCTGGGAGACGCCCATGCGGCTCAACGACACCACGCGCATGTATTTCGAGAAGTTGGCCACCATCAGTACGCCCGAAAAGGCGGCCCGCTACCATGCTCTGCTCAATCCGCGGACGGCGGAAGAGGCGCAGCGCTACCTGCGGGAGAATGAGCAGATGGCGTATTCCATGCTGCGGACTTCGGTGGTCCCCACCATGATGAAAGCCGGCGTGGGCGCCAACGTAATCCCCTCCGAGGCGGAAGCCACGCTCGATATCCGCGCGCTACCCGATGAGGACATCCCGAGATTCTATGCGGAAATGGGGAAAGTCATCGACGATGCCGAAGTGAAGATCGTGCCCCTGCCGGCGACGCGGCCGCCTTCGCCGGCCACCCGTTTAGACACCGAAATGTATCGCGTGCTGGAGCAGGTGAGTAAGCAGATGTACCCCGGCATCACCGTCATGCCTGAGATGTCGACGGGCGCCAGCGACAAGGCACAGCTTCGTGCCAAGGGCCAACAATCGTACGGCATCGGCCCGGCTGGGACGCGCGAGGACAGCATCAACTTCGGCGCGCACAGCGACGTCGAGCGGTTGGCGGAGGCGTCGATTTATCCGTTCGTCGAGTTCGTGTGGCGTGCGGTTACCGGCATCGCCGCGAGCAAACAGTGAAGGAGTTATTTCCATGCGCACGCTTCTCGTTCTTCTTGCGTCCACCCCGATTCTGTATGCACAGGACGCAGCCGCCCGCCTCGCCTTCATCCGCGAGAACTACACCAAATTCGAATACCGCATACCCATGCGCGACGGCGTGAAGCTGTTCACGTCCGTCTACATCCCGAAAGATGTTTTTACGGACGGCCGCGTTTACCCCATCATGATGGAGCGGACCGGCTACAACGTCGCGCCCTACGGAGCCGACTTCTATCGCAACAACCTGGGGCCCTCGGAACTCTTCGAGCGCGAGAAATTCATCTTCGTCTACCAGGACGTGCGCGGCCGCTACATGAGCGAGGGCGACTTCGTGACCATCCGCCCGCAGAAGGCGGTGAAGAACGGACCCAAAGACGTCGACGAAAGCACCGACACCTACGACACCATCGACTGGCTCATCAAGCACGTGCCCGGCAACAGCGGCAAGGCCGGTATCTGGGGAATCTCGCAGCCCGGATTCTATGCCACCGCGGGCATGATCGACGCGCATCCGGCGCTGGTGGCCGTCGCTCCGCAGGCTCCGGTGACCGATTACTACATGGGCGACGACGTCTATCATAACGGCGCCTTCATGCTGGCCCACCGCTTCAGCTTCTACATGGGTTTTCGCAATCGCGAGGGCGATCCCGCGCCGCCGCAACCTGCGCTGCCGTTCGATTTCGGCACGCCCGACAGCTACGATTTCTACCTTCGCCTGGGATCGCTGGCCAATGCCGACGAGAAGTATTTCAAACACCAGCAGCCCATGTGGAACATGAACGTCGACCATACAAGCTATGACGAAGAGTGGCAGGCGCGCGCCATCTGGAAATATCTGAAGGCCGTCAAGCCGGCGGTCATGCTGGTGGGCGGCTGGTACGACACCGAAGATCCGCAGGGATTGCTCCGCCAGTTCGATTTCATGGAACGGAATTCGCCTCCGGCCGACATGCTGGTGATGGGGCCGTGGAACCACGGCGGATTCTCGCGCGGCGATGGCGACCGGCTGGGCAACATCAACTTCGGGTCGAAGACGGCGGCGTACTATCGGGAGCACATCGAGCTGCCGTTTTTCCTTTACTACCTGAAGGGCCGCGGCGACGGCAAATTTCCGAAGGCGTGGCTTTTTCAGACCGGCCTGAACGAGTGGCGCAAGTTCGATGCCTGGCCGCCGAAGGAAGCCCAATCGACGGACTTGTTCCTGGAAGCGAGCGGGCACTTGTCGTGGAATCGGCCGGCGGAAGCGAAATACGAAGAATATCTCGCCGATCCCGCCAAGCCCGTCCCATACGTGGGTCGCATCGTGCAAGGTGTCCTCAATACCTATATGACGGAGGACCAGCGTTTTGCCGCCGAGCGGCCCGACGTCCTGGTATTCCAGACCGAACCGCTGGACCACGACGTTTCGGTATTCGGCCCGGTGCAGGTGGATCTGAAAGTCGCGACGTCCGGCACGGATTCCGACTTCGACGTGAAAGTCATCGACGTATTCCCCGGCAACTTTCCGGATTACAACAATGCGGGCGGAGCGCCGGGTGCGGTGCCGATGGGCGGGTACCAGGAATTGATCCGCGGCGAGCCCTTCCGCGGAAAATTTCGCAAGAGTTTCGAGAAGCCGGCGCCGTTTGTGCCTGATCAGCCGGACCGCATCACGTTTAACCTCCCGGATATCGCGCACACCTGGCGCGCCGGACATCGCATCATGGTGCAGGTGCAGAGTTCGTGGTTCCCGCTGACCGACCGCAATCCGCAGAAATTCATGGAGATACCCAAGGCGCTATCGACGGACTTTCAAAAGGCGACGCAGAAGGTGTATGTTGGTGGACCGGATGGGTCCAGAATTCAATTGCGAGTGGTGGATTAGAATTTTCGCCAGATTGTCCGAAGAGTATATCGAGGCAATTTTGGTGATTGACGCTCCCGATCCCGACGCTCGCACTTTGGCGGCAGCCATCCTGGATGCCTGGGGCGCGAACAATCTGCCGGTTTTGCGCCGGCGCCTGGACTCAGCTGTCGAAAACGCGCTGCCTGCGATCCGCGACACATGGGAGAGCGAAAGACTGGAGCTTGTCGGCGCCATCGCCGGTAATCTGCGGCTTCTCCTGGAATCCGGCGAACCGTCGTCCGCGGAGCTTTACCTGCCGCTGCTACGGCACCTCGCTGCGCCGCTCACCCACATTCTCGATTACGCCTTCAGCTGCTAAGGCGTGGCGCCACGGCAAATGCTTGAGACTCCGAGCTCCTGAAGTGGTGGAATTTGCCTTGAGCCCGCAAACCGCTTACGGGTCGCGGCCCGGAAACGCAGTGTGCCGGTACTAAGCCGCAACCGTGAGGAAGCGGATTCGCTGATCTGTTCCTGAGGCCTATCTTATGAATAATCGACCTTCCGGCGACACCTAGAAACCCTCTGAGGCCGATTTTCGCAGGGAGTCCGTGGACTTCATCACATTCCTCCCCAGGAAAAAGGTCCTCATCCGGTCTCCATCGAGAAAAGCCTGTGGGAATATTTCTCCCGTCGAGCCGGGCAGGGAGGCGTTGAGTTGTCTGAGCTTGTGACCGAAGTGTGGAAGCGCGATATCGAGATCAACCAGGCGTTGAAACAGGCACTCCATGGTACGCCCGCCGCCAACGAATTCCGAAATGCCCGCAAACGATAAAGGTGTCAGCGCCGCTACCTCGCTTTCGGCAGCAGACCTTGTTCCACCAGTACGGGAGGATGCCGATGGTGCGTCGCCTGCTCGTACGCATAGGCCCACCCGAGCAGATCGCCGTCCTTCCATTGCCGCGCCGAAATCTCCAGCCCGAACGGCAATCCGCTGGCGTAGAACCCACCCACCACGACCACTGCGGGGACGCCGATGGGATTCACCCAACCCGTCTGGCTGTGCGGGCCGCTGCTCAATCGTCCGTCCTGCGGCATGGTCTCATCGGGCGGCGGCATTTGCGCGGCCGGGTATACGAATCCGTCCAGTTGCAGGCGGTCTAGCGTCGAGTTGTAGATCGCCAACGCTTCGCGTTGCGGCCCGAAGAAATTGGTGTCAGCGGCGGGGTCGGCCTCGATCGCGGGCGAGTTTGTAGGCCCCATCGTGATCATCGGTGACAGCGGCGTCCCTACCGCTTTGGCGTATTCCGCCACAGACTTGTATTCCGCTGGCCCAAAATTCTTGAGGAACGCCTCGAATCCCTCCAGGTGGTACGGGAAGGTCTTGATCTTATCGACCGCTTCCAAAAAGCTTGCCGGTAAAATGGAATCCTCGATTAGGACCGTCGCCCCAGCCGCGCGCAACTCGTCGACGGCCTTCAGGAAGATCTCGCGTGTCTCGGGCCGAGGCGGCGATTTCGCATCGAGGATGAATGCCGGTACGCCGAAGCGTTTGCCGTGGAGCGCGTCCTTCTTCAGATATTGCGTATACGGACCGGCTTGCGCTTTGGCGGCCGAGCCCCTGGTGCGGAAGTCCAGCGGATCTTCACCCGCCATCACGCCGAGCGCGATGGCGGCATCGGTGACATCGCGGGCGATCGGGCCGATGTCGTCGACCAGCCAGTCGAGCGGCGCGATTCCCGCAATGCTCACCAATCCGCGCGTCGGCAGCACACCGATGACGGCGCTGGTGGATGACGGCATGCGGATGGAGTTGCTGGTGTCGGTGCCGGTTCCCAGGAGCGCGAAATTCGCGCTCACCGCCGTCACCGTGCCGCCGGAAGAGCCGCCCGGACTGAAGCGGACGTCGTAAGCGTTGCCGGTGCGTCCGCAGGCCGAACTTCTGGTGGTGTCGCTGGCGGCGAAATCGGGCATGTTTGTCTGCCCGAGGATCACCGCGCCGGCGGCGCGAAACTTGGCCACCACGGTGGCATCCGTGGGAGCCACGAGCTCATGCCTGGGTATGATAAATCCCTTCCAGCCATCGGAAGTGACCAGCCCCTTGATGCTGGTATTCGCTTTGATGACGATGGGCACGCCCCACATGGGACCGCGTTGAAACCCGCTGCCGCCGCGCGCCGCCTCGGCGTCCTCGCGAGCGGCCGCCGATAAGGTGCCCGGCGAGTCCACGGCGCATACCGCCCCATAAATGCCGTCGTAGCGGGAAATCCGCGCGAGGTACCATTGCACCACTTGCGCGACGGTGTAGCGATGCGCCGCGTACAGTTGTTCGAGCTGCGGAATGCTGACTTCGAGCAGATCGCGGTCGATCGACTGCGCAGGCAAGAGCGCGCGGAATACGAGCGCAATCAGGAGCAGCCGGTAGGGACGCATTCCCCCAATTGTAGGGGACTGGCCGAAATGCCGGGCTATCGCCCGGCGGCAAGCTGAAGCATGCCCCACGTGGGATAAGCTTTAGCTTGTCCAGGCGAGCCAAGCTCGCCCATGCGCGCAGGGCCTCGTACGCTCCCTTGCGGTCGCGGCTCTTTAAGTGGGTTTGAGCATTACGCTCCAACCGCGACCGGCTGGACGTACCTGGGCGCGTGGTAAGGCTGAAAACGGTACCCGATACCGAAGATCGTCTCAATGTAGTGGTCGGCGTAACCGCCGAGTTTCTTGCGGAGACGGCGTACATGCACGTCGAGCGTGCGGGTGCGGATTTCGGCGCCGTAACCCCACACTTGCATCAGCAGGGCCTCGCGCGGAATGATCTCGCCGGCATGGCGGACCAGGAGAGACAGCAGGTCGTACTCTTTGCGCGTCAGCGGCATGCGCTCGTTGTCTAGAATTGCCGATTGATGATTGTAATCGATGACCAGATGTTCATCGCGATATGGCGGGATATTCGCTGCGACTAGTCCCAAGATCCCTCCTCCAAGCTCTCTTACGGATATGCTACGGACGCCGCCGTGGAAGGTGATGGGGGAAGTGTAAAATGTTTGTAAAATCGTGGGCCCGAGCGATTCGCCATTTCGGAGTGACATGTCGCACTCCGAATGTGACATACTATCGGATTCTTGCGACTCTATTGTGCCCCGGTACAGATACCAAAATGAGCAACTTCACCTTCAGCCGGCGGGCAGCCGTCGTAGGTGCGGCGGCGCTGCCCGTGATTCGCGTCCTCAAGGGGCAATCGAAGCCGAAATCCGTTGTGATTTCGAGCAACAACCGGGCTAACGGCGGCATCAACTGCTGCAACAAAGCCATGGAATTGATCAAAGCCGGCAAGGACACGCTGGATGCGGTAATTGCCGGCGTCAACATCGTGGAGCTCGATCCGAACGATACCAGCGTCGGTTACGGCGGTCTGCCGAATGAAGACGGCGTGGTGCAACTGGATGCCAGTTGCGTGCACGGTCCGTCGCGCCGCATGGGCGCCGTCGGCGCCCTCGAGGGTATCAAGACGCCTTCCAAGGTGGCCCAACTGGTGATGTCGGAGACCGACCACATGATGCTGGTGGGCGCTGGGGCCCTCAAGTTCGCCAAGATCTGGGGATTCCCTGAGGAAGATCTCCTCACCGATAAGTCGCGCCTGGCATACCGCATGTGGAAGCGTGAGATGCGCGACCGCAACGGACACACATTCTGGGAATCGAATACCGATGCCCCCCCGCAGGCGGACGGCAAGCGAGGCGAACTGCCCGCCAGGATGGCCGAACTGAAACGGGAATTTCCGGGCTATGACGAAGAGACGCTGGCCTGGGCATACGAGGTAGCGCAGCACCCGCCGCACGGCACCATCAATTGCATCGCGCTCAACGAAAAGGGCGAGATGTCGGCGGTGACGACCACCAGCGGGATGGCTTTCAAGATTGCGGGCCGATGCGGGGATTCCCCGATCGTCGGCGGCGGATTGTGGCTCGATCAGGATGTCGGAGGGGCCGGCTCCACGGGTCGAGGGGAAGAAAATTTGCGGGTCTGTGGGGCGCATACCGTGGTGGAGAACATGAGACACGGGATGTCGCCCAAAGAGGCGATTCTCGACACCTTGAAACGCGTGTCGCGGAATTTTAACGATGACAAGAAGCGCTTGGAGGCGGTGGATTTGAATTTTTACGCCCTGAGCAAGACCGGCGAGTATGCCGGTGGATCACTATGGGGGCCGGCAAAATTCGTGGCGTCCACCAGCGACGCCGCCGGCCATGTGGAACCGTCGGCGTATCTGTACGAACATTAACGGATGAAACGAATTTTCACTAGCTGCATCAGATAGCTGTAATTTGTCTTTTTGGGCACCTGAGGGGTTCCTGTAATCTGAGTGACACCGTTCTCTCTACATGTCTAACAACAGAATATTGAGTAGCGCGCTGGGACTTTTCTAAAGCCATGTCCCAGATCTTTCATCGCAGCACCAACACGTTCTCGCGGATCACGATCTTTGGCGCGGTGTTCTTCCTGGCGTTCCTGACGTGGGTCTTCACCGTGCTCGACCGCTCGGCTTACGCTACCCGGCAAGCCGAGGTGCGCGAACAGCCGATACCTTTCAGCCATGCCCATCACGTGGGTGCCTTGGGGATCGACTGCCGGTATTGCCACACCACGGTGGAGACGTCGAGTTTCGCCAATCTGCCGCCCACCAAGACGTGCATGAACTGCCACTCGCAGATCTGGCTCACCAGTCCCACGCTGGAGCCCGTGCGCGCCAGCTTCCGCGACGACAAGTCGATCTCCTGGACGCGCGTGCACGATCTGCCGGATTACGTTTATTTCAATCACAGTATTCATATCGATAAAGGCGTGGGTTGCGAAACCTGCCACGGGCGCGTGGACCAGATGCCGCTCATGGCGCAGCAACACACGCTGCAAATGGAATGGTGCCTGAACTGCCACCGCAACACGGAAAAGTATATCCGTCCCAGGGAGTTCGTCACCACCATGGGTTATCAGCCGGCCGGCGATCAGGAAGAGATCGGCCGGCGATTACAGAAGGAATACAACATCCAGGATGTGCGGTTGCTGACGAGTTGTTCCACGTGTCACCGATGAGTCATAACCCAGAAAACCACTTAGATCTGGCGACGGTTCGCCAACGCCTGCAATCCTCGAGCGGGCGCGAATACTGGCGCAGCCTCGAACAACTGGCGGGCACGCCGGAGTTCGAAGACCTGCTCCATCGGGAATTTCCGCGGCAAGCCATCGGCTGGAGCGAGGATGAGAATCCGGGCGAAGGACGGCGTAACTTTCTTAAGCTCATGGGCGCGTCCCTGGCGCTCGCCGGCCTCACCGGCTGCACGCGCCAACCCACCGAACACATCGTGCCGTACGTGCGGCAGCCGGAAGAGCTGATTCCCGGGCGCCCGCTGTTTTTTGCCACGGCGGCCACACTCGGTGGGGTCGCCAACGGAGTCCTGGTGGAGAGCCACGAAGGCCGGCCTACCAAGATGGAGGGCAACCCCGAGCATCCGGCCACCTTGGGCGCCTGCGATGTCTTCTCGCAGGCCGCGGTGCTGCAATTGTACGATCCGGACCGCGCCCAGGCGGCCACTCTGAACGGCGAAATCAGCGGCTGGGGCGAGTTTTTCGGCGCGTTCCGCGGATTGCTGGCCGCACAGAAGGGCAAGAACGGCGCGGGACTGCGCATCTTGACCGAGACCGTCACGTCGCCCACCATGGCGGCGCAATTCAAGGCCATCCAAAAGCTCTATCCGTCGGCCAAATGGCACCAGTGGGAGCCTGCTGGACCGCATAGCGCGCGCGCCGCGTCGCAGCAGGCTTTCGGCCAGCCTGTCAACACTTATTACGATTTCCGCAAGGCTGATGTGGTGGTTGCGCTCGACTCCGATTTTCTGGCGTCGGGCGTGGCCAGCCTGCGTTACGCGCGCCAATTCTCCATGCACCGCCGCGTGAGCGCCGAGAAGACCACTATGAACCGGCTGTACGTAGCGGAGCCCATGCCCACGCCGACCGGCGCCAAGGCCGACCATCGCATGCCGCTGCGCGCGGGCGACGTGGAGGAGTTCACCTGGGCGCTCGCCACCACCGTGCAAGTCGCGCAGGGCGGACCCAAGACCGAGCAGAACGGCGACATCTACAAGTGGGCGGAGAAAATCGGCGCCGATCTGCTGCGCAGTCAGGGCGCAAGCGTGGTGATCGCGGGCGAGCATCAGCCGCCCATGGTCCACGCACTGGCCCATGCGATCAACGCCAAATTGGGAAACGTGGGAACCACGGTCTTCTACACCGACCCCATCGAAGCCAATCCTGCCGACCAACTCGCTTCGCTCCAGGACCTGGCGAAAGATCTCGACGCCGGCGAGGTGGACGTGCTGATGATCCTCGGCGGCAACCCGGTGTTCACCGCCCCCGCCGATATGGATATGGGCGCGCGCGTTCGGAAAGCCAAAACGCGCGTGCACCTGGGCCTGTATCACGACGAGACGTCGGCCGTCTGCCAGTGGCACCTTCCGGAGACGCACTTCCTGGAAACGTGGGGCGACGCGCGCGCCTTCGACGGAACGGTGACCATCCAGCAGCCGTTGATTGCGCCGCTCTATCAGGGCCGGTCGGCTTACGAGATCCTGCAGGCGCTCACCGATTCGCCCGATCTGAGCCCTTACTCCATCGTCAAGAATTACTGGTCGTCGCAGCACCAGGGCTCTGATTTCGAGACCTGGTGGCGGCGCGCCGTACATGACGGCGTGGTGGAAGGAACCGCGCTTCCCACGAAACCCCCCGCCCTCCACGGCGAGGCGCTGACTGCCCATGCGGAAAAGCGCGTATTAGGCGGTAAGTTCGAAGTGAACTTCCGCCCCGATCCGACGATCTACGACGGGCGCTTCGCCAACAATGGCTGGCTGCAGGAACTGCCCAAGCCGATCACCAAGATGACCTGGGATAACGCGGTCTATGTCAGCCCGGGCGATGCCCATCGTTTGGGTGTGGAGACCGGCAGCATGGTCGAACTCGCTTATGAAGGCCGCCGCCTGCAAGCTCCGGCACGCATTCAGCCGGGACACGTCGATGGCTCCGTCACCCTGCATTTCGGATATGGCCGGACGAAGGGCGGACGGTCGGCCAACGGCGCGGGCTTCAACGTGTACGGCATCCGCACTGCGAAGGCGCTGTGGCAGGATACCGGCCTCGAAGCTAAGAAGATTTCCGGCAGCTTCCAGTTCGCGGACACCCAAATGGAGGGCGTGCTCGATGAGGCGCGCCACATCATCCATAAGGGCACGATCGCGGAGTATTTGAAAGAGCCCGAATCGGTGCACGCGGGCGCCGAAGCTCCTCCGCCGGGGCTCACTCTATATCCCGGATTCAATTACAAGACCGACGAGCAAGGCCGTCCCAAGTATGCCTGGGGCATGGCGATCGACCTCAACGCCTGTACCGGCTGCACCGCCTGCATCGTTGCCTGTCAGGCCGAAAACAACATCGCGGTGGTCGGCAAAGATCAGGTGCGGCGCGGACGGAACATGCAGTGGCTGCGCGTCGACACGTATTACACGGGCGAGGCCAACAATCCTAATCCCGAGTTTTACAACCAGCCGCTGCCCTGCATGCAGTGCGAGAACGCGCCGTGCGAGCTGGTCTGCCCGGTTCAGGCCACCAGCCACAGTGCCGAAGGCCTCAACGACATGGTGTACAACCGCTGCGTCGGCACGCGTTACTGCTCCAACAACTGCCCGTACAAGGTGCGGCGGTTCAACTTCTACCTGTTCTCGGATTACGAAACGCCCAGTCTGAAGCTGCTGCACAATCCCGATGTCACGGTCCGCAGCCGGGGCGTGATGGAGAAGTGCACGTACTGTGTGCAGCGCATCAACTCCGCCAAAATGGATGCCGAAAAGCAGGACCGCAGGGTGCAGGATGGCGAAATCCAAACTGCCTGCCAGGCCAGTTGCCCAACGGAGGCGATTATTTTCGGCGATATCAACGATCCCAATAGCCGCGTGTCGAAGATGAAAGCGGAAAAGCGAAATTACGGCTTGCTGGAAGATTTGAATACGCGCCCGCGGACCACGTATCTGGCCGCGCTGCGCAATCCGAACCCGGAGTGGGAGAGCTAATGAGGACCGCGAGAATAGCGATTTGGCACGCCCGGGACCAGTATCGGCACACCGCGTTTCCGAGCTGCGACCGTGAGGGAGGAATCATGGCCCTGCGGGCCTGGGCGAGCTTGGCTCGCCTGGACAAGCTGAAGCTTATCCCACGTGGGGCATGCTTTAGCTTGCCTGCCGGGCGACAGCCCGGCCAGTCCCTGCGGGCCACCAAAGGCGATGAGGCTCGACCTGCGATGTTCTTCAACCGAGCGGTCAGCGGGCTAACAGCAAATAGGGGCTGACGATGGCTGACCAAGAAATAGATCCGCACGTAGCGTCGAAAACGATCATCGCCCCCGGCTATACCTTCGGCACGGTTACCGACCAGATCGCCACCGTCGTCCTCACCAAGCGCACCCCGGCCTTCTGGTTCGCAGGACTCTCCGTCGGTATCGTGCTGCTGCTGGTGTTCCTTTCGGCGGTGGGGCTTCTCTTTGTCAAGGGCGTCGGCATCTGGGGCCTTCGCACGCCGGTGATGTGGGGATTCGCCATTACGAATTTCGTGTGGTGGATCGGTATCGGCCACGCGGGCACGTTGATATCCGCGATCCTGCTGCTGCTCAACCAGCGCTGGCGCAATTCCATCAACCGCTTCGCCGAAGCCATGACACTCTTCGCGGTGTCTTGCGCCGGCATGTTCCCCATCCTGCACCTGGGCCGTCCCTGGCTGGCGTATTGGCTGTTCCCCTACCCCAACACCATGGGCGTGCAGCCGAACTTCCGCAGCCCATTGGTGTGGGACGTGTTCGCGGTCTCCACTTACGCCACGGTGTCGCTGCTGTTCTGGTTCGTCGGCCTCATGCCCGACCTGGCTACCCTGCGCGACCGCACCCACAATCGCGTGGCGCGGTTTGCCTATGGAATTCTGGCAATGGGCTGGCGCGGCTCGGCCAAACACTGGAGCATTTACGAGACGGCTTCGCTGCTGCTCGCCGGATTGGCCACGCCGCTGGTGCTCTCGGTTCACACGGTCGTCAGCTTCGACTTCACCATCGCCATCGTCCCCGGCTGGCACAGCACGTTTTTCCCGCCGTACTTCGTGGCGGGCGCCATCTATTCCGGCTTCGCCATGGTGCTGGCGCTGGCCATCCCGCTGCGCGCGGTTTACGGACTCGAAGGCTTGATCACGGACAAGCACCTGGAAAACTCCGCCAAGGTCATGCTCGCCACGGGACTCATCGTCGGCTACGCGTACATGATGGAATTCTTCAGCGCCTGGTATACCACCAACGTCTACGAACACGCCGCCATCTGGAATCGCATGACCGGTCCGTACAAGGTGGCTTACTGGAGCTTGATTTCCTGCAATATCCTGGCGCCGCAGTTCCTGTGGTTCAAACAGATCCGCAGCAAACCGGCCTTGTTGTTCCTTTCTTCCATCGTGGTTCTGATCGGCATGTGGCTGGAACGCTACGTCATCATCGTCAGCAGCCTGGCGCAGGACTACCTGCCGTCCTCGTGGAGCATCTTTCAGGCTACCCGATGGGATTGGGCGACTTACATCGGCACCATCGGACTGTTCCTGTTCCTGTTCTTCCTGTTCATCCGCCTGTTACCCATGATTTCGATTTTTGAAGTGCGCACACTTTTGCCGCAGGCCAAAGTGGAGGAGGAGGTGGGCAATTGAATAAGCCGGTTTACGGACTGATAGCGGAATTCGAGAACCCCACCGCCCTGGTGGCCGCGGCGCGCGCCGCGCGTGAGAAAGGTTATCGCAGGCTGGACGCGTACACGCCGTTCCCGATCGAAGAACTCACCGACGCGCTCCATCTGCATCACAACAAGCTGTCGCTGATCGTGCTGATGGGCGGCATCCTGGGCGGCATCGCCGGTTACCTGCTGCAGTATTACGTCACGGTGATCTACTTCCCCATCAACATCGCCGGGAGGCCGCTGCATAGCTGGCCATCGTACATCATCATCACTTTCGAAATGACCATTCTCTTCGCCGCAATCTCTTGTGTGCTCGGGTTGCTGGGATTATGCGGATTGCCGATGCCATACCATCCGACTTTCAACGTTCCACGATTCGCGCTGGCATCGCGCAATCGCTTCTTTCTGTGCATCGAGGCGCGGGATCCCTTGTTCGACATCAAACAAACGTGCGCGTTTCTGGAAACCCTGGAGCCGAGGGAGGTATCCGAAGTTGCTCCCTAAGCTGGAACAAAAGCACCACTCCCTTGCGGTCGTGGCTCGTAACGCCAGTCCGATACAGAGCCGCGACCGCAAGGGAGCGGTAATCGCCCTTGCCCTCTCTCTCCTCGCCCTCGCCGGCTGCCGCCAGGACATGCAAGACCAGCCCAAGTTCATCCCCCTGCGCCCGACTACCTTCTTCGACGATGGCCGCTCCGAGCGCCCCCTCATCGAAGGCACCGTGGCCCGCGGCCATCTGAACGACGATGTAGCTTTCTACACCGGCATGGGACCCGACGGCAAACCGGTCGATACCTTCCCGTTCCCCATCACCAAGGACGTCATGGCCCGCGGCCAGCAACGGTTCGATGTCTACTGCGCCCCTTGCCACGACCGGACCGGCGACGGTAACGGCATGATTGTGCGCCGCGGCTACAAGCGTCCGCCCGCCTACTGGAGCCCCGAGGTGCTGGCGCGCTCCAATGGATTTATCTTCGACGTGATCACCCGCGGATTCGGCGCCATGCCCGATTATGCCGCCCAGATTCCGCCGCGCGACCGCTGGGCCATCGTGGCTTATGTCCGCGCCCTGCAGGCCAGCGAAACCGCCACCATCAACGATGTGCCGCCCGCGGAGCGTCCCAAAATGGAGGCCGCGAAATGACGGCGCAGACAGTCGATTTTCGAGTTTCGGACGAATTGCGCCGCGACCTCAGACGATGGCGGCCGCGCGCCCTGGCTGCCGGCGTAGTGGGTACGGTGCTGAGCGCGATCGGCTTTTTCGTTTCGCCGTTTCAGTTCTACCACTCGTACCTCTGGTCGTACCTGTTCGTGCTCGCCCTGACCCTGGGACCGCTCGCCTGGCTGTTGCTGCAATACCTCACCGGCGGCGCCTGGGGCATGGTCATCCGCCGCCCCGCTGAAGCCGCTTTGCGCACCATGCCGCTGGTGACGCTCATGTTCCTGCCCATCGTCATGGGCATTCCGAATCTCTACGAATGGTCGCATGCCGACAAGGTCGCCGCGAGCGTCGTTCTGCAGCACAAGCACGCGTATCTCAACGTCCCGTTCTTCCTGCTTCGCGCGGCGATTTACTTCGCCGGATGGCTGTTCCTCTCGTGGTACTACAATCGCGCCTCCCGCCGCGAAGACACCGAAGGACACGATGCCGTCCACGGCACCATGAGCACTCTCGCCGGCCCGGGCATCATCTTCTGGGGCTTCACGACGACGTTCATGTCCATCGATTGGGTGATGTCGATCCATCCCGAGTGGTTCTCCACCATGTTCGGCCTGCTCTTCATCGCCGGCCAGGGACTCACCGGCATGGCATTCCTCATCACCGTGATGGTCATGCTTTCCACCCGCCGGCCCATGTCGGAAGTTCTGACGCCGCGCCATCTCCACGATCTCGGCAAATTCCTGCTGGCAATGGTCATGGTCTGGGCGTATTTTTCGTTCTCCCAGTTCCTCATCATCTGGGCCGGAAACCTGCCGGAAGAAATCCCGTACTACCTGGTGCGCATCAACAACGGCTGGGGATTCGTGGCTCTGGCGCTGGTCGCCGGCCATTTTGCGCTGCCCTTCGCGCTGCTGCTCTCGCGCGACCTGAAGCGCAATTTCAAGCTTCTGGCGTCCATCGCGGTTTTCATCCTGTTCATGCGCCTGGTGGACCTGTATTGGGTAGTGACACCGGAGTTCCGCCAGCAATCGTTCGGCATCAGCTGGATGGATTTCACGGTGCCTATGGGACTGATCGGCCTCTGGCTGACGTATTTCCTGTTGCAACTGGAGAAGCGCCCGTTAATGCCCATCAACAATCCGCACCTGGAGGAGGCTCTGCAGCATGGAAGAGAATAATAAGCATCGTCCAGGTTTCGAACAGAGCGACGTCAACGTAGTCGCGGTCGGGAAGTTCGGCATCGCGCTCCTGCTGATGACGATTCTGGCGATGGCACTGCTGGTGGGCGTGTTCAATTATTTCAAGACGCAGGAAGGCGGGGAAGCCATCAGCGTCGACCCCACCAAGGTCTTCCCGGAACCGCAGTTGGAGAAGACCCCGATTCCCGACCTGAAGGCCGTTCGGGAAGCCGAAGACCAGGTCCTCACGAGCTACGGTTGGGTGGACCAGCAAAAAGGCGTGGTGCGCATTCCCATCGCCAAAGCTATGGATATGGTGGTAGCCAAGGGACTGCCGGTACGGGCTGCCGCGCCGCCCACCGCCGATGGCGTCAGTGTACCGACGGAAAGCGGCCTGGGTCCGAAAATGATGGCCCCCGGCGGCCCGTTGGGAGGGAGCAAATGAAGTTGCTTTGTGGGACATGCTTTAGCTTGTCCATCGTTCTCGCCGCATTCGCCCAACCCGGCCAGCTCGCCCCCGTGCAGCCCAGCATCGGCATGCAGGATTCCAACCTGAAGCCCGCCCTTCCCGGCGCGCTCGCCGGCGTTGGAATCGACCAGAAGCTCGACTACCAGGTGCCGCTGAATCTCCAGTTCATCAACGAAGCCGGCGCCACTGTCTCGCTCTCCTCGTTCTTCCA
>Ga0326728_10009993_pt1 | contig 22444 bp, 22 predicted proteins | sample MB3enrmetagenome_FD_207602 | JGI IMG/M metagenome (GOLD analysis project Ga0326728, IMG submission 207602) | Lab enriched peat soil microbial communities from McLean, Ithaca, NY, United States - MB31MN | ecosystem: Environmental > Terrestrial > Soil > Wetlands > Peat | place: USA: New York... | reverse complement strand
ATTCTCCAGCGCCGCAGGAAATAACCTCTGGAATCGTCTCTCTTTGGGGTGTACTCATCAGTTCAAAGTATAGATTCTAAGCGATTTACCGTCAATATAAACTTGGTTAGGTAAGTATATTGTTGCCGTTGTAAGCTATGACTAGGAGAGAAACGCGACCTTCAGTTTGGGATCGGCGTTGCATGTATGCAGCTGAATGGCTTCCATTGCAACCTGGTGCCTCGGGTCGTGTGCCTCCCGCTCTTATCGTCGCAGGCTCGGCCGTTTGCAGCCGCAACCCCGGCCCGTTAGACTTCTTTCAGCATGGCCATCGCCCGCGACAATGCTCCGGAACGGCTCGTCAGCGCCTCGCGCGCCGACGAGGAGCAGGGTTTTGAACTCAAACTCCGCCCCCGCTGGCTACGCGAGTTCATCGGCCAATCCAAAGCCAAAGAGCAGCTCGCCATCGCCCTCGAAGCCGCCACGTCCCGCGGCGAAGCCCTCGACCACGTGCTCCTCTCGGGTCCTCCCGGCTTGGGCAAAACCACGCTGGCCACCATCATCGCCAACGAACTGGATGTGGGCTTCCAGCAGACCTCCGGCCCCGCCCTCCAGATTCAGGGCGACCTCACCGCTATCCTCACCAACCTGCGCGAGCGTCAGGTGCTCTTCCTCGACGAGATCCACCGCTTGCAGCCGGTGCTGGAAGAAAAGCTCTACACCGCCCTCGAGGACTACAAACTGGACATCATCATCGGCCAGGGGCCCGCGGCGCGCACCCACGTCATGGAGATTCGCCCCTTCACCTTCATCGGCGCCACCACCCGTCCCGGTCTGCTCAGTTCGCCCCTGCGCTCCCGCTTCGGTATCCTCCTCCGCCTCGAGTTCTACACCGAAGAGGAACTCCGCGTCATCGTCACCCGCTCGGCCGAGGTCATGGATGTGCCCATCGACCAGGACGGCGCGGCCGAGATCGCGCTGCGCTCCCGCGGCACACCGCGCATCGCCAATCGCCTGCTCCGCCGCGTGCGCGACTACGCCCAGGTGCGCGGCTCGGGCATCATCGACCGCCCCACCGCCAACGCCGCCCTCACCATGCTGGAAGTGGACGCCCACGGCTTCGACGAGATCGATCGCCGGCTGCTGCTGGCCATCATCCAGAAATACGACGGCGGACCGGTCGGCCTCAGCACCCTAGCCGCAACTCTGGCCGAGGAGCAGGACGCCCTCGAAGAGGTCTACGAGCCGTTTCTCATCCAGATCGGCTTTCTCGACCGCACGCCCCGCGGCCGGGTCGCCACCCGCCTGGCCTACGAGCACTTCGGACTGACCATGCCCGGCCGCCAGCCGCCGCTGTTCTAGCCGAATGGCCGAATGAGCCGCCAACTCGCCGACTTGCTAACTTGCTGACTTGCTAACTCGTGACTCGCTGAATCGCCAACTTGTTAACTCGATAACTTGTTAAACCACTGACCCATCGCAGGAGGAAACGCAATGTCGCTTACCGAATCCACCATGCTCTCGCTCGGCACCGTCGCCCCGGACTTTGCCCTCGCCGACGTAGTGACCGGCAAGACTGTCCGCCGCGACGACTTCAGCGGCCGTAAGGCTCTGCTGGTCATGTTCATCTGCGCCCACTGCCCGTTTGTGAAGCACATTGAAGAGGGCCTGGCCGCGCTCGGCCGGGATTACGCCGCCCAGCCCATCGGAATCGTCGCCATCAGCAGCAACGATGTAACCACCCACCCCGCCGACAGTCCCGCCGGGCTCAAACAGCAGACTGAGACTTACGGCTTCGTCTTTCCTTACCTGTACGATGAAACGCAAGCCGTGGCTCATGCCTACAAAGCCGCCTGCACTCCGGACTTCTTTCTCTTCGACGGCGATCTACGCCTCGTCTATCACGGCCAGTTCGACTCCAGCCGCCCCGGCAACGGCATTCCCGTAACCGGCCAGGACCTGGGCGCCGCCATCGACCTTGTCCTTGCGGGCAAGCCCGTCCCCACGGCTCAGCGCCCCTCCATCGGCTGCAACATCAAGTGGAAGGCGTGATCCGGCAGGACAAGCGCATCGTAATTGCTAGATGCATAAGGGGTTGGCAAAAAGATAAGCTCGTGATTTGGTATTGACGATTGTCTGCGGACTCGTGTATTGTGGCGCTTCGCACATTACAGGAGGATGAAATGCCGGATGAGAACCCCAAGAGTTTTCCAGTGAAGTACGTTTTGTATTCCCATTACGGACATCTGGACGAGAAGGACTTCAATCTCTGGAATGACGGGCAGAGCATGGAGGTACGCGAGCTACCGGGAATTAGATTTCTAATCTCGCGCTTTCCCGCGTTGCTGAACCTGCTCACTGCGCAGGATGAAGATGGCGATTTTGAGGGCCTGGTTGTCCTGTTCTATGCGCTTGGTTTGCCCGAAGTCTTCGATGGTATCGCTGAGGAGGAGGAGAAGCCCAATAAGGATGCCTTGATTACAAAACATATAAAGCTTCACTTCGCCGACGTGGTGCAAAAGTGCGTAGATAAGGAGTTGGAGCAGGATTATGAGATGCGGCGGCGAATACGATTCGTGACAGCCTTGGACCTGTTTGACATTTTCGCCCGAGTCAAATCTGTTGAAGCTGACAATCTGCGGTGGTGGTTCATCGGGCAGACTGAGGAAATCCATTATGACACTCCTAAGATCGTCGAGGCGATCGTTCGATTGCGCTTGCTCGGTAACGGTGTACCGGTATTTCGCCTAGATTGGGACGTATTGTTTAGCAGCGAGGAGGTGAAGAAACCCGTCTTAGACTTGGGGTTGCTCGATGCCGTCAAGAGATGCCTAAAGGCGTATCGACTACGACTAGAAGAACCGTCCGTTGCCACATTCCTCTTCTCTGCCTCCTACGCCTCTGGCAAACTTGTCGTGTCACCTCCGTCACCGCCAAATGAGGACTTTAATGACTGGCGGGGTGCATTTGCGACGAGGGTCTTTCCGGCGTTGCCCACTGATAAGGGTCTTATTAAAGAGGTTAGAGCAAGAACACTGACTTGGGAAGAATATGCGCAGAAGGCCTTCCGCGAACCACTTGGCAATCCACCTAGCGTACCGCTTGGCGAACAGTTCGCCAGACGATTCTACGGGTTCGATGGGCCTGGCAAGCTTAGCTGCAAAAAACCGGCTGGTATTGTGCAGTTTGGTGCTCATCCGCTTGTCTCAGTCATCTCGGGCGCGTTCTTTTGCATGAGCGATGGTGCGATTCTCGACCTGCCGCCGTTCAGCAATTTTAGCCTCAACGTAAGCTGGATCGATGATCATTTGAAGTATTCTTTACATCGCGAGCTCCGGCATTTCACATCGGTCGATCTGGAACTTAGCGACCGGGAATTGAGCTATGCGAAAATCGAAAACGTAGAAGTGGATAAAGCTCGTGGAAGGATTGGCAATCTCCCTGAATACGTATTGAATCGATATTTGCCGTCGTTGTTGTGGGGGACGATGCTCGACGCCTGGATCAACACGAACGCACTAATCAAGTTCCGGACGAATGATCTTTCCGATGACCAGAAAAAAGATTTGCGCAGGATAACTCCTGAACAGGGGTCAGGGGCGGTTTTCCCAAAAGCCTTGCAAAGGGCTGCCGAGACAGGCAAGTTTCCGTTTGGGGATCGATACAGACTAAGGAAGCAACTCATCAAGAAGGGATTGGCCAGGATCACTGAAGTTCGCAGATTGTGGGCGAGCCTCACCGATGGGACGCATGAGACTTTTGCGTCGATTTGGGCAAGAGGAGAAAAAGAAGTTCGCAATGCCTTCATACCTAGAGACTTCTTCTCAGATGAAGAATACAAAAGGTTGACGGATCAAGGAGTTGAGCCAGACATACCGAAACGTGCGCTTGGAATCGCACTCGACACCCATTGGGATGACGAGATTACTGAAGAGACCCAGTTGAATCCGGACTTGCGCGGAGACTTTGATCAGGTAATCGAAGATACCCTGCAATACGTCGAGTGGACAATTCACTGGCCCGGGATCGTGCGGATAATAAGGTCTATAGAGCAAGGCACCATTCCTACGGATATGAGTTGGCGGCCAAAATCCTAGATTTGGCTTCGGCTGCCGCCCAAGTCCACATCACGGACGCACATTTTCCGCAACCATCCGCTGAACTGTCGCTTTACAGCGCCAGCCCCTTCAAATACTCACGAAACTTCTCTCCAAACTCCGGCCTTTTCAGCGCAAACTCCACCGTTGCCTGTAACATGCCGAACTTATCTCCGGCATCGAATCGCTTGCCTTCGAAGGTGTAGCCATAAACCTTCTCTTTCTTGAGCAGCGCCCGGATGGCATCCGTGAGCTGAATCTCCCCGCCCGCGCCTGGTTTTGTCTGCTCCAGCAGTTTGAAAATCCGCGGAGTGAGCACATAGCGGCCCACGATGGCCTGCTTGGACGGCGCATCCTCAAACCTTGGCTTCTCTATCATGCCGGTGCAGTTGTAAATCCGCCAGTTATCGGGATCCTGTGAGCCTGCCAGCACGCCATAATGGCTGATGGCGGACCCTTCGATGGTCTCTGTCGCCAGTACCGAGCCGCCCTTCTCCTTGAACACGCTAATCAACTGCTTGAGGCATGGCGCTTCGGCGTCGATCACATCGTCGGGCAGAATGACGGCGAAGGGTTCGTCGCCCACCAGGTCCCTGGCACACAGCACAGCATGACCCAGACCCAACGGCTCATCCTGGCGCACAAAGCTGACCGCCGCCATCGAAGAGACGCCCCGCGACACCGCCAGCAGCTCATGCTTGCCGCGCTCCTCCAGGAACGCGTTCAGCTCAACGCTGATGCTGAAGTGGTCCTCCATCGCGCCCTTTCCGCGGCCGGTGATGATGATGATGTGATCGATGCCCGACGCGACGGCCTCTTCCACACCGTACTGGATGATGGGCTTGTCCACCAGCGGCAGCATCTCCTTGGGGACCACTTTGGTGGCTGGCAAGAAACGCGTGCCCAGCCCAGCCGCGGGAAAAACCGCCTTCCGTATCCGCTTGCTCATTCCGTCTTCCTCGATTCAGATCTATAGCCTTGCCGGGGATACAGCAGCCTGTACACAACTGCGATTCTTGCGCACAGAATAGCAGCTAAGCGGGCGGCTTCGACTGCCGGAACCGGTTCGCCAGCTCAAACTCATCCCGCAGGCCGGGCGTGCGCAGGTTTTCGCGCAGATAGGCCAGCCTCTGCTCCAGCGCGTGCAGAGCCGCCTCGATCGCTTCGGTATTGGTGTAAGCGATGTCGCGCCACATCGAGTAGGGGCTCGCGCCCAGGCGGGTCATCTCGCGCAGCGCGCGTCCGCCCACGTCCTTCAGCTCCGCCGCGCCGCCCACTTCTTCCTGCAAGAGCGCGCTCAGAGCTGTGGCCGCAAACTGGGGCAAGTGGCTCACCCAGGCCACCAGCTCATCGTGGCGCGCCGGGTCCAGGTCGATGGTCTTGGCTCCCATCGCGACCACCCACTCCCGCCAGGCCTTCACCAGCTCAGCCGCGTGCGGCGAGCGCCGGCAATCCGGATCGTCGGTAAACAGCCAGACCGTCCCGCGAAACAGCTCCGCATCGGCCAACTCGGCGCCGCCCCGCTCTTTGCCCGCCATGGGGTGGCCGGGAAGAAACGCGGCCCGGTCCGGCCGGTTGTAGAGGCGGCTGGCGGCCAGGCAGATCTGGCCCTTGGTGCTGCCCACGTCGGTCACCAGATGATCCGGGCCAAGCACGCCGGCCAGCTTCTCCATATAGTCGAGGGTCGCGTAGATGGGCATGGCCAGCAGCGCCACCTGGCTCTCGCGTGCAGCTTGCAGGGGGTCTGCCGCAATCGCGTCAATAGCGCCGCCGGCGAGAGCAGTCTGCGCTCCCTTCGCTCCCCGGTTCCAGCCCACGATGGAGCCGCGAAAGCCAGCCGCGCGCAGCCCGAGCCCCACCGATGCGCCCAGCAAGCCCGTGCCCAGGATGGCGATGCGCTCGATCATGCGGACCTTTCTCGCCCCCTTACAGCGTCCTACCCACCGCCGCGGCAATCACCCTCAGCTCGCCAACCAGCTCCTCGAACTGATCCAGGTACAGGGTCTGCGCAGCGTCGGAGACAGCCTTGTCGGCGTTGGGGTGAATCTCGATGAGAAGCGCGTCCGCGCCCGCGGCCACGGCGGCCTTGGCCAGCGCGGGAACCATATCGCGGCGGCCCGTGCCGTGCGAGGGGTCGGCTACGATGGGCAGGTGCGACAGCTTGTGCACCACCGGAATCGCCGCGATGTCCATGGTGTTGCGCGTCGAGGTCTCATAGGTGCGGATGCCGCGCTCGCACAGGATCACGTCGTAGTTGCCGCCCGAAAGGATGTACTCGCTCGATAGCAGCAGCTCCTCGATGGTGGCCGCGATGCCGCGCTTGAGCAGCACCGGCTTGCGCGCCTGGCCCAGTTCGCGCAGCAGGTTGAAGTTCTGCATGTTGCGCGCTCCCACCTGGAAGCAGTCTGTGTAAGGCAGCATGGCCTCGATCTGCGCGATCTCCATGACCTCGGTCACCGTGAGCAGGCCGTTGGCCTCGGCGGCCTCGCGCATCAGTTCGAGCCCCGGAATCCCCAGTCCCTGAAAGGCGTAAGGCGAACTGCGCGGTTTGAAGGCGCCTCCGCGCAGGAAACCGCCGCCCGCCGCCCTGACGCAGGAGGCGATCTTGAAGATCTGATCGCGGTTCTCAATGGCGCACGGACCGGCGATTACGGCCACGTGCTCGCCGCCGATCTTGGCCCCGTTGGCAAACTCCACCACCGTGCCTTGCGGGCGAAATGCGCGCCCGGCCAGCTTGTAAGGCGCCGTGATCCTATGGACGTAGAGCACGCCGCTCAGCAGCTCGAACTTCCTCAGGTCCGCGCCGGCGGTGTCGCCCACGCCGGCCAGTATGGTCTGGGTCGCGCCCGTCGTTCGATGAACATTGACCCCGATCTCCACCATGGCATCGATGACTGCATCGATCTGCTCTTCGGTGGCTCGCTCCTGCATGGCTACTATCATTGCTTGTTCCCTGTCTCGGGCGTCTTTGCGCCAGTGCCGTGGCCCTGCGGACCGCTGCGGCGGTCCAGGGCGTTCCTCTCCGAAGCCAACTCGTCTCTCTGCAGAGCCCGCATCACGTCGATGATGCGCTCGTAGATATGCGTCAGTTCAATGTCCGGCAGCGGACCCTTGTTGGCCGCGCGCACGTTGGCGTAGATCACCTTTTCGCGCGCCGGCTCATACACCGGCAGCGAGGTGGCGACCTTCAAGCGGCCGATCTGCTGCGCGGCGCGTGCCCGCTCGCTGAGCAACTCCACCAGCCGCCGGTCCAGAACATCGATTTGATCCCGCAATTCTTCCAGCGTCATTCCATCCTCGTGTGCTGCTCCTCTTTTTGGAGGCCGGCATTCCGAGAATCCGGCTCGCCCTTTGTGCAAAGGAGCAAGAGTTGAATCCATCCATGCGGCGTCCGCCGCGGGGTTCGTGTCATCGGGCCAGCGCCGCCTCACGCAGGTGCAGGCCCTTGATAAATCGAGCCACTGCGCCGGGCGCAGCCTCCGGAGCCGATCGTTCGATCAGCTCCACAATCGCGCTGCCGATCACCGCCGCATCCGCGAACTCCGCCACTTGGGCGACGTGTTCGCTGGTCGAGATGCCGAACCCCACGGCTACCGGCAGCCCGCTCCATCGCCGGATGCGCTCCACCAGCGCCGCCGCGTCTGCGGTCAGGCTCTGCTGCGCGCCGGTGATGCCCACGCGCGAGATGGCGTAAACGAAACCCTTGGAATGTGTGGCGATGGCCTCCAGCCGTTCGTCGGGACTGGTGGGCGCGGCCAGAAAGATCGGCTCGAGCCCCACGCGCTCCATCTCGGCCAAGTACTCGCCGGCCTCTTCGACGATCAGGTCGGTCGCCAGCACGCCATCCACTCCCGCAGCCGCCGCCGCATCGGCAAACCTGCGCAGCCCGAAGCGCAAAATCGGATTCAGATAGCTGAAGATCACCAGGCCCGCCCGAGGCCGCGCCGCGCGAATCTCCGCCGCCAGTGCCAGCACGTCCTTGAGCCGCGTACCGCGCGCCAGCGCCCGCTCCATCGCTCTCTGAATCACCGGCCCGTCGGCCAGCGGATCGCTAAACGGCACGCCCAGCTCAATCACATCCGCGCCCGCATCGATGGCCGCCAGCGCAATAGCCCGCGTAGCCTCAAGGCCTGGATCGCCGGCCGTCAGATAAACGACCAGTCCCGGTTTGTGTTCAAAGACAATCGCCATCGGAATCTTGCTGCTACGCTCCCTGAATCTTCAACTCCCGCGCCAATATTCCCATATCCTTGTCGCCGCGGCCGGAGAGGTTCACCACCAGTATGTCACGCGCCGCGAGCGTGGGAGCAAGCCGCAGCGCCTCGGCCACGGCGTGCGCGCTTTCGAGCGCCGGCAAAATCCCCTCCGTCCGCGCCAGCCGCACCACCGCATCGAGCGCCGCCCGATCGTCCTGCGCCACGTACTCCGCGCGTCTCGAGTCGTGCAGCGCCGCGTGCTCCGGCCCGATCGAGGCATAATCCAGTCCCGCCGAAACCGAGTGCGTCAGCGCAATCTGCCCGTTTTCATCCTGAAGAACGTAAGAATACGTGCCCTGCAAAACCCCCGGCTCCCCGCCCCTGAAGCGCGCCGCGTGCTGGCCCAGCTCCGTGCCGCATCCGCCCGCCTCCACACCGATCAGCCTCACCTGCCGGTCGCCAAGAAACTCATAGAACGCCCCGATCGCATTCGACCCTCCGCCCACGCAGGCGACCACTGCGTGGGGCAGCCTTCCTTCTTTTTCCAGGATCTGTTCTTTGATCTCGCGGCTGATGCAACGCTGGAAGTCGCGCACCATGGTGGGGTAAGGATGCGCCCCCAGCGCGCTGCCCAGCAGGTAATAGGTCGTCCGAACGTTGGTGACCCAATCCCGCATGGCCTCGCTGATGGCGTCCTTCAGCGTCTTCGACCCCGACGAGACCCCGCGGACCTCGGCTCCAAGAAGGCGCATACGAAGCACGTTCAGCTCCTGGCGCGCCATGTCCACGTCGCCCATGTAGACCACGCACTCCAGACCCAGCAGCGCGCACACCGTCGCCGTAGCCACGCCGTGCTGCCCCGCGCCCGTCTCCGCAATCACGCGCTTCTTGCCCATCCGCTTGGCCAGCAACCCCTGGCCCAGCGCGTTGTTGATCTTGTGCGCCCCGGTGTGCAGCAGGTCTTCGCGCTTCAGGTAGATCTTCGCCCCGCCCAGTTGCTCCGTCAGCCGCTTGCACAGGTAGAGCGGCGTGGGCCGCCCGGCAAAGTTCTTGAGCAGATCGGCCAGCTCCGCCTGAAACGCGGCGTCATTCTTGGCAATGTTGTACTCGCGCTCCAGCTCCATCAGCGCCGCCATCAGCGTCTCCGGCACATACCGCCCGCCATAGACGCCAAACCGCCCCGGCCGCGACTCCGACGGAACTGCTGGAAGAATGATCGACGCCATGGGGGCCTCCTGTGCAGCGAACTCTACAATGTTGGGAACCTTTCAGTTTACAGCGGCAAATGCGTTTCTTTGCGGAAGGCTTTCGTGGGCTATGCCTGCTCACAAACTTTACGATCTTTCCACGCAGCGGGCCTCCACTGCCCGTCCCGCTTTTCGAAGGCATACCAATTCAAGCAACCGCCGTCCCGCATAGCCCAAACAAGTCCCAGCAATCGCGCGTGATCGAAGTAGACTTCGCTCATCCTGCTCAGCGGTCCCCATCCCTTGTACCTTTTCACGAGTTTGCGGTCCGGCGGCCAGGGGTGCGATGGGGTTTCAATATGGGGAACAGAGAGCTTGGCATACTCACTCACCTCGTTGGCGTCCATCAATCGAAACGGCAATGGCAGGCTGAACTTGGGCTCCAATCGCACCCGCTCGCCTTTGCGGCTGGCATAGTCAGCCACGGCTTCATTAAACTGCGCCACCTGACTATCCGGCACGTCCATCGGATCCAAATGTGCGAAAAAACCTTGAGCCCCCATGGGCGGCTTCGTCTCAGCAACAGGCGTTCGAGGGAATCCGATTCTGTCTGGATCCGCCGTCGTATCCGAAACCAGATAACCCTTCTTCTTTGTCGGGTGACTCATCTTCCCGCATCCGCATTGGCTGGGCGGATCATACTGCAAGACAGGAATCAGCAGCGAAAAGATTGCATAGGAATCGTCCGCTCGATCCGCGGGCATGGGGACTGGTCTGCTTTCCGTTGAAGGTGTTGACGGCTTCTGCGCAAGAGCAGTCAGACCGGCAAGAGCGATGCCGGCCTGCACGCAGAAAGTACGGCGGCTCATTATCATAAGAATCCCTCACGGGATTATAAATCGCAGTCAAGAGCTAGGCGCCCCAATGTCTCGCTATTAAGATGTGGAATCGCAAGCTCCCGGATCAGGCTCTTTTCGCGCGCCGCGCCGTCTTCTCCGCAAACTCAGAAGCCACAAGCACCACCGGCTCCTGATCCGGAAAAGTCGCAATCATCGTCAGTTGGCCGCCCATCGCCGCCACGGTTCGCGCCATCGTGGAGAGGCGCGGGTCCTTGCGCTTCTCCAGGCGCGAAATCTGCATTTGGCCGATTCCCAGCGCTTCCGCAACCGCCGCCTGGCTTATCTTGCGCCCTTTCCTCAGTTCAGCCAGGGTCATGCGCCGCTCCACCTTGGCCACCAACTCCGCGCCCCTTTTTGCAATGGCTTCTTGCCGCTTCTTTGGCATAGCGGCAATCACTTCTTCAACAGGTATGGCTCTGTACATCGCAATTACTCCTTTGGCTCAAGGGTTTCGAGGTGTTCCTTGTACCGCCTGTCGGCCTTGTCGATCAGCCGCTTGTAGAAAGTCTTTTCGCTCACGCCCGATTTATCTCCTGCGACGAGCAGAATTCCTTTGCGCCGAGGATCGAAGGCGAATGCGCACCGCTCTCCTTCCACAGCTTCTCCCAATTCCACATCCCGGACGTCACCTCGACCGGCAACGGGAATCCGAGCTGCTCCGCGAGCATGCACACCTGCCCGCGATGGTGGGCCTCGTGCGCAAACATGTAGCACAGCATCTCCACACCAACCGGCCAGGGCTGAGCCCAGCCGTCCCGGCGAAACTTCTCGATGCGGCTCTCTCCGCCGCCCAGCGCTTCAGCCAGCATCTCCGCGCAGCGAGCAGCGCTCTCGGCCAATCCCGCGCGGGCCTGCTGCGGCGTACAGTGCGCGCGGTTGAGCTGCGCGGGAACCTTCAGGTGCGGGGCTGTAAGCCGGACCCACTTGCAGCGGACATTGTGCATGTGCGTGAAGATTGCCGCGATGCTGCGCGCCTTGCCGGCCGGTTTCGCTCTCCAGGCGCCAGGGTCAAGATGTTCGATGATGATTTGGTTCATGCGCTCGTTGACGGCAAAGATCTGGACCGCGGCTCGGCCGGGTTGCGTGTGAACCTCCGCTTGACGTGTGGTCACGGCTCCCTCCTTGGCCAATCGTAAATCCGGGCCGCCGCCCGCGCGCCCCGCATCTCAATTTTGAGATGCGGGATCGAACCCCCTTCACGCGCCTTCTTCACTTGCACCTTCACGCGCAGCCCGGCGGCGGCGAGAATGTTGACCGGCATGTCCAGCCCGAACAACTCGATCTTGCCGCGCATGAGGTTGGAGATGCGCGGCTGAGTCACGCCGAAGACCTTTGCAGTTTTTGTCTGGCTGAGTCCCTCGCGCTCGATGTGCCACTTGAGCGCCGGCATCGGCGAGGACCTCAGCTTCAAATTCTCCGCCTGAGCCAAAGTCCTTTCAATGGCGGCCCAAACACTGGTGTAACGCTTCTTGCTCCTGGCTTCAACTCCCCGATCGGATCCTACTGGCGCCGCGAGGCGAGACTCGGCCCCGGTGCTAGACTGAGCATTGCCCATGGCTGCTTCTCATCCCTCCCATTCGCCCCACTCGTCCCTGCCTGCCGCCTCTGCCGTCGATGCGCGCACTGCGCTGCTGAAGCGCGCCGCGCGCACCTCCATGGATTATCTGGAAGGCGTGGATGCGCGCGCGGTTGCGCCCACGCCGGAGGCGGTTGCGGCTCTGAGTGCGCTGCGCGGGCCGCTGCCGCCGGGCCCCACCAATGCCGAAGCGGTGCTGCATCTGCTGGATACTTATGGCTCTCCGGCCACGGTAGCCAAGAACAATGGCCGCTTCTTCGGTTTCGTGAACGGGGGCTGTTTGCCGGCGGCGCTGGCGGCGGCGTGGCTGGTGAGCGCATGGGATCAAAACGCGGCGATCTTTGTGCAGTCGCCGACGGCCATCGTGCTGGAAGAGATTGCGCTCGAATGGGTGCGGCAGCTACTGGGTCTGCCGGGGGGAACGGGCGGCGCGGTGGTGACCGGAGCCACCATGTCCAACTTCACCGCTCTGGCCGCGGCGCGCCACGCACTGCTCGCCCGCGCCGGCTGGGACGTGGAAGCGGACGGCCTCTTTGGTGCGCCGCCCATCACAGTGGTGGTGGGCGCGGAAGCTCATGCCTCCGTGACCAAGGCGCTGGGGCTGCTGGGGTTGGGCCGGAAGCGCGTGGTGCGCGTGCCCGTGGACGGGCAGGGGCGGATGAGGGCCGATGCGCTGCCTGCAATGGACGACCGCACCATTCTCTGTTTGCAGGCGGGCAACGTGAATACGGGCGCCTTCGATGCGGCGGCGGCGATCTGCCCCGTGGCGCGCGCGGCTGGAGCCTGGATTCACGTGGATGGGGCCTTCGGGCTGTGGGCCGCGGCCTCGCCCAAGTACCGGCGTCTGACCAAGGGCTTCGAGCAGGCCGACTCTTGGGCCACCGACGCCCACAAGTGGCCCAATATCGGCTACGACTGCGGCATTGCGCTGGTGCGGGAGCCGGAGGCGCTGCGGGCGGCCATGTCGATTCAGGCGTCGTATCTGGCTCTGGGGGAGCATCGCGAGCCTTCCGACTACAACCCGGAACTCTCGCGGCGGGCGCGCGGCGTGGAACTGTGGGCCGGCTTGCGCTCGCTGGGATGGTCGGGCATGGCGGAGATTGTGGAGCGCACCTCGAGCCACGCGCGCCGCTTTGCCGCCGGGCTCAAGGCGGCCGGCTTCCAGGTGCTGAACGAGGTGCTCATCAACCAGGTTCTGGTTTCCTTCGGCACGCCGGAGCGGACGCTGCGGACGATTGCGCGCCTCCAGGCGGAGGGAACCTGCTGGTGCGGGTCGACCGTGTGGCAGGGCCATACGGCGATGCGCATCAGCGTCTCGTCCTGGGCCACGACCAGGGAGGACGTGGAGCGCAGCATGGCCGCAATGCTGAAAGCGGCGGAAGAGTAGAGGCGGCGCGGCGTCCTTGTCGGCTTGACAGACGCCGCGCTGGGCATCAGGCTGATTCTATGTCTCGTATGCAACGTTTCGTATCTGTCGCCGCTCTGGTCTTCGCGTTCCTTGCGTCCGCCGCCCCTCTCGCTCATTCGCTTGAAAGGCAGCCTGCCTCGGTCTACCATGCGCGGCGCGTGGCGCTGGGGGCAAGGCTGCGCGGCGGCGTGGCTGTGTTCTTTGCCGCCGAAGAGCCGCAACTGGACTTCATGCCCTATCGCCAGGATTCGGATTTCTACTACCTGACCGGTTGGAACGAGCCGGGAGCGGCGCTGCTGATTGTGGGCGACGCGCCGCAGGCGCCGGCTCCGCGCCGGTATAACGAGATACTCTTCCTGCCCACGCGCGACCTGCGCATGGAGAAGTACACCGGGGCCAAGCTGGATGCCTCTTCGCCGGGGGTTGCCCAGGCTGCGGGAGTGGACGCGGTGCAGGCGATGACGGAGTTGCCGGCAGCGCTGAACCGGCTGATAAGCGCCGACCCGCATCTGGCGGCGAACGTCTGGGCGCAGCCCGGCGCTCCGCAAGCCAAGGCGCTGCTCGATTTCACCGCGGCCACGCTGGGGATGGATGCCGGCGATCCGCCGCATGACGTGACCGGGCTGACGCGGCAGTTGCGGGCAGTGAAGGACGAAGGGGAGATTGCGCTCCTGCGCAAGGCCGCCGATGCCTCGATAGCCGGGCAGCGGGCGATGATGCGGGCCGTCAAGCCGGGCGTTACCGAGCGGGCGCTGGCTGGCGAGATGACCGCTGTGTGGATGGAGAACGGCTGCGAGCGTGCCAGCTATGCGCCCATCGTGGGCTCGGGGATCGACTCGACGGTGCTCCACTACTCGGAGAACACGCGCACGCTCGCGGATGGCGACATTCTGCTGGTGGATGCGGCCTGCGAGTACTCCATGTATGCCTCCGACATTACCCGGACGGTGCCCGTGAACGGCCGCTTTACCCCCCGCCAGCGGGAGATTTACAACATCGTGCTGGGGGCGCAGCAGGCCGCCATCGACGCCTTTGTGGCCGGCAAGTCCAAGATCAACGACCGCGACCGCCGTGACCCGGATTCCCTCGATAATGCGGCCTACTACTACATCGACACCCACGGTAAAGACCTGCGCGGGCAGCCGCTGGGCCAGTATTGGCTGCACGGCCTCGGGCACCTGGTGGGCATCGACGTTCACGATCCGGCCGATTACCCGGTCCTCCTCAAGCCGGGCATGGTCTTTACCATCGAGCCGGGCGTCTACATTCCCGAGGAGAAGCTGGGGGTGCGCATCGAGTGCGTCTTCCTGGTGGGCGCCGACGGCAAGCTCATCGACCTGGTGGCCGCTCTGCCGCATACCGCCGAGGATGTGGAAGCGGCGATGCAGGGGAAGTAGGGAAGAAATGGACCCGCGCGATGAGATGGAACCCGATAAAATGGAGATGCTGGCGAGCGCCTTTCGTGAGCAGCTTCTGGCCTGCCTGGAAGAGTGCGTCCAAGGCCGACGGGGTCTCTTTTCCGGCTACGAGCGTTTGAGCGGCGAAGCCGGCGATCGGGCCTGGCCCGAGGCGGAGCGGCTGCGTGAGCTGGCTCTGGCGTTGCAGGGAGTCTTCCTGCGGCAGGAGCGGCAGAATCCGCTGTGCGATGAATTCCTCGATCTGTGCTCCATCCACGGCGAGAGCCATCCCGGAGAACGGAAGCTGGCCAAGGCGTTTCTGGAGCGGATCGGGAAGGGCGAAGTGGGAATGAAGCCGGAAGGGGAGGGAAGACCATGGTGATTTTGCGCGCATTTCTTGATTTGGTGACCGGCTTTGCCACCGTGGTTTTGCTGGTGATGGCGATGACGATACTGCTGGCTCGATTGGCGCCCAATTGGACAGTGGGCGCGCCACGGCGGGGCTACATCTTCGTGACCCTCAGCTATTCGTACCTTGCGGCCGCGGCCGGAGGCTACGTAACAGCGTGGCTGGCGGCGGCCAACCCGTTGGAACACACCCTTATGCTGGGGATTGTGGTGCTGTTGCTTTCCGCGGCGGCCACCATGCTATCCGAGAACCAGCAGCCGACCTCGTACCAACTGGTGCTGATAGCCATCATGCCGCTGGGCGTGCTGGCCGGCGGCCTGTTAAGGCTGAGAGTGCTGGGGATTCTTTGAGCCGCGAATCGGCGTAGCGGAGCCCCAGGGTCCCACCCTTGCGCCCATAGAGAGCGCAAGGACGGGGCGCCCTGTGTCTTGTTGAATCCACGGCTACCAGCGGAAGCCGAGGGTTACCGGGATCAGTTCGGTGGTTCCCAGGCCGTTGGTTTCGGTGATAGCCGGAGTGTGGATATAAACGTATCGGGCCTCGGCGAAGAGCTTCATCGTGCTGTCGCCGTATACCCCACCCAACCGGCGCGTGAACCCCAGGCCGAAGTTGCCGCCGGCCTGGTTGGACGAGAACGAGTTCGTGTTGACGCTCACCGCGTAGCCGTAGAAATCGCAGCACACCTGAGCGTTGAAGTTCGTGGACTTGTGATAATAGCCGCCGCCGCCCGTCACGTAGATGCTGTTGGCCCATTTGGGGAACAGCTCAATCACCGGATCCGCGGTAAGCGAGATGATATGCGCGTCTCCGCTTGTGGCCCCATCCCCCGCCTCGGCAATCAGGCTGGCGGGCAGTTTGTCATCCATGAACTGGAATTCGCCCAGCAACGTGAAGCGCTTGGAGAAATGCAGTCCGGCTCCGGCGGTAAAGTTGCCGCCCCAGGTGATGAAGGGCCCGCCCCCGCCGGTGGAAGTGTCGTTGCCGACCGGTGCGTTGAAGCCCGCGCCCGCCTCGGCCGCGAAGTGGCTCATGCTGAAGGCCCCATGCTTCTCGCCGCCGCTCTGGCCTCCACCCGCGCCTGAACCGAGTGCGGCGGCCGCGCTGCGCAGGGCCATTGCATCGCCTGGACCGCTGTCGGCCAGGAACGCCGTCGAACTGGATTCGCCGGCCGCGACCAAGCTGGGATTGTTTGGGTTGGGAGAAGTTGAAGACTGGGCGCTCGCGAAGCTGGCCGCGAGCATTGCCACGCCACAAAGGAAGCAGACACGCCACATCTGCGACATCCAACGGTGGGAAGACATGTCGGAACCTCGATGAACGAATTGTGTTGTTGCGCCCCGGAGATCGAACGCCGGGCAATTAATTAGACACCCTTTTTGGCCGAAAAGTTGCGTCCGCCTGCAACGTCCTGGCGGGAAACAGTAGAGACTTCCCACTTGTTTGGATAGTGCCACCATGCTAATCTAGTGTCACCCAATGAAGGAGGGGACACATGGAACTTCAGGCTCGTAGCCAAATCGGCGAAAAGGGCCGGATTGTCATCCCTGCGCCTATGCGTGAGGCGCTCGGAATTGGTGTGGGCGACTCTGTGGTTCTTCGCGTGAAGGACGACGAACTGCGCATTTCGACGATAAGGGGCAGGATCAGGCGCGCCCAGCGAAATGTGCGCCACCTCGTTCCGCCGGGGACACTGGTTTCCGACCAATTGAGCGCGGAGCGGCGCCAGGCGGCAAAGAATGAATAGGGCCGTGCTCGATGCATCCGCCATCCTCGCGGTACTTTTTCAGGAACCTGGCGCGGAGAAGATGACAGACGAGATCATGGATTTGGCCGTAGTCAGCGCGGTCAATCTGGCCGAAGTTCAAGGCAAACTCGTAAAAATGGGCCATCCGCCGGAGGATGCCTGGTCGGACGCCAATTTGCTGGAGACGACCCCTGAACCCTTTACCGCCGACCAGGCAAAGATCGCCGGGAGCCTGATTGCGCAGACGGAGAAATATGGGCTGTCGTTGGGGGATCGGGCCTGCCTGGCGCTGGCCATTGCGCTCAAGGCTCCCGTCTATACCACCGAACAGCTTTGGAGAGACTTGAAGGTGGGGGTTCCAATTCATGTGATTCGGTAAACCAAAGCAGCGAGCCAGTGTGCTGAAAGAGCGAAGGCCGGAGCGATGCTCCCGCCTTCGCTGGTTATGCGGGCTCACCCCTGAATGTCGAACTGTTCGGGATGCAGCGTGGGGTCGCTCTTGACCAGGATGTTCTTGCCGACCAGCTCCTCGAATTCGCTGAGCCAGCTGCCGCCGTTGCCCTTGAGCGCCTTCACCGTCTCCGGATTGACGCGAAGGACAACGTCGGCGCCTTCGAAGTGCTTGCGCATCTTGCGCAGTTCGATATAGATCTCGTTGCAGACCGTAATGGGACTCTTCACCATGCCGGTGGCCTGGCAGGTGGGGCAGGGAACGCTGAGGGTCCGCTCCAGAGATTGCTTGACGCGCTTGCGGGTGATGGCCACCAGGCCGAAGTCGTTGAACTGGAGAACCTTGGTGGGAGCGCGGTCGCTCTTGAGAGCTTCTTCCAGGGCGGCCATCACCTTGTACCGGTTCTTGCGCTCGTCCATGTCGATGAAGTCGATGACGATGATGCCGCCCAGGTCGCGGAGGCGAATCTGGCGGACGATCTCCGGCACGGCGTCCAGATTGGTCTTGAGAATGGTGTCCTCGAGCCGCGCCGACTTGCCGACGTACTTGCCGGTGTTGATGTCGATGGCTACCAGAGCTTCGGTCTGGTTGATGACGATGGAGCCGCCGCTCTTGAGCCAGACCTTGGAGCGCATCGCTTTCGAGATCTCGTCCTGAATGCCGAAGTGCTCGAAGAGCGGCGTCTCCTTGGTGTAGAGCTTGACGCGGCGGACCAGAGTGGGCGAGACGCGGTTGAGAAAGCGAACGACGCGCTCGTAGTCGGTCTCCGAATCCACCCAGATGGAGGAGAAGTTGGAGCTGACCTGGTCGCGAAGGATGCGCTCGATGAGCGACAGATCGCGGTAGATGAGAGCCGGAGACTTGGATTCGTCGGAACGCTGCTTGATCTCGTTCCACAAATTGATGAGCATGCGAAGATCGGTGCGCAACTCTTCTTCCGATGCGCCCTCAGCGGCGGTGCGGACGATGAATCCGCCTGAGGCGTCGCCGCGCTCATGGACGAGAATGCGCTTCAGGCGCTGGCGCTCCTCGTCGGAGGCGATCTTGCGGCTGACGCCGATGTGGGAGACGGTGGGCATGAAGACCAGGAAGCGTCCCGGCAGAGCGATGTGCGACGTGATGCGGGCGCCCTTCTTGGCAATCGGTTCCTTGGCGATCTGGACCAGAATCTCTTGGTTCGGCTTCAACAGATCGCTAATGACGGGCAGGTCGGAGGTCTGCATGGAGCGGCGGGACGGACCGCCGCGGCGATTGCCCTGCGGCCCGCGTCCGCGGCGTCCGCGGCCCCCGCGATCTCGAGGCTGCTGGGGCTGGCCCTCGCCGGCTGTTGGTTGGCCCTCGGCGGAAGGCTCTTCTTCTTCGTCGAATGCTTCGTCGTCCTCCCCGTTCTTGGCGTCGAAGTTCATCTGGATGCGGTGGTCGAGGTGTGCCTCCTGGAGCATTTCGCCCAGGTCGCCGGTGCGCATCTGCGGCGGCAGCGTCTCCTCTTCATAATCCTCCAGATCGTGTTCCTCGCCCTTGCCGCGATGAGGATGACGGGGAGCATCGGCCTCTTCCTCTTCGATGAGCTCTTCCACGACCACGCCGCTGCCTGGGGCATAGGCGGAAACCGAGGCCACGGAAGCGTGCTGGGCCGGCGGCTTGACGGCTTCGGGCGCAGGTTCTTTTTCCTTCTTCTTGCCACCCAGGCCAAAGAGCCGGAAGGTGGAGGGAGGCAGCGGGTCGACGCGATGGGAGGCGGCGCGATCCGATTCCGGCTCCGCTGGTTCGGCGCTTGGGGGCTCGGGCGTTTCGGGTTCGGCTTCGACGGAAACTGCCGCCGCGGCAGTGGGCTCCGCAAGAACCTCGGCGGCGGCGGGTTCGATAGTCTCGGTTTGAGTGGCAGGCGGCGTGTCAACAACAGGAGCAGCTGCGGTCTCATTTTGCGTCACGACCGAGTCCGCCAGCGGCTCAATTGCCGATGGAGCCGATGGCGCTTTGATCGCCTCCTCGGCCTGATCCTTCGCCTCTTCGACGTGAGCAGGCAATGCCGGCTCTTCTTCGGCCGGCGGCTGCGGCGGCGCCGAAGTGGCTGTCTGTCCAGCTTGGGCATCTGCGGCTGGGCTGAGGTACTCTTCCTCTTCGAGATCGTCTTCCTCCACGAGCTGGTCTTCCGCGGCGTTTGCTTCTTCGACGGGTTTGAAGTGCTCTTCCTCGACGAGTTGCTCCTCTTCTACGAGGTGGTCTTCCGCGGCTGGTTCAGCGGCAGAGGCAGGGCTGAGCTCGGTCCGCTCCATGACAAGCTCTTCCTCTTCGAACGCGTCGGGGGCATCGCGGATCGCTTGGGTCGAGTCGATCTGGAGGGTCTGGGTCTCGGCTTCCGGGGTGAACTCGGTCTGACGGGCACGACGCCCGGAGATCGATTCGCCGGGTAGAAGGCCGCTGCCGTCCCACTCGAGGGGCGCTTCAATCAGAGTCGAAGGCTTGAAGGCGCTGGCCGGACGGGCCGGTGGTATCGGGCTGGCCACGAGGACGGATTTGGGGAACTCGTCTTCCGCTGCGCCGCCGTACTTGGAGAGCGATTCGCCGGGCAGGACAAAGGGTGTGGGTGCGTGGCCGGCCCTAGGTGTGGGAACGGCTTCCCGGCCCAGCGGCGAGGTGGGCGCCGGGGTGCCCTTCAGGGTCGAGGCATCGCCAGCGACTCCTGTGGCGGCTGCATGAATGACCGGCGCGACCTCAGCTTCCGCGGGCGGTTCGGCGTAGGTCTCCGCAGACTCTTCGATGCCGCTGGTCTCGGCCTGGCTTTCCGGGGCGCTGGCAGAACCGCCACGGCCGCCGCGACGCCGGCGCCGTCCACGCCAGCGCTTGGCGCCGGGTTCGGCTGCGCCTTCCCGGCCGCCGTCCGCCGGCTCGGTAGGGAAGGAGGCTTGCGGAGCGGCGTCAGCAGCGTCGGGTAGGGCTTCGACGGCATAGCGGCGTTCCTTGGGCTGCCGATCAGGCGCCAAGCGGTCTTGAGCTTGGCGCTCCGGCCGGGATTCCTGCTTCTGATCGGTTTTTTGATCGGACTTTTGACTGGAGCGTGGGGGTCGAGCTTCGCCGCGACCTCCATTACCCTCAGGAGCGGGGCTGTGGCGGACCTCTCGCGGAGATTGGTTGCCGCCGCTGGCGGCGGCCTTTTCAAGCTCGTCGGTCTCTTCCTGGTCTTCCAGCTCCATGAAGTCGGTTACATAGAGGAAGGCGTCGCGTTCCAGGCCCACATCCACAAAGGCGGACTGCATGCCGGGCAGAACACGCGTGACGCGGCCGTTATAAATCGACCCTGCCAGGGTGTATTCGTTTTCGCGTTCGTAGTAGATTTCCGCGAGTTGATCGTCTTCAAGAATTGCAAGCCGCGTCTCATGCGGCGTAGAGGAGATGCAGATTTCCTTTGCCATCGTACCTTTCCGTCCAGCGGCGTTTGCCTGCTGGGAACCGAGGCCAGGTTGGATGGAGACGGACGAGACCGGAAGGGAAGGGGATGAACGAAATGGATGACCCAAGAGCCGTTAGTGTTCTGGTTGCCGCGCTGACGCCAGCCCTGGAGGGCGGCGCGCTGCGCGCTTTGTGGCGCGTGTCCCGCGGGACAGATGGAACCATTAAAAGCGGGACAAACTGAACAAACTCAACAAGCCGAACATGCTGAACGAGCTTTGTGGTGCGGTAATCCGATTGCAGAGAGTTTGTGGCCAATCTATCCCGGGCCCCCGGCGATGCCCCGACCCTGAAGGGTGCCCCGGCTCCCACTTCGTCGCTGGGGTCAAACCTTGCCGGCGTTGCCGGCGGGGCCGTTCCAACCTTGGCGTGAGCACGACTTTTCTGCGCGATCGGTGCGGGGCTTGCGTGCCCCGATAATCTCCATCCCGGCGACTCAGACCCGTCGCCAGGAGTCCTGGATGCTCCCGCGCGTTGCGTGCAACTTGTACGCTGCCAACGGTTTTCCCGTCTCTGCGTGTTCATGAACCCAATCCTGCCGGGCTCGAGATCCATCCGGACCTGGCCGGCTATAGCGTTTCTCCAATTGCATTCTTCCGTAACCGCCATCTTGCGCGATGCAAAAGAGGCTATGCAAATCGAAGAAACGCTGTAAGTGCTTGAAACTTGCTCTCTTGCGCCCCGGACAGTCCCCGGGGACGCAAAAGTCGAACCTGTGAAACGCGGTCCCGGCCAAAATGGCCCAGAGACCGTCAGTTTACGAACCGGCGCATGCGGACATTCATCGCCACGCCCAGCGCCAGGAACGTAAACAACACCGAAGATCCACCGTAACTCATTAACGGTAAAGGAATTCCGGTGACTGGCATAAAACCGATGACCATGCCCACGTTGACCGCAATCTGGAAAGTCAACACAGCCACTACCCCCATGATAATGAGGGAGCCTGACAGGTCGGCGGCTGTTTGAGCGTTCTGAATCAAACGCATCAATATGAAAAAGTATAGCAGCAGGACCGAAACCGCGCCGACGAAGCCGTGCTCCTCGCTGAAGGCGGCAAAGATGAAGTCGGCGTGGGGGATGGGGAGGAAGTCGCCCTGGGTCTGGGTTCCCTTGGCGGCGCCCTGGCCCCAGACACCGCCGGAACCGACGGCGATCTTCGATTGCAGAAGCTGGTAGCCGGCGCCCCTAGGATCGCTGCCGGGGTCGATGAAGCTGGTGAGACGGGCCTTTTGGTAGGGCTTGAGCAGTTTGCCGCTCATCCAGATGCCGCCCAGCAAAAACAAGGCGCAGGTGGACAGAACCAGCGCTTGGCGAAGGTTGATGCCGCCCAGAAAAAGTCCGGCGACCAGGATGGGGGTGTAGGTGAGCGTGGTGCCCAGATCGGGCTGCTTGAGGACCAGCAGCATGGGAACGCCGACCAGCACGAAGGCCTTGAAGATGTCTTTCGAGCTAAGGCTGCGCCCACCCAGGTTGGCAAAGTAGCGGGCCACAGCCAGAATCAGGACCAGCTTGACCCACTCGGAGGGCTGAAAGTGCATGGGGCCGAGCTTGATCCAGCGCTTGGCGCCGAGAACCTTTTGTCCCACCGCGAGGACCGCAACCAGCGCCGCCAGGCAGAAGCCATAGAACCAGGGAACGAGGTCGATCA
>Ga0326728_10009992_pt1 | contig 22445 bp, 19 predicted proteins | sample MB3enrmetagenome_FD_207602 | JGI IMG/M metagenome (GOLD analysis project Ga0326728, IMG submission 207602) | Lab enriched peat soil microbial communities from McLean, Ithaca, NY, United States - MB31MN | ecosystem: Environmental > Terrestrial > Soil > Wetlands > Peat | place: USA: New York... | reverse complement strand
TCCGCGCATATATTTCCTCAATGATTCCGAAATATTATGCGCAACAAAGTATCATAAATCAGTAAAAACAGCTAGTTGAATTTCAACAGCCTGATAGAAAAACCTTTACGCTTCGGGAAAAATAGCAATGTTAAATCACTTATTCTTTTAATATTTATGGTTATACTAGTTTCTGTTGGATACAATTGTTACAAGAAAGATGGTTACGTTCATAGGCAGTTTTCTGACGTATCAACATTTAATATAAATGCTTTTGAATGGCCAAAAGAAAAAATGAAATCACAAGCATGTGACGACCGTCTAAAGATTGATGATATGGATTTCTGTTTAATGTCTGCTGATAAAGAGCCCACTGTAGCACTCATTGGAGACTCTCATGCTAATGCTATTTATGATGCTGTTAATTTTGACGTTATGCGGAAAGGTGGCGGATTAATTATGTTTGGTAAGGGTGGGTGTCCACCCTTTTTAGGTGTGGAGCGTGATAACAAACGTTGCCCTGAAATTATGGAACAGATTGTTAGCTACATAACGGCAAATAACAATATTAAAGATGTAATAATCACTGGTCGTTTTGCGGCGACACTTACCGGAATAAATTTTGGAGGAGAAACCCCAGATGGCTTTTATAAGCTTAAACTAACTACCAATCCAAATATTAAAGACAGAGAAAAAATATTTGAAATTGGGCTTGAAAATATAATTAAGGTCTTATTAAAGAGTAAAAAGAAAATAACCATTGTTCTTGATTATCCAGAGATTGACTTTGATCCTAAAAGTTGTCTTCACGATAATAATAAATGTAGTATAAAATATGACATAGTTGCAGAACGGCAAAAAAAATATACTGAAATAATAAATACTTTACATAAGAAATATGACTTCAAAATTATTGACTTAAAAAGTGCGTTTTACAGACAGAACGTTTATATAGCTAAATTTGATAATCATATCTTATACAGAGACCAACAGCACTTAGGTATAAACGGTAGTAGTTTTTTAATTAATTCTGGCTTTGAGTTTTTAAAATAGCTTGTGGTGTAGTGAGTGAAAACTGTCATGACGCGATTGAGTTTTTTCTCGGATTGAGCAGCATAACCACTTTCCAGCAGCGGAACAGATAGTACCCTAGCCGAAACATTTAAAAGAAGTTTCATTATCCGACAGGGAGAAGGAAAGTATGAGGGGCGGTACGCAATTAGTTAAGACGATAGCAATTCGACATTGAATAACATTTTATATTTATGAAATCTTCAAAACTTGAATACCCCGTTCTGTGAACGGGGATGAAAAGTTTTCCTGCCGAAGGCTGGTTCAAGCCTCTACTCGATTTTTCCTGTCAGACAAGCCGAAGGCTTGGCTGTGCATTTGATTGCCGTTGAAGTCCCGCCCTGTGGGCGGGGTAATTCACTCAATTACTGGAGTTTTTTAATAAATACAGAGGCCATTACATTCCTAAATACTTAAACTCCTAAGACTTTAAGTATATCTGAATTGTTAAATATTTTTGTATTACTGAATGGCTGGAATAACCAGTCGCCCGGAGGAGGAGTAAATTCAGTTTTCCGGAATATTGCGTAATTCTCAACATTTGCTAACAATTCAAACTTAGGATCTGTTAGTAGATACTTAACCAGGATATGACAGCTAATTATATCGGTATCGTCGACTACTAAAATACCATTAACCTTCAACATTTGGTTAAGATTATACCAGTCTATAATTGGATATGGGAATCGATGGGCACCGTCGATAAAGACGAAATCGAATGGACCTGAAACGCTACTGACTGTTTCAGTTGAGTCACCTACATAATAGGTATAACTTTCACATGAAATGGATTTGTCTCTGCAAAAATCTTTGATTCGCTCAATTTCACGACTATCAAAAGTGAGGGTGGTATGATTGCACCCCTTGGCTAAGAAAATTACAGTACTGTATCCGGCTCCAGTTTCAATAGTATTCATGCCGGGCTGCAACAATTTTTCAACATCCTTCAACATGTTTGTATTACCTGCCCAACTGCAACTCTTGCCATCGCGCTGCGTATGGAACAGTGGATTTTCCTCGACAAGCATATCAATTATTGGGTTCATACTAACCTCCATGTGCCTATTATTATTGCCCTGCCAATCGTACGACACCACCGCCATACCTGTTGGAACATATTGGTAAAGAGCAATTTCAATTATTTTGTTTACTCCAGGCCGCTCAAATCAATCACCTGTTGCCACGTGTAGCGTTCCTGCACAAGATGGCGGGCATTTGCTGCAAGTCGCTGCCCGAGTTCGACGTCGTGCATGATGCTTGCGGCTGCTGCCGCAAAATCCTGCCCGGTATCGGCGATCAACAGGTGCACGCCGGGTGAAGCGGAGATCCCCTCGCATCCCTTTGCAGTCGAGACCACCGGTAATCCGGCGGCCATGGCTTCGAGGATCTTCAGGCGTGTACCCGCACCCATTCGGAGCGGCACCACCAGCAGATCGGCTGCATAAAACCAGGGGAGCACATCGGGTACGTTTTCATGCAACTCCGGATTCGTCTGCCGGGAACCTGGTGTTGAAGATCCCGAAGCACCTTCTTTAAGCCTCCACAACTCCCGACCTACCATCTGGAGTTTTGCTTCAGGCTCCTGTTGCAGGATGAGGGGGAAGACCTCATCCAACAACCAGCGGGCCGCATCAAGATTGGGGATGTAGTCCATGCCGCCAAGAAAGAGGATGTTCTTGCCCGTCATGGTTCGCGGCAGGAAGGTGAAACGCTCCGGATCAACGCCGTTGGGAACGGTGACGACCTTGGCCGGATCACCTGCGACAGCGGCGATCTCGTCCCGCTCCTTGTCCGACACGGCAAAACAGCGGGCGCACTCCCGCCATGCCTGTTCCTCCATGCGTCTCAAGCGCCGTTCCTCCAGCCGGTAAAGTGCCCGCCAGAAAAGAGTGCCCGCTGAACGTCCGATCTGTCGAACATTGTAGTGCTCGATGTTGTGGGCATCCAACACAACCGGAGTGCCCAGCACCCGGAACAACCCGGCGTACTGCCACATCATGGGAAATTCTACCTGGACCAGGTCGAAGGATTTCCTGCGCTGCAACCGGAGCAACTCGCGGCGCAACTCGGCACAGCGGTAGCGAATAACATTGTAGGGATCGTTTCCGGAGAAAAAGGCTAGGCGGTCGGGCCAGAGGCGGGCGGGGCGCTCAACGAGGATGATCTCATCGCAGAACTGTCGAAGCGGCCCAAGGTCTGCCGTGCTCCGGTCGTCCACAAGTGTGGCCAGGGTGATGGTGTGTGCGGACGCCATATTTTTGATGATATTGTAGATGCGGATCTTGCCTCCCTGATCGAGTGGGTAAGGGAGGAAGGGGGAAAGGATAAGGATATTCATGGGAATATGAGTCCCATAACAGTCAAAGATTTTGTGTCAAGAAACCCATATTTTATCATAGACACCCATCATTTTCTTGCCCACGGCATGCCAATTGAATTCTAATGCCTTTATTCTGGCGGTCTTTCCCATAAATTGCTTTTTCCGGGGATTATTAAGAAGTTCCTTCAATGCCAGAAACAGCGCCTGGTCATCACCTGGCGGCGTCATGAAGCCGCAGGTATCATCTACGTAACCTCGAATGCCTCCGACGTCGGTAGTGAGAACGGGCACTCCGCATGCCATTGCTTCCAGGACAGCGTTGTTCGCTGTGCAATCCTTCATGGGAAGAAGTAATGCATCGGCAAGTTGGTATTTCTGTTTCAATTCATCGTCGCTGATTCCGGTGAACAGGTTTATGTTCCGAAGTCCATCATAATAATCAAAATATTCGGGAAAAGTAATGATATTGAATTCAACATCGAGGTTCTCTTCGTTTGTTTTCCGGATAATGCTTTTTATCATTTCGACATCGCGCAGCCACCAACCGACGGAGATGGTGTTAAATCTTTTGTTGGCAGGCTTGGATTCAAGCGGAACGAAATAATCGGTGTCAACACCGTGGGGAACGTAGTAAACGTTTTTTTTACCAGTGAACTGCTCAAAATATTCAACCTGGTTGGTTCCGCAGACAATGAGCGCGTCGGCCGAAGCTATAAATGATTTGTCCTTGATAACATCATCAAAAATGCTCGGGGGCTGGTGATAGGTTACAACGATTTTACTGCCGGAACGAAACGGCAGATTGCCACCCCAGTGAAAATCGTCTTCTCCATAAAGGTAGTTGTAAATTCCTTTTCTGAAAGGAATACTCAGCGCTATCTGTATTTCCTTGGCCAAAGATTCCCTTTTGTACCACCCGCCGACCCATGTCCATCTCTTCAATTTATCTTCCGGGATACGGTTGAGTACTTTCTCGATCAATTCCCTTAAAAAAGGACTAAGTGACTTTGAAGGTACATACTTGACCAGTTGGTCATAGCCGGAATGGGCGGCGTGGTGAGGAATTTTCTTGTATATGTAGAATATGTGCATATTTTGTATTTATTTAAGTTGAGTCCTTATAATTTATTGTTTATTTTTCTTAACAACACAAAATGCCTGTATCTCACGGTGGTAAAAATGTTCTTCCCAAATCTCTACCCAAAGATTATTCGGCAAGAAGTAATTTTCTTCGGCAATTCTTTTATCGATAAGCCTGTGGGTTTTGTTGTGTATTTCAGTTGGATTTTTAAAAAAGTCAATAGGTTCTTGTAACCAGGCATTTGTATAGCCTGGTTTTGCTATAGGAAAAGTATGTATCATTTTCCCACTAGGTTTTAAAATTCTTGTGAATTCCTTCCACATAGCAATATCATCTTGTATATGTTCCAACGCTGAATTAGAAATAATAACATCTACTGAGTTGTCTGCAACTGGTATTTCTTTAAGATCTGCTTGTATTATCTGATAATCACTATTAATGTTTTTCTTTATTGCTTCCTGGTATGATGTTTCAAGATCAACAGAAATGAAATTATATCCTAAATTTGTTAGATAAGCTGGCAGTATTGAAGCTGATGAGGCAGCTTCAAGAACAGTTAATCCTTTCTCTAGAGGCAAGTTCATAATTATGAATGCATATTCCCACGCCCCACAAATATTATCATTGATGTCATATTCATCTTTATTTAGACCATAAGGTGTATCAAGAGCCCTTACATCTCTATAATGTGATGAAGAAGATAATATTGTGTCTTGGAATAAGATCATATCGTTCAATATCAGCTTATGTTTTTCATAAGTATGAATATAAAGTTCCTTTATTCGTTGTATATCTGATAATGTTAGTAATGTTTTCATTTTTAAACCCCTCGTTTATAGCCTTTCCTTAAATTTAGGCGTCGCGACAAAAAAATATTTTATCCCCATAATTATTCCGATCAAAAACCAACGAAGCCTGACAAAAGCTAATTCAAGCTCATTCTTATTGCCGCGTTTCAAATGATAATAAATTCGTTTTAAAATTTCATTGAGTCTTTCCAAAATGTGTTTGAATGCTTCGTAATCCAGCCGTAAAGCATACTTCACAAAAACGGCAATCGCCGAAAGAATATAACCATATTCAAGTTCGGCTGCCTTTGAAATCGGCATCCAGTTGTCGTGGTAGACCAGGGGGTTGGGAGAATAGGCTAGTTTCATTCTTGCTCTCAAGGCCCGATAAACCAAATCGGTATCTTCCCCGCCTTTCATCCATGTGCCGGCACCCAGCGATTCTATGTAAAGTCCAACCCTCCTGAAGACTTCTTTCCTGAACGACATATTGTTGCCGTGTCCCAGTATTTCGTAGGGGATTACTGCGCTGTTTACAGTTCTTCTCTCCGGAGAATCTATAAGACAATGACATATCATGCCTTCCGGTTCTTTGCCGTAGGGAAGCACCCGACCGTAAACACCCATTATTGTAGGGTCACTATTATATTCTCCTGTAATTGCAGCAAGCCACCCGGTATCGCAGATACAGTCGTCATCGGTAAAAACTATGATTTCAGCTTTGCTTGACCGGATTGCAATATTTCTCGAACGGGAAAGACCAACTGTGTCGGTATGCATGTACCTGATACGGGGGTCACGGTAGGTCACCATTACATCAAGGGTCTTGCCGTCGGTACTTTGGTCAACGACCAGCAGTTCAAAATCGGTAAAGGTATTGCCCAGAATGGAGTCGACGGCGTTTCTTATTTTTTCACCCCGGTTCCGTGTGCATAACAGTACTGACAGTGATGGCATAACAGATCAACCCCTTATTACATGTTGGTAAAGTTCAATGGTTTTCTCTGCGATAACCTTGTGACCATACGTCGATACGATCCTGTCACGGGCTTTAATGCCGAAAGCCCGAATATCCTCACTGGTAATCATTTGAGTGATTTTCGCAGCCAGGTCTTCATGATTTTGTGGCTCGAATAGCAGGCCGTTGACTCCGGGTGTAATGATTTCGGGAAAGCCTCCGACGTTGCTCCCAACGACCGGAGTGCCGCATGACATTGCTTCCAGGCACGTGTAGGGAAGATTTTCCCAGAGAGAAGGGAGGACGCATGCATCGGCCTGCTGAAAATAGCTGACAATACCGGTCCTTGGCACTTCGCCGACGAAATCGACATGATCCATAACCTTTTCCTGATGGAAATAATCTTCCAACCACGCCTTCATGGATGTTCTGCCTTCGCCGGTCGGGGTATCCCGGCCCACAAACTGGAATTTTACATAAGGGAAGGACCTGAGAACTAAAGGGATAGCTTTTGCCAGAACCTCCACACCTTTTCGCCGCTCCAACCGGCCGGCATACATAATAATTTTTTCCTTCCGTGCATGGTCCTTTTCACGGTAGTTGAAAAAATCGGTGTCAATGCAATTCGGAAGAATATTAATCCCCCCCACTCCAAATTCCTTACAGATCAAATCCGCAAGGCTTTTGGTTGGTGAGATAATCTTGGTGGCATGGGTGATACAATATTTTTCCATCCACTTGCGTAGTTTTACAGCCATGTCATCTTTTGGTGCGGAGTTAAGTCGTTGTGTCAAATACAATGGCGTGTGCAGCTTGACCACAACAGGGATTTTGATTTTATTGATAAATTGGCACCAGAAGGTTTCTCCTCCGTAATCGGGCGTTTCTATGATGTCAAAAGGAGGCTTACTCTTCAGCCAATGGGAAATGGCAGCGCCACGACGAAGAGTCTTGAGCGGGTATTCGCTAAAGCTGGAAAACCATGAATATTTCTGTATTTTGGGGGACACATTGCCAAGAGACCTCAGCACAGCATGGTTGTTGTCCGATTCCGGTATACGGTAAATTCTAAGGTTGCCTTTTTCGAGTACGTGTACGTTCCCATCAACAGACTTGGACACAACTTCGACATCATGCCCCAAATCAGCAAGGGCAAGGGAGAGATTATAGGTATGGGTGCCGATCCCGCCCCACCCCGTTTCAGGGGGGAATTCTTCCGAGACTAGACAGATCCTCATGTGTTGCATTCCCCTATTAATTTATTGGGCGGATTCAATTTTCAAGTCATCCAGGTAGGCAGTTACTGTCATACTGTCTTGCGTTCCTTTTTCTAAGGAAATTTCAGCACTGTCACATTCGCCAGGTGCAGTAAACTCTGTAGAAAACATCTGCCATTCCCCTTTATGGGAAAGATCATATTTAGAGGTTAGAGCATTTTGAAGCCATTTTTGTTTTTGTTGAAACATGCCAACTCTCAGCACAGGGGGATATTTTGCGTTACTGACGGATTCGACAAGCACCCAACCGGTAAATTTATACTTCTTGCCGGGTTCAAGAGGGAATCTGTCTGTTAACGCATAAGCCCATCCCCCATTTGGTGATGAACCGCTGATTTTGGCACTTGCATTGCCGGTATGTTTCTGGTTTGTCGCTTTTTCGACCTTGACACTCCCGATTGGCCACCATTTACCCGTTCCGTCTTCAAAAGTGAATTCCTTAACTACTTGAGATGAAGGAGGATTTTGAGGTTCTGATTTTTGTTCCAATTTTTGTTCAGGTTTTGATTCAGTTTTTTCCTGTTTGTTACACCCGGTTCCTAATACGCCTATGCTACAAACTAAAATTGCACCCAGTAATCTTAATTTCATTGTTATTCTCCTTTCATTTTTACTAGAGGGCATAAAATAACTTATGAATTTCCGGAAGCTCTAAATAGTAACGACTATTTACCCCTTAATTTAATTGTAAGGTCCACAATTTTCCTGAGAGGTGATGTTATTTTCCAACTCCATGAATCATATAATTCTTCAAATTTATTATTAGCAAGATCAAGCTCGGATTGCAACCTGACATTTTCAGCACGGAACTTAAACAGAAGATCTTCTCTTTCATTGGACCTCAGTTCTAGCTGGCTTATCTGGTGCTGTGAGTTTATGATTATACCATTTAGATTAGACACAAGTTGTAACTGCTCGGTTAAATGAGCTTGAGTGGTCATCACCATATCATCAAGGACTTGAATTTTTGCAGCCATGTCATCGATTTGCTGCTTTTGTTCAGTTTTTATTCCTTCCAAATTGACCAGTTGTCGGTTCTTCTCTTGAATCAATTTATCATAGGTGCTGAGATCAAGGTGTTTTTCATCGATGTATTTTGACATTTCCTGTAGTTTGTCGTCCTTGCTTTTTGAAGCGCCTGTCATGCCATTGACGAACATCTCTATAGCCCGCAATGTTCGGAAAGGAATCGCTCTCTCATCGGGAGCGAGGATCAATTGATGGAAATAACCGAGGTCAGATCGGTTCTGACAGGCATGAATAAATTGATCACCCTCTTTGGAAAGCCGCCAGGCCATATCTTTAACGCGCTGCAATAAACGCTTGTAGATATCGATCCCAGTGGCTGAGTCTAAAATGGCATCAGAGCGGCCCTGCCAGTAATAGCGATGAAGAAACCAGATTTTCTTCAAACGATCAGGGGCAATCTTATGGTGGATAACAGCATTTGGCGCAAAGCGGATGCGCAAGCCGCGAGCCTCTATTTTTCGACATATCTCCAGTTCCTCGTTGGATAACAGGTTGGTGTCAATCCGGCCGAGGTTTATCGGGAACATGCCGGCGTATTCAAACACATCCCTTCGGAATGCAATATTAGCGCCCCATGGATAATCCGGCCCTTTAAACTCACCAGTATCACATGCTGTTGGAAACTCACTGACGGCAATAGCCGGCAGCATGTCATCGGTAAGCCAGGCTGGTCTTTCGAATGGCCAAGCCGGCTTCAGTGGACCGCCTGCACCGGCGACCTCGGGTGCATCGAAAACCGAAACTAGATTGCGTAACCAGCTTTCTTCAGCTCGTATGTCATCGTCGGTAAACACGAGTATCTCGCCACGCGATGCAATAATCCCGGCATTCCGGGCATACGACAGCCCCTGTTTCATTTCCAGCAGGTAGGTTATCTTGACCGGCGACATTGAAGCAATCTTTTCAACCGTGGCTCTGGTATCGTCGGAAGAATTGTTATCAACCAAAATGATTTCAAACTTGTCAGATTGAAAGTCCTGCTTGATTACCGAACGCAAAGATGCTTCAAGCAGTTTTGAACGGTTGAAGCTACATATGATTACGCTTGCCAACATGTCAGCCTCATCACTAATGCTTATATTTCCCTGAAATCAGCAAGTTCACAGAGTTTCTTATAAATGCGTTTTGTTGCCGTTGGAATCACGCGATCCACGGAAGACCGCTGGAGAGACCTTTCAGGAAATGCCCGATCAACAGCAGCCCCGGTAAATAGTTCCAAGTTATCGAGGATTTCGCCGTTTAAAACCTGTTTGTAATGGATGAACAGCCATTCCCCTTCATGACGATGTTTCTCAACGATATGTCGATACATGAGTGTCCAGACTTCCAGTGCGATATCAAAATTAATGTTCACACCTTGCAAGTAATCAATATCCTTACACTCCTTGATTATACTGGCTGCCGTGGCTGCCGGTTCTCGAAAGATGCAAAGAAAAACCGTATTCTTCAAATAAGGCCGCCAAACAGGAAGAGTATAACTGAACCTCGGGTCCTTGAAGCAAAAAGGAACCTGTTCCGTAACTTTCTTTATCGTGTCAACAACAGATGCAGGAGTAGGAATCCTGCTCCTGATTGGAACCCGCTCCAACCATCGCTGCCCATACGTGAGTTGATAATCCTCAAACCATCTGCCGATTGGGTGGGTAAGCTTAAAATTCAATGGTTCCAAAATTTCTTCATTGATACCATTTACGACCGGGTCCTCGAAGAATCCTTTCGGGTTGCTTTCACGTGCAGGATAGAGATTGTCGCCCATAAAATATCCTGCTTTGGCTAATGTCCCAGCCAGCATGCTGGTGCCGCTACGGCCGGAACCAAGGATAAGGCAATTACGCATGTACAATACTCCCGCTTTTTAATCAATCTAATCTATAAGAGTTACGGTTGCAGTGTGATCAAAATGAACTATTCCGCCGTAAGTTATTTTAGGAATATCCTGTACCTTAAACACCTGAGCATCGGTAATCCTGGATATAAATTCTGATTCGCCATTTATTTTACTTATTACACTTGCATTGGTGTAATATAAACCGGGTAAAAGAGTGCATCTGAATTTCCATTCCAAGAGATACTCATGCCCTGCTTTTACAGAATTGATACAATCATACTTTTTTGCTTCAGACCACCCTAACTCCAACCCTATAATAGTTTTAAAGCACATTCCAAAAGAAATATTTTCAGCATCAACATTGAATTTAACGCGGTAAGAATAAATGTAGTTCTCGTTCATAACGAGCATATTTACTTTCTCGCCAGATGTGGTTTTGATGTAAATATCCATTATATCAACGTCAAGCGTTTTATACACCAGGGTACTTTGCGAGATCAAAGAATCGAGAAAAAAAGGTTTTTGTTTTAATAAATCTAATTGCCAATCAAAATCATTCTCGTGTACAGGTTCATCCATCCGGCCCTGATTGATTGATATTTCTGATTTATTTTTTTCATCAAGGCTATTATTAAGATTACATATTTCAGAACGAACCTTTGAAAACATATCTTTCTTCGAATAAAGTAGTTTGTGATAATGGGAGACAGCCAATTTCGGGGAACCATCTAAAATAAGTTCGCCTGTATCGAATAGTATTGCCCGGTTACATAATTCGATAATAGTAGAACCGCTATGGGTGACAAAGAGTATAGTTTTTCCTTCTTCGGTAAATTTCCTGATCCGTGCAAAACATTTTCGCTGAAATAATTCATCACCAACCGCAAGGGCTTCATCCACAATCAGAACATCCGGATTCACAATTGTAGCAACTGAAAAAGCAAGTCTGATAAACATACCGCTCGAATAGGTTTTTACCGGCTGATAAATGAACTGGCCGATATCGGCAAAAGCAAGTATATCTTCCAGCTTATTATCCATTTCTTCATAGGTGTATCCCAGCAATGTCCCATTAAAGTAGATGTTCTCAATTCCTGTCAGCAGTGGGTTAAAACCTGCCCCTAACTCCAGAAGAGCGGATATTTTACCGTCCACTGAAACAGACCCATTGGAAGGCGTCAAAACACCGGTAATTATCTTAAGTAATGTCGATTTTCCAGAGCCATTTCGCCCGATAATACCTACTGTTTCCCCTTTTTGTATATTAAAAGAAACATTATTAAGTGCAAAGAAATCTTTGTGATATTTCTTGCGCAGCGGATGAAGCGACTCCTTCAGCCGGTCCTGGGGGGAATCATAAAGCTTGTATATTTTTGTAAGGTTTTCTACTTTTATGGATATATCGTTATTCATGAGTGCCTGTTCTTAAAGTTTTGAGTCATTTTATTTCGGAACTATAACCAAAACAAAGGTACTGCTTGTCTTCCCCCTTTAAAAAGGTTCATTGGGGAATTCCGGGGATAGCTGCTTTGTCTGGAATCCGCGTAGGGGCTCATTGCATGCGCCCTGATTTTGCGTCTGAAAAGCGGGCGCGGCAAGCAGCGCCCCTACGTTTCCCTGAAGGTCCCCCTTTGTCAAAGGGGGAAAACGGCACCAACCTTTCTTTGGGTTATTGGTCCCTGGTTTATTCGCAATATTCTGACAAACTTGAACTCTCATTTAATGAACAACAATTGCTTGATTGAACATCTTTGATATGAGGGAGTTCGCCAAAGACAGATTCAACGTTTTAAGGTGAACTATCGAATCGCTCAGCTTGGGCATATCGCCGATGCGGTACGCGAGCAGTGCCTGGTTGTACCAGGCAAGATCGTACGCCGGATCAATCGCCACAGCCAGTCCGTATGCGTTCATCGCTTTATCCGTCTGCCCCAGATATTCGTAAGCCAATCCCATGTTGTTTTTGAATGCCGAGTCCATCTTGGCGTATTTGCTGAAATCCAAACTGTACGTACCATCTTCGCCCTGAGGCAGCAGAAATTCATGTCCGGTAGTAAATCTCGACCCATATCTATGTAACTCTTGCAAGGCAATGCCCAATTCGATCCTGTCGAGAACCCTCGCAGCCGGTTGCAACTCAAACGCCCGCACGAGAAGCGGAATGGATTTTTCCGGCATGTTCTTCATATTGTATTCGGCGGCGAGATTAATAAGCGCGAGCCAATTATTAGGCGCTTTGCTCACGCAATCCTGCCATAGTGTGAAAGAAGAACTCCAGATATTATTGCGGGCGACCGTCATACCGCCCAAGAGAAGGCAGATACAGGCGACTGCGATCCATGCCGTCTTCACAGACGTTCGGGTATCGTGGACAGCCAGTGCCGCAAGGGCGATCACAGTTGTGAAAAAACCGGCTGAGGGAAGGTACATCCGATGTTCAAAGATAACATCCCTGATCGGAATGAAGCTAGACTCAATTGATAATGCTATATAAAACCAGAAGATACCCAAAGAGGCAAGGCGCTGGAAAACACCGCGCAACCAGTCATGCGACCGGAGATTCCGGCCGGACTGCCTGAAGAGGAACACGGCAACGGCAACCAGCAGGCAGTGCAGTACCAGCGAAGCTGCCACCGGCAGTGAAAATAGTGAGGTATAGATCGGCGAATCACGCATCAGGGCTTGATCAATCGGCAGGAAAAGCAAGCGCAGGTAGGTGACGACAACCCTCGTCTGAGTTAAAAAGTAACTGGTCCTGGGGAAAAATGGCGCCTCGGTTGTGGCACGGCGCAAGTCAAAAAGAAAATCGCCGAGGTTGCCGTGCCATTTGTTGTATACGACAACCAGCAGAATGATGGAGAGTGATCCGCAGAGCACAAAAAAACGCCGCCTGAACAGGCGCCCGTTGAACAGGTAACATTCCAGAACGAGCAGCATGAGCGGCAGGGTTGCCGTGATTTGTTTGCTGCCCAGCCCCAGGACCCCGGACACCAATGCCCCCGCCCCCAGCAACCACGGTTTCCAGCGAGCTTTGTCCCGTACGGAAGCAAGCCTGGCCCTGATGAAAAAGAGTGTGGCTGCCAGGTAAAATAATGCAGCCATCGATGTGTATCGCTGAATGATATACGTTACTGCCTGAGTCTGGACGGGGTGGATAACAAAGAGAAGGGCAATGGTCAACGGGAGGAACTCGTCAAGCAACCATGCTCCATCCGGGGAATCCGTTTGTGCGGGATATGATGCGCGAAGGGCTGAGACGGCTGATATAATGATGAAATAGAGAATTATTGACGTTGCCAGATGGATCGCGAGATTGACGACATGATAACCCGCAACCTGAAAGCCGCCGAGTTGGTAGTTCACGGCAAGCGAAATATCCGTCACGCGACGCATGCTTCCATGAAGCAGGTGTTCCAACAAACTGTGTTTAACGATCCATTCGATACTCGGCAGGTCATCAAGGATGAACGGGGCGCTGAAGGAGTTCGAATATACCGCCGCACCGGCAAGCAAAAGAAGGATAACAGCACCTATCCTGCGTTGACGGATAGCCAATGATCCCCAAAATTTGTCGATGCAGCCCGAAATTTTCCCAAGAATCATTGCTGGACCTCTAAATCCCCACGAGTACCATGTAACACTTAAAGTTACGTATCTAGTCCCCTCCCCCAGCGGACCCTCTGGGGCCTAAAGGGGAGGGTTAGGGAGGGGGAAACAGTCAAATTCAACTGAGCCCCCCTCCCAGCCTCCCCCCGCTGGGGGGAGGGGGTTTTTCCGAAATTATTAGTGTTACAAGCCACGAATACTTTTTAACATTTAGAAGTTGCGGATAAAGGCGTTGCAACTTGAGCTGTTCACCCTTCGGATTATTTTTCTCTCAGAGCACATCGGCAAAATGCGGCCGGAGCCTCCTGAAGACCACAGCTCCGAGAAAGAAGAAAAACAGCGTAAGTGTCCAGAAATAAAGGGTCAGCATGTAGTGTTTCTCCCAGAACCAGGTCTTGTAGATGAAACTTTCCCGGTAGCCTTCGACAATGTAGTAAACCGGGTTGAGTTTGATCAGGTTAAGAGTCCGGTCCGAGAGGTTTTTCGGAGACCAGAAGATAGGCGTGAGCCAGAAGGCGAACTGGAGCAGCATGGTGATGATTTGACCCGTGTCCTTCAGAAAAAGGGTCAGGGAAGATGTCAGCCACGATACGCCCACCAGGAGCATAATGGCGGCGAACAGGTAGTAAAAGACCTGGAGGTTGTACAGCGACGGCGGATAGCCGTAGACGAGGAACATCAGGAAGATGACGGCAATAAAAAAGAAGTGGATTATCAAGGCGGACAATATCTTGATCAGGGGGAGCATCCCCATGCTGAAGACGACCTTTTTGACGAGAAAGCTGTTTTCGAGGATACTGCCTGTTGCGCTCTGGAGGCAGTCACTGAAGAAGAACCAGGGGATGATGGCGGTCAGCATCCAGAGGACAAAAGGAAAGTTGTCCATAGGCTGGGACTTGAAGCCGACCTGGAAAACAAACCAGACAATGACGATATAGACGGTGGGGTGGACGAACGCCCAAATGATGCCGAGATAGGAACCGAGATATTTCTGCCTGAAATCCCGTTTGGTGAGTTCTAAGATGATATGCTGGCTCTTGACCAATTCGACGAGAAAATTAAGAAACATCCGGATACTGTGCATGTAGGTAACACCTGTGACACTTGTGAATGTGAATCGTGAAACGTGAATCGTGAACGGTGAACAGTGAACAGTGAACAGTGAACAGTGAGTCGTGAGTCGTGAGTCGTGAAAGGACGGCTGCACCGTTGCAGCGGTTATAATAGGACATTCACCTCAGGCAAGACAAGATATTTCGTGGGTTTTCCTCACCCCTCTTCACCCTTCACCCTTCACCGCTCACCCTTCACCGCTCACCGCTCACTGATCACCGCTCACTGATCACTGATCACCGCTCACTGATCACTGATCACCGCTCACTGATCACTGATCACCGGCCCCTGATCCAGAAGTTCCCGGAACGTGAGCCGGTATCGTTTCAGCAACTGTAGATAGTGGCGGTGCGACAGCTTCCGTGTCCGCATGACCAGCGACCGTTTCCGCAGGATCGCCGGCGTGCCTGCCACGGCATCCCGCATACCGCGCAGGATCGCCCAGAGACAGCTGCGACGCGATTCGCTGGCCAGGAACTCCCCACCGGCCCCGGCGCCGTGTACGACCGTGACCACCTGAACGAGGAAGCGGACAACAGTGAAGAAAGGTAATAATAGAATCCAGGAAACAGGAAATGTTTTCAACGCCACCCAGTAATGATTGCGCTCCACCAGGTGGAGTTTGAAAGGAGAGAAGACTCCGGTGGTCTGTGAATACTTATGGTAGACGACGGCTTCCGAAGCCAGCAGCGCACCCCATCCAGCCAGCCGTCCACGCAACCCCAGGTCGGTGTCTTCACAGAAAGCGAAAAAGTCTTCGTCAAAGAAGCCGATCTGATCGATCATCGAACGCCGGTAGAGGGCTACGCAGGCCGAAGGGAAAAGGATTTCTTCCACCGGGCTCATGGTGAGCGCAGAATATCGTTGCAAGCGAAAAGCCCCGCGGGACATGCCGTCCCGGCAGACCCTGAACCCAAGGGAGTCGATCTGGTCGCGGTCAGTGAAATTGCAGATCCGGCTTGCCACCATGCCGGCTTCCGGGTGTGCATCGGCCACGGCCACCAGTTCCCCCAGCCAGCCTGGTTCGGCCATGGTGTCGTTGTTAAGGGTAATAATGTAGTCACCGCGGGAGTGGCTGAATCCACTGTTATTGCCGTGGGCAAATCCTGTATTCTCAGGGAGTTGTACAACCTGCACCCATGGGTGACGGGCCCGGAGATACTCCAGCGAACCGTCTGTGGAGCCGTTGTCCACTACGATCACTTCAAAATCATGAAATGTCTGGGACTGAAGACTCTCCAGGCAGTCCGGAAGATGCTGTTTTCCGTTCCAGGTAACAATGATGATGGAAGCTTTCATGTGTGTGTGCCGTTACCCCTGTCAGAGAGCGGCAGGGATCGAAATTCGAGATTCCGGGGTGAGAATTTCCTGATACCCAATTTCCGGTTTCCAAATCACGATTTTTGCCGTTCCTCGTCCCGCCATAATTTGTTGCAGAATATAGGAAAATCATCTAGATTTAAAAGCTATTACGTGCCGCAGAGGATTTTCCCATGAAAGCACTGGTCATCGTACCGGCATATAACGAGGGGAACAACCTCGAATTCGTTCTTGCGGATCTCGAAGGATACAGTGCCGACGTGCTTGTTGTCAACGACGGCTCAATGGACGCCACGGAAGAGGTCGCCCGGCGGCTTGGCGTCGCCTGCGTCAGCCACCCGGTCAATCTTGGCATTGGTGGTGCGGTTCAGACCGGACTCATCTATGCTTTGCGTAACGGTTATGACTACGCCATACAGTTTGACGGGGACGGGCAGCACCAAGCCAACCAGATCGGGAAGCTCGTAACCCCTGTGGAACAGGGCGCCGCCGATCTGGTTATCGGTGTGCGGACGCTTGAGGAGGGGTACAAGTGTGGAGTGTCCCGCAAGATCGGAAGCGTGTTTTTTTGTTTTCTGATCAGGTGCCTGACCGGCAAACAGGTGGCTGACCCGACGGCAGGCTTTCGCTGTTACGGTCCTCATGCGCTCCGTCTTTTTTCCCTGGACTATCCTGACGATTACCCGGAAGTGGAGTCCATCATTACTGCCTCGCGCAACAACCTCATTATCACCGAAGTCCCGGTTATCATGCGGCAGCGGCAGTCGGGACACTCGTCCATCAATCGCCGCAAATCAGCCTATTATATGCTGAAGGTTTCGCTCGCGATGTGCGTGGACGCCATGCGCGGAAAAATTAACTGGAAGGAAGTCTAGCACTTGGACGTTACCAGGATCGTAGCATTAACGTTGAGCGGCTCCATGCTGCTGTTGGTCATTTGGCTGATCCGCGAAGGCCGGCTGCGGGAAAAATATGCTCTGCTTTGGCTGTTCACCAGTTGTATCATCATCGCCATGGCGGTTTCCCGCCATGCACTGGAAACAATGGCGATCGCGGTAGGGATCTACTACCCCCCCTCACTACTGTTCTTGCTCGGTCTGCTCTTTCTCCTGCTGGTGAACATCGGCTACGGAACCTCCATCTCGCGCCTTTCGGAAAGCAATCATCGACTTGTCCAAGAACTGGCCCTTCTGAAAAAAAATCTGGAAGACCTCAAAAAAACCGAAGAGAAAACAAACCGCACGGATTGAAACCGTATGCCCGGCCGGAAGAGCGTGTGTGCTCCTGCCGTACCAGGAAAAGCGTTCCCATGAAGATTCTCTTTGTCAGCCTTTTCTTGCCACAGAAAAAAGCCTACCACGCCGGCAGCAGGTATGTCTACGAGCTGTTGCGCCACCTGTCCGGACAACATGAGATCCATCTCGCAACCCGTCTCCAGGAGGACGAATTCAGCGGCCTGGATGCGCTTCGTCCGTTCTGCCGCGCCATACACCCCTATCCGTACCGCAGCAAAGAGCAACGTGGTGTTTTCGACAAGCTTGCCCTGGTGGTGAATTATCTGAGATTCAGCCGCTTTGCCGACCGTCTGATCCGTTCGGGGAAGTACGATCTGGTGCAGGTGGAATGGGTGGAAACAGCACTGTTAATCGGCAGGCATGGCACCCCTCTCGTCCTGGACGCGCATGACGTAATCAGCAAACCGGCCGAGCGTATTGCATTGCAGAAGAGTGGTCTTGCAGGTTTTCCGGCGCAGCTGCGCCTCTTGCTTATCCGCACCGTTGAAACCTGGATAATGCGTCGCTTCGATACGGTCATTACCCTGTCGGATTTTGACCGGAACTATCTCCAGCCCCGCCTGCCGGAACATGATGTCAGGACGGTTTCCATACCCGCGGGACTCGACATGACCACCCGGAGTTTTGAGAGGGATGATCAGACGATCCTTTTCTTTGCCTCATATCGCTTCCGTCCTGTCAATGTGACCGCGGCGCTCTGGTTCTACCGCCAGGTGTTGCCTCTGATACGACGTGAGATCCCGGAAGCTCGCTTTATCATTGCCGGGTATGGCCCTCCGGAATGCCTGACACAACTGGCTGCCATGGATTCCAAAGTCCAGGTGACCGGTTTTGTGGATGATTCGGAGGAGTATTACAAACGCGCGACCGTGTTTGTCGCGCCAATTTCAGTTGGAGGCGGTATCATCGTCAAGGTCCTGGACGCCTTGGCTGCCGGCACACCGGTTGTGACCACCGGCTTCGGTAACGAAGGTATTGGAGGCGTTCCGGGCAGAGATCTACTGGTTGCTGATGAAGCTTGCCGGTTTGCCGACAACGTGGTCGCAATCATAAAAGATCCGGAGATGGCCAGACGCCTGTCGGCCAACGGCAGTACTTTTGTTTTTGAGAATTACAGCCTTGATGCAACCATAAAAAAGATCGAAGCCGTGTACGAAAAACTAGTAGTGCGTTCGGTAAAAAAAATACTTTGAAAGCTCAGTGCCGATGGAAATATCAGAGGACGGGGAAACTGGCCCGGCATATGCCGCAATGTAATCAAATTTCAACGCCGATTGACAGGCTTGCTTAAGAAGTGTAATTGTGACTGAAATTGAATCGCCCTAGTTGCCACGATAATGAATGATGTTATTCGCATGATGATTGCGGAAGATCCGGGACAGCATGGCAATAGATCCTCACTCGGCACTGGCCGGTCTGTTTGTCGGTCTTTTGGTTGGCTTGACCGGAATTGGCGGCGGGGCCTTGATGACCCCCATCCTGGTTTTGATCCTGGGTACGGCTCCAAAAATAGCGGTAGGTACGGACCTGTTTTTTGCCGCCATTACCAAAATTGCCGGCGTTGCGATACACGGGCAGCGTGGAACCATTGACTGGCAGATTTGCCGGCGCCTGGCTGCCGGCAGCCTGCCGGCGGCGCTTATGACCGGGTTGGCGCTGCATCTTTTTGGCAGAAACGTCTTGAAGGTCGATGCGGTCATCATGGACGGCTTGGGTTATATGTTGGCTCTAACCGCTGTGGGCTTGATGCTTAAAACCCGGCTCCACGCGCTGGGCCGGCATCTGCGGGTTGAGCATGTCGAGCGGTTTAAACACCTGCAAGGGCTGCTTACGGTTCTTGCAGGTGTTTTTCTGGGTGTGGTGGTCACCCTGACCTCGATAGGAGCCGGTGCATTGGGGACGGTGATGATGCTGTACCTGTATCCCTTGCGCCTGACTCCTTCCAAGGTGGTGGGTACTGATCTGGCCCATGCCATTCCGTTGGCGCTTGTGGCTGGCGCCGGTCACTGGATGGCAGGCAATGTCGATTACCTTCTGCTGTTGTCGCTTCTTTTGGGGTCAATTCCCGGCGTCCTGTTCGGTTCGTGGTTTTCCAGCCGGGCACCGGAAGGAATTTTGAGATTTTTGCTGGCGCTTCTTTTGCTGGCAACCGGTCTGAAGATTCTATTGGCGTAACGTTTCAGCCCTCTACGAAAAGAAGAAGCAGGAAGGATATTTTTGATGTCCCATCAATCTGACCTGATTGTCTCTGATATACACGCCTACCTGAAGAGCCAGGAAGAGAAGGGGATGCTCCGTTTCATTACCTGCGGCAGCGTCGACGATGGCAAAAGCACCCTTATCGGACGGCTGCTCTGGGATTCGAAGTTGATCTTCGAAGACCAGATGGCAGCTCTTGAGGCTGACAGCAAACGTAGTGGCACGCAGAATGGCGCCGTTGACTATGCCCTGCTCCTGGATGGCCTGCAGGCCGAGCGTGAGCAGGGGATCACCATTGATGTGGCCTACCGCTTCTTCTCCACCGATAGGCGTAAGTTTATCGTGGCCGATACCCCAGGGCACGAGCAATACACCCGCAATATGATTACCGGCGCTTCAACTGCTCACGTGGCGGTGATCCTGATCGATGCCCGCAAAGGGGTGCTCACCCAGACCCGGCGCCACAGTTTTCTGGTCTCACTGGTCGGCATCCGCCACGTGGTACTGGCAATCAACAAGATGGACCTGGTTGATTTCACAGCCTCCCGGTTTCAAGCCATCCGTGAAGAGTATGAGACCTTTTCCGCTGGTCTCGGTTTCAACGGTATTACCGCCATCCCAATTTCCGCTTTGCAGGGTGACAACGTTCTGCTGCACAGCGACCATACCCCTTGGTACAACGGCCCCACGCTGATGGAATACCTGGAAACGGTCAACGTGGTTGACGAAGCCGCTGCCCAGCCATTCCGAATGCCGGTGCAGTGGGTCAACCGCCCCGATCCGGACTTTCGCGGATTCTGCGGCACCATTGCTTCGGGTCGCGTCAAGCCCGGCGATTCACTGATGGTGGCTGCCTCAGGTACAATGTGCCGGGTGGCCCGGATCGTCACCATGGATGGCGATCTTGACGAGGCCCGGGCAGGACAGTCCGTCACCCTCACCTTTCAAGACGAGATTGACATCAGCCGTGGCGACCTGCTGGTGGATCCCAAGGCGCGTCCCGAGCAGGCCGACCAATTTGAGGCGCATATCGTCTGGATGCACGAAGAACGCCTCCTGCCCGGCCGCACCTATCTGCTCAAGTGCAGCGCCGGCACGGTAACGGCGCATATCAGTACCCTGAAATACAAGATCAACGTCAACTCGCTGCAGCACGAGCCGGCCAAGACCCTTGAACTGAACGAGATAGGTGTCTGTAATCTTGCCCTGGACAAGGCCATAGCAGCTGATCCTTACCGCCAAAACCGGGCAACCGGCAGCTTTATCCTGATGGATCGTTTCACCAACGCCACTGTTGGCGCCGGTATGATCGATTTCCCCCTTCGGCGGGCGACCAATATCCACTGGCAGGCCCAGCAGGTAACGCGCGAACTGCGTTCGGAACTCAAGGGTCAGCATCCTTGCGTCATCTGGCTGACCGGTCTCTCCGGCTCCGGCAAATCCACCATCGCCGATGCTCTGGAACTGAAACTGGCCGCACTCGGCAAACACACAATGCTGCTCGATGGCGACAACGTCCGGCACGGATTGAATAAGGATCTCGGCTTTACCGATGCAGACAGGGTTGAAAACATCCGCCGTATCGGTGAGGTAGCCAAACTGATGACGGATGCCGGTTTGATCGTAATTACGGCTTTTATCTCCCCTTATCACGCTGAACGGGACATGGTGCGTCAATTACTGCCGGAGGGAGATTTTATCGAGGTATATCTCAATACGTCATTGGAAGAGTGTGAGCGGCGGGACGTAAAGGGACTGTACAAAAAGGCCCGGCTGGGTCAACTCCCTAATTTTACCGGCATCAGTGCGCCCTATGAACCACCTGCATCAGCTGAGTTGGTGATTGATACCGCTACCACAGGGGTGGATCATGCTGTCGAGTCTATTTTGCATCTGCTCAACATACCTGCATAGTTTTAAATTTTGGATCGGAGACCGAGTGTGAGAAGAATCGCATTGAATACATTGGAAATTGAAGAGTGGAACAAACCGGGGGCTGGAAGCAATCCACGTATTTTCAGAGAGCCTGTCGCAGCGCAATAATTTCAGGATATTATGAGGCTCTTGCAAAAGTCAAAAAAGTCCCCTCCCCCCTTGCGGGTGAGGGTTAGGGTAGGGGGGAAGTTTGCCTTGAAATCGCATGTTGTACCGATTAGCTCCCCTCCTTGATAAGGAGGGGTTGGGGGTGGTCGCTTTTAGTATCATCTTGATTTCAAATTGGAATACGGTCGGAACGCAAGCCAAGGAGCGTGTGATGCAGAGAATGTCCATAGTGATTGTTATGATGATGCTGGTCTGCCTGACCGCTGCCGCCTTTGCGGCCGACCTGAAACCGCGCAAGCCGGGGCCGGGCGACAAATGCCCGGTGTGCGGCATGTTCGTTTCCAAGTATACCGATTTCGCAGCCCAGATTCAGTTCAAGGATGGGACGGTCGTCTTTTTCGACGGCCCCAAGGACCTGTTCACTTACTACCAGGGGCTTTCCCGCTACAACCCCAAGGAAAAACAATCCGATGTGGCCGCTGTCTTTGTGACCAGCTACTATACCCAGACCCCCATCGACGGCTTTTCGGCCTGGTAC
>Ga0326728_10009989_pt1 | contig 22452 bp, 19 predicted proteins | sample MB3enrmetagenome_FD_207602 | JGI IMG/M metagenome (GOLD analysis project Ga0326728, IMG submission 207602) | Lab enriched peat soil microbial communities from McLean, Ithaca, NY, United States - MB31MN | ecosystem: Environmental > Terrestrial > Soil > Wetlands > Peat | place: USA: New York... | reverse complement strand
TAGCACAGCCAGATCGACGCGTAGTAACCGTGAGTGGTGATGGGGGATTCATGATGATGGTGCATGAGCTTGAAACCGCTCACCGCGAAAAAGCAAACACAGTCAACATCATACTGCGCGACGGAGGGTTCGGTAGTATTCGCTGGAAGCAAATCAACAAATTCGGAAGAACCACTGGCACGGAATTCTCAAACCCTGACCTGCTCGAACTAGCGAAGGCGTTCGGAGCGCGAGGTTTCCAAGCAATGTCCTCGAAGGAATTACCTTCAATCTTGGAGGAAGCGCTGGAGCTCAATGAGCCCTCGGTCGTAGATGTGCCGGTTGACTATAGTGATAACCCATTTCTCATCCAAGAAATGGGAACCATTGTCGCGCCTTCCTAAGAGTCAGTGGTTTCTGACTGAATTCAGCCCGAACATGTTAGGGCTAAGCTAGATCCACACACTGAAACTACGATTCAATTTCTGCCGGTAGCAACAGCCATACTACACACACAACGACTGTGATTATCAAGCAATCGAATCGATATCACGGATGAGCAACAAGAATAACGAATAGATACTCATAACTTCATTCGCAAATATCACTTTGAGTTGGGTTGCAGCGGCGGTCATTGCACAAACAGGAGACCAGGATGAAAATGAGAATAAGTTGGCCTAAACTACTCTTGCTTGTGGTTATGTCTGTATGCGGACTCTGGGCCTCTTCCATGGTGGTAACTATCTACTATATGATGAAGCAGTCCCTGCCCGCTTGTCCTTTAGAGCGAGGTCCCGGAATTGTGTTGAACTGCGATACCGTTCTGGGCAGCAGTTACAGCCAAGTCTTTGGAATTCCTCTTGAGCTATTCGCTGTTGCGTATTTTGCCCTGAATCTCTTACTTGTCTATCTCATTGTTTTTGGAAGTGATCGCTTGTTTAGAATCTCTTTGAATGTACTCTTTGGATGGAGATTCCTGGGCATTGTAATTGTTCCCTACCTAATATTTGTCGAGTTGTTTCTGATTAAAGCCATTTGCGTTTACTGTACTATAATGCACATTGCCATCATTGCGGACTTTGGCATTATCAGTTACCTTCTGTTCTATAAGAGAGCAATTACCTAGCCGTTTGGTAAATTGGGGTCAGAATCCCCTACCCAATCTCTGAAGCCCTGAGATTTCAGCTCAGGGTTTGGCGTCAGATAAATAGTGTAAAAAAGCTTTGACACACATTACTCGAACCATGACCAAGCCTGACCTACCGCGAGTCAATGCGACTCAGACAATCACGTTACTTAAGCGTTTGATTAGAATTCCGAGCGTAAACCCGGCAATTGAAAATGGAACCGGCGAGTATGCAATCGCATCATTCATCGCAGACTGGTTTCGGAAGGCGCATGGATTCGACGTTTACGAGCAACGAGTAAGCAAGGATCGCTTCAATGTAATCGCGATTCTTCGCGGCAAGGGCAACGGTAGGAACCTAATGATGAATGGACACGTGGATACGGTGGGGACTTCGGGAATGGCGATAAGGCCTTTCTCAGCGGAAATCGAAAGGGGAATAATTCATGGGCGGGGTTCATGTGACATGAAGGGAGCCTTAGCAGCCATGATGTCGGCAATGTTGAGGCTCGCTAAATCAAACGAACGGTTGCGCGGAGACGTACTTTTCACTTCTGTTGTCGATGAAGAATACAAGAGTTTTGGGACTGCGAATCTAATCAGACGGTTCCGGGCCGATGCTGCAATAGTCGGTGAGCCAACACGCTTGGACATTGGGATCGCTCACAAGGGTTACGCGTGGTTGGAAGTTGAAACCCTCGGGAAAAGGGCCCATGGTTCAATGCCGGAAAAGGGAATCGATGCCATTGAGAAAATGGCAACTATAATTTTGGGTCTTGAGCAGATCCGCCGAAGACACCGACGACGAGAATACCCGCTGTTAGGCACAGCTAAAGTTCACACTTCGAAAGTTGCAGGTGGTTCAGACTGGAGTTCGGTGCCGGCACGTTGCGTTTTGCAGATTGAGCGTAGGCTACTTCCTGGCGAGACCACGAGAGACGCTACAAACGAGGTCGAGGCAATAATTAGGGCAGCATGCAAACGTGACAGTAAGTTAATGGCAAAGGTGCGATTGATCCACCATGCCGATGCGATGGAAGTCAAGAACCCTCCGCATCTCTCAATCTTACAGAACACCGCCCACAACGCAGGTGCCAGGGGTAAGATCGTGGGTGTACCCTATTGGACTGATGCTGCAATACTTGTGAACCAGGGGAAAATCCCCACGTGCCTCTTTGGGCCGGGCGATATCGCCGTGGCACACAGTCCAAACGAATATGTTAGGATAGGTGAGGTGATAAACGCCGCCCACATTTATGCCCAGACAGCTCAGCTCTACTGTAACATGAACTGATTCCCCCAAGGAATGCAGGTTGTGCCATTAACAATCGATTAATCATCAACGCGTACGATGCTGTCTTACGCTGCGACAGGCTGTAGGGTCTTAGCGAATTGTCTCTCAATCTTCTCCCTGTGAAGGCTGTTCATCGTGCAGAACGGGATGATTCTTCCATCGGGCACTGCATAGTGAATGCCGCATCGCTGAACTCTCTCGAGGTCGAAGTTGTATGGGTCCATGAAGTGCATGGCGCCAATCATGATTACGTTGCGCATGAGTCTTCCTAATGCTTCGTAGCTGCCTTCCCTTATGACTCCACTAATCAGTGGTCCCAGTACCTTGAGCCTGACGTGCCTAAGGCTCCGTATCATCTCAAGGTTTGCCTTGACTTTGTGGCCGGCATTTGCAAGTTCTGCGACTTTATTCATGGAACTCATAAATCCGTCGACATCCGCGTATCGCGTAATTGGCGTGATCTTGCCGTCTTCAACGAAGGCGAATGTTGCCATGCCACAATGTTCATGCATTGTGAATTCTGGGAACCTGCTTCCCTTCAACGCGCCGACGGCTCGTGCAAATGGAACGACTGAAGGGACGGGGAAAAAGTCAGATGTCCTTATCTGGCCTTGCGTCTGTTCCTCAACCGACTTCATGAAGTCAGGTATGGTTATTCTGTATTCTGCCAGTTTGTTCCTGTCAATTCTACCTGTGACCGAGACTGGTTGAACGTTGACGCAGCGGATTATGTCGTGGTTCCGGGCTGCGAAATCAATTATTCGGCCGAGCTGGTTATCGTTGATTCCCTTGACAAGCGTTACAACGAGAACGGTGCTGTCGTGACCTGCCGCCCTGAGGTTCTCAAGAGCCCTCATTTTGGTGTTCAAGAGGTCGAGGCCCCGTGTGGTTTTGTATGGTTCAGGAGTGACTCCGTCAAATTGAAGATAGAAGCTTGAGACATGGACATCAAGAAGCCTCCGAAGGTAGTTGGCATCGTTTGCAATTCGAATTCCGTTGGTGTTGACTTCAACATGATGTATTCCGGCTTTACGGGCGTAGTCGACGATTTCTGGTAGGTCGTCTCTGAGGGTTGGTTCTCCGCCGCTTAACTGCAGGGCTTTGACCGATACCGGTCTGTTAGAGGCAAGATTATCGATCATACCTCTGATTTGGCCCAAGGTAGGTTCGTATGAGTAGCCTGCAGCCGTCGCATTCGCGAAGCATATGGGGCATTTCAGATTGCAGTTGTTCGTTACGTCGATTATCGCTAGAATTGTTTGGGACTTGTGATTCGGACAGATTCCGCAATCGTAGGGACATCCCCTCGAAATCTCAGTTCGAGGATTCTCAAGACCGTCCCCGATAACCGAGTAGCCTCTGGCACGGTTCCATTGCTCGACATCTGACCAGTAAAGGTCCTCGTAAGTGCCATGCTCAGGACATGACTTGACCATCATGACCTGCCCGTGCTTCTCCATGAGCCTAGCTGGGAGAACTTGATGGCATTCGGGACAGATGCTTGAAGTGTCTTTTAGAAAGTGAAAAGAGTCACTGAATGGCTTGATTTGAGCCGTTTCCACTACCATTCTCCGCCCTCTCGGCAAGTCCTCGAGGACTTGCCGGACATATAGTTTCAGCTACCTTTACGCAGGTTGTTCAGTTGCTTAGTTTTTCGCGGCTCAAAAAATCGTGGGCACGTGTACCAACTAGCAAAACTAGCCTGAAATAAGGCGTCTCAGCGCAGAAGAAACCTTGTTCTTTGTAGAGGAAGAATACAATCTCCCGGTTGAGGTCAACCGAGTTTAGCGGGAGCCCGCTTCGTAGCTTCGCCTCTTTTTTCCGTCTTTTTTTGGCAAAGAGTAGCCAAGGACTAGCAAATCTCGTTGTCAACCACCCTTACTCTATGGGAGGTGGAGACTACTATCGCATCCAAACCTTCGTAACGAATAGTCTAGAGAATAAAGCGGAATTCAGTTCTCTAAGAAGAATACTACTCGGAAAGGTATGATTTGAGAGAGTGGTTACTCAACAAAAACGTTAGAGCATAGTATGTTGACTTATCGCTTGAAGCGAACAAGATGTCAAAGTCTCGAGTGCTCTTCACTGACCGAAAAGCCGAACCTTACTACAACATGCTTGACAAGTTAGAACATGTGCTCAAAGAACTCGGGCTTCCCCAGACAATCGAGAAAGGGGACAAAGTAATGATCAAGACTCACTTCGGTCAATGGGGAAACACAAACTACATTCGCCCAGCGTATGTGCGGAAAGTGGTTGAGTTTGTCCGTGCTGCAGGCGGTGATCCCTTCGTGGCTGAATCCTGCGGGTTAGGTTATGGTGAGGGAGGACCGTACGGAGGAAGGACGACTGCTCCTGAATACATCACCATGGCGACACTAAACGGATTCAGCGAAGGAACATTGAGCGCTCCAATCGTTATGGCGGATGGTTACTGGGGAACAGACACACTAGATGTTGTGGTAGATGGCGAGTTCATCAAGAAAGTCGACGTTGCATCTGCCGTATTGGATTGTGATCGCGTGATAGTCCTTAGCCATGCCAAAGGTCATCTTCATGGTGGCATTGCTGGCAGCCTCAAGAATCTTGGGATAGGTCTAGTCGGCAAACGCGGCAAGGCAGCGATGCACACCACCGGCGAGATCAAGGTTGACCCTGCAAAGTGTCGGGGACCTGAGTGCTCGAAATGCCTTGACGTGTGTCCCGTGAGATGTATCACAATGGATGAGAAGGCTGAGATCGACTCAGGAAGATGTATCTCGTGCGTTCATTGTAGCAGCATCTGCGATAGGATCGACGCAAGAGCTATCTCAGTGCACTGGAGGCCTGACTACGATCAAGCTCCGCGGTTTGTGGAGAACGCGCTAGGTGTGGTAAAATCCATCGGCGCCGAGAAATTCTACTACGTCAACCTAGCAATAGACATCTCTGACAAATGTGACTGCTGGAACGTAGGTGCCGCTCTGTTAGTGCATGACATCGGGATCTTCGGATCACGGGACCCGGTAGCCGTGGACCAAGCTTGTTTCGACGCTGTCAATGATGCAGAGCCAAATCCAGAATCTACGGTGGCCGAGGCAAAACGGGGAATGGACAAGTTTGCGATCGCTCATTCCCTCAAGAATCCGAAGACTGGTGAACTCCAACATCTCGCAGAGATCCAGCTTGCACACGCTGAGAAGATGGGTTTAGGAAGCAGAGACTACGAGCTAGTAACCTTGACCAAAAATCCGCCCAACTCCAACCGAACCTGAACCGTCTTGAACTACACACCATTTCCTCCATCTTACTTTCTAGTATAGTGGGTACAGAAACAAGACTGCCAACCTGTTAGAGTGTTCGTTGCGAGAGAGATTGTTCATGACCGTTTTCTCTTTGCCATGGTATGCGACGGTTGGGGTTGATGCGGCTCTGAGAACGGGTCTTCCCGCTTTGGCTGCGATCGTCATCGGAGTGATCGAGCCGACTGCTGGACGCTACTTTCGAAATTATCGATTGTGGTCAGAATCACCCGCAGGGCTACGTTACAATTCTCTCATGCGCCTGTGATGAATGCGGTAGAAGGTGGAGGAACTCAGGAGACGGACTAGGGATGAGTCGTGTTACCGATTTGATCGCCCTATCCCAAGTATTGAGGCGACCATAGACCATCCACCCTTAAGTGAGTTGGCGAGCTAAGAGGTAGTCATGAAAGAAGGCACCTTAGAGAAGCCGTACCCCCTTGGAGACCGCAGCGCTCCTCCCATAAAATGCCTCAATTGCGAATGCAAATCCTTCGCTATCCATCTTCCCAAGGACCTCGACGAATACTACAAGGAATCATTTGACCAAGAAGAACGAGAAACAATGTTTCCGAAACTATTCCGAGACCTTCTAGATACAGGTGAGTATTACTACCGTGTCCTCGTAACCTGCGCCAAATGCGGCCATTCGCTAGCAGATGAACACCTATTCTTCAAATCGCTTGGCTCGTGGAAACCACCAAAAGTAAACCCCTGAAGCAGCGCCACCTACCAGCCCCATGACTCCTCGCCTATATGTACCAGTAAACTGAGGGTCAGAATCCCTCTCCCCCGCACCATTTGACGGCCGGAATGCAGCAAGAAGCATTGGCTATGACGACGGCTGAGGTTGAGGAATGAATACAGCCTTCGATTTACGCAACTATCCCGTTGTCGCGGTACCACTGGATTGTTTCCTTTAGGCCGTCCTCAAGCGTGAACTTAGGAGAGTAGCCAAGCTGACTCTTCGCCTTCTCTATGCTGTACGCCCTGTTGGATGTGACTGCGTCAACAGTCTTCGGATCCCACAAGAAACTCCATTCTCCAAAGAGTGACTGGGCGATGAAGACTGGATAGATGAGCGCTTTCGCAGCGGATCTCGACAAGTTGAACGTCGGCGGTCTTCTTCCTGTAATCCGCGAAATAATCTCATACACTTCACGATACGTGTGCCATTTATCCTCCGAAATGAAGTAGGTCTTACCAATCGAATTTGCATTCGTCAAGGCAAGATAGAAGCCCTGAGCAGCGTCTTTGACGTGTACGAATTGAACGACGGCGGATCCGTGTTCGATAAGTATCCTCGTCGGCAGGGAATTCTTCGCGCATGATGTGATGAAGTAGTATGAGATGTCGTCAAGATTTCTTGGACCGTAGATTCCTGACGGCCGAACTATCGTGGTCTCAAGCTTGCCATCGTACTCTCTGACGACGCACTCGGCTCTAAGTTTGGATCTTCCGTAATCGTTCTGCGGATTCGGTGGGTGATCCTCACGTGCCGGAATGTCATCCGCCGCTCCTATGGCCTCAGTGGAGCTACAGTAAATGAATCGCGTGATTCCTTCCTTCAGGCAGGCGTCTAGGATGCTTTTCGTGCCTTGCACCGTCACGAGGTCATAGAGTTCATTCTTGCCATGAAAGGTGTAGTAGGCGGCGAGATGGATCACTGCATCAACTCCCCTTAGAGCGGTACGGAGTGATTGCGGATCCGTCAGATCAGCGACACGTTTCTCCAAGCCCAATTTGTCAAGTAAGGATGTGTCGCTGGTTTTTCTGACCATGGCGACGACTTCGACGCCCTTCGCTGTGAGGAGCTCAGTGAGATGACCACCGAGAAAGCCTGACGCGCCCGTGACTAGGACCTTCAAAGTGCACTCGGAGCTCCTGTCTGCTTGCGGATGTAGATTATGTCAACGAAGTCTCTAGCCAGATGCCTACCGTCAAAGGGTTCGAGAGGAGACCTGATGTGCATATCTTTCAATGGTACGATTCTGTATGCCTTGGAACAATAGAGGAGTGAACTTAGCGCTTCGAACCGCTCGCGAGTTGCAGCCAAGCCCACGGTCTGCACGCGCAACACTCCCCTGAATGGCTCCCTGTCTGGGAGCGCCCGGATCTTTTCCAGCACGTCCCCTTGGTTTTTGACCGCAATTATCTCTAGGAAACGTCTCCTGGCGTGAAGCAGAAACTCGGGAATATCTTTTACAGCGGCGTCGAGGTTACTCTTCTCCTCACTTACCGCAAGAGTCCATTCGGGCCCCCCGTCGGAAGGGACGATGAGTTCAGACCCTTTTGCCTTCAACAGGTTACGTGCACTCTGGAGGAGATGAATCTCGTATTCGGCCTTCACGATCGGAAACTGTTTGGTCATCTGCTCAAGTTTCTTTCCGACGTTCTCCGCAAAATGTTTCGCTTGATTCAGATCGCCGATGAAGCAGGCTTCCGTCGGAGAACTGCACAGTTGTTGGTCGTAGTAGGTGATTCCTTCGGCAAGGGATATGGCAGCTTCTTCGAGTTCCGCGTCCTTGTCTACCACTGCGTAGCCGGCAAGTGGTCCAAGGAGGCTCAGGTGCGGATGGTTCATGTTCGAGGAAACCATCTTAGATACTTCTGAAAGCGCAGGGTCAGCGCCCCAAAAGTTCACAACTCCGATTGCGGCCTTTTCCATTAGGAAGCGTAGAAGACTCCCGCCAGCTTGCTCGTAGAAGACGACGCAGGAGTTGCTCATCCTCCTTGCTGCAGGTGCCAACGGTGTTTCTTTGTCTCCGATCTCCTCCAGCATCGAGAGGACTTGGAAGACTGCCTCCTTGTTGGAGGCGGACGGTCTAACTATCGTGAAGTTGCCCGTTGCAAGGGCGGTTGTTGCGGAGATCAATACGGGCAGGACGCTGTTCCCAGATCCTATCGTAAGGACTGGCCCTGCGGGTCTACATCTGTACAGTTCTTCGTTTCCGGATTTCAAGAAGCTTCCAAGCGATTCTAAGCCGCCGGGTAGAGAGTTGTTCAATGCCTGACGTATCATTTTCGCATTGAGAAGTGTCGAGACGAACTCGAGATCTATTCTAACCATTCTGTCGCAGTAGCCGGTCTGCGAACTCAACTTTTCTATCAACGCTTCTGACTGACTCGAATCTAAGAATTGACGCCATCTTCGACCCAGGTCATCCAGAACCAAGAGTCTCGGACCTGCATCTTCGTCAACACTCTTCTCTTGGTCTTCCCTCCCAAACGCCAACGCCCTTTGAACAGAATCTATCGTGAGATCTTTGCCAACAAGGGCTCGAATCTGAGGCCCCGCCCAGAACTCCAAGGGTCTAGGTTCCCCTTGACATCAGCTCCTCTAGTGCCCCGCCGCACGCTCTCTGAAGGCTCCATCCTTCGCTTGCTTGGAGTCTCCTTACAAAACTAAACTCTTGTCCATAGCACAGATTCGACGTGTGTGATCTGAATATGTCTCCTGGGTAGAATGCTCCAAGAAACGAAGTGTTGTGAAGGTCAAGAAAACCAAGTACCCCTTCTCCGTCGCCTTCTTCCAGCGGTTTGTAAGTCCTAGGATCTACGAGGAAGATGTGTTGGAGAGGATGTGGAATTCCGCTGTGGGCTTCGAATCGGCTTAGGATGGCTGTCAATGTCTCAGTGCAGCCGTATACGTCTATGAAAGGTGCCGGCACATTCATGCCCTCGCCGTCATTTGCCAGGAAATGCTTTGAAGCCATTTTCACGAGGGCCCCATACGCGGGAACATCAACGATTCCTTTGCTCCCTCCTCCAGTCACAACGACTCCTTGTTTTCCCAGAAATACGGGGGGAGCGCCTGCGACTAACCTAGTAACCAGCCTCTTTGCCGGACTCATCTCTTGGAAATTCTTGCACACCAAGAAAACGCCTGCTGGGGCGGTGAAGAAGAGTTTCGGCTCCTTCCGGCTTTTGAAGAACTTCACAATCTTGCTCCGGTCTTGGACAAGTCTACTCCAAGGTGCTCCTTCGCCCTCTAAGAGCTTCATGCCATAAATCAGCTCAATCCCTTTTCTGTTCAGACACATGTCCACGAAGGCGACGAAATTGAGCCGCGTCTTTAGCTCCGGCGCAGCCATGAAAAGTGCAACACCGTCTTTCAAGACGTCACCGTAGACAAACTCGAAAAGGTTCGTGTTCGCCCTCGTCATAACCTCAAGGTCTGTAGGGCTTCTGTATACCTGGACCGGTTCCTTCTGAGTGGTTCCACTTGAAGAGAACACTAGTCCTCCCTGCTCCATGCCATCGATTACGAGAGACTTCCAAGCTGCGCCCCTCAATGTGTCGGCCGTAAGAACCAGCTTGGGGAGATCCTCTTGCAGATCAGCAGACTTGGGATCTATACGTAGCTTCTCAAACGTCGTCCGATAATGCGAACTGTGCGTTGAAAGAAATGAGAGTAGATCCCTGAACAAGGATTTCCTCAATGAAAGGAGTTGATCTGGAGATTTCTCAAAAAGGGATTTGTCACCAGCAAGATCCAGAATCTTTTGAACATAAGGATCGTTTGAATGATTGACCAATGCTCCTTCCCTCACTATTCTTAGCTTGTCTCTTTGTTTCCTTCCTCGCACTAACTTGCCGTTATTAGGCTAACGTGTGTGTAGTGCGTAAGCTGCTGATGACGGACCAAGAGATTCCCTATGTCATCACAAGTGTTTTGAACAATCACAGGAAACTTGGCGGTTTGGATCATGATGCTCTCCTTCAGCACACTTCTCGGCGGAAAGCTTCACCTGACTCAAATCGATCCAGGAAAGAAGAATTCTGATGAGCTATTGAGGGCCGTTGGAAACAGCCGAACCAACTGTGTGATTTTTTCCGGGTCTGGTCTTGATGTCACGCCCGAAAAAGAAGCAGATGTCTTCACAAGAGCTGCAAAGTACATACCAGACAAGCCAAAGGTCTGGAGACCTTGTCATCCAAAACAGGCACTGAAGTACCTAGTGGACGAGTTGTCAGACTTTTTCCACTATTTCTTTTTTGAACGAGTTCCTAATGCCGGGAACCCGAAGTACAGAGGGGGCTTCTATGATGAATGGGCTAGACAATGGCATGAAGTCGGCGAGGTGCCACCATACAATAGAGGTTTTCCTGTCGACACATTCGTCTTGAATCTAAAGCTCTCAGCAAAATTGCTTGTCCGTCCGAGAAGAGTGGGCAGAGAGGAAGTTGTCCGAAGTTCTTTGAACTCCATGAGAGCTGGAAGAGTGGTTTACTTTGAATACAGCGGAAAATATGGAGCCGTTGACCTTATTCGAGCATTTGACAAAGAGAGAAAAGCGCAGAGCATTGATGGAACCTTAATCGTTGGAGGAGGCATCGACACAAAAGAGAAAGCAATTGAGATGCTGACTGCGGGGGCGAATGCAATCGTCGTCGGCAACACTTTGTATAGATGCCAGGAGACTAGAGACTACACACCTTTCTACAGCACGATAGAGGGCGCTATGAGAGCTGTTGAATTGACCGCGTAGTCCAAGTGGCCAAGTTAGTCCGGATCGAAACTCACAGAGGACATCAGATCAATCAGACTGGGAGCCCATTCGCTCTACAAGCCTATGACGACCGGAAGAAACTGATTAGAGATTGATGAGGGAATCATGCTGTGGGCCGTGGCCAAAGTTGATCGCATCAGTTTCGAGCGCCGTGAGGCTTGTAGGTGGGGACTGGTCAACCGGTAACGAGGCGGTCGCCCAGTGTCCCCAATTGTTCACCGCTCTCTCTCGATAATCGTCGCTACTCCCTGTCCGCCACCGACACAGGCATTGGCCAAACCGTAACGGCCGTCTTTCGCGTCTAGGATTCTGGCCAAGGTGCCTACCAAGCGAATTCCAGTCGCTCCCAAGGGATGACCGATCGCTGTTCCACCTCCCATAACGTTGACTCGTTCTGGGTCAATGCCCAGTTCCTTGATGCAGTATAGAGTCACGATGCAGAAGGCTTCGTTGATCTCCCAGTAATCTATGTCTTTGATGCCCAACCCAGCTTTCTCCAAGGCTTTGCGGCTGGCGGGAACAGGGCCCATCCCCATGATAGTCGGATCTACCCCCGCAAAACCGATGGAGCGTATCGTGGCCATGGGTTTGATCTCTTTCTTCTTGGCGATCTCTTTGGACATCAAGATCATGGAACTTGCTGCAGCATTCAGTGGAGATGAATTTCCTGCTGTTATGACCCCGTCGGGTTTGAAGGCTGGTTTGAGGTTTTTCATCGCTTCGAGCGTGGCGCCTTCCCGAACAGCCTGATCCCGATCTACAAGAATCGTGCTTCCATCCGCTTGCATGCCCTCGATAGGGAGAATTTCCTTCTTGAAGAAACCCTCGCTTTGAGCTTTCGCTGCTCGTTGCTGGGAACGAACAGCCCAGCGATCCACATCCTCCTTAGCAAGGCCACTCTGGAGGAAGAGCTTCTCAGCAGTAAGTCCCATGTTCATGCTTGTTGGCATATCCCAATGGGCGTAGGCCTCGTCCGTGAAAAGGCGCATGTTTGGGGCGATAGCTCCGTTTTCCGCTCCCATAGGGACCCGTGTCATATGTTCCATCCCTCCGACCATTACGATATCGGCGAATCCGGTCGCTATCTCCAGAAAGCCGATATGGATTCCAGCCATGGAGGAGCCGCATTGTTGATCCACGAATTTTGAAGGAATTTTCTCCGGAAGATTAGCCAAGAAGATAGGGAGCCGACCTCCAAACGTCCATTGCTCTCCGACGCCGAATGCAGATCCAACTATGAAATCATCGATCTCCTCGGCCCTAACCCCTGTCCTCTTGATCACCTCAGGAAGGAGCTTGGCCAATAGTTCGTCTGATCTCAGTCCGTGGAACCAATCCCGGCTCGGATCACTTGGCCTAGACCGGGATTGACCAGTTCTCAAATATCCGGCAATCACTACCTCTCTCATGTTTATCGTTCTTGGTGATGCTCATCATTCTGAAAAGGCTTCAGAATGACCCTCAAACATGGAATAAGCATTCTTGGGTGAACGGGACACGGCTGGATTCTAGGAAGAATGAATAGAACAACGAGTTTAGTTAGGAAGGTGCTCCATACCAGGCACGAGAATCGCAAACTCATGAAGACAGGTAGAACATTAGTTTTGGGCGCTCAGCTTCTTCTCGACCGCTCTTGTTCACGCATTCATTCTGAAACACCTTGTGAGCGTAGCAAGAAAAGCTACACTAGAAGACGGAACATCAACCGAACGGTAACAGATTGAAGAATCCGCCTTATCAACCGTCAAGGTACCGTTACCTTGCGCAAGTAAAGGGGGTTACAGTATTCGTAAGTAGCATAGCCGCCACTGTGAACCCTAGAGTTCGGATACGCCATGACTTGGGCAGCCTTCGAGTACATGATTCGGAAGGCCTTAGAATATCGTCGTGAACAGTGGAACGAATGGACCGGCATCTGTCCAGCATGTTTGGCGGACAACCATAAGAAGTGCGGGGGAACGCCCCAAGCTTCATGTCGATGCTGTGGAATCAGCAACTTAGGGATAGATTCACGGAGACTCCAAAGGTCGCTCAAGTGAAGCATTCGTAATCTTCGAACCGTTCTCATCCTTACGCTCATATTACTGGTCGTGGTGAGCGGCAGTCTTTCAGTCACCTCGCCTCCTCCCGTTCAAGCCTGTAACGTTTGCAACTCCCTACTCACCTGGAGTTCCTTTGGAACCGGTAACGGCAATTTCTCCAGTCCGAGGGGTGTTGCTGTTGATTCAGGCGGACACGTGTACGTAATTGATTCTATAAACCCCCCAAAAGCTGGAAAATCGGTAAATCAGCTAATCACCGCATCCGCTTCACGCACAGTCCAGAAACATAAGTCGACTAGCGCGGCTCGTCCTACTTCATGGCGAGCCATCTTCTGCATTGCGTCAAGCGAACATGGAACGGAGATTGGCTGGACCATCACAAGTAGCTTATGGCTTGCCGAAGAGGAGATTATAGAGGTAGTTAACATTGAGCGCGAGAACGAAGAGCAATCCCGTCAGCACGAAAGTCACCCATGGCACCAGCACTGTGACCACGACCTCTCTCCTTCCCAAGCCGGACACATGTTTCATTCAGAACATCACGGTACTGTTTCTGGAACACCAATGTACTCTGCGGCTAATAAGGATTAGCTGGATTTTCGCTGGATTTAGTCGGCGTAATCGTCAAGAATGGTGGGTCCGAAGCGACTCTCTATCATATGATAGTGAGTTAGTTACATGTACCAGTAAATTGGGGTCAGAATCCCCTACCCCATCTATGGGAACTGATTTGTTATCCTCAGAACGACTTGTAATGTAAGAGAATCTTAGCAGATGTAGGCTCGATGGGACCTGTCGAAGTCGGTTATCAGCTCTGCTTGCCTTGGCTTGAATTCCAGTTGGGCTTCAGTGGGAACACGTGTGTCTACATAACCGGGCGTACGCAACAATGTCCATGGTCCCTCCGATGCTATGGTTGAAGCGGGATGCTCCGAGCCGAAGCTCTTCAAGGAAATATCGCATACTAGCCGTCGCACCACTCCCTCATCAACGACGCCAAGAGAATGCAGGTACTCATGAAGAAGGATCGAGTAGACAAAGGAGTTGATGAGCCCTCGGGGATGGCCGGAGGCAACTACTCGATCCAGCAGCGCACGGTTCATGACGATCTGGTTTGTTCCTAAACCGTGAAAGGCTCCAAGTTGAATCGGCAGGTCCGCCAATACAAGCATTAGGCCTGCTCTTTCCCTACCCAGATGTTCTTTCACGGATTTCCTCACTATCTCGAATATGTCTCCAAAATTCTCACTCGCATCAAGTTCGGTCGCAAATCTTGACATTCCAGATCCGAGCGAAGACTCTCTTGCTCATGTAAAACGACTGAAGATTCGCGAACCTCGTCACACAGTAATGTAACACGTTTGTCCAATCAGGGTTGAAATTCCCTGCCTCATCCGTGAAGCACGAGTGAAGCTGTGGCAAAGCCACATGCCATTAGGGTGATTGTTGAGAGAATGAAGAGGACGTTTGACCCCAGCGCTGGGACCAAGTCGCGTGTTCGATTGTAGTTTTTCAAAGTAAGTCGGCCGGCTTTGTACGCTATTGGTAAGCTCAAAAGCGAAATAAGCACTGGGAAGGGCGCTGCACCCACAGCGACGGCAAGTATGATTGAAGTGTAAGTTGCTGCTTCGCCTGTGACGTAAAGCCAAGCCGAGCTCCTTTTCCCCAACAGTATTACAATATGGCGTCTACCCCCAACCCTATCGACTTCCGTGTCCGGGAACTCGTTGAGGAAAAGGAGCAAGGCGACGAGAATTGTGATTGGGATTAGTATGGCGATGCCTGCGGCGTCGATTAAACCAGTCTGCGTAACGTAAACCCCTAAACCCATGAGCCCGAAACCGGAACCAGCGACAATCTCGCTTAGAGCGGGCACGCGCGAAAGAACTGGCGTGTAGAAGACGATTATGATCGCTCCGTAGACGATTAAGGGAAGAAGAACGGTGAACAAGCGCACCAAGAAGTAAATTCCAATCAAGGCAGCACAGATTAGGGTGAACAGACACACCGCAAGTGCTTCCGAAGGTTTCATCATGCCCTTGACGAGTATGTCGACTCCGCCGCTGAAGGGTGTCTTGGGGGTTTTCGCGTCGATTTTGGAGCGGTAGTCGAAGTAATTGTTGAACGCGTTCACTGACGCGTGCGTCAGCAAAGCTCCGACCATGACGAGGCCAGCGTCAATCGGAATGAAGGCCCGATGCGAATAGAAGGCGGCCGCTAGGCCAGCGAGCACGATGACGATGGTTAATGGGAGGAAGTTTGCTCGAGTTATTGAAACTAAGTTGCCCAAAGGCTACATACCAGCCCGCTACACCCGAACGCCATCTCAACTGTTTTAACTTACGCGGCCACATTCCACGACTTTCGTGTGTTCGAATCCCACCGGCATAGCACTGGCACCGCGTCAAGGAGACTTAAAATATAGGCGTCGTGCGCCTGCTGCAAACCTTAAGGCATCTTAACCCGTCTGTTCATCGCATCCCAATACCGGCGATAGAAAAAGCTTGACTTCTTTCGGATCGCAAGTTCTTCCATCTTACTTGTCCATTTCGATTCTAACTTCTCAGCTTCCGCAAACGCTTCTTCCGTGGTCTGGCGAAGGGTGTTCGCTCTGCTGTTTGAAAGTTTGTCACTCTTAATGTCCAATCGGACCTGCGAGACATGATTCAAGTATTTTGATTCAAAATCCCGCTGGTCGTCTTGGATGACCACGAGTCCGGCCGCGTAGTTCTCCAGAATCTTTCGGTGTACCCGTCATGCAACCACCAAAGGCTCTTGCCATCATAGGCTTCTCGCGGCGGTGGCCCCAATTCAGGTAAACCCGTCTCGACAAAGACGGGTTTGAACAGTGAGGTGCACGGGGCCGCGGTGCCCGTAAACCAATGGGTTTGCAATTCAGGAAGAAGATGACCCACGTAGGAGCTGGTGGTCTGAGTGGGAACAGAGAAGGGTTTCGCATGGATGCAAATGCAGTTCATTCCGCCCTTTGAGGGGGTCCATGACTTAGCCATCGACGAAACCTTAGCGTTGTGACTGCGAAGCATCTTCATCATCAGAGAGACATCGATGCTGCCTAGATGATCTTTGAGCCATCTTGTCGTATACGCGTGCCTTTCCAATCCTTTGCCTCCCCAAGTCCTCTTGTCAAGGATTCCGGCGGTGAAATTCTTGCGAAAATTGAAATCCGACTTGGATGAGCAAAAACGTTTCTCGACGGCATGCGAGATCAGCTCGGGATGAATTCTGTCGTAGCGTGACCCGATTGTGAGACAGTTGGATATCGTTCGGATATCCTCTACTTTTTCAGCTATCCAGAACCTGTCAGCTGTCTCGAGAACCCACGCCTCGTTAAGATCAGCGATCAAGAAGCTGTTATGATACTTCATCTTCTTGTCTTCGAATCCGCAAATTCCTCCTTGACCGTACGTTTGAAGGAGTGAAGTAATCGTTTCGAGCGCTTCGGTCGCTGTCTTGCTTCTCTCGAGAGCTAAGCGCATCATGTCCATGCCGAGGAGGCCTGTGTCCTTCTCTGGTTCTTTCGTGAAGACTGCTTCGTTGCCTATGGAGACGCCATATTCGTTTGCGCCCATCTCGCACCCGAACATCCAGTTAGGAGCGCTGAGAACGACTGCGTAGGTCTCCTCAACCTGTGGTATCTCCAAATAGGTGCATTTGACCTTCTCTTTGTCCGGGTCATGTTTCTGTCTGCGGAAGAAGAGCAGGCCGTGCCCTTCATTCGGTTCTCGGTCTGAATTCTTTGCCAGGATTACTGAACCGTCGGCGGTGGTATTCTTAAGTGCCACAAGTGTGTCGCACATGAAACTCTCAACCCCCTTGACATCTGACAGAATCCATTAGAGCGGCGTGTGAGAAAAATTCGATGCTGCTCTTCGCTATATTATTGTTGATTTCTACATCGCTGGAAGGCGAGATTTCGGCGACGCTGCGAAGGAACTCCAAATTAGCGGAGTCTTGGAGGCTGCCGTGCTTACTGGAGGCTTGGACGTGATGGGGATCAAACTTGTCCGATTTTCAAAGGCCTTGGGGTCGCAGTCCGGCACCACAATGTATGCAGAATTCCTCCAGAATAGAACCGTCCGTGAACCTTGATTCAAATCAATTCTTGGACTGCCATCTCAGAGGACCCGAACCTAATTCGGTTCAAATCCCACTGACCCCGCGAGTCTGAACGTATATGCACCGGTAAATTTGGGGTCAGAATTCCCCTCCTCCATCTCTGAAATCTCACGAAAAATTGCCTGAACGGCGGTTCAAATTTGCACCGCGCGCACAATTAGACCCATAAAGAAGAAATCCATCGAGCTAGTCTGATAGACTTCGTAGCCGTTTCGTCGCATTCTACTTTGTGGAACGGCGTCACGGTGGGTGGATAGGTTCCACTAACCGCTATAATCGTTCCCATGCTGGCTGCGGTTAGTGGAGCTTCAATGAGAACGGTCATGTTTGTAGCCCTAATCCTGCTTTCTCCTCTAACTATACTTCTTCCGTTCTCGAATTCTGTGCCCGTCACTACTACGACCTACTTGACATCAGAGCGAACGACTACGGCAACTTACACGTCAACAGCTTTCGATACTAGTTTCGTTTCAACTACCGGAACTATGATGGTTCAGACTCCAGTGAGCATCCCTTCACAGGGTATAGGGTTCATGGCCCCGAAAGGAAAGTGCAGCCAGTTCACGATGCCGCTGACGGTGAACTCTGGAACGAACCTTAGCCTGGAGTTGACCTCCACAAATCCCGCAAACCTATACCTCCTTCCCACAAATACATTCCAAACTTCTTCAAACGGGTGCTCCCTAATCGGGAGTTCGCTCTTGACTGAGAATAATTTCACAGCCTACACCCTACATTGGACCGCGACTGAGGACGGCACTGTGTACCTTCTGCTAACTGGGCCAAATACGGTAATCATTCTAAGGGACAACGGAAGCACAGAATCTGTCGAACAGCTCGCAACGATGACCTACGCAAGCACGGAAACAAACCTTAACCTCTATTCGTCAATAAACATTGCCAACTATACGGCAACCACGACAAGCGCCTCTCAGCCTTACCTTCCGCCACCGCTAGGTTTCGAATTATCAATCGTCGCATTCCTTGTCGCACTTCTCGGCCCCATTCTCCTCCTAGGATCCAAGAATAGGCTTGTAAGGTTGAAGAGTCTAAGGAGGGCAAGTAGCAGAACCTAAACTCTAGGTTTTCGTATCCTTCCTGGGCATAATCACGTTTCGCATCTGGGTTCGAATTGGGTTGCCCACACCACCGAACTCACACACAAATTGCTTGAACTTACAGTTCAAATTTACCCGCCCGCACGATTAGACCCAATCCGTATTTCATACTGAAGTCGAATATTGTGAATGTAGACCCTAGTTTTGTCTGTGGGGGGAGGCACGCAACACTAGACTCTCATTAGTCACAATTGAGAGTCAATGACTAAAATACGGCGTGTGATTTTCATTCACCATCACGAATCAAAATGTGCCGTGTACAATGGATCTAGATATTTTTCTGCAGGGTTTGATTGCGGGTTACGGTATCGCGATCCCTCTAGGTCCGATAGGCATCCTGATTCTTGAGCTTGGGATTCGTCGAGGGTTCAGTGTGGCTTTCTGTGCTGGCTTAGGAGCAGCGTCGGCTGATTTAGTCTACGCTACGGTGGCGGGTGTCGCGGGCTCGTTGCTAGTTGCGATTCTCACACCCATCTCCTTCATAATTCACTACGTGAGCGCTTCGGCGTTGATTGCGATTGGGGTGTGGATGTTCTATCAGGGAAGGAGATCAAGAAGATCGAAGCGAACTGAGCAAGCGACCAGCAGCTATGCTTCAACAAGTTATCTAAGTACGTATGTGATGTTCTTCGGTCTGACGCTCCTCAACCCATTAACCGTTACGTATTTCACATCGTTAATCCTGGGATTACGAGTCAGCGTCATAGTCTCAGCGATGGATGTCATGATTTTCGTAACTGGAACGTTCCTCGCATCGCTTTCGTGGCAGACCTTTCTTTCTTGCGTTAGCGGTTTGAGCCATAAGCGTCTTTCACCAAAAGTTCAGGCCGCGACATTCACTATTGGTAATTGTGTGGTTATCGCTTTGGGCGTGTTGATCCTGCTTGGATTCAGGATCTGACGACGAAGCGAGGTTTTTTGTGCGCACCACCGAACCCACAGTCACGCACACAAGAAACTCGAGCTAGTTTCTGTTGTAAGAGATCGGTTGATTCTGCTGGTTCTTCTTCGTCTGCTTCGCGTTAGTTATCAATGAATTAGGCTTTTCATGGGATTATTTCGGCACCGTTGTATTTTGGATACTCAAAGTTCTTTTGGTGAATTCTGCCGCTCTCTATTAGTGATTTGATCTCCGGTAGGGCGTCACTGAGCGCTTCTATCATGTTCATGACTGTGCTGCAGACTTCTTTGAATCCATCCGCTCCCCAAAGTTTCGTAACATTCGCGTAGAGGCAACGCCCCCCACAAACCGCAAAGACCTCGCATGACGTGCATGGCTCGGACACGAATACGGTATCCTTCAATCTGCTGATCGAGGCGTCGCGGATGTTGCCTAGGTAGAAGTCCTTCATGCCCGCCATGACTGGGCACGGGGTAATGTTTCCGTCAGTTTGAATGTTGAACACACACCAGCCAGAACCACATCTCAGAGGGCTTGATTCGCCATTAAGCATCGACCCAATAACACCTACGAACGGATACAAACGCCAGACCTCTCCGAAGAGCTTCATTTGATCGACCCAAGCACGGATCAGCCTCCTAAGTCCTGGGTTGTAGCTCTGTGTAGCCCACTCCGAGAATCGACGTTTCGGATAATCGTTTTGCCAGAACAATGCGTCCAACTGCCAATGGACAGACGAAATCGGCAAATCGTTTTGATCAATCAGCCCCAAAACTTGTCTGTCGATCTCAGTCTCCTCGGTAACTGTCATTCTAGCAACAATCTCACCTGTGAAACCACGCTCTCGAATTGCCTTCAGGTTACTGACCACTTTTCTGTACGTTCCGTTCCCACGGTTATGATCGGTGGTCGTTTCATCGCCGTCGAGTGACACGAAAATTGAGTCCAACCGATTCAGATATTCCGATTCTAACCGGTCCAATAGTAGACCATTGGTTTGAACGATGAAGCGGGCGTTTGGAACTGCATCCATGGTCTCCTTCATTCTGTCAAGCTTGATGAGAGGCTCGCCACCATAGAAAATTAGGACCGGGGCATTGTCCTGCTCGAGGAACCTCCGCAATAAGCCGATGTCGTAGTTCACGGAGGAAGGAACTGAATAGTCGATTGCTAGACCGTGGAAATCGCTTCCAAAATCTTCGCAGGACTTCTCATAGCAATACTTGCACCTCTGGTTACAATTCGTAGTTAGAGTGACGTAGAAATTCATTCACTCCCATCTCCCGTAGCTGACCACACAGAAGCACGAGCATCTACATTGCCTGTGGTCTCATTAATCTCAGTGTCGAACAGTTTCCAGATACCATCGCATTCAAGTTCGCGTGAAGCTCTCTTAACACGCCACCGGATTTCATGTGGAATTGTTCAGGAGAGAATCAGAACTGCAAAGCCAACGAAGTTTCATGCCGAAACTAACGCAATCGGGTCGAAGTTGATTACGACTGCTCATCGGCCTCAACGCCCAGCAATTTGTGTAGTTCGCGTAGCTTGAATTGAGATACGCGTAGTTTGTGAGGCTTCGATGTGAATGATTCATCCACTCTGGTTATACGCAACTACATGCTGTAGTTAGGTAGTGATAAAATTTGGTTCAGACATACGCGAAGACGCGTAACTATGCCATACTCGGCATTGTTCTAATCCTAGCAATCATCGCAGTCGGAACGAACGGCAACCCTGTCTCGGCTCAGGCTCAACCCTGCACGGCAGTACTCAGCTATCCCGTCATGCCCACAACATACTCCTACTCCAACGTCCCAATCGTCGTCCCCATGTCAGCAGCCTGCACAACAGTCTACGGCAACCAACTATACGCCACCGGTAACGCATACGACGCGACGTCAAACGTCGGCTTAGGCACAGTGAACAGTATCCTGCAATCCACCGACGGCGGCACCACGTTCAACGGACAACTAGGCTTCAACCTACCCCCAACAACCCAAGGCCATACGGTCACGATCTCTGTCTCCCTCTACAGCAACCAGTACGGGGATCTAGTAACCTCAACCAGCGAAACATTCCAAGCCGTAACAGGAAACCAGCAGGTACAGGAAGTCGTTACTACCACAGTACCTCAAGCATACCAATACCCGTACCAAACCCCCCCATCAACCCCCTACGCATACCCAACACCGTACACAAACCAGACCTCCTACCCAAACCAAGCCCCGTCATTCCAGCAACCCTTACAACAGAACCCGTACAGACACCAATCGCAATATCAAACTCTAAACCGCAATAACTCCCTACTCGATTACGTTGCAATCGCAGCAATACTCGCAGCCGTCATCATTGCAACAACAGGCCTAGTCGTGTACGGACACCGCAGACAACAACCCACCCCAATAACCTGGCTCCCAGCCCCTCCACCACCCCGTTAAACCTACAAAAACACGCAACCGAAAAACCCCATTTTTTAACCACTCCACAAACCCGGTTATTACGCAATCTTTCAAACCCTCCACAGTAAGACTGCCTTCATTGCCTATCAATTTCGAACCTGACTGAAACATTTCAGAAAAGTTCGGATTTCAGGGGCCAACCCTTCTTTCTTTGAGAGGGAATCGGAAATATCGCCTTCATGAATACTCTCGCCATGTCCGTCCGCATTTCGTACATTTGAAGAACTGGGTCGAGGCTTCATCGCCACCGCGAGTTTGGACCATCCAATAGAAGGCTTCGCCATGCCCGCATTTTTGGCAGCTAACTTTCATTTTCGGGAGAGTCTGTAGGTTCTTCTCATCCTTACCGATTACCACGACAGATTCCTTGGCCGTTCCGAGTTTCTGTACTATCGGATCCGGCCGTCTAGTTTCTTCTCCACACTTAGGGCATGCTAGCACAACAATCTTTTCCTTCTTAATTGGAATGAGTGTCAGACTACATTTCGGGCAGAACTGCATGCTAGATTACAACCGAATTGCGGGCGTGGGGTCATATACGCATTTAATCCTTCCTTTCTCTCTTCGTTGAGACTTCGTCAAAGAACCATACCCACCTC
>Ga0326728_10009987_pt1 | contig 22454 bp, 28 predicted proteins | sample MB3enrmetagenome_FD_207602 | JGI IMG/M metagenome (GOLD analysis project Ga0326728, IMG submission 207602) | Lab enriched peat soil microbial communities from McLean, Ithaca, NY, United States - MB31MN | ecosystem: Environmental > Terrestrial > Soil > Wetlands > Peat | place: USA: New York... | reverse complement strand
CAGCGGGGCAAGGGGTTCCTTCCTACTCCTAATCCTACTCTTAATCTTAATCTCTTCCTGGGGATTAGGATTAGGATTAGGATTAGGATTAGGATTAGGAACTGAAAGCGATGTGCGGATTTTTTTCATTGGAACAGGGATGTGTTCACGCGGTTGTCGAGGTGCGGGAACAGAAAAATGGGGCCGCAACGCGATTTGTTTTCCTGGCCCGCGCGCAGCGCCAGCGCCAGCGCCGTGCAGCGGTCGGCGTGGCCGCCCGCGCCCCGCGGGGCGCGGTAAGTTATGCCGCCCGTTTCGCTGGTGACGCGGTTGACGCTGTGCAAATCTTCCCGCACCGCCCGGTTGACCGGCACGCGCACCCCGCGCTTTTCAAAAGCCATCCGCAGTTTGGAAAACAGTTCCACTTTCAGCGTTTGCGAGAAGACGCACAGTTCGATTTTCCCGTACTTGTGTTCGGCGGGCTTCCACTCCTGAAATTCCTTGACCAGATAATCCCCCATGCCGATGCCCGCCCCGGTGTAATCCAGGCAGACGCGCCGGGCGCGTTCCAGCCTGGGCCGCAGCAGCGCCACCTGATCGGGCGTGCTCATATTGGCCAGTTCGAGGACTTCGACGGTTTGGGCAACGTCGCCCAGGCGCGCATTGGACCAGCACACCGTCAGGTCCTGGCGCCGCCCGAAATCAATCCCCATGTCAATGGGCCACGGCGCGGTTGTTTGCCAGAATTCGGCGGGGATGGCGGCGGTGGCCTCCTCGCTTTCGCAAGTGGCGATCAATTCGTAAGGCAGGAGGACCGCCTGAACGTCGAGGAACTGGCATTCAAACTCCTGCGCCCATCCCTCCGGATCGTCAATGGCCGCCTTGAGTTCCTCGACATTGACCGGCAGCCCTTCCGCGACAGCCTTGTGGATATCGACAAAATGGCAGGACCACTTCTTTCCCTCTCCCTCTGGGAGAGGGCAGGGTGAGGGAACATAATTCCTGGACCAGATTTCATGCGCCTTGTTGCCGATGCCGTTGGGTGTGGTGATGAGCCGGACTTTTTTCTCACCGCCGCGCAATGGGTTGGTGATGCTGGGCAGGATGGCCCGCCAGGTCAGGTCGGGATCCTCAAAAAAGGCGAATTCTGTCAACAAGACATTCGCGGAATAGCCGCGCACCGTGTCGGGCCGCCCCGGCACCGCGATGACCCGGCTGCCGTTCGGAAAAACAATGGTGCTGGATTTGAGCAGCGTTTCGCTGCCGCCCACGCGCTCTTCCTGGAGATCAGTGTAAGGCATTTTGTAGGCTTCGGTCGCTTCCTTCCATTTGCCGAGCGATTCAAGGGACTGGCGTTCGGACGGGGCTGCGATAAGCCAGTCGGTTCTCTTTTTGTGGCGCTCATGGCCCATGATGTCGCGGATGCCCTCGAGTGCGGCTGAAAAATCTTTGCCGACTTGGCGGGCCATAAGGCCGAATTTCCAACGGGAATCGTCCTTGGCCCAGCGCTGCTGATAGGGCAGCGCGAACTTCATGGGGTCTTTGACTTTGGCTTTGTTGGCCTGGCTCATATTCCGAAGATTTCCTTCATGCGCTCTTCTTTTTCCTCCGGCGTCAGGCCCAGGTCGGGTTTGGCCCTTGGCGCATCCTTCTTGAACTCGGCTTCGACCATGTCCAGACGCCGGTCCACTCGTCGTTGATCAGCGCGCTTGAGCAACAGCCTGGTCGCGGCCGTCCGCATTTCTGGATGAAGCCTTTGCAGTGTGTATTCGATCACCTCTTCGCCGATCAGCGTCATGATCCAGTCCAGCAGTTGCTCCTGGTCCGCGGTCTTGGCCATCGGCTTCAAAAGTTCCTTGTATCTCTCCAGTTTCCCGCACGACTCATTCAGTCTCGACACCATCCATTCCAAGCGCAGGCGTTGTTGGATCTTCCAGAGCGTGCCGGTCTCCGGCTTCTCGCCTTTATTCACGCCGCTCCGCCACGGAATGGCTTTCTCCTGTATTTCTTCCAAAGTCTCCCTCCCGGTCACCAACATGGCATAAAGTGATTCTCGCTCCTTCGCCGTAAGGGTGGCTTCGTAGGAATCGGGGCGGAATTCCGCGCGTTTCCGTTTTTGCGCTGGTTTTGCCTTCATTCAGTATCCTCTTTTTTCCAGGTCATCGATCCCCTCCTTGGTGATCCGCCAGATCTTGTGGCCGAAGCTGTGCGACTTCGGCACTTCCACGATGAATTTGGCGTCAATGAAGTATTGGATTTCGTCCTCCAGCTCCGACCGCGTGAAATGGCGGAAGCCGGCCACCATCAGGGCCAGTTCGATGGATTGCAGGTTCAGCCCGATGCTGCGGGCCGCCTTGAGCGAGCGCAGAAGCGCGTCGCGAAACAGTTCAAGTTGTTCGTTCGGGATCATAAAATTAATAATTGACAATTGTCCATTCACTTCATCCTTTCGATGAGCCTGTCGATTTTGGCGTCCATCTGCACCAGGCGCGTCGTGTTCGTTTCGCTGGCTTCCCGCAGGGCGCCCAGTTCCGTCTCGATGGGATTGATTCTGAGGTGGAGTTTCTCGCGGTCTTCCTTCCCTTCCCGGGCCATCTCCTTGAGTTCGTCGTTGATTTTGCCCTGGATGCCGCGCTCGACGCCGCCAATCTTGGAAAACAGCCGCTCGTGTTCCGCCTTGTTTTCCTGCACCTGCTTGTCGAACTCCTGCTTGTCCACCGGCGTCCCGGCGAATGTGACCTGCACCTTTTGCGCCTTGGCGATGGCCACCCAGGCCAGGATGGTGGTGACGACCACGCAGATCATGCTCACCGCGATGGAAACGATTTGCAGCGTGTTCATGGGGAAAAGGCCGAAGGCTGAAGGCTGAAGGCTGAAGTTGAGGCAAGCAAAGCGACGTAGTTGCTGACATGGTGATCGGCCAGAAGGGCGAGGCGTCCGTCGCGGCGCCATTCCGACCATGTGCCGAAAACATCGCTGGCGCCTTTTACCCACCACGGCGGGCTGACGTGCGGGACGCCAACGCTGTCATAGAATATTTCCGTGCCGCAATGCCGGTATGCGCCCAGCAGCCACGGAATGCGCGTGATAAAATCCTCCCCGTCCACCACGCGGAACGTGCATGATTTCAAAAGCGCGTCGTAATAGTCGCGGAAAGCGGCATTGCCGGCGCGCGGCTCGCCAAAGGTGTAAACGCCCGCAATGGCCAATTGACACCGAATGGCGAAAAGTTTTGCCAGCGCCCCGCCGAGACTGTGCCCGGTGATCCAAATCCGGGGAGAGGTTGGGCCGTCCGCCAGTTGTTCCACCGCGGAATGGAGAGCATCGCAGACACTGCCAAGCGCCCATTGGAATCCCTCGTGAACTTCGGCTTTTGCTTCGGGGAACAGCGGCACGCGTCGGGCGCAGATGTCCGTCACGAAATTCCGCAACGATCGTGTGCCCCGGAAGGCAACGACCATGTCCTGCGGATTTTTCCAAATAATGACTTGCGTGTCCGTGCCGCCGTCGCCGATCCGCCCGGCCACGTCCCACCCGTCCGACCCGTCCGACAAGTCCGACATGTCCGACAAGTCCGCCCCGTCCGACCAGTCGGACCCATAAGCCGCAGCCGCGAACCCCGCCAGTTGCCGGGCATTCTCAGAATCGTAGTGGTTTGGGATGGGGGCGTTCATGGAAAAGTAAGAATTAAGAAGGATGAATTAAGAAGTGAAGCATCAGAGGAGGAGGCTGTTTTTTTCATAATTCTTAATTCTTAATTCTGCCTTTACTTCACCGCCGTTTTGACCGCCGCTCCAACGACGTTGCCGGCGGCGCTCCCGGTGGCGGCGATGGCCGGCACAAGGTTGCTATCCACCAGGATCGTGAACGATCCGGCGGCGAATGCCGACCCGCCCCCCAAGGCGCATTGATTGGTATGAAGGGCGGTCATGGCCTGGACATTCGGGTCCGCAAAAAGGAAGAATCCGCCGCCGCCCTCGCTATCGCGCCACGTTTCGCGGCTGATGAGACCGTCAGGGCGGTTCTGGAACTGCTCGATGGCGTGCGTGGTGGCGGCTTTGCGGTGCGGGCAGGCGCAAGACAAAGTAAGAATTAAGAAGGCAGAAGGAAGAAGTGGCAGCAATCGGGCCAGTGTTTTCATAAACTTCTTAATTCTTAATTCTTCCTTCTTACTTCCCTGTGGGGATCGTGGTAGTGCCGGAGATCGAGTTTGTCCCCTGGCTGTAGCTGCCGCCGATGGTGACGGCATTCGTTCCCGCGTTCAGGGTCAGCCCGGCGGCGACGCCCTTTTGGGCGACATTAACCGAGACGCCCAGCCCGGCAAGGTTGGCTGAAGTCCCGCAACCCGCCATTGCCAAAGCCAGAGCGATCAGGAGGGCGGACGGGGCGATATGGAGGATGCGCAGTGTTGTTTTGTTTTTCATAAAAAAAGGGGGGTCCGTGAGGGTGTCCGGGGCCGCGCGAAGGAGTGGGAAGGTGGGCGGCTGGATCCCGTCGCGGACCAGATTCATTGAATAAACTACTTTTGTCATCACGCCACAGTTATATCATAACTAGGCGATTTTGTACAGGTCATGATGACCACTTTTTTTAAAATACGAAACCCGCGTAAACATTGGCTAAAACGCGTGTCGGGGACCTTCTTGTCAAGTATGTATTCTTGACAAGAGGCCGAAAAACGCGGAAATTTTCACGCTTTTGGCGGGGCCGGAAACGGGGTCAAAATTCAGCCTTCAGCCTTCAGCCTTTGCTTTCAGCCTTTTCCTTCGTCTCAAAACACACCCGGGGGCGGCTTTCCGTTTCACAGAGCTTGATCAGCTTGGGGGCGGCGCTGCCCAGAAGCGTGGCCGCTTCGGCGCGGAAACATTCGATGGGAACGTAAACCACCGACGGGACAAAAAGCGACTCAAAGTATTTGCCGGCGGCGGTTTTGATCTTCTCCACCGCCTTGCCTTCGCTGTCGATTTTGGATCTAAGCGCGGGGCCGGGGATGTTGACGCGGGCCACGTCGCCGTTCAGGCCCTGGAAGGTGATGGCTTTGCCGCCGCCTTCCGTCTCGGCCGCCTCGTCAATGCGGGATTGGGCCTCGGTGACGAGCCGGGCTTTCATCTCTTTGAGGCGGTCTTGTTGCAGGGAGATTTCACGGTCGAGGCTCACGGCCTCGGCCACCAATTGTCTGAGTTTTGTTTCATGCATTGTTTGTGTTGTTTTCTTGCGGGTTGAGCTGGCCGTTTGCCTCCATCCTTTTCAGGGCGCGGACGATTTTGCGCAGGGCGCTGTTTTCAAGCTGGCAAACCAGGCTGGTGGACAGGCCGAGGATTTCGGCAACCTCCCGGCTGGTGCGAACGGGCTTCAGGGCCATGGAGAGATGGTCAATGTCGCTTTGCGACAGGTTCCAGCGTGCCTTTTCATTGTTCATACTGACATGGATCTCCTCTTGAGAAATTCAATAACGCTCTGGTAAAGAATTGCCGGGTTCCTCCCTGGCCCGGTCGGCCCGACACAGCACAACTCCCCGTCGGTGATCAGGCCGGCCAGGTGAGTCCGGCAACAGAGAAACCGTCTTTGCAGTTCCCTGCCGCGCACGGTGGCCGCGCGCGGGGTCAGGGCCGGGGGCCGGGGCAGAATGGCTTCGATGACTTGGGGAAGGGAAAGGTCGTCGGGCGTCGGGGCCGGGCCGACGCCGCTTTCCCGGGCCAGGTAGGCCAGGAGCGATTCCCGCCAGATGCGCACTTCCGGGCGGCGGGCGCCTTTGCGGGAAATGTCCCAGGCCCACCGGATTTGGCGGGTGTCGATCAGCCTCAGGACATCGTCCTTGCAGAAGCGCTTGCGGCTCAAGCCCATAAGCGTCCTGGGGTGCTGCAAATGGCACCAGTCGGCCGCGGGGGCGGGAGATAAAAAAAGTTGGTTTTTTTGGTTGATTATCGGTTTAGTATTTATTATCATGTTTCCAGATTACGTAATCTTGTGATATACGTCAAGTGAAAAAGTAACTAAAAATAAAAAATAATAATATGGATCCATTAAAAGAAGAGTTTGCGAGGCTGGTGGCCATCATGGGCTGGAACCAGAGTGAGACGGCGCGGCAACTGCACATGAGCGCCGCCGCGGTCAGCAACCTGATGAACCCCAATCATTCCAACCGCCCGCGTCCCACCACGCTGCAATTGTTGAAATTGATCGTTTCAGGGGAGCACCCGGAGGCGATCGAGCCGCGGCATTTCAAACTGAAGGGCAAACCGGGAATGGGAACGTCGCTCTCCGTGAGGGAGGATTATCTGGACGCGCGGGAGAGGAAGTTGATCACCGACATCCGCCGGTTGACGGACAACGAACAGGAGACCATTTACCGGGTGGTCTATGCCATGATCTTCAGGGCGCTGCCCCACGGGGCGGCGAGGAAGAAAAAATAAGCGCGGGCTGCGGCTTTTCGCGGGTGCGGCTTCAGGGTGCGCCCGATGTCGTTTCATAAGCGATGGCTGTTTCGCTGGCGAGGGGATCGTCTATTTTCGAGAGAATTCGATAGGTCTTGATTTGGAACGACACCCTTTGCCCGTCGGCCAGCCCCAGGCGCGAGTATTCTTCCTTGCTGATGCGGGAGCGAATGGTCAGGCCGCTGTCGAGGGCCAATTCCAATCGCAACATCAGCCCCAGGAAATAGGCGCGGCGCAAGACGGCCTGAAAACGGTGGGCGCGCGGGTCCGGCGAAACCTGGACCGCATAGGGGCGAAAGCCAATGCGCATCTTTTGGCCTTCGGAAAGGCCGTGGGCCGGGAATTCCAATTCCTGGCAGCGCGCCACTCCGCCGCGCACTTGCAGTTCGAGAACGTTCAAGACGCCGACAAAGCGGGCCACGAATTCGTTTTTCGGCTCTTCATAGACTTGCCGGGGCGTGCCGATTTGTTCGAGCCGGCCTTTGGAGAAAATGACGATCCTGTCCGCCACCTCCATCGCCTCCTCCTGATCGTGTGTGACAAAGACGGTGGTGAGCTTTAATTCCTGATGCAGCCGAACGAGCCATTGGCGCAGTTCCTGGCGGATTTGGGCGTCCACCGCCCCGAACGGTTCGTCCAGCAACAGGACGGCGGATTGGGCGGCCAGGGCGCGGGCAATGGCCACCCGCTGGCGCTGGCCGCCGGAAAGTTCATGCGGATATCGCTTTTCCAGCTTTTGCAGCTCGAGGCGATTGATTAATTCCGTCACCCGCCCCTGGATGCGCGCGGCGTCCCATCCCTTTACTTTCAGGCCAAAGGCGATGTTCTTGAAGACGGTCATGTTCTTGAACAACGCGTAATTCTGAAAAACGAAACCGATGTTGCGCCGCGGCGCGGGCAGGTGGTTGACGGGCGCTCCCCCGATCAAGATGGAGCCGCTGTCCGGGTTGTCCAGTCCGGCGATGAGCCGCAGGACGGTCGTTTTGCCGCCGCCGCTGGGCCCGAGCAAAGCCACCAATTCGCCGTCGCCGACCGAAAAACTCACATCGTCCAAGGCATGAGTTTTGCCAAAGCGCTTGGAAATGTTCTTTAGTTCAATGCTCACCTGGAAATTAAAAGATAAGGCCGGGATATTGTGCATGGGAACAAGCCGGCGTCAACGGAATTGAGTTCCCCTCACCGATCAACGAGGGGAGGCCCGGCGCAATTCACGATTTTGGACGCGCGCGTGTTGCGCACGACGAATGCGTGGCGCGCACACTGTCCATCGAATAAAACAACAAAATGCTTTATCAGGTGTTTATGTGGGATTGATGGTTTGAAAGGGGGATTGGCTTGGGCTTCTCTTTTCTTTAGTCATCCGCAAGTTTGGTCCTTCCACCCGGCCGCTATTTTCTCAAAGTCAGCTTCCACGGGCGCGATATCGAAAAAGACCTCTGGAGCCGTCAGGAGGCGGTTCGCGTCGCATAGCCGTTTGGATTCGACCCTGGCTGGCTGGGGTTTTGAAGTGACCGGTGACACTTCCAAACTGAAAACAAGGGTTTTCCCAGTGGCAGCAAGGAACGCCCTAGTCGCGGCCATGCCTGCGGTGATGTAACAGTAGGATATGAGAAAAGCAATGAGCATCCTGTGGAAGAAACAGACGTGCGAATGAGGATTCCGGCCTGAGCCGGACTGTCTGAAAAGTCAGAAGGAGCGGTTGTTTGGTGACGCGTCTGGATCAAACCCGAGGCGCGGCACATGAAATGCTTTATCAGGTGTTCACCTTATAGACAAGGAACGTCAAGTGTGCCGGGCCAGGGCGATTACAGACGCGGCGCTTTGGAAACGCAAAAGTCGTATCGGGACGTAATCAAAGGAAGGTTTGCCCAAAAACTGTGAAAACTGTTTTGCCCAGGCGCGTCTTGGTGGCGCTGATTATTGTCTTGTCCATGTTCTCCCGGACCACGACATGGGCGCAGAGCGTTTCGCTGGCGTGGAATCCAAGCCCAAGCCTCACGGTGGCAGGCTACGGCGTTTTTTATGGATTGGCCAGCGGCAAGTACACTTTAACCAACGATGCCGGCACTAATACCAGCTTCACAGTATCCGGCTTGACCCCTGGAGACACTTATTACTTTGCCGTGTTGGCTTACGCTCCCTTCCAGGAAAGTCCTTTCTCAAACGAGGTTACCAACACCATCCCGATGCCTCCTCTGATTACAACCGAGCCTCTCAGTCAAGTGGCCATCGCCGGAGCCTCTGCCGCTTTTGCTGTCAGCGCGACCAGCACAGTGCCGATGTTTTTCCAATGGTTCGACGGCACTGCGGCCTTGTCCGGGGCAACCAACGCCACGTTGACCGTGCCCGGTGTCAGCGATGCCAATGGGGGCAATTACAGTGTTGTGATCAGCAACAGCTCGGGCAGCGTGACGAGCAGCGTGGCAACATTGTCGGTCATTGATCCGCCGGCGATTACGAGCCAGCCCGTTGCTCAAAGCGCCGCTGTCGGCGGGAGCGTCCTCTTTCAGGTGGCCGTGAGCGGCACGCCGCCGTTCACTTTCCAATGGTTCGACGGCGGGACGGCCATTGCCACGGGAACGAAAGCGGCGCTTCAGTTGGTCAATGTCAGCGGGGCCAATGCGGGGAATTATTACGCCACCGTTCAAAATGCCGCCGGGACCGCGACGAGCGCCAATGCCGCGCTGAACATTACGAATGCCTTTGCGCTGCTGGCAGGCGCGTACAATGGGTTGTTCTATCAAACCAACGGCGGCCTCCCCAATATTGCCGTGCCAACCGCGGGCATGCTGGGCAATTGCGTTGTCGGAGCAACCGGGACTTACAGCGCCAGGGTCTGGCTCGGCGGCTTCAGTTACCCTCTCACCGGGGTGTTGAGTCAGACTGGCAACGATAGCGAAGTCGTGTCGCGCGCGGCCAACGGCCTTTCCAATTTGACTGTCAAGCTGCATCTGGACATGACGGGCGCAACCCAAACGATTACCGGCTCGGTCTCGAATATGAGCACGGGCAATCCGTGGACCGCCCCGCTGCTGGCCGGCCTGGCCACCAATACACTGCCCGTGCCGGCGGGGAATTTCGGCATGCTCCTCCCGCCGGAAGCTGGCGCGACCAATTCGCCGACGACTGATGGTGATGTCTTAATCATAAGCACAACCAATGGCATCATCACTCTGGCAGGCTACCTGGCCGATGAGACACAAGTTTCCCAAACAGTCCCGGTTTCAGAAGCCGGGACTATCCCGCTCTACTGCAGCTTGTATGGCGGTTTGGGGCTGGCTGAAGGATGGATCAGCCTTGCTGGCGACGTGCCGGCCGGCACGATAACATGGATTCGCCCGGCCGGGCTGACCAACGGCCTCCCGTTCCCGCTGGGTTTTACGAATGTCCTGACCGTTTCTGCTGCCAAAAACTTTGTGCGGAAGCAATATGCCCACGATTCCGCCGGAAGATCCATCACCATCACCCCGGCTCCGGGCGATTGCCTCGTGGCGTTCGCCCAAGTCAGTGCCATTTCAACATTGACGGTATCCGATGGCGTCAACACATGGGTCACGCAACAGAGCGCGCAGCAAACTTCCGGAGAACCAATCACCGTGGTTGGGGCCGCTGCTTTGGCTGTTGCGGGCACAGCCGTGACGGTTTCATTCACCGGAAGCGGTCCCGATGCTGCTATTACCGTGATTGAATATTCCGGCGTGACCGGGATCGATGCTTCGGCCCAGGCCACAAACACCTCAACTCTTTCAGCGGTCCTGAACACCAGTCAGACGGATATGTTTGTGTGCGGATGGGGAAACGAAGACGGCTTCAAGATCACCAGCGAATCATTAAATCCCGGCGACATAACATCCGCCTTAATTCAGCAGGACCCACAATCCGGCAATGCAGAATGGGACGTTTTGAACTCCGGCGCCGGATTTTCGGCAGGCATCTACACCAATGCATTCGTTGGCGCAGCAAACGGCTGCCTTGTGGTGCTGGCCCTTAAATAAACAAGGCAGCGCCTTGTTCACATTGGATCAGTTCCAAAGCTTGAACAAAAAACAACCGGCCAGGCCGGCGAAGGCGAGCGCCGCGGCGCCTTTGGACGACCGCGCGGCCAGGCGCATCCTGTCCAGGCAATCTTTCACCGCCTCGCTGACCGGACGACTTTTCACGCCGGTTTTCAGGAGCTTCGCCACATCGAGAATGCAATTGGACTGCGGCGTGGCGGAGGCGGCGCGGGCCGGATCTTCTTCCGGCCGGCCGAAGTGAAAGTGGAAGGGCGGCTTGAGGACGCGCTGCAAACCTTCGACAAGCTCGCGGGTGGTGACGGCGCCGGGATTGGTGGCATTGTAGATGCCGAAAGGGGCGCGAATCTCCCAGAGGTCCAGCGCGGCCTTGACGAAATCCTCCAGATGCGAAATGGAGTTTATATGATCGTAAATCGTGGCCTGCCGTTGCAGCCGGCACAGCCAGTTGCAAGGCTCGTCCCGCTCGTTGAAGGGCAGCCTCGGCCGCCAAATGTAGCTTTGCCCGATCTCCCGGATGGCTTCCTCGGCCAAAGCCCTGGTTCCGCTGTAAAAGTTGGAAGGCGAAGTCCGAAAGCAAAAATTCGGTTCGTCCAGTTCCGTATAACCGAGGAATCTTGCCGGCTCTTTTTCATAGAGCTGGCGCAAATCCGGCCGGCTCAAGTCCGTTTCCGTCCGCAGCGTTCCGTTTTCAAGCACCTTGGCCCCGGAATAGATTTCCCCGGAGGAAACGTGGCCCCAGGGCGTTTTCGTCATCGAGCAAACCCGCGCGATCATCTGCGGCAAAATGGCGTTGGCCGCCATCATTTTTTCCCGCTCGCCACGCAGGGCGCTCCCGTTGGCGGTTTGCGAATAACTGGCCGCGTTGATCAGGAAGACCGGCTTCATGGTTCGAAGGTAATCGAACAAGAAATCGAAACGGGAATAATCGAACGCCCGGCGGGTGAGCGGAATAAACGAGTGCCCCCGCCTGCGCAATTCGCTGGCAAAAGCTCGCCCAATAAATCCGCTTGCGCCTAAGAGCAAAATCATACGTGTCTTTTAAGCCGGCTTCCAGTCTATTTCTAGCCGCAAATACTGTGCCATAATGAAAGAAGCCGGTTTTACTCAAAGCAATGACCCGAAACGATATTATGTATGTGGCTTTACCTCAATATATTATGAATTACAAACGGCCTTTGCCTGCTTATGTCGGATTCCAACTGAGGCCATCATCTTGCCTGAAAAGTGTAAAGTTTGCCGACAGGGCTTTGACACATTCTTCAATGGAACATGTGCAGGAACAGAACGAAAACGCCAATCAAACCAACGCCAATTCCAAAACTGGCCAGGACCAGGGCTTTGTGGTGTTTGAGTATCTCGCCGACAATGGCATGCGTCGCCAGAAAAATGAAGCCGCCGCCCGCATGCGCCAGCGCGACCGAAATCCAAAAGGGGGAGGCGTGGGGGAAGAAGAGCCATCCCATCACGCCGCCGAGCAATGTCGTGGCCTCCACCGCAAGAACGCGAAAAAGGATTCCCCTGACGCCCAACCCGGCGCCGCGCAACAACGCGCCCAGCGCCAGCCCTTCCGGGATTTTATGCACACAGACAGCGAGGATGATCGAAAAGTCCACGATTCGACCGGAAGCCGAGGAAGTTGCCTCTGCCTGGCCGCCGGCCGAAATGCCCAGGCCATCCACCGTGCAGTGGATGGCCAGCGCCAGCATCATGGCCGTGGCAATCTCGCTGAACCGGTGGGTTGTGGCTTCATCGAAATGGCTGGCCGCGCAGGCCGGACAAACATGGAAAATATATTTGCTGATGAGCGCAAAGACGGCGTAACCGGAGGCAAGAGCAAGCAGCAATTGCCACCAGCGGAGAACCTCGACTGTTTCCGGCAGAATGGCAAAAAGCGTCACGCCCAGGAGCGTGCCCGCGCCCAGGCTGATCAGGGCGCACAACCGCCTGTGCGAAGTGCCCAGCACCGCGCCGAGCGTTCCGCCTCCCACCGCCAGCGCAAAGGCCAGCGCGACATATCCCAGAGATGAATCTTCGTTCACAGGGGCAACCCCCTTTCAATCATTTGCCCTTGCCGTAGCGCAGAAAAGTTTCCAGGTGTTGGGGATGCTCATGCCAAAACCGAACCAACCTGGAAAACACCCGCAAGGTTTCCGGTTTGAGATGGTGCTCGATGACTTCGACTTCCTGCTCCACCGTTTCCGCGCTCAGCCCGAGCAAATGCAGCAATTCGGCCAGGGTTTCGTGGCGCACCTTGATGTGGTTGGCCACGGCGCGGCCTTCCGGCGTCAGGGTGAAGCCGCGGTATTTTTCATAATTGACGAACCCGCGCTTGGCCAGCCGGCGCACCATGTTGGAGACGGCCGAGCGGCTCAAGCCGAGCGACGCCGCCATGTCAGAAACGCGGGCATAACCCTTCAAGTCAACCAATGCCTGCATCCGCTCCAAATGATCCTCGGTGGAGTCCGACCGGATTTGGCCGGAGATCGTTGCGTTCTTCAAATTCGCGCTCACCGGAGTCTTTTAACAGGCTGGCGGCGCGATGGCGAGCTTTCCCTCGGTGGGAAAGGGGCGGGTCAAACGGCGGCAGGCGGCAGGACGGCGGTCCATGCCGCCGCCATGCCGGCCTGCTCTTCCCCACCCTTCGACAAGCCATGTGTCATGCGACCGCCTTTTCCAGCAAGCCCTCGGTTCGTTGGCGAATCTGACGCTGGCGGGCTTCCTGCCGTCGCGCGGCACAAACCTTTTCCTCAAGCAACACCGGGAAAAAAAGCAGCGGGAACGGCGTAATCCACGCCAAACCGGCCGCTTCATTGGCCGCGCGCCGCAACGGAGCGCCCTGGGCCGGGTCCGCCGATGCGTTGAGCAACGGCCCGAGCAAACGCTCCTTCAATCGCTCGAGTTCGGTTTCGAGCGCGCCCCGAAAGGGCACGGGCGCGATGGCGCCCACCTCGAATTGAGTTTCGGCTTCAAAGCGTGTTATAATCTGTCTGTATTGCTGTCTCATGTTTCCTTTCAAAATTGTCTGCCAGTCGAAATCGTTGGCCAGAAAACAAAAAACCCACGATTGACTGGCAATCGTGGGTTTTAAACTTGTTTTCTGGCCTTAGAAAATGGCCTCCACGTTGCCGGCGAGCCGGGATGCGCGCCACATTGAAATGGCCCGGCAGGAGCCATGGGCGCGCGCGTTAGTCTGGACTTTCAGTGTCTTATTCATCTTTAACTCCCCCCAATAAACCAGATTCCCGGTCCTTTGTCAAGCCCGGCTTTGATTCCGCTTGTTCCCACGGGACTCCATGTTAATTTCCTGGTGTGAGCAAAGGCGCAACAAGCGGCAGCAAACCGTTAAAAATGGTGACCTGCGGACGCTGCAAAGCCAAGACGTTCATATCGGGCGACTTGGCCCCGTTTGCCGTCGAAGCCTGCAAAAAATGCGGCCATCCGGTCATGCTGCCGGTCCTGTTGCGCAACTTCGAACTGCGCACCATTATCGCCTCCGGCGGCATGGGCACGGTCTATACGGCCCACGACGTCAAGCTGGAGCGGGAAGTGGCGCTGAAAATGATGAAGCGCGAAATGGCGGCCGATCCGGAAATCGTGCAGGCCTTCTATCGGGAGGCCCGTGCCGGCGCGGCCCTCAATCATACCAACATCATTCATATCTATAGTTTTGACGAATTCGAGGGCCTGCCCTATCTGGTCATGGAGCTGGCCGATCAAGGCAGTTTGGACCATCGCATCGAAACAGAGGGGCATGTGCCTGAATTGGACGTTTTGGATGTCGGCATTAAAATGGCTTCGGCTTTGGCCTCCGCCCTCAAACATAACCTGCTGCACCGCGACATCAAACCCGGCAACATCCTATACAATATCGAGGGCGAACCGAAGCTGATCGATTTCGGCCTGGTGCGCGCCGCCGAGGCCGGCAACACCTGGGAAGAGCACGTCTGGGGCACGGTCTATTACGTCGCGCCCGAAAAGATCGAGCGCAAAGGCGAAGATTTTCATTCCGACATGTACAGCCTGGGCGGAACGCTCTATCACGCGCTGACCGGGCACGTCCCATTCGAAGCGCCCACAGTGGAGGAAGTCGTGGCCGCCCAGGTTCACACGCCCCTGACTCCGCCCGATCAAGTTTTGCTGGGCATCAGCCAATTGACCAGCGACGCCCTGGTTCGCGCCATGGCCAAGCAGCCCGGCGACCGTTTTGCAGATTACGAGGAACTACAAATGGCGCTGGAAGCGGCCCGCAGCCAGTTGCTCGTGCGACAAGTCCAGGGCGCGCCCAACAAAAGCTGGTGGCGGAAAAAGAAGTAGAATCTTCTTCTACTGTTTATTCGTGCCTGCGGGAGCAGCGGCGGCTTTGGGTTTTGGCTCGCCGATGTTCACGGTGGTGGCCACCCAATTCCCGGAATCGTCCTGACGTTCGGAAGCCCTCACCTTTTCTCCCACGACGGCGTCCGCGAAAACACCCGGCTCGCCATCCTTCTTAATTTTGGTGTTGGATGTGACATGGATGGTTTGCGAGGCCCCGTTGGCCAGGGTGATGGTGATGGTTTTGGCATCGCTGTCCACACTGGCGATTTTGCCGCCACATCTTCTCGATTTCGGTTTGGCGGCGGCCGGCGATTTGTTGGTGCTGGATGACGCGGAATCGGTCTGAGCCTGGGTCGTAAAAGCGGCCAGGGTCACGGCTGTCAGAAGAACGAGACAAATTTTTGCGAATGATTTCATATTTTTTATTGTTAATCGAATATATAGATGTTCAGAGACGTTTGCCCTGATACCAGACGGCTGCCCGCCTGGCAAGCACTTTTTTCGCCCTTTTTCCATGGCGGGCTCCAGACGGATCAGGCGCAGTTCGGAACGGGACAGAAGCTGCCAACGCACGCGTTCTTCCGCCTGCAAATCCAGGGTGGCGGCCAGAGGCAAGGGCACGTTGACGAACAAGCGGGTGGCTCGGCCCTGGGATCGAATCACCTGCACTTTCATTTCGAATTCAGCTTGCATAAAATGGAGACTACCTTAGAAGGTAGGACATAAGGCAAAACTGAAGGCATATGCCTTGGCTTGGAAACATAGCCTCTGGCAACCGGATTGAGGTTGCTTGCGGGATAATAGCCGGAATCGTTCGCGAAAAATTCTTGCAAACGGCCAAGTGCGGAGCTTTCGCTGAATTCAAAACAGATTTTAAAGCGGCGCGCGTTTAATCTGATTGAACCGCAACTCATCCGTTATCCTGCGATTGACCCAGCGGCATTTCGCGCCACCATCACTCAATTCTGCCATGAATATGAAGTTATCCGCCAAAAGAAATATTTCCTCCTTGCATTGTTTCGCTTCTTCGTTGGTGCATGGCGGAGAGTAGTTAACATTATATGAAAATCCTCATCACCGGCGGCGCCGGTTATCTCGGCTCGGTTCTCACGCCCACCCTCCTCGCGCAAGGCCACGAAGTCACCGTGCTGGATAATTTTTATTTCAAACAGAATTCGTTGCTAGACTGCTGCCAATATGAAAAATTCCAAATCATCCGCGGCGATTGCCGCGAGGAGTCCATCGTCAAAGCCCTCGTTGCCAAAGCCGATTTGATTATTCCGCTCGCCGCGCTCGTCGGCGTGCCGCTGTGCAACACGGATGCGCTCGCCACGAAAACGACCAATCAGGACGCAGTCGAGACGATTTGCCGTCTAGCCGGAAGAAACCAGTGGGTCATCATGCCCGTCACCAACAGCGGCTACGGTGTCGGCGAGAAGGGCAAGTTCTGCACCGAGGAAACTCCCCTCAAACCGATTTCCACTTACGGCGTGACCAAAGTCAAAGCCGAAGAAGCCGTGCTCTCGCGCGACAATAGCCTCAGCTTCCGTCTCGCCACCGTTTTCGGCTGCGCGCCGCGCATGCGGCTTGATCTGCTCCTGAACGATTTTGTTTATCGCGCCGTCCACGACCGCGCCGTGGTGGTTTTCGAGGGACACTTCAAGCGCAATTACATCCACATCCGCGACGTGACGCGCGCATTTTTGCACGGCATCGCCCATTTTGAAAAAATGAAAGGCCAGCCTTACAACGTCGGTCTCGACGACGCGAATCTCTCGAAGCTCGAACTTTGTGCCGTCATCCAAAGACATTTGCCGAAATTCGTCTTTGTCGAAGCGCCCATTGGCGAAGACCCGGACAAACGCGATTACATCGTCAGCAACGCGCGTATCGCCGCGACTGGATTCAAGCCGGAATGGAATTTGGACCGAGGCATTGTGGAACTCATCAAGGGTTTCACGATTTTGCGTAACACGATTTACTCGAACGTGTGAGCCTTGCCCCGGATCAAGTCACCGCCGTCGTGCTCGCGGGTGGTTTTGGCACGCGCATTCAACATCTGCTGGGCGACTTGCCCAAGCCCATGGCGCCGGTCAATGGCCGGCCGTTCCTCGAATGGGTGGTGCGCTACCTCGCTCGACAAAGAATCCTCCGTGTGATTTTGGCCACGGGCTACCTGCGCGAGAAGGTGGAATACCATTTTCAATCGCAACCGGTCACGGGTGTGACGGTGAGCTGCGTGCCGGAAACCCAGCCGCTCGGCACGGCGGGCGGTTTTCTCAACGCCGCCGCGACGGTCGCGGAAATTCCCGCCGCGTGGCTGGTGCTCAACGGCGATTCGCTGGCCCTCGCGCCGCTAGAAACAATGTGGCGGTCGCTGGAGGAAGCGAAGGTGGACGGCGCGATTCTCGGCGTGCCGATGACCGACGCGGCGCGTTATGGCACCATTTTGCAAGACGAGCGCGGGGAATTGACGGGCTTTTTGGAAAAGCGCCCCGGCCCTGGGAACATCAATGCCGGAGTTTATCTGTGGCGCGCCAGGACAGTGGAATTCTTTCCAGACCGGCGGCCATTGAGTTTTGAGGAGGACGTGTTTCCCGTATTAATCAACCGGCGGTCGCGGGTGAAAGTGTGCGTAACGGACGCCCCGTTTCTCGACATCGGCACGCCTGAGTCGCTGCCGCAGGCGGCGGCATTTGTTCGACGCCATCAACCGGCATTTTTTGACGTATGAATACCCAGGCAGAGGTCGTCTTTCACACGCCATGGTTCCAGGTGCTGGCGCGGAAGTCAGCCGACGGCAAGCCGCCGTATTATAGCATCCAGTCTTTGGATTTCGTAGTTATCGTGGCACTGGACCCCCAAGACCGGCTGTTGTTGGTGCGACAGTTCCGTCCGGCGGTGGGCAGCGTCACTTTGGAATTGCCGTCGGGGCATATTGAATCCGGCGAGACGCCGGAAGAAGCGGCGCGCAAGGAATTATGTGAAGAAACCGGTTATGAGGCGGACGCCTTTGAGTTGCTGGCGCAACTTTCGCCCTCGACGGCGCGATTTACAAACCGCCTGTGGGTTTACTTTGCGCCGAACGTCCGACCAGCCTTGAAGCCGCAGCATCCACGGGAAGCTGAAATCGAGGCCGTTTTTCATCAAGGCCACATTCGCGCGTTGCTGGACAATCCAGAATTTTTCGCATCCGGCGTCTGCGCCGCCTTGTTTGCGGCGGCGGCAAAAGGAAAAATCAAAATATAGAGTGAATCGCGGCAGCGCATAATTTCGATTGTCGCCCTGCCCAAATAACCGCCAGGCAACCACCACCATGATCGTCAGTCGCACTCCATTTCGCATTTCATTCTTCGGCGGCGGCACGGATTATCCCGCATGGTATCGGCAACATGGCGGCGCGGTTTTGGCGGCGACCATCAACAAGTATTGCTACCTGACGTGCCGTTACCTGCCGCCGTTTTTCGAGCACCGCATACGTGTCGTCTATTCCAAAATGGAGACGGTCCAGTCCATTGACGAGATTCAGCATCCATCGGCGCGCGAGACGTTGCGCTTTCTGAAAATTGACCGCGGCGTTGAGATTCATCACGACGGCGATTTGCCGGGGCGCAGCGGCATGGGTTCGAGTTCCGCGTTCACGGTCGGCCTGCTGCACGCCTTGCACGCGCTGACAGGGCAGATCGTCGGCAAACGGCAACTGACGGCGGAGGCCATCCATGTCGAGCAGGATATTTTGAAGGAGACGGTCGGCTCGCAGGACCAGGTCAGCACGGCTTACGGCGGCATGAATAGAATCACTTTCCACCAGGGCGGCGATTTTTCGGTGCAGCCGATGACGCTGTCGCCGGGGCGCCTGGAGCAGTTGAATTCGCATCTCATGTTGTTCTATACGGGCATCAAGCGCACGGCGGCCAATGTCGCGTCCAGTTACGTCGCCGGCATGGTGGAACGCAAGACCCTGATGAGGCGGCTGCACGAATGCGTGGACAAGAGTTGCGAGATTTTGAACGGCACGGGGGATTTGATTCCGTTCGGCGAGCTGTTGCATGAGGGGTGGCAGGCCAAGCGCGAGTTGAGCGACAAGGTTTCCAATTCCGAGGTGGACGCGGTTTATGATGAGGCGCGGGCGGCGGGCGCAACCGGTGGAAAACTGCTCGGCGCGGGTGGCGGCGGCTTCCTTTTGATGTTCGCGCCGCCGTCGAAACAAAGCAAAATCACGAAGCAATTGAGCGGCCTCATCCGAGTGCCGTTCAAGTTCGAGCTCGGCGGCAGCCAGATCATCTTCTGCGATTTGGAAGAGGATTACTCCAAGCACGACAAGGCGCGCCGCAAGAAGCAGATCAGGGCGTTCCGCGAACTGGAAGCCGACACACCCGGCGACAACGTCTGAGAATGCTACGCAACGATCCTTGACGCCGTTCCTCCGCTCCACCAAAATGTCCATCCATGACGCCTGAAGAATTGATTCTCTTTGAGACGGAAATTGCCGAGACCTTCAACGCCGGGAAAATACGTGCGCCAGTCCATTTGTATTATGGCAACGAAAAGGAAATGATCGAGGTATTTCGCGACGTGAAGCCCCAGGATTGGGTTTTTTGCTCGTGGCGCAGTCATTATCAATGTTTGCTCAAAGGCGTTCCTCGCGAAGAAGTGAAGGCGGAAATTCTCGCCGGCCGTTCCATTTCGTTGTGTTTTCCGAAATATCGAATTGTTTCTTCAGCCATCGTCACCGGCATTCTGCCCATAGCCGTTGGCATGGCCTTGGGCATTAAACGGCGCGGCGAAACGGCGCGTGTGCATTGTTTCGCGGGCGAAATGACCGCCGAGACCGGCGCCTTTCACGAATGCCTCAAGTATTCGACGAATCATGGCTTGCCGATCCGTTTTATCATCGAGGACAACGGCAAATCGGTTTGCACCGACACGCGTGAAACATGGAATCAGCCGGTGCTCACTTTCGAAAACAGCCGCCATCCGCTCGTGGTTTATTACAAATATCAATCCAAATATCCGCACGCCGGAGCGGGCGTCCGAGTGCAATTCTGAAATGAAGTATTTCGACGAACTTTGCCGGGCCATGGAATTCCTGGCGTGCGACCAACGCACGCTTTTCCTGGGCCAAGCCGTGGCTTGTCCCGGCACAGCCATGACCAACACCCTCAAAAACGTCCCGCGTGGGAAGCTGTTGGAGATGCCCGTGACCGAAGAACTCCAGATGGGGATTTCCACCGGACTCGCCCTGGGCGGCAGCGTGCCCATCAGCATTTATCCGCGCTGGAATTTTCTGCTGCTGGCCGTCAATCAAGTCGTGACTCATCTCGACAAATTGCCCATTTTTTCCAACGGGGGTTATCAACCGAAAGTCATCATTCGCACCGGCATTGGCTCGGAACGCCCGTTGCATCCGCAGCATCAGCACGTGGGCGATTTCACGGAAGCCTTCCGCCTGATGTGCAAAACGATTGAAGTGATTCGTTTGGACGAACCGGACCAAATTGCTCCCGCTTACAAAAAGGCGTTGGAACGCGAAGATGGGCGCAGCACGATCATTGTTGAATATGGCGACTATTACAATGAAAAGTGAATCCGCCGAATTGCGCGACTGGCCGCTGATGTCCAATAACATCACGCGCCAAGACCTGGATGAGGTGATCCAATTCTTGCGGCAAGGTGATCCCATCTTGACCCAATCGACCAATGTCGCCGCTTTTGAGGAAGAATGGTCGCAATGGCTCGGCGTCAAACACAACGTCTTCGTCAATTCCGGCTCGTCCGCCAATCAAATCACAATGGCCGCGGTCCGCGAACGCTTCGGCGGCGGAGAAATCATCGTCCCCACGCTGACCTGGGTTTCGGACATCGCCTCGGTATTGCAAAACGGTTTTGACCCTGTTTTTGTGGACATCAACCCCCGCACGCTGGGCATGGACACAAGACAAGTCGTGAGAAAAATCACCGGCCGCACCCGCGCTGTTTTCATCACCCACGTGCTCGGCTACAACGCGCTCGACACATTTCTGCTCGATGAATTGCAGAAGCGCAATATCCCGCTCATTGAGGACGTTTGCGAATCGCACGGCGCGACCTTCCAGGGGCAAAAACTTGGCTCGATCGGTTTGCTCTCCAATTTCTCCTTCTACTACGCTCACCACATGAGCACGATTGAAGGAGGCATGGTTTGCACGAACGATCCCGATTTTTATGACATGCTGCGAATGTTCCGCTCGCACGGCATGGTGCGCGAAAGCAAATCCGACTCGCTCAAAAACCGCTACAAAAGCGGATGGCCGGACTTGAATCCCGATTTTATTTTTGCGTTTCCGGCCTACAACGTCCGCAGCACGGAGATCAACGCCGTCCTGGGGCGCGCGCAATTGCAGCGTCTCGACACCCGGAACAAAATCCGCACGCGCAATCTGAATTGCTTTCTCGACCATCTTGACGCAAATAAATACTTTACTGACTTTGAGCGCGAAGGCAGTTGCAATTACGCATTTACCCTGGTTTTGCGCAGGCCGGACCAGGGACTTTGGGATCGCATTGAAAAGACCTTGCGCGAACGAAGAATCGAATTCCGTCGCGGCGCTTCCGGAGGGGGTAATCAACTGCGCCAGCCTTTCATGCGGAAAATTATGCCGGATGAATTCAAAAAATATCCGAGAGTGGATCACGTTCACTTTTTCGGCGCCTACATCGGCAATTATCCCGAACTTGGAACCGAACGGATTCAGGCCTTGTGTCGCCTGCTGAACGACATTTGATTTATGAACCGGCCTCTTGATGTAGTCTTTGTCAACAGCCCCGACGATCAGGCTTTCTTCAAGCCCGACATCACGGTATCCTTCTGGACAGTTGGACCCAAAAAATGAGTGACAGCGCACAGGAACCGCCAGTTCCGGAACCGGTCCCGCCGACCATTTCCGTCGTGCTCTCCTTCCGCAACGAGGAGGCGTGCCTCCCAGAGTTGATTACGCGGCTGCGGGCGGTATTTGCCGCCGAGCGCAAGGCCGGGCGCATCGGCAGCCATGAGTTGATTTTTGTGAACGACGCGTCGACCGATTCCTCCGAAATGATTCTGCGCGCGCACGCCGTGGGAAACGACGACATCCGGATCATCAACATGTCTCGCCGCTTTGGCGTATCTCCATGCGTGCTGGCGGGCATGGAATTTTCTTCCGGTGATTTGGTGCTTTACATGGATGCCGATTTGCAGGACCCGCCGGAATTGATACCGCAAATGATCGCCGCGTGGAGGAGCGAACCAGGCGTGGGCGTGGTCCACACGGTGCGGACCGACCGCGCCGGTGAATCGCGGTTCAAATTGGCCCTTACGTATTTGGGCTACCGCATTTTGCACATGTCTTCGACCGAGATCAAATTGCCAATAGAAGCCGGAGACTTCAAGTTGCTATCGCGCGAGGTGGTGGATCATCTCGTCGCCATGAAGGAGAAGCGCCCGTTCTTGCGCGGGCTAGTGTGCTGGGTGGGGTTCAAGCAGAAATGGGTGAGCTATTCGCGCGAAGCGCGGTTCAGCGGCGAAACCAAGTTCCCGGCGTTAAGCCGGATGGTCATCGGAAATTTCCTGGACTCGGCGCTGATTTCGTTCTCCGACGCCCCGTTGCGGCTGGCGACGCTCGCGGGATTGCTGGCCTCGGTTCTGGCCCTTTTGTACACCATCTGGGTGGTAATCGAAAAAATCCGCGGGCAC
>Ga0326728_10009986_pt1 | contig 22457 bp, 12 predicted proteins | sample MB3enrmetagenome_FD_207602 | JGI IMG/M metagenome (GOLD analysis project Ga0326728, IMG submission 207602) | Lab enriched peat soil microbial communities from McLean, Ithaca, NY, United States - MB31MN | ecosystem: Environmental > Terrestrial > Soil > Wetlands > Peat | place: USA: New York... | reverse complement strand
CGCGTCTCCAGCGACAACCGATACGTCTTCAGCAACGATGACAGCAAACATATCATGCCAGGCCAGACACTGGTGATGGCTGATCTTGCCGGTCCCGGCGCGGTGACCCACATCTGGGTAACGGTGGCGGACAACGAGTATGGCTGGCCGCGCCTGCTTCGCCTGCGTGCTTACTACGACGGGAAAAAGACGCCGAGCGTGGACTCGCCTCTGGGTGATTTTTTCGGCGTCGGACACGGCATGGAGATGGATCTCAATTCCATGATGGTGGAGGACAGCTCGCTGGGTCGAGCGAGAAACAGCTACTGGCCGATGCCCTTTCAAAAATCCTGCAGAATCACGGTGACCAACGAGGGGAATCGGCCGGTTCGTTCGTTTTACTACCACGTCGACTTTCAAAACTGGCCGGCCTGGCGGAATGACCTCGCGTACTTCCACGCCTACTACCGGCAGGAGCGTCCTGCAATCCCGGGCCGGAATTATGAATTCCTCAATATCCGGGGAACCGGACATTACATCGGAACTGTACTCAACGTGATCGAGACTGCCGTGGGGTGGTTTGGCGAAGGCGATGACTTGTTTTATGTTGATGGGGCGAAGCACCCGCAGATTTACGGGACCGGCGCCGAGGATTATTTCAGTGAAGGCTGGGGCTTGCGCGACTTCACAGGTCCCTGGAGCGGCAGTCCGATTTCGGGAGGGGAACTCCCCGGGCAAAGGCTTGGCGCTTACCGATGGCATGTTCCCGACCCCATACCATTCACCAAGTCAATCTGGGCGGGCATCGAGCACGCCGGGTGGACCTACAACGCAGACGGGACGGTTCGCTCCGGCTTCGAAGAACGCCCTGACTATTATTCGAGCGTCGCCTTCTGGTACCAGAAGGGCGTGAACGAAGACCTGCCGGAGCCCCCTTACGGTGAGGAGCGCTTGCCGCTCGGCAACGCCACGCAACTGGCGGTGGAGAACTCAATACAGGACGTGACTGTGGAGAATGGGAAAGCGTCCGTCGAGCGCGAGGTCGATTGGGCGAAGGACTTGCTCTTCTTCCAGGCCCAAGGCAAGAGGGCCAGAATCAACGTGCCCATCGACATCGCGGAGGCTGGCCGCTACGAGCTTGTGGCCCTGCTTGCAAAGGGACCTGATTATGGCGATTACACGGCCTTGCTGGACGACGAGCCGGCTAATCTGGACAAACGCAAGCCCGCAACCTCCGAGGTTCCGGCACCGGGTCCGGAGGTCTTCCACAACTATCTTTCGGAAGTTTACGTCGCACAAGACAGGCCGCTCGGCTGGTTTTCTTTGGCCAGAGGACGACACACACTCAGTTTCGTTTGCACGGGAAAGGACGAACGCTCCGCCGGATACAACTTGGGAATTAATGATGTGGTATTGGAGAAGGTCCCGGAATCGGCGGGCGAACCGGAGGCGGAGACGATACCGCGTTTGACTCCGGAACCGCCATCCGTGGCTCCCTCGGCCCCTGCGGGAGTGGCCGTTTACCGCGGACTCCCGCTTGCGGCTTATCGCGACAAGCTCAAGCAGGCAGACCCGGCCGGCCGGGCCGCCGCGATTCGCGCCATCGGCGCTTTTGGTCAGGACGCAGCGCCGGCCGCCGGAGCGCTTTCAGCCACCCTCGGTGATCCCGAGGTTCAGGTTCGTCGAGCGGCGGCGTGGGCGCTCTCGCAGATCGGGCGGAAGGGCGCCGCTGCAGTAGTTCCTGCCTTAGGCAAAGCCCTGGCGGATTCCAACCCCCGGGTGCGCGACCTGGCTGCCCTTGCATTGAAGGCCATGGGACCTGCGGCCGCTCCGGCAGTGCCCGAGCTCATCGCGGCGCTCAAGGACCCCGTGGCTTACGTGCGATCCCCGGTCGCCGACGCGCTGGGCGCCATCGGCCCGGCCGCGCGGTCGGCGGTAGGCCCCATGGCAGAGAGGCTGCTGGCCAAGGATGAGCAAGGACTCGTGCTGAGCAGCATCGCCACCGCTCTGGGAGACATCGGACCCGAGGCGAAAGACGCAATCCCCGCGCTCCAGCAGGCCATCGCGTTACATCGCCTCGGCGCCGCAGGACAGGAGGCCATACTAAGAATCGAAGGGAAGCCCGTCCCCACGTGGTGGTGAGCTGGTAGCGCAGAGTCCCTGGTGTTGGGACTCTGCGCTACCGGCTGCCCGCATTTCCCGGCAAGCTCCATGCCGCATACTGGTTGTGAGCCGATGGCTGGACGGTTCGTTTAAGCAAGGGAGGCCAGCGGTAGGGATTGTCTGAACAAGTTGACGCGCACCCTACTCGCCCGCCTTCAGCGTTTCGGCCTTGGTACGGGAACTGTAGGTCGCAGGCTTGCGGAATGTGAGTGCGTAGAATCGGTTCTTCCCGACGACGTTCAGAATCTCGAGGTGTGTCTCGAGCATCTCCGGCGGGACGAGGTCAACGGGGGCGGCTACCGGCGCCTTGCGGTTCTTGAAATAGCCACCGGTAATGGGAGCGCGCTCGAACGAGGCTTTCACGTGCTCCTCGGTCTCGTCGGCAATGAGGATTCGGCTGCCCGGCCTGGCTACCCGAATCATCTCGCGAATCGCTTTGGCGCGATCGTTGAAAAAGTTGATCCCGCCGACGTGAAAGACCACATCGAAGCTGGAATCGGCGAAGGGCAGGCTCTCGGCGTTGCAGAGAAAAAGGTCGGCTTGGAGATGCCAGCGGCGCAGGTTGGACTGGCAGTTGGCGAGCATCTCCCGCGCCAGATCAATGCCGCACAGCCTGACGCCCGGCGGCAGATATTTGAAGTTAAGGCCCGTTCCCACCGAAGTCTCCAGCACCGAATCGCCTGGCTTGACTTCGAGCAAGCCCAGGTAGCTCATCACATACGCATCCCTGTCAATTCCGGTCAAGGCGCATCCGACCCGCTGCGTGTCGTCGTAGAAGCCACCAATGGTTTCGTAGAGGTGATTGTATTTCTGATTGAATCCGGTAAGGTCTTCGGGACGGCGCAGATCGGCAATGCCGGCACGAATCGGAAACCGCTCGCCTGAGGAACTGACCAGTACTTCTCCATCGCCCCGGCGAACAAGATGCAATGGCTCGCTGGTGGCCGGACTTCGCAGGATGCTCAAAGCCTCAGGCGTGCATTTCCAGCCGCGATCCTTCCCGGACCGGAAAAGCGCCCAACCGCTCAGCGCCACTGCTCCGGCAACGCCGACCCAGGCAAATGCTGCACCGACAGGTAGCGCTAAAGGCAGCGCGTCGCCCCTGAGCTGACGAAGCAATCCGAAACCGGCCGCCAGAGCGGCGGCGGCGAGGAAGACACTCGCCCCCGTGCGGATGGAGGCGGCGCGAAACTCATGATTCCACATCCAGACCATCATCGCCGCGCACCAGTCGATGAGAAAGACCACCGCGCTTGCTCCAAAGACTGCGCCGAATTGGAGAAGTGCACGGTTGAGTCCCTGGGTATGGGATCCCGCGGTGCCGGCCGGCAAGCACGCACTTTCTATGGTCATGAAGGCGACGCCGTAGAGCGGGAGTGAAAGGGTAGAAAGGAATCCCGGCAGGTGTGGGCTGGTCATACGATAAAAAGTGAAAGGCAAAACGCTGAGCACCAGGGCAAGAAGCGTCCAGCACGCATAGGTGGCCAGCGCGGCGGGGCCGCCATGCGGAAGGTGACGCCACAGGTGCGGTAACCCAAAAAGCACTGCAAATCCCAGCATCCACAGAAAACCGCGGCGAAGGCGCTGCGTACCGACGAACCACGCGCCGAGGATTGGACCCGTCCACGTGCCGACAGGCGAATAGAAGAAACCCAGCAGGAAGATGCACACTACGATCCAGGCCGCCACCTGCTTGAAACGCCGGGTTCTGACATTTAAGTTCATATTACAGTCCTCACTTGATGCTATTACTCAGCGTGTGTAAACCGTCTGTCGCCGACCCAGAGCGGCCGAGGGAGCCGGCGAGTACTGCTGCCGAGCCTGCACATGGTGTCGGACATACGCGAGGAACAGTATGCCGACTTGACCTCGGCTGTAAATGCAAAAGGCAATCTGTAACATTTCGTTAACATTCAACGCGTATGCTTGGCCACCTTGCAGTTCCTGCCAACTCGGCTGGAGGAAAGGGGAACTATGTCAGCCTTGGTTCTAGTCGCGTATGCCACACGCCATGGCTCGACGCAGGAAGTTGCTGAGGCAGTCGCAGCGACCGTGCGCGAACGTGGGTTGGAGGTCGAGCTTCAGCCGGCGCGTGAAGTTCACAGCCTCGAACGATACCAAGCCATCGTGCTGGGCACGGCAATCTATATGTTTCGCTTTCACAAGGACGCCCGCCGCTTCTTGGCGCTACACCGGGAAACCCTCGCTGTGCGGCCGGTGGCGATTTTTGCACTCGGGCCATTTAATAATGAAGAGAAGGAATGGCAGGGTGTGCGCGCGCAGTTGGATAAGGAGCTGGCGAAGTTCCCCTGGCTTGCGCCCGTCGCTAAACAAGTCTTCGGGGGGAAGTTCGATCCTGCGAAGCTCCGCTTCCCCTATAATCTCGTGCCTGCCCTCAAACGATTGCCGGTCAGCGACATTCGTGACTGGGAAGAAATCCGTGATTGGGCGAGCAGTGTCGCCGAGAAGTTGCAGCCTACGTAGAGGATGGCTTCTCGGCGAGCGGCTCATCCTGCCTCCGGCGGAATTCGCGCCTCATTCGCGCACCTCCTCTACTGCCGGTGCTTTGTTTTCTATAACATTCTGGCTTTGTTCCGGCGATTTTGGTGTTAGGGCGGCGTTTTCCTCTGCCGGACTTTCTGTCCGAGCGTCCAGCCCCACGACCTTACTCAGTTCCTCGGCCGCGCGGTCGTGCGGCTCATTGCCGGGAGGGCTGGCCTCCTGGGTAGGGGCACGCCATGGCGTGCCCGTACGGGCGGTTCGCGAACCGCCCCTACACAGGCGTGCGTGTTCTTGGCGCAGGGTCAGGATAATCCTCACCTTGCGGTCAATGGAGCGGTCGAGGGCCATCTCCTGCCTTAGCAGCATCTCCCAAGTCTTGCCCGCCGGAGCCAGGCAGGCGTCCCGCTCGGCCGCGTCCCTCTCCTCCTGCGCCGCCATCTCCTCCTCGAACGCCGCTTGCTCCTCAGCAATCTGCTCCTCCACCAGGCGCTCGAGTTCCTGGAAGCGGGCCTCGATCCCCGCCTCACTCCCGAAGGCTTCCTTCACATACTGGCTTAGCCCTGTCTGGCCGCGCTCCTGCTGATAGCACGCGAGGTTTATGAAGAGCAGCATCAGGTGGCAGATCTGCCTCGGCCGCCACCCCAGCGCTTCCTTGTAATAGCTATCGATCCGGCGCCGCTGCTCCAACGTGAAAACCCTCCGGCGGACCTGCTCGCGAACCACCCCCCACAGGGAGATGAGCATGCGCAGCCGCACGCGGGGGTGTGTGGGCTGCGGCAGGTCGAGCGTCACCGCCTCGCACTGGGAGGGCTCGAAGGTCACGTCAGCGAGAGCCCGGGCGAGCGCGCGCCGCCGCTCCTCGACTTCCTCGAGAGCGTCTCGCATCATGCCCGTCACCATGCGCTCGATCCGGTTGCGCCGCCAGTAGAGCTTGCCCAGGTCGGCGACTTGGTGGTCCCAGAGGGCGTCGCCGGGGCCGTAGGCGGTGGCGAGTTCCCGCTGCAAGGCGGCATACCGTTCGGGATCTTCGCCCAAGGCGCGCATGACGGCGGCTTCGTTTTCGGGCGCGGCATCGCAGCCGTGCTTGAGGGCGTTCATTTTCATGCGCTCTTTGCCGGCCTCGCTGCGGGGCCCGGTGGAGCATTGCGAATTACGCCGAGCGGCGTCGAGCCGCTGGGGAGTAAGACAAGTTGATTTACGTATGGACATAGTAACTCCATGAATCGGAAAGTTGGGAGCAGGGGCGGCAGGCGAGCCGTCCCCACGCGAGCTGAGACGGACGTTCACGGCCCTTAAAGGTTACCAGACGGGCCAATTATTGTCAATAGCAAACTAGTAATCTAACACCTTTCGGCACTTCGTGCCGGGTTGGTAGGGGCGGTTCGCGAACCGCCCCTACACGCGCACTTGGCGCATCCATGGAGAGTAGGCGTGAAAGAGCCCAGAATGTGTCATCAGCAAGGGCAGCCCCACGGCTGTCAATGCTCAGGATGACAGGCGGTTGGTCTTGGTACGCGGCTGGCGCAGGGCGAAGCCCTGCGTTGCGTGGAGCCGGAATGAACAAAGACCGCAGAGCTACGCTCTGCGCCAGCCCCGAACCCACCTTAGTCTCAGCGCCACGCGAGGATGTTCAAACTTGAATTCTCAGGAAACGGTACCTGAGCCCTTTTCTTTCATAACCGGCGGAAGCAACCAATGGCTGCGTTCCAAACCTTGCTCGGTCCCGGGACGGGGCACAAATCCACAACCTATAAGTCTGGATTAGGCATTGATCAAGGATCAGTGACTACCGCTCATTACCTCGTGAGCGGGCCTTGAACAGTTGTAGCAGGCGGACATAACCCAGAGCTAGCTCAGGCATATCTTCAACTGCCCAATGGGGGAGGTGTAGGGAAGAGATCCACCATGAATGAATACCTTGCCTGGTTCGATGGAGCCTGTGAACCTATCAATCCCGGAGGAACTGCCACCTTTGGAGTCGTGGTCAAGGACAATGATGGTACCGTCCTCCTGAAGGAACACGGCTTGGTTGGCGAGGGTAGTAGGTTCGAATCAGTAAAGCACCTGGCTCTCGCCCTTTTGCGCGACGAGCTTATCGAAATAAGCCACCATCTTGTCGCGCCGGGCAATCAACGCCTTGACTTGGTCCTTGGTTAAATACGGCTTCGTCGCGTCAAACACCTGGTCGTAAGTGAGCTGCCGCAGTTTGGCGAGCACCTGGCGGTCGCACTGAACGAGGTCTTTGGGGTCCTTCAAGTCGTGCTGAAGCCGGAAGGCGCGGCTGAAATCAATCCGCCAAATCTTCCAATCCTTGGTAACGAGCACATTGGTCAGGTTGTCGTCCATGTCGTAGAAAAGCTGGGTGAGGATGCGGAGCTTGTACATCTGCTTGTTCCACCCGTCAAGGACCGCCGCCGGCACGATGATTTTCCGGTTGTGCCGGTCGGCCTCATCAAACTGCAAATCGGGAATCCGCCAGGAAATGGCCCCCGTCGTCCCGTTCCACTTGCGCTCAGTGTAAACGGGAACCATGTCGTCCATGCCCAAAAGCTTGGCAATGCGATAGCCGGCTATGTTGTGTCCCCAATAGTCCCTGAAGTTGAGTTCTATCCCTCCGTTCGGGCCCGGCCCTTCAAGTTTCTTTTCGTCAATGGGCTGAAAAGACGCGTCGTAGGTGACCTTTCCGTCGCTGAGCGTCAGGTGCGAGGCGTTGGATGTCCCCTTTTTTTCCGGCTTGCTGGCAATGACTTTGGCGTGTTGCAGGAAATCGATTTTCTGTTCTTCCGTAAAGTTGGGCTCATCCGGCCCCGCCCATGCGGCCACTAAGGCGAAGCTTGCGAGAGCCGCGCCCAGAATCCATCGAGAACGTCGCATGTCCATGCCTCCCTGCTCCGGGATTTCCGTTTTCAATTTTGGGATAGCCTATAGCATATGCCTGAGCGCCTCTGAATGCAAGCGCCCGGTCGGGTTTTGACCGTTGAGCGACTCGGCCAGCGCGTGAGCCACCTGTTCTACCTTTCCCGACGCCTCTACGGCCGTAAACTGCCGCCTTTCCAACCGGTGATCCCGACACTTTGCCGCCCCCCTGCCTCTCTCGTCGCCCAAATCCGATCCGGGCATCGGCTCGCCTATCCGGCTGGAAAGGGCAACGCTGCGATCCTGCCTAGGATGGCCCCAAACAGTCGCCGAGTCAGCTGGCTCTCGCGGGTGGCGGCGACATGGCATTCTAGGTCGAGGCTGGCGCAGGGCGAAGCCCTGGGTTGCGTGGAGCCGGAATGAACAGAGACCGCGGACCTGCGCTCTGCCAGCCCCGTATAGTTACTCTGCCCCACGCCGATCCGGTGTGTGCGGCCGCGCGAGGGCTTGGTAGGGATGTTGTAAAGCCGCAAGTTGCGTAACAATGCAAACGCGGGCTGGCGCAGACTCCTGCCTTTTGGAGTCTGCGATTTCCCGAAGGGACAGGTCTGTGGTGCCCGCGCCACGATTTTCAAAGCAGTCGCTCATGTTCGTCAGCCGACGAACGCCCAGAAACCATGAAATGTCATTCCGAGCGGAGCAAGGAATCTTGCTCTGCGTCGGGCAGGCCGCCCCCCAAAAGGCCAGGGCGAGATTCCTCCCCTTCGCTGCGCTCAGGGTCGGAATGACAGCGCATTCCAGGGCCGCAAGTGGGACTCGTCGTGGACGCTGGGTGGCCATCGGAGGCGAGCCAGAATTTTGCGGCAGCAGGGATACGGCAAGTTGCCGCGAAGCGTTCTGAGGACGGGCTGGGCGGTTCCTTGTTCCTTCATGACCAGGGGCGTGGAATCAGCGGGCTGCTGTTTCACCAGCAAGTGGAAATGCTCGGGCATCAGAGCTCGACCGATGAGCAGGCAGTTCGTCTTCTGGCGTACCCACCTTCTAAGGCGTTTGTCCAGCGGCCAAAGTGGTATAATGCTTGTTCCCCGTGGAGGTTGATATGGAGCTTAATTCTTATCCTGATTTATCTCCCGAGTACTCCAATGCTCATAAGATTGCTGCCAAGGAATTGGCTAAATACTGCCAGGAGTTCGACCGCTGGCGCACAACAGCAGAGCGGCGCAGCGCAGGGCCGGCCCAGGATCCCCGAAGGCGGGGAATGCTGGTGCCGCACCTGGCGGTGAGGCCGGCTCCTCCTGAACGGCAATCAGCAGATTAGTGGCCCCCAAACAACCATTCCCTGAGGCTGGGCTAAACCCGAAAGTCCGGCGTGCGCCCGCGCCTTCCAATGACACGCGGGACTCTGCAGGGCTCAAGCCAGATCGAGCTGGCGCTTGCGCTTGGGGCACTCCTGTTATACCTTTTCCTTGCGATCAAAACGCAGAACGGATGATACTGACCGGAACAGATCATGAATAAGGAGGGCTTCCAAATGAGCAAGCGCCTTATAACAAGTCTCTTGGCTCTGGCTATCTCCCTCGTCGTTACCCCGATGCTGCACGGACAAAGCCTGAACGCGTCGATCAGCGGGGTGGTAATGGACCCGACCGCGGCCGTAATTCCGAACGCACACCTTACGTTGAGAGCGCTGGCCACCGGCGAAGAAGCGAAGTTCACTACTGGGCCGGACGGCCTCTATCGTTTCCCGAACCTTCAGTCCGGCGCTTATGAGCTCAGGGCTTCTGCACAGGGGTTCGAGGAGTTTGTCCAAACCGGCATCAGCCTCAACTTGAGCCAGACCGTCCGAGTGGACATCAAGCTCATGATCGGCGCCGCCATTCAAACGGTTGAAGTCGCGGCCAACGCTTCGCCTCTTAATTTTGAAACGCCGGAATTGAAGCAGGCCGTCACAACCCAAAACATCCAAGATCTGCCCCTCCTGGTCTCGGGCAGCATCCGTTCGGCAGCGCAGTTCGTCGTCTTGATGCCCGGGGTGACCACCGGAGCGGGCAACAACGGGTACGACGCCCGCGTCAACGGAGGCCAGCAGTCGAGCGACGAAGCCGTATTGGATGGCATCAGCTTGCAGGATTCCATGAACTCTCAGAGCGGAATGACCGAAGCGCTGGTTGACCACCCGCTGTCGCCGGAGATGCTGGGTGAAATCAGTGTCTTGACTTCTAATTATGAACCCCAGTACGGCAGTTCGTCCGCCGGCCAAATCACCGCCAGCATGAAATCCGGCACGAACCAGTTTCACGGAGATCTTTACGAGTTCCTGCGAAACACCGACCTCAATGCTCGCTTCTTCGGAGCGGTGAACTCCACGGATGCCAACGGGAACGAGATCCCAGGCACGGCGGTTCCCAAGGACCAAGAGAACGACTTCGGAGGCACGATCGGCGGTCCCGTGAAGATTCCCTGGCTGGCCTGGACAGGAACCAAGAAAACCTATTTCTTCGCCGGCTACGAGGTTTTCCGTCGGCTGGGCGCCACGGTGTCTCCGACACTCAGCATTCCCTCCCTGCTGGAGCGCCAAGGCAATTTCAGTGACTGGACGGATGCCTCCGGGAATCTAATACCGGTTTACGATCCTTCCACCACCCAAGCCAACCCCAATTTCAATTCCAGCCTCCCGGTGGGCCCGAACAACCTGCCTTATCTGCGCCAACAGTTCATGGGATGCGATGGCAAGACGCCCAATGTGATTTGTTCTTCGGATCCTCGCCTCCAGAACTCGCTGGCCTCGGCCTGGTTCAAGTACCTTCCTACGCCGACTTTCTCGGGCCCGTTGAATAACTACATTGTACCCATCGCGGTGCCCCAAACGGTTTTCGGGGACCAAAGTCTGCTCGACGTGAAGGTGGACCATTACTGGCGCGACAAAGATCATTTCGCCGTGACGGTGCATTACCACGGGTCCTCCCAGCCGCGGATCAGCGAATTACCTAAACAAATTGCCAATGAACAGCCGTACTGGGTCAACTACGGTTTCCTGGACCGTTTTAACTGGGACCACACCTTTACGCCCACGCTGCTCAACAATTTCAACTTTGGCTATAACTCGCAGTATCTGAACGTGGCGTGCATCGACAAGCAATACGCCAGCGATTTTCCGCAAATCCCTGGCCTTTCCGACTACTCGTTTCCTCCCGTCATGAGTCTTCAGGGATTTAACACTATTGGATGCTACGCTAATCCTGGCGGCGCCGTGGAAAATCGGCCGACGGCGATTTTCAATGATATGGCGACCTGGGTGCGCGGCCAACACACGTTCAAATTTGGAGGGGAATACCGTTGGGCAGGGTTTAACAACACCAATTATGGCTATATGGGGAGTTTTTACTTTTCCAATGAAAACACAGGGCTGACGGGGATCAACAGTGGCAACGCGGTGGCCAGTTTTCTGCTGGGACAAGTGGACAGCGCCAGCGACACTTATGCCACGGTAGGCTCCCAATATCCGCGCCAAAAAGGTTGGAACCTGCACGCCGGCGACACCTGGAAGATATCGCGCAAACTGAGCTTTAATTACGGTGTGCGTTGGGACGTCAGTTTGCCGGCGGAAGAGAAGCACGATAACCTCACTTTTCTTGATCCCAACGCGCCTAATCCCGACGCCGGCGGGCTTCTGGGGACGCTCGCCTTTGCCGGGACTAAGTGGGGAGCGGCGAGTTTTGGAAGCCGCCACCCTGAGAATATCTGGTACGGCGGCGTCGCGCCACGCATCGGCTTGGCTTACAGTCTCAGCGACAAGACGGTCGTCAGGACGGGGTACGGCATCTTTTACCAGAATGCTTATTACCCCGGATGGGGCGGAGGAATTTCGCAGGACGGATTCAACGCCTCGCCTGCCTTTTCGAGCTCAGAAGGAGGGCTGCGGGCTGCCTTTCTGTTGAGTCAAGGCTTCCCACAGAATTTTGCTCATCCGCCTTTCATAAATCCCGGCGCCGACAATGGCAGCAGTTCGATCAGTTATCGCCCCTTTGAAGCCAATCGACTCCCTTATGCCCAGCAGTGGAACCTCACCATCGAGCACCAATTCACGCCCAACACTTATGTGAGCGGCAGCTACGTGGGCAATAAGGGCACTCGGCTGTTATCCAACACTGCCCCTCTCAATGCTTTGAACCCGCAACTGCTCTCCATGGGCGAGTCGCTCTTCGACCAGTTTCAACCGGGGCAGACTTCTCTCGACGGGGTCTCCGTTCCCTATGCCGATTGGGTAAATCAGATGCAGTGCCCGGCGACGGTGGCACAGGCGCTACTCCCATACCCACAATATTGCAGCGAGTTAGTCGGGCTAAATGAGAACGCGGGTAACTCGACCTACCACGGCCTGCAATTGAAGGCCGAGCATCGAATGAGTCAGGGTTTATGGGTGTTGGCTTCCTACACCAATTCCAAAACCCTGACCGACTCGGACTCAATCCAGACGGAAGCCGAGCTCGGGAGTGGAGTCCAGGGAGCGATCTCGCCCTTTGAAAGAGAGCGGAATAAGGCCTTGTCCTCCGACGACGTGCCGCAGATTCTCACGACTTCAGTTGTCTATAGTCTACCGGTCGGAAAGGGTCAACGATGGCTGAATCGCGGAGGCGTTGCGGATAAAACTCTGGGAGGGTGGCAACTGGCCACGGTTGTTCGTTTCTCCTCCGGTACACCCCTTTTCTTCCGCTCGAGCAACTGCAATCTTCCTTCCCAGTTCGATGCCGCTTGCATTCCGGCAATCCTTCCCGGCGCGAATCCCTTCGCGCAATCCAAGAGCAGCTTCGATCCTGGCAAGGGGCCGCTGCTGAACGCCGCAGCCTTTGAGAATTCCGGCCCGGAGGGATTCCAGTTCGACCTCGGCCAGGGACCGCGGGTCAGCAACCTGCGAGGGTTCGGGTTCCACAACCAGGATTTCAGCTTGCTCAAGAATATTCGTATTTCGGAGCGAGTGGGGTTCCAGTTCCGCGCAGAGTTCTTCAACATCTGGAACTGGCACATCTTTGCGTGTCAAACCCAGTGTTTCGGGTCCCTGGCCTTCGGCAATGACATCGCCAGCCCGGCGTTCGGAGAATGGAACGGCTCGGTCAGCGCTCCCAGGAATATTCAGATGGGAGCCAAAATCCTGTTTTGAGTCCGAGAGGGCATTTGCTTTCGAACCTTAGGAGAAGAAAGCATGGACAAACCGAACAGCCTTTCACGTCGTTCTTTCTTTGGCGTGGTGACGGCCGCGCCACTGGCAGCCGCTTTGCCTGCCGGCTGTGCGCCACGTCCAGCGGAACCGCCGGCGACCGAGGAATCGCCCAATACGATCCTGCTCAAAGACTACCGCCCACACTCGCTTTACAAGATCCCGCAGACCCAGATTAGCAGGGCGAAGTTCCCGATCATCGATGTGCATTCGCACGACTACGCCAAAACGGACTCGGACGTGGCTCGGTGGGTCGGCATTATGGATGAAGTGGGGGTGGAAAGGACCGTCATTCTCAGCCAAGCGACTGGCGCCGAGTTTGACGCCGTCTATGCGAAGTACTCGAAGCATCCGACCCGCTTTGAAGTTTGGTGCGGCTTCGACACCGCCGGCTATGACCATCCGGGATACGGCCCGGCGGCGGTGCGGGAACTGGAACGGTGCCATGAAAAAGGCGCCAAAGGAGTAGGGGAACTGGGCGACAAGGGCAAGGGCATGGACTGGGGCAAGGCCACGGGTATGCATCCCGACGATCCCCGTCTGGATCCCCTTTTTGAGAAATGCGCTCAGCTCGGATTGCCGGTGAACCTGCATGTAGCCGATCCCATCTGGATGTACGAGAAAATGGACCTCCATAATGATGGCCTCATGAACGCCTACAAATGGAGGCTGGATAATCAGCCTGGCATCGTTGGTCATTCCGGGATGATGGAGATTCTCGAGCGGGCCGTCCGAAGGCATTCTCATACCACCTTCATCGCCTGTCATCTGGCGAATCTGTGCTACGACTTGACCCGGCTGGGTGAGGTCCTGGACCGGAATCCCAACCTCTATGCCGATATTTCCGCCCGTTACGCGGAAACTGCAACCATTCCGCGGTTCGTCGGCAAGTTCTACGCCAAGTACGCGGGCCGAATTCTGTACGGCACCGATATGGGTTTCCAACCCCATATGTATCACATTACTTTCCGGGAACTGGAAAGCTCGGACGAGCACTTTTACGAGATTGACCAGTTCGGATATCACTGGAGCATGAATGGATTCGGGCTGGCGGATTCTATTCTGAGACAGCTATATCGGGAGAACGCCTTGAAAATCTTCCGCTCGCGGAAGAAGACGGCCGCGTGAATCGGCGGGCTGGCGCAGCAGCGCGGCCACCGTCTATTCCGGCAATTCGATCTGGCCTTCAACGCGGAAGTGTCCGGTGACCCCCGGCGCTTCGGTATCAGGCTGGCCGCCGCCGATGCTGATAGTGTAATCACCGCCGGCGATGATCGGACGGCCGTCCTCTGTCACCATGCCGAGGTCCCGGTTCTTCAGCTCAAAATGCAGCTTCTGACTTGCGCCGGCGTCAAGGTGAACGCGCTGGAACCCACGCAGAGCTACGAGCGGCGCCCCTTTCACTGAGGGGAATCTCAGATAGAGTTGCACCGCCTCATCCCCCGCCGCCTTTCCTGTATTGGTCACCGTCACCTCAGCACCAACCGGATCGCCCGCATTCACCTTTGCCTGCGGGAGGCTCAGATCGCTGTAACGGAAGTTCGTGTAACTCAGGCCATAGCCGAAGGGATAGAGCGGCTTTTCCCGGAAGTATCGGTAGGTGCGGCCTTCCATGGAGTAGTCTTCAAAATTGGGCAGTTGGCTGAGGTTTTTGTAGAAGGTAACCGGCAGACGGCCCGCAGGATTGTTCTTCCCGCTGAGCGTTTCGGCGATCGCCGCGCCGCCTTCCTCGCCGGAATACCACGCCTCGAGAATCGCATTGGCATGTTCACTCGCCCAGTTGACGGCCAGCGCGCTGCCATTCATCAGCACGATCACCAGGGGTTTGCCGCTCGCCGCGACGGCTTCGATGAGAGCTTCTTCCGGCTCGGGCAGATCGATGCTGGTGCGATCTCCGCCGAGAAAACCGGGTTCGCTCACCGGCATCTCTTCGCCTTCGAGTTCGCTGGTGATCCCGACGGCGGCAATCACCACATCGGCGTTTCTCGCCGCCGCAACGGCCTGGGGCGCAGGGGCGTTGTTCGCCTTCGCCCAGATCAGTTGCGCGCGAGGCTGGCCTCCGCCCACACTCCCGCAGTTGACGGTCAGCGCGACCTTTCGGCCCTTGTCCAGGTGTACCCGCCCTAGTTTTGCTTCCACTCCCTGGGTTGTGAACTCGTCCGCGACTGCCTTGCCATCAACCGTGACGTTGGCAAAGCCGGAGGCGCGTATACCGATGAGGTAGTCGCCGGAATCCGGCGGCGTCAGAAATCCCGTCCACTGCACGCCCAGGGATTTCTTGCCCGCCGCCTCCGCCGGCAGATTGCTTTCGCTGAGGTCGACGTTCGGCTCGACCCGGCTCGTGAGCGGTACCGGCTTCGCTCCCGAATCGAAATCTATTCCCTCCCAGTTGCCATACTCCGCTTTGAGACCCGGTTTGCCCTCGGCGGTCGTCAGCAGATTGCCCGGCACCGGATTGCCGTCGTTGCGCAGGAACTGGGTTCCCGGAACGAACGTGATCTTGGCTTGCGGGAACTCCGCTTTGAGTCCATCCAGCATGGAGACGCTATGCGTCGGCGTTCCGTTGTAATTCCCCAGCAGGACCTTGGTCTGATCGGCGAGCGGGCCGACCACAGCGATCTTGGTGATTCCTGATTTGAGGGGCAGCGTGCCATCGTTCTTCAGCAGCACCATAGCCTCATTGGCGAGCTTGCGGGCCAGCGCGCGGTGTTCGGGGCTGTCGAGTTCCTTTTCATCGATCTTCGCATACGGAACCATTTCCGGCGGGTCAAACATGCCCAGCCTGATTCGCGCCGTGAAGAGGCGAATAAGCGCCGTGTCCATCGCATTCTCGCTGAGGTAGCCCTGCTGGACGGCTTCGATGTACGGCCTGTAATCGTGGTCGTCCTTCACTTTCGCAATAAAGTCGATGCATTCATTGTCCATGCCCCGTTCCAGAGAGATCGCCGTTGCCTGTGGCTGCGAGGGGCGGTAGCGGTGGCCGTCGAAGACATCGTGAACGGCGCCGCAATCCGAGACCACGTAGCCCTGGAAGCCCCACTTTTCCCGTAGCTGATCTTGCAGCAGGAACTCGTTGGCGCAGGCCGGCTGTCCGTTGATGGCGTTGTAAGCGCACATCACGGAGCCCGCATGGCCCTCCACGACGGTGGCACGGAACGCCGGCTCGAAGGTGTCGAGCATGTCGTGCTTGCTCACATCCACGTCGGCAAAGTGTCGCGTCGGCTCCGGGCCGCTGTGCACGGCGTAGTGCTTGGGCGTCGAGATTACGCGGTAGTACTTCGGGTCATCGCCCTGCATGCCCGTTACAAAGGCCACGCCCATGCGCGCGGCCAGGAACGGGTCCTCGCCGTACGTCTCCTGCCCCCGTCCCCAACGGGGGTCGCGAAAGATGTTGATGTTGGGCGCCCAGAAGTCTAATCCCTCGAAGATGTTGCTGTGGCCGGCCCGCACGTCCTGGGCGTGCTTGATCCGCCCTTCGATACCGATGGCCACCGCCATCTCGTGGATCCCCGGAACGTCAAAAGTGGCGGCCAGGCCTATCGGTTCGGGATACTCGGTGGTCCCGTCCACGGAAACTCCATGCAGGGCCTCGCTCCACCAGTCGTAAGCCGGGACGTTCAACCGCGGAATCGCACGCGCCTGGTTCACCAACTGCGAGGCCTTCTCTTCAAGCGTCATACGGTGGACCAGGTCCGCCGCCCGCTGCTCGACCGGCAGGGATGGATTGAGATAGGCTGGCGGCGCTCCTCCGGACGTCTCCTGGGCATAGAGCGTCCTCACAAGAGCACAACCGGCCACCACGGCGATCACCAGCAGGAATGAAGCCTTGCGCATCAACCCTGGACTTCTCATGTTTGTAACCTCCTCCTAGGAAAACCCGGTCTCACGGCTGACAAGTGCCCCCCTGCCATTGGAGCAGCCCTGGTTTGCCACATGACGCACTGAGCTTTGACCAACGGAAACCACGCGCTCTTCCCCGCGGCTCAGAACGAGGAGAACACCAAGGCGCATCTCCTCGGCTGCCGCGCTACTCATTGTTCTGGTGGCGGTATATTACAACTTTCTCCCGCAAGGGAGAAGGGCAACTCCCGGGAATAGATTCCCCTTGGCCCGAATTCACGAAACAGCGTAGAATCCCGGCATGGAATTTCCCCGTTCTAGCGGCATACTCCTCCATCCAACCTCGCTGCCGGGCAGATTCGGCATTGGCGACCTCGGCCTTGGTGCTTATTGGTTCGCGGATTTCCTGGCCGGGGCGGGCCAGCGGATCTGGCAAGTGCTCCCTCTGGGGCCCACAGGTTACGGTGATTCACCTTACCAGTGTTTCTCGGCGTTTGCCGGAAACCCGCTGTTGGTAAGCCTTGAGAAACTGGTCGCAGAGGGCGACCTCTCGCCGGACGACCTGGCCGACGATCTCCCGGCATTTCCGAATCACCAAGTGGACTTCGGCGGGGTGGTGCGCCACAGACTCCCGCTCCTCCGCAAAGCGGCGCGGAATTTTCTTACCGTCGCAACCGCAACGCGGCGCGAGGACTTCCGGGATTTCTGCCGGCAAAACGCCCCGTGGCTCGACAACTTCGCACTGTTCATGGCCTTGAAAGAAGCGCACGGCGGGGAAGCGGTGTGGAACAAATGGGCGCGCGACATCGCGGCGCGCCGGCCGGAGGCGCTGGCGCGTTGGGAAGCAAGACTGTCGGAACCGATCGACACCCAGAAGTACGTCCAATTCCAGTTCTTCAAGCAGTGGTCGGAGCTCAAGGCCTACTGTCACCAGCGAGGAATTCAGATGATGGGCGACATCCCGATCTTCGCCGCCCACGACAGTGCGGATGTGTGGGCCCACCCGGAACTGTTCCACCTGGACGGGGACGGAAACCCTACGGTACAGGCCGGGGTTCCGCCCGACTACTTCAGCGCCACCGGACAACTGTGGGGCAACCCGCTTTATCGCTGGGAGGCGATAGCCGAGGCGGGCTATGCGTGGTGGATCGAGCGCTTTCGATCAATGCTGAGGTTGGTCGACATCGTGCGGCTCGACCACTTCCGAGGATTTGAAGCTTACTGGGAAGTTCCCGGCAACGAGAAGACCGCGATTAACGGACGGTGGGTGAAGGCGCCGGGCGGCGAGATGCTCGAGGCCGTGAAGAAAACCCTGGGCGAGTTGCCCATCGTTGCCGAGACCCTGGGCGTGATCACGCCTGAGGTCGAAGCCTTGCGCGACCGATTCGGTTTTCCGGGCATGGGAATTCTCCAGTTCGCTTTCGGCTCGGATCCTCAGGCGCCCGAGTTCAGACCGCACAACTTCCGCCGTCACTTTGTGGTCTACACCGGCACGCATGATAATGACACGACGATCGGCTGGTGGACCTCGAGCGGCGTCGGCGACAGTACTCGGACGGCGGAGAACATCCGGGTAGAAAGAGAGTTCGCGCTCAAGTACCTGGGCACGGACGGCCGGGAAATGAACTGGGTGTTCATCCGCACTCTCCTGGCTTCAGTGGCCGATGTGGCGATCATTCCTCTCCAGGATCTCCTGGGCTTGGACGGCCGGGCACGGATGAACCTGCCAGGCACCTCGAGCGGCAATTGGCGTTGGCGGTTTACCGCAGACCAACTGACACCCGAAACTGGGAAACGCTTGCGCGAATTGACCGCGATCTATGACCGGGCCGCACGTTCGAGTCACGCATCGGAAACGTAGCGCTCCGGCAGGTGATGTTCATGGAAAAACCTCGTCTGAGTTTCTGGCAGATTTGGAACATGAGCTTCGGATTCCTCGGCATACAGTTTGGCTGGGGGCTGCAAATGGCGAACATGAGTGCCATCTACGAATATCTTGGCGCTCGCGCGGACCAGATACCCATCCTTTGGCTGGCCGCGCCTCTGACTGGCTTGATCGTGCAGCCCATCATCGGCCAGATGAGCGACCGCACCTGGAACCGGCTGGGCCGGAGGCGCCCCTACTTTCTGACCGGCGCTTTGCTGGCTTCGGCGGCTCTGGTCCTCATGCCGAAATCCCCCACGCTTTGGATGGCGGCTGGACTGCTGTGGATTATGGACGCCTCCATCAACGTCAGTATGGAGCCCTTTCGCGCCTTTGTGGCGGACCTCCTGCCCGAGGAGCAGCGTACGCGGGGTTTCGCCATGCAGAGCCTGTTTATCGGGCTCGGCGCCGTCGTCGCTTCGGCGCTCCCTTGGATGATGACGAATCTTTTCCACGTTCATAACGCCCCTGCAACGGGACATGCTATTCCGCTCACCGTGCGTTTTTCTTTCTACGTCGGCGCAGTTGCCTTCCTCGGCGCGGTGATCTGGACGATCGTGAGCACCAAGGAGTATCCGCCGGACGATCTCGAGGCTTTTGCGAAAATGAAGCAGCAGAAGTCGGGCTTGTTGGAGAACGCCAGAGAAATCTTCAGCTCGATTGGAAACATGCCGCCGACCATGAAGCAACTGGCGTGGGTTCAACTCTTCACCTGGCTGGGACTCTTTTGCATGTGGCTCTATTTCCCCGTCGCCGTGGCCCACAACGTCTTTGGTGCTGCCGACCAGACTTCGCCCGTTTATACACGCGGCGTGGAGTGGGCGGGCATCTGTTTTGGGCTGTACTCCGCCGTCTGCTTCGTTTTCTCCTTCGTATTACCGGCCCTGGCGGGGGCGCTCGGCCGCAAGTTGACGCACAGCTTGTGTCTGCTCTGTGGCGCCGCGGGACTTTTGTCCGTAGCCGTGATCCGCAATCCCTACCTGCTGTTGCTGTCGATGGCCGGGGTAGGCATCGCCTGGGCCAGCGTCCTGGCCATGCCTTACACCATCCTCGCCGGCTCCCTGCCTGCCGAAAAGACCGGCGTGTATATGGGCATCTTCAATTTCTTCATAACTATTCCTGAAATCATCGCCTCTCTGTTCTTTGGTTGGGTCATGTTGCACCTCCTCCATAACAATCGCCTGGCGGCGGTACTGGCCGGCGGTGTCTTCTTGATCCTGGCGGCGCTGTTGATGAAGCGAGTCGTCGATGTCTCACTTGAGGAGGCGCCGTTGCAGAAAGCCGAGGCGGTGAATACCAGCTAGTTAACTGGCCTGGACCCGGTGGCGCGAATACGCGGGGTGAGGCACTCCGGGAATCGTGCGGTGCATTCCCTTGCACCGAACGCGAATCAGGGCTAGGATCAACATATGGGAAAGGTCAAAGAGTTCGAATTCGAGTTTGAGAAACCCGCTCCCACCCTTGACGATGAGGACAAGGAAACGCTTGCGGCCATCGATGAGGGGATCCAGGATGCCGATACGGGCCGAACCGTGCCTGCGGAAGAGGTCCGCAAGCGATTGGCCGAGTGGATTAGCGCATCTTCTACACGCAAAGAGCACTGAACGATCTCGCAGAGGTTATCGGCTACATCGCCGTCCCAAAGAAGTATGCTCCGAAGCCGCCCCTGTGCTTTAATCCTTGCCGGTCTGGTCGGATTCGTTTGCGCTGCTCGCGCTGCGCCGTCGCCCCAAGCTAGCGGCGAGAGCGCGCCACAAGTTTTCAAAATTGATCCGCCCAACTGGTGGGCGGGCCACACGATCAATCCTGTCCGGCTATTGATTCGCGGGCGCAATCTTTCCCGGGCCCGGGTGCAACTGCAAGGCTCCGGCCTCGCGGTAAGCAACGTTCACTCGAATGCCACCGGCTCCTACTTGTTCATCGACTTGACCATTGACCCCCAGAGCAGGCCGGGCCGCCGCTCGCTCAAGCTCATCAATGCCGCCGGCTCGGTGAGCTTTCCTTTTGACGTGCTCGCTCCCTTGCCGCGCCAGAACCGCTTCCAGGGTTTTTCCCCGGACGACTTCATCTACGAGATCATGCCGGACCGCTTTTCCGACGGCGATCCTTCCAATGACAACCCTCCTCAATCGCCGGGCCTGTTGGATCGCTCCAAGTCCCGCTACTACCATGGCGGCGATTTACAGGGCATCATCAATCACCTCTCTTACCTGAAGGAGCTGGGAGCGACCACGATCTGGCTGACGCCGGTTTACGACAACGTAAACCATCTGAACGAACGCGAGCGTTACGACCATCAGCCGATTACGGACTACCACGGCTACGGCGCGGTCGATTTCTACGGCGTCGAGGAGCATTTCGGCGATTTGGCGAAGTTGCGCGAGTTGGTGGACGATGCCCACCAAATGGGGATCAAAATCATGCAGGACGAGGTTGCGAACCATACCGGACCCTATCATCCCTGGGTCCAGGACCCGCCCACCACCACGTGGTATCACGGCAGCGAAGCCGCCCATCCCGAGGAAAACTGGCAAACCTGGACGCTCCTCGACCCGCATGCGCCGCCCCAGCTCCGTAGCGCCACGCTCGACGGCTGGTTCCTCAACATCCTGCCGGACTTGAACCAGGACGATCCCGAAGTCGAGCGTTATTTGATTCAAAACACGCTCTGGTGGATCGGCGTCGCCGGCTTCGACGCGATTCGCGAGGATACGCTTCCCTATGTGCCACGGCGCTTCTGGCACGACTGGATGGCTGCCATCAAGCGCCAGTATCCACGCGTCAACGTGGTGGGAGAGGTCTTCGACGGCGACCCCGCCATGACCTCTTTCTTCCAGGGAGGCAAGCCCCGTTTCGACGGCGTGGACTCGGGTGTCGATAGCGTCTTCGATTTCCCGCTGCTCTACCCGCTCCGGCGCGCCTTTGCCGAAGGCAAGCCACTCCGCGAGACGGCTTTGACGTTGGCTCACGACTACCTTTACCAGGACCCCAGCCTGCTCGTCACCTTCGTTGGAAATCACGACATGCCGCGCTTCATGAACGAACCCGGAGCCGGCCTGGAAGGACTGAAGCTGGCCCTCACCTTCATCATGACGACGCGTGGTGTCCCCATGATTTACTCGGGTGATGAGCTTGCCATGCCGGGCGGCGCCGACCCCGACAATCGCCGAGACTTTCCCGGTGGCTGGCCGGGCGACCCGCACAACGCCTTCGAGGCTTCCGGCCGCACGCCGGACCAAGAGGCAGTCTTCGCGCGGGTCGTGGAACTCGCCCATCTGCGCCACGAACTCGAGCCCTTGCGGCGCGGCAAGCTCGTCGACGTGTTTGTAAGCGATCAGGTTTACGCTTACGCCCGGCTCACTGACCGCCAGTCAGTGGTCGTGATCATCAACAACGCGGTTGACCGCGCGACCGTCGAATTCGACGCCGCTCCTGCACGCCTTTTGAACGGAACTACCCTTACTGATCGGCTAGGGGACGGCCCTCCTTTGCACGTTTACAACGGCAGGCTCAGCGCCACCTTGCCCGGGCGCACCGCGAGGATCTACGTCCAGGCCGGGAAGTGAGGACGAGCTGGCTGGTGAGTCGGCATGCCATCCATGTGACCTGCGGCTCCACAGACGCGGGCCACGCGCTCGACGGAGCCTACATGTCTTTGGCAAAACGAATTCGATTTGACGAGCACCTAACGGAGTGCGAGTGCCGCAGGAGATTTGGCGTTGTGACAGCCATCCTCCTCACGCATGGAGACACGCTGCGGTGATTCGATCTTGACCAACGCGTTGCGATAGCTGATGGTGAGAACGTAGGGCCTCAATGCCGGGAACCCAAGGACACCAACTACGTGCATACCACAGTGGCGGCTCAGGTTCGAAAGATCTAACGCCACAACCTCATTCGGAATGAGTTCCTGCCCTGCAATTTGGAAATGCACGGCGGATGACACGAGCTGTCCTGTCGCAGCGCCAGTCCCTGCCT
>Ga0326728_10009985_pt1 | contig 22460 bp, 45 predicted proteins | sample MB3enrmetagenome_FD_207602 | JGI IMG/M metagenome (GOLD analysis project Ga0326728, IMG submission 207602) | Lab enriched peat soil microbial communities from McLean, Ithaca, NY, United States - MB31MN | ecosystem: Environmental > Terrestrial > Soil > Wetlands > Peat | place: USA: New York... | reverse complement strand
GAACCGAGTTTGTCTTTTCTACTCGTAGACTTCCGCAACCTGCTTTCGTATATTCCATGTCGTTACCTCCTTCAAAAACTTTTCGTTTTTGAGCGTGAAAAAATCTCATGTGAGCAGAGCTCCACGAGTCCCTACCAACTCGTCGTATGTGCAGTGTCGGTTGCATGCTTGGCAAATCCAGAAACCTAATTTTGAATTCCATTTCACGTTGTCGAGACAGCTCGGGCATGAGAGTTCGTTCTCATCGACGAACGTCTCGATGCTGTCCTTGCCTCGAGACCATGTCTCCACGAAGTTCGAGACCGAAGCATAACCTTTCATCTCGGCAGTCTTTTGTTTGGAGATTATCTTTCCGTTCTTGATGGTGTATATTGTCTCTTCCTCGACTTTGATTTTCGGGAAGTATTTTTCAAGGATGTTCGTGTCGCTGAAACCTATCAGGTCGTTGCCGTTTTTGTACAACTCTATCCAGTTGTTGTTAGTCCATAGCTTGAGAGTGCCGTCGTCAAGAAGCACGACTATAGTCCCGCTTCCAGTAAGACCCTGCTTCACGAGTTCATTTATGAATTCGTCGCCGTAATCTTCGTAAGCGTGCAGCAGTATCTCGCTGTCTACTTTCGAGTTGAACTTATGACCGTCCTCTATCTGCTTCGAGCGTATCTTTTCGTAATCATAGAGTATGCCGTTGTGCATCACCGCTATCTTGTAATCGTTCGAGAAGAAAGGATGACAGCTGTTGATGTCTTTTGCTCCAGACGTCGCCGTACGAGTGTGAAGTATCACGGTGTTGCGGTCGTCGAAAGACATCTGTTTGAACATGACTTTGGTCACGTCTCTGAGGAATTTTATTCCCTCGAGTGTGCCGTGGTCGGTGACGTAAGCGACGCCTGCTCCGTCTTTTTGCGAGTCGGCGTATCTGACGAGTGCGAACTTGACAAGGGTCGAGTAGTTCGCTCTGCTCGTTTCACTCTTCGACACAAAACCTAATTTACACATATCCGTACCTCCCTGCGTTGAGGGTCTCTGAAGTCTGCACGTCTGACCATCTTGCGTCTTCGAGTCAGTCCGATGTTTACTTTGAGCGAGTCAGTCCCTAAAATATTTCGTAGGACAACGTAAGAATCGAGCATGGCTGCAGCGTCTAATATTTCGATAGGTTCGTCGTCTTTTGCAGTGACTTTGAACTCTTTAATCAGTTGCTCTATGGTGTCGACGGTGAAGTGAATCATTTTCATAGCTTCGTCTTCATCTTCTGCGAAAGGCATCATGCGGAATTCTATCGTCCCGTGTGCTTTGTACGCAGCGAGGTTTATAGGTCTGTACCTGTAATCATGCTCTCCTTCGAGTTGTCTTTTCAACACAGTCCTTTCTTTGTCCAGTCGTACTTGGTTGCAGTACATATTGCGAAGCCTGCTTTCGTATTTCGGTATGTTTCCGAAGGTCTCGTTGAAGATAGTGAGGAACTTCACTGTTTGCGTGTAGTGAGAAAATATGGCTAACGCCTTGTCCATATCGGCGAACCTTACGTGGATGTGGAATCCGCACGAAGCGTTGGTCTTCACCTTGGTGACTTTGTAGCAGTGTCTTAAAAAGTTTCGGATGTCCGTTAGGTCTGTAGACCAGTAGCGTATTTCGAAAGTATCACAGTTGTCCGCAGCGATGGAAGGTTCTATGAAACGACCTTCATCGTCTTTGTCTTTTTTGCAGTAGCGTATCGAGCCGTCACTGCCTACGCTTGTGTTTGATGGATACTTGACGGCAGTGCGGATGGCGTGTACGTCATCTTTGTTGAGCGATGTCTCTCTCCATCCCTCGAGTTCTACTCCGATGCTCGCTATGTTTTCGCTTATCATAAAAATATGCAGGAGGCTGGCTTATTCAAGCCAGCTCTATCTCCTGCTTGACCTCTCTGTTTATGTCCGTCAAGGCTTTTATTGCGGCTACAAGGTTTGTAACCATGGCGTCCTCTTCGGTGACGGTCATCAAAGGAAGCGTCGCTTCCACGATACCATCTTCGTTTGGCACAATCCTAAGCACCGCTAAATTAGCGTAATGGCTTTGGTATGCGGGGGCATTTATGTCATCGTAAGCACTGCTGCTCACTTTGGTGTTGATGTAGTTCAAGACTACATTCTCCTTGTCCCTAAAGTATGTGAGTTTTCTGCTGACTCCCAAACCTTTTGTGGTCTCGCTCTGTTCCAAGCCTAACTGCTCGAAACGTTTGGACAACTTTTCAAAGTCGCCCTCGGCGTACGTCAAGACCAACGTAAGCCTCGCTCCCTTTGGCTTTAGTTCTATTTTCATATTTCGTTTCTCCGTTTTTTAGAGTGGTTGTCTCCACTTGTTTACTATTATATAAGACGGCAGGGTATATTTAAAGGTATGCTTTTTATATGCGATTAGTATTACTATAAAAAATGGAGCAGTGCGTACATCCAGAACATCATCGTGTCGCTTGCGACGAAGAACGCAGCCATGCTCACGGTGAAGAGCGTTGGGAATTTGTACGCCGTCCAGAAGACTATGACCGAAGGATAGGTCATCTGCCAGAAACCACGGTTCCTTTCGACGTGCTTGTCGATGGTCTTCTCTACAGTCTCTCGAGTTCGGTTATGAATCTTCGGTAGGAATCGTCCCATGTGAAAGTCTCCGCTTTTTTGCGTCCACGTTTTCCCATCTCGATTCTTTCTTCGGGTGTCTTTGTCCATATATAATGAAGACCCATAGCGAAGGCGCCGGCGTCGACGGTCTCGTACTCCGTTATGAGATTAGTCCATAAAGGCATCTCCTTGAAGTTGCTGCTCATCACTCCTATTGAATCCGTGTCTTCCATCAGTTCGATGTGAGCTGTTGTAGAGTGAGCCACTATCGGGAGTCCGCATGATAATGCTTCCAAAAGAGGGGCGTTGAATCCTTCTCCTTTCGATGTCGAAGCAAAGACGTCCATGCAGTTATAGATGTCTGCCATGGTCGCATCGTCGTACGATTCCATTCCCATGTGCACGCTTGGAAATAATATAATATCTTGTATACCGTAGAATTTTCCCATTCTTACAAGGTCGAAAGAGTTTCCTGCTGAAGGTTCTCTGTCGGTGTGAAGATATAATTTTATCTTCGAACGTTCGCTTTCGGGAAGACCTTCTTTGAATATCTTCACGGCTTGCATCAGCTCGGAGATTCCTTTTCTTGTGGAGATGTTTTTTCCCACGAACCCTATCACGAAAGAATCCTCTGGAAAACCGTATTTTTTCTTAAGTTCTTTTTTGTTTTGCATCGGTCGGTATATTTCAGAATCGATTCCGATTGGAATATAGACGGCGTCGAACCCGAGGTTTTTGAATTGTTGCGTGGAGAATTGGCTGACGGAGAATATTTTTTCAGCTTCTTTCAGGACTTTCATGTTGGCTTCGGTCACCGATTCGGGTTTCAAGATGCAGTCACATGGAATCCAGTGGATGTATTTGAAATCAAGAAGTTTTTTCACGTCGGCGAGATAATCCATAGCCCAGAAATCCCACATGTTGACGACGAGTTTGGTGCTGTATTTTTGGACGAGGTATGGAAGTATGTCTGCAAGGTAAGGATGATTCAGTCTCGGAGTGACGACAATTCCATTATAATTTAAATTGTCTCCGAAGTGTTGGTTCCCGAAGACTATCGGGTTTCCTCCGAATTTTTTGCTGCGTGTCACTATGTTTCGGACGTGCCGACCGTATCCGCTGTTGACCAGAGGCGAAGGTGCAAGATAACCTATAGGTTGTCTAATATCCATGGTTTTATAAGCCGACGCCAGTTAATAAAAGTTGTTTTATCACAGCTGTGCCAGTTTTATATTGAATGTTTGTGACTGCTGAATTGCATTGGACTCCTGCAACAGTCCCGCCCCAGCAAAAATAATAATAAATATCGACATGGGCTACTATGACATAGTATATATACCAGTCTATAGTCCATGTCGAAGCATCTATATTTGTGATTCCGGTTAGTTGTGGTGTGATAAATACTTGTGCTAAAGTAGTCGGAGGACTTGTAGTTCCAGTATATACATCTACTTCTATGATTGAATTAGTATCGCTTACAGAAGTCGAGGGGCAGCTCCATGTTGAAGTCCCTAGCGTTGCACCAGTTCCTGCCCAGTTAGAAGCATTAGTTATTGCTACTGCTGTCCCACTTGTGATTTCTGTCTTTGTTCCTGTGGAACTCACCCAATATACTCTTATACCCCAATATTGATATGACTTTCCGCCAAATGTATCTGCTGTGCCTGTAGTATCATTTGCTAATAATTTATCTCCAGAAATAGTATTTATTGTGCCAGTCGTGACTGTGCAATAAGGATTAATTGTAGTTGTCATATTTAAATGTAAAATCCGTTTGCCGAAACATAAATAGTTGCCGGGCTTGCAGCAGCAGCGGCTATGCAGACGCTGTCGTAGCGGCTGTAAGTCCCGTCGCCGTTGCCGGCGTCTTGATGTCCGCATGTAGAGCAGTTTCCGTTAATCATAAAGTATGTTCCAGTCGATGGTGTTGGCAGGAGCCGTAGACCCAGTCCTTGTAGTCGTGAAAGCCATGGTTATAGCCGTCGAAAAAGATATTCCCATGCTGTTTAAGACGTTCGCTCCAGATTGTGCGGGTATTCCTAAAGCCATGGTCGGAGCCGTGCTTCCAAGAGTCACGCTTGCGGATGCAGCGTTGAATATCTGACAGTATGTGACGACGGTATTGGAATTGTAAAAGTACCATCCATAAATTTGTCCAGCTGAAGCCTTGATTACTTGTACGGTCGAACCCGTTGAACCAGAAGCTATAGTGAGTCCTCCAGACGCTGCAGGCAGGATTGTGTTGTTTATCGTTCCTCCGACGACTGAAACTGTATTGGCAGTCCCAGAAAGAGTCGCTATGACGGTCGATGGATTTGCAAGTGAAATTGTTCCTCCTCCTATGGAGACAATCCCTCCCACTGCGACGGCAGGTTCGTTTGCTATGACGGATGGAGTTATTGACAATATCGCCGTCCCTCCGCCGCCAGATATTGCGGTCGCTAATCTTATCCTGAAATCGTTGAACCCTCCAGTGAACATCTGCCAAGCGTTGGCTCCTCCTCCGAGTCCGTACGTTTGGTTGACTCCATATCCGCTTATCTGGCACATATCTATGCCGTGCCATGTCGAACCCGAGTCGTTTGAAACTTCGAACGAGATGACTCCGCTGCTGGCTGTCCCAGAAAGAGCTACGCTTACGTTCGCATAACCAGTAGTGTTTATAGCTATAGTAGAATTTGCTGCGTTAGCACTCGTCCATGTGACCGCAGTGCCTGCGTTGAAAGTATCTAATACGTTCGAAGTACCGCTCGCTATTGTCACAGCTGGGGTGTTAGAGACGGAGACCGTCCCTGAAGTTATCCATGGAGAAGTGGATTGTGTCACTGCTATCGTTCCCTGCGGAGAAGTGGTGACCGTTCCAGAGATTACTACCGTAGATGGGTTCGTCAGAGAGACGGTTCCTGAAGTGACCCAAGGAGAAGTGGATTGTGTCACAGCTATCGCAGCTGGTATCGTAGCATTTACAGTCCCGCTTATAGCTACGGTGTTTGAAACGGAGACGGTTCCCGTCACCGAATCTATCCATGGCGAAGTGGATTGTGTGACTGCTATCGTCGCAAGCTGTGCTGGAAAATTGTTTACCGAAACCGTCGAGACTGGGTTTGTGACAGTCACCGAGACCGTATTTCCTACAGTTACCGTCGCTATCTCGTTTGAAACTGAGACAGTCCCTGTGACTGGATAAGAAGTTGGAAAATTAGAGACCGAGACGGTGCTGACTGGGTTTGCTATTGTCACTGTTCCAGTCACCGAATCTATCCATGGAGAAGTCGATTGTGTGACTGCTATTGTAGCTGGGAAGTTGCTGACCGAGACCGTGCTGGCTCCAGATAAAGTTACCGAAGGAGTGTTTGAGACGGAGACGACCCATGGAATAGTATCCTGCGTTACAGCCACAGTCCCGATGCTTACCGATGTCACTACTGTTCCTGCTATCAGCAGGTTTCCGTTGCCGTCAAAAAGAAACGGAGGTTGGTTGCTGACCGCTACAGTCCACGCTCCGTATTGCGAGACTGGAAGATAGCAGCACGGCTGCATGCTCGTAGAACTGCTTGGCTGGTCTGTCGTCAAAATTATTCCTGCCATGTTATATCTGTTTGTTCGGAGGTATCGTGAACCCCTGTACAAATAACTGTATGGTTGAATTCATATTTATATTATCTACAGCATAAATCACTATCGATTGCCCAGCGGTTATTTTGAAATAATAAGGGCTGTCCCATGTCATGGCTATCGCTCCGTTCACCGCTACTGGAGCTTGAGGAGTCCCTATTTGGAGATTTTGTACAGAGAGATATATTTTCACCGTGTTATTGGAAGCAGATAGCGAGACTCCTTGGAGCCACATGTCTGTTATAACTACATAATTTATGACTTGTGAAAAAGTGCTGCTGACTGCTGCGTTATCACTCATATAGATGATGGGAGTTATCTCGTCAATCCACTGGTGAGTCGTTCCTGTGAGAGGAAGACCTAAGAAATTTGGAGCTGGGCTCTGTGGCAGTGCATAGTTCTGTCCAGCTGCACTTCCTTTTCTAAAATTGTCTAAAAAATCAGCCATAATGTTTCCTCCATTCTTCTTTAACGTGTTCTTTCCTTATATGTTTCAGAAGCTCCGCAAGAGTCCATTTTTTCTTGATTTTGCCGAGTTTCTTCGGCATAACTACTCTCCCTTTTCGTGGATTTCGCCGACGACAGTGCGTCCGCCCCGTTTTCCTGCTTTCCTTACCACAGCGACACGAGCGTATTTTTTTTTTCCTAACGATTTAGTCCGCCATCTGACGACTCCGCCCCGTCTCCGCAGTTCCTTTTCAAAACTTTTTGGCATATTATTTTTTCCTGTTTAATTTTAAAGTGTCTAAGTCACTAAGTTGTCCGTCTTCGTAAGCCATAATCATCCCGAGTTCGTCTAATTTCTTAGTCCCTTTCACTGGGACGTGTCCAGAACTTTTTTCAAAGGATTTTGCCATGAGGTTTACCTCACGCCGTATAATGTCCTGTTATTGACTATCTTGTAGACCGAATGATTTTCGTGAGTCCCTTTGACAAGTATTGCTCCGTTCTTCAGGACTTTTTCTTTGTAATAATCTCTAAGTTCTACTGGATGACCGCATGGTACGCAATAAAATTTCATGTAAAGCTGCTGCGATTTTTTCCGATGCCTGAAAGTTTATGAGAAGCACCGAAGTTTTTACCTATAGGGTATGAGTTCGAGATTGAAAGTCCACGATTGGATTTTACGGCGACGTTCGGGGTTTGATGTGACATAGGGACTGTTCCGTTGTTTGCAGTGCGTCCGCTGTTTCCGACTGGGTTTAATTGTATAGGTGTAGGAGCAGCGTTTGATTTTTGGTTTCCTTTTGCTCCAATCTTGTTCGCTGCGAAAGTAGGTGAAGATTGAGCTCCAGTCTTTATGTTGGCTGGGTTTATCCCTGCGAATTGAGAATTTCCTATGTTAGCTTGGATGTTTACCGTTGCCATATTAGACCGAATAATTACCTCCTTTGTTCTTACCTATCCCAGAGTAAGCTGTTTTTCCTCCGTTGTTCTTTCCGCTTGCGTTGACATGATAATTCTGATTTTGATTGCTACCTATTCCAGACGTCTTTATAGAACCTCCTGCGTTCCCGCAGGGAGTCTGTGAAGCGTTAATGACTGGGTTTTGATGCACTGGGACAGGATATTTTCCCTGTACCTTGTTTTGATTAGGTATTGCTGGAGCATGTGTGTTGGATGTCACTGGTGCGTTCATGACCGTTACAGATAAAGGTCTTTGAACTGTCACCGATGGAGTCAAGTTATTTGCTCCTACTCTCTTTCTCGCATTAGTTACGTCTCCCATGTTAAATCGTTATCGTTTCTGTAGATGAAAATTTGCCCGTTGCGAATCCCACGGCTGCTATCGCCGCTACGACCACAATCACCAGACCTATAGTGGTCAGGCTAAATCCTTTGTACGATACTGCTTTCTCGTCTGCCATATATTTTTAAACAGCTGTTCAAATTTAAGCTGTCTCTACCCTCCTTCCCTTGGTTTATCCGCTTCGAGCATGACGGTCAGAGTGTAATCCATCAGGACAGACCACTGGTCTAATCTTGACCTCAACTCTTCCGCTATCCGAAGCAGCTCTTCCCTTATCTCCACGGCTACGACTTCCACGATGATGCTCGCTTCTGGAGAGCCTTCGTAGTATCCAGTCGCATCGATGACGGTGTAACCTTTGAAATATTCGTTGAGCACTGCATAGACCTTGTCTTTCTCGACGTAGTGCAAAGTGTTCGAGCTGCCTATGTGAAAGTGGATGAGATGTTTTCTCTTGTCTCCGCCTTTGCTCATTTCTTTTACCATATTTTACATCTCCTCTCGGTGTCCGCACTCACCGCACTCCATGATTCCTTCGTCTCTGGTGTAAAAAGATTCTCCGCCGCACTCTTCACAGTGACCTGCGGGAGCCGGTGTGACTTTGAATCTATTGTAAGGTTTTCTTTTCCTGTATTTTTTGTGCATCTTGCCGAGTTTCGTCACGGATTCTTTTATCTTGTCTATCTCTTTAATCTCTTTCGTTTCATGTTTGCTCATGGATTTTCTTAAACGTTTTTGAATATTTTCCATGTGGACAATATCAGAAGGGTTAGCGGTCTCTTCAATTTTTTCATCTAATTCTTTTATTCTTTTTTTGATTTTATCGAAGGATTTCATATCATTTTTTTACTCACTGAAATCATCCAGCTTCCGATTATCGGTTCGAACGTTTCGTGACCCTCCCAGTTTAATTTTTCCAATCTCACTCGGAGTTGGTTGTTCTCGTCTATCCAGACTCTTTTAATTATTCCTATATTTGAATCCCATCCTCCGCCTCCACTAAGTCGGACTTTTTCGTTGATGTGGTCTTCCAGAGCTTTTTCTTGCGAGACCCTTTCGGATGAAGACATTTCCTGCATACCCCATCCTCCTTTTCCCGCTATCGTGACCCATTTTTTATCGAAGGATTTCATATTATGTGCACCAGAGCCAGAGCTATTGCGACTATTGCACCCATCGTTATGGTGTTGAAAGCGAGAAGTACGGCTACTTTTCCTTCCACAGCTCCGAGCCGTTCGTCCACGTTGTTATGGGATTCTAATATGTTTATCCTTCTTTCCAGACTTTCGAGATTGGATTCCATTTTAATCTGCATCGTGCAAAGGAGTGTCTTCGTGTTCTCTCAACCATTTTTTCACGATGTCATACGCTTTGTTATAATCCTCGTAATCTACGCATATCCAGCGTTTAATCATGAATAGGTTGGATGAGCCAGAAGATTTCATCGAACTCGTTATACCGTTGTCTTTCAATACTTGTCGCAAAGCCTTGATGTCGGGTTCGATGTCAGAATGTTTCATAGGACTGTCCTCGTATTCTCCAGTATAAGATACTCCAGCTACAGCTCCAGCAGGGACTTTATATCCACGCCACGCATCCGTGCTGACATAATGTTTTGAAAAAGTCTTTACCATTAGAAAGTTTTGCCTCCCTTTGCAGAGGGTCTTTTGAACGGTTTTCCGTTGACGCTTAATCTTACGCTTGCATGATAATCGAAATCTTCTGAGGAACCAGATTCCTCATGGATTTTTATTTCATAATTATATTCTTCTCTGTCTTTACTGGAAGAAGGGAAGAGATAATAATTTCCTACGTTGTTCTCTCCACCGCCTTTGTTTTTCAGTGCAGTTATCAGTCTGACAGCGAGGTCTTCCATCCCGTTGAAATACAGTTGTTTTCCAGAAATCCCGTTGACGACTTTATAGTCTCCAGTCTTCAGGAAATCATCTATGCCGGCTTCTAATCCTTCGAGGTAACTGTCGTATTGTCTGTAAAGTACACAGATGACTGCTCCCTTATCGTCATATACCCGTACCGTTCCTCGTGTTCCCATATTTATGTCGGGTTCGTGAACGAAGTTATGATACCGTTCACGACTACTATGCTTCCTTGAGTCCCGCTCACTGGAGTTATTTGCGGGATTGTCACCGTGCCGCTTGCACCGTTGTTAGCGTTTAATGTGACTGCCGTAAGGTTTCCAGAACCGTCGTCCAAAGTATTGTTTTGAGTGATGGTAGTCACGGTGCCGCTTCCCAAGGTTATATTTACGTGTGGAGTGTTCGAGACGTCAGGAAGATAGGTCGTCGAATAAAGCTGGTTGGAACCGTTGACCTTTATAGAAGTGTTGTCATAAGCGACCGTGACAGTGGAACCCGATGCTGTCAAAGGATGGTTGAAAGAATATACTACGCTTATCGTACTATTGGACAGAGAACCTCCGTTTGCAAAAAGCAGAGGGACGAACATGTCTCCCATGATTACAAGCCTCCGCCTGTTATACTAGGAGCCACTTTCAAAAGGTTAGGTTCGTTTATGGGAAGGGTGAACTTGTTCATCACCGCAGCCGTAGATTTCAAAGATTGCAAAGAAGTCTGGGTGTTGCTTGTAGTCGCCGTGGACACTGGAGTCTGGGTCATGAAAGACATTCCGAATATTGAAGAACTTCCTCCGATGTTAGGGTCTTCGATTATCGTTATTGGTGGTGCAGTGCTGCCCCCGCTTCCAGACGGGTTTCCCTGTCCTATACCGAAAAGGCTCGAGTTCGCAGAACCTCCTCCCAATATAGCTGTAGCTCCGCCTCCCAAGATTCCTCCAGTGAGAGACCAGCCTGTCTGGTTGTTTTGCGTTATGTTATTGACGGGAGCATAGTTCAAAGTGTTGACCGTGTTAGTGGTCGTGGTCGTAACGTAAGAATTTGAGACTATGTCGCTTATAGGATTGTAGTCGAAGTTTATCACTCCGTAGTTCCCGCTCAGGTCTGTGGTTCCAGACAATCCTTGAGAGGACGATGGAGTCTGAGTGACTGTAGGTGTGACGTTGGTCGATGGAGTAAGCGTTATCGGAGAAGTTATGGTAGGCTGACCGCTCTGCGTAGTCGTAGTGGCTCCTCCAGTCGAACTGCCTCCCTTGAATATTTCATAGACGGCGAAAGCTATGATTCCGATTCCTCCTAATACAGCTACTGGAAGAATCCATTTATTGCTCTTTGATACTTTATTTACTTCTGAAGCTACTGTCATATTTGTTAAAATCCCTGTTCAGATTTAAGTTCTCTTCACCTCCTATTCCATTATCGTATAGCTTACCCCGAACGGATAAGCCGAGTTTATAATCAAGGTAGACAGAGTCCCGTCCGCTACCGATAATCTTGTGAGTATAAGCGAATTGTTTCCTCCATAACCGTCCCCCCACCCCACTATAAACCCGAGTTCTCCTATCGCAGTCCCGTTGGTTATCGTTCCTGCGTTCCATGTAAAATTCATGACAAGAGAAGATACGTTCGGATTGTCCGACATGTTTGTGGTCACTGCGTTTGGAGCTATCCCTAAAGGAGATACTAATGAAGACATGTTTTGAGTGGATTTGGTAGAAGTATCCGTACCTAGGTTAAGATATTCTTGGAAAACTGGAGTGTTTAGAGTGTTTGCGTTCACTGTGAGCCCGAAAGTCGTGGATAACGTCCGGCTCTGGGTAGTCCCATAAGAAGGATTTGTCCTATTAAATTGATTTCCTGTGGATGTCGCAAGACCTGCGAGTAAAAGATACATGTTGGCTAAGAAAAGGTTCTTCGATGGACGGTTCATGATTATGACGGTCTTACTGAGCTCATCGTACTGGTAACACGTCGCATATCCTCCGAGACCTTTATGTTCTTTTTTTATTATAGGTCTGGAATATTCTGCTACAGTCCTTTCTACTTCGTTCTTCTCCACGTTGTATATGTATTCCATCTTATGAGTTCGACAGTATAGCCGATTCGATTATCGTCTCAGAACTGGGCTGTCCCTGTTGTCCGAGCGTCGCATATTCTATCGGAAAATCGTAGCACGATATTCCTCCAGTTATGTAGATGTCTATTACTGGACTGACCGATAGTGTGAACAATCCTCCGCTGAAAATGGGTACGAATCCCATATGTTTATGTCGGAGACTGTGTCGCTAAGAATCCTATGACTCCTAAAACGAGAGAAGCTCCGCTTCCTCCTGAATAGTATGCTGTCACTTGTATTTGCTGTGACGCTAAAAGTAATGGTAAATACGGGTCGGTGAACGGACGATTTATAGGCGTCTGCGTAGCTACGAAGTTCGAAGCCGAACCTATCGAGAACTGACCGTATGAAAGATAGAAATAGACCGTAGACGGATTGGCGTTGTTAGCCTGTATCACGTTTATGCTTATCTGCTCTACATATACGTTGTTATTGAGCGTGACCTTTATCACTTGAGCCGGTGAAGTCGTCAAAATGACCGAACCGCTGAAAAAATCTATAGGCGTTATGCCCGTGACCATTATAACTTGCTGCGATGGTGCAGCAGGTTGTGCTGGTACGGCAAAATTCTGTCCGTTGTAAGTGTATACACTTCTGCTTCCTGTATCTCCTGTCATAATCTTGAATGTAAGTTCGACTATATGACGCTAGGTCGCTGCTGCGACGTGCGGCTGTATGTTAGCGTTCCGAACGAGCTACTCCTCTAAGTAATCCGTCTCAAACTAAACGACGGAAATTACTCAAACTTTCGCTCATCCGTGGCTAACTGCTTACAGTGGTTGTCTAACGAATACCAAGAAGCAATTTTCAGTTACCGAAGTTGTCGCACCGTTGGCAGTATATATCAAAAAGTTGGTAGATATTGTCTGGTTCGGCAAAATGGTGAAAGGCGTAGGTAACTTTACTCTTGCGGAGTTGGTTACTATGGTAGAGTTAAGCTCTATTACTAGAGGCTGGACTATACCATTTACGACAAGCTGAAACTGTGCATCTATACTAAGCGATGAGCTTATGTAGATGTCGACCAGATGCCACATCTCCGATGATGGAACTACAAAGGATGTCACAGCTGGCTGTGAAAGTCCGTAAATGTAAAGATTTCCGCTCGAAGATGAAAAGGCAATAGCCGAACCCGCTATCGTGAACGTTGTGTAAACGACCGCAGTTTGACTTGCTCCTAAGTATGTGACGCCAGATTGTGCCGACCTGCTTGCTGTGCCTGAACTGCCTAATGTTAGTGCCATTAAATCCCCAACGCTTTAAGTATTGCGTTAACGCCATAACCCATGCCGAACCCTATAAGGAACAGACCATAGTCACCGTCTACATACCATCCGACTCCTACTAAAGCTAGTCCGATGACTGCATCGATGTAAGCGTTTCCAGTGCTAAGCATACCTTCGACAGCGACCCCTGCTAGTGCAGTTGCTGCAACTCCAATAGCCTTGATTTCTGCGTTCATATTCTTAGTCTCATCTTTGTCTTATGGGAATATACTGTCTTTCGACACATCCTCCTCCCACTGGGATGTCGTGATAGCTGCTTTCGCAGCCGTTACGCATGATATGGAATAAAATAGTTTACGGAGTCCGAAGACTCCGATAAACTACATAAAACTACTTTACTGTGCTGTATTTGCTTTCTTATACATCGATGACCCTACTTTTCCAAATAGAGCTCCAGCAAACACTAACGCTCCTGTCACTAACGCCAAAGGCGCTGCGACCGCAGCTGTTATAAATGCGGCTGGTAACGATGCGACAGCTCCTGCGATAGTATACTCGACCACACCAGCTATTCCACCTAAAACGGAACCGCCTATGATGTCGTATGCTAACTCCATGAAGTCGATTTGCATAGTTTACCTCCTTATTATAAAGTATCAAATCTATCAACACTTTTAAGGAGTCTCCACCCTCTGACACAGAGTAGTAAAAATTTGAACAGAAAGTCGTCGCTATCGCACGCTAAAGCGTGCGTAAACCCGTATCATCTTCCTACAAGAGGGTCGTAGAAAATAATGTCCATGTCGTCGGAATAAGCGATAGGCGGCTTCAATTTTTTGGAGACAAATTCGTCCCGAGCGGCGAAACTGACCAGCTTGTGGATTTTTTTGAAACAGTCTCTATGGAAATGGAAAAAAGGCATGTGATAAATCCCTCGTCCAGTGAAATTTATCAAGCAGACGTATCGTTTTGTAGAAAGTCTGACTATAGGCTTATGACAATACCAGCACTCCGAGACATGCCTGCCGCATCGGTCACATACATATTCTTTCATAACCTGAACCTCTGTCTTTCTGTCGTATGGTGATGAGCGATGAGATAATGAAGATGCCAGTCTATTTGGATGCGTCCGCAAATCTGGACGTCGACTCCTTCGTTGAACTTCACAGGTCTCCAATCGGTCAGTCTTTTCTGGGATTCCTTCGAAATTTTCCAACATCCGTTCGCCGCTCCCTTTAAAAATTCTGGCCGCTCATCGAGCGTGTAAAACTTTCCAATCTGCCACCAAGCAGGCTTGTAATCGCTCGGCACAAGACTGAATATCGAAGAAGCGTTCTTTATCACAGACTGGAAAGCTGGATAGACACCAGCACAATCTTTATGAGGACAATCTATCATCTCCTTGAGCTGCTCATAAGCAGGCTCGTTGTCAACGTCCAATATATAAAGGTCGTCCTGACCCCAGTCCTTTGTGACACCGTAAAACAAAGAGGCTTCGTCCTGCACCGTGCAGAATTGCATCTCAAAAGGAAATTCAGCTTTGACCCTTTCTATCAAGTCTAAGGTTGGTTTGTAATCTCGAACATAGTCAGGCATCTCTGGATGAGCCTTATAGAATCCCACATGCTCCGAATAATTGCAACGAAATCTCATATATTATCTGATGGAGCCTCCGACCATAGAAAATAGACAACGAAAATTATCAGGACTCCTGCGATTATGTATATCATTATTTTCCTCCCTTGTCCTTCCTCGAGAACATGTCCATCAATTTGTTAATCATGTCAGCAGCATCGAAACCTTTGAGCTCCAGATAGAACCAGCGTTTTCCAAGAGCGTTGTATTCTATTTTTATGGACAATCCGTCTACAGCTTTGTTCTTAAACCAGTCTTTGAATCCCATTCAAAAATATCCTCTTTTTTTCAACCGCTTAAACTCTTGATGGACATAATATATCCAATTAAACGACATGAACACTAAAAAGAACCCAAGGATTAAGACTGAAACGGTTATCTGAAACACTGCAAAGAACACTAGGATAAAACAAAGCCAGAGTTCGAGGTTTTCATCTTTCATCTCACACCTTCTGGTTTGGTTCTGTCGTAGTAGGTGTAGTCGTCGGAACCGTCGTCGGAGGAACCGTGACCAGCGGCGATGGAGTCAACGGAGGAAGGTTCAACGGAGCAGATTTCGGAGCTTCCACAGGTTTCACGACCTGTTTTTTCCTATGGATTCCCTGATGCACACTCAAGCTGCTGGGACTGTTGCATTTTTTCCCGCAGACCTTCCCGTTCTCATCGACAAACTCGCATATATATCTCAAATGTTCGTCTGGAATATGATATTTTTCCCTAGGAATCACACGAGTAGCCACTTCCGCCTCTTCCGTCTTTACAGGCGGATTCAACGGCGGTAAAGGTCTCTTCTCTGGCTTTTTCTCTGGTTTTTTGTCTGGTCTCCTAGGTCTCTCTTCGGGTTCTTCCTTTTCTTCGAACCTTTCTGGAGGCATCGGAGGCTCTTCTCTATGTTTGCTGAAATCTTTCATAGCTTTCCTCCACGTTCCCTTATTATTTTTTGCAACTTTTGCACAAGATAGGAAAATTCTAACGAATCATCTTTACTGGAAAGGTTGAAAGTCTTCTCAAGTCTGTCTATCTCATCGAGGGTCATCCCAAAAGTATATAGTTTGTCTTTCTCTTCACTTGTCAGCGTATATTTTATTTCCATACTAGAATTTAATACCTTCTAAATTAATATTTTTAATATCAACATTCATCATATTCCAACGCCTATTATTTTCTTTAATTTGATTACAATTAAAACATAAAGTTTGATAACCTTCTGGATAACCAGCCATCTTAAGCTGACGATAAAATAATGTTCCTCCTTTTTTAGCTATATTATTTTCTCTTCGATGCCATTTACCATCATTATCAACATGGTCTAGACAAAGTGCTCTAATATCAGAAAAATTACATTTAGAACATCTAACTATGCTGTCAGGATTATAATGAGCTAGAACTTCTCGTTTTAATTTTAAATGAGAAATCACGGAAACAATTTTTCCACGTATTTTATTCCATTTATAATGATATTCTTTTACATGTTCTGAATGAGATTGACTCCAAAGTTTAGTTCTGATAATAGATTCTGCTCTATGATTTAAATACCATTCATGTTGATATTCTTTTTTATTAAACATATTAGATACTACTCGGAGCTTTCACATACTTTAAGCGGTCTGTCGGAACGTTGGTGTCCCTATCAAATTGTACGAAGACATAATCCGTTATGTTCCTGATTGCGTTGTCTGGTATCCCGATTCTGTGTGCTCTTTCGACGTCATCCTGCTCGGTGAACTGACCCAGATAAAACATGTCGGTGTTGGTAAAGATGGAAAGAGGGATATATTTGAGATTTTTCGCAGTATATATGACTCCGATTCCCTGATGCCTTCCGTTCGAGAACAAATCCCTGACCACTCCTGCTGTGGAACCAGACACTCCCTGACCGTTGAAGAAGACGTCCATATCCTCGATGCGAAGCATGCAGTTCGTGAAATTGGCACGCTTCTGGACAAGCCAGCGGTTCAAAGAATAGACCGAACTGTTCTTGACAGCCTGTGGAGGCATATCACTATATAATTTTCCTTTAGAAGATTTACAGCGTAGAGTTTCAAAATTAGTATTATAAACGTGACAATCTATTCCTGCATTAAGATATTGCTGCGTGATATAATCCGCAAAATAAGTCTTTCCGTAGCCAGACTTGGCGATGAACCCTATCCTAGAATTAGCTTTTAACTTTACCATCAATAACCTCTTTTGCTGTCAAAATCCTGCTGTAATACCCAAGCCAGACCTCGAAGGAACCCGACCCTGTAAGTCTTTATTATCTCTATGACTTCTGGAGGGACGTTATCGGGAAGCCTAGACTCTTCTGCGTACCAAGCCAGCATCGCTCTCACATCTTCTTCGCTTCTCATGGTTTTGGAACCTCTTGAACGTTAGGCGGAGCCTGCGTTGCAGTTATCTGCGGAGGCTGTATCTGCGGCATCAACTGTGCCTGACGCATTATTTCCTGACTCTGCCTTAAAGCCTCGTCGGGATTGTAACTCGGATTAGCTGAAGGATTCTGCAAAGATGTAGCCGAAGGCTCTCCCTTCTTAGGCTTTGGTTTGAACACTCCTTTCCTCTCCGTCGCAGCATGGACGATGGCTTTCGCTTCAACCACGAGATGGTTTCCTACTAACGCCAGTTCCGGGTTCGTAGCCAGCATCGAAAGACCTTTTGCTTTCAAATATTCGTCCCATGTCTGGTCTATAGTCTGCTTGTCATCTGAATCCATCTCGTACTCGAAAGCTCTTTTGTTAAGGATGCCCAGAAAAGCCGTTATCATGGACTTCAACCCACCCATGTTCAGATGGGTCTTTGGTTTTTCTCCTTCACCGACTGGAGTAGCAGCGGCAACTGTCTCTCCCTTCTGACCTTCAACACCTATGGTCTGGGCTTCTGACTTGAAACCCTGCTGAAGACGCTCCTTCTCTGGAAGATTGGTGACCTGTTCTATCTCTATCTGTGGAGTCTCTACCTGTGCATTATTGACCTGTTCTTCCATCAACGACCCAACGCCACAGCTCCTATGTCTTCAGCCTTGGCTAAAGCTATAGTGCCGCAGAGCGTACATTTTATTATAAAATAATTTACATGTCCATCCTGACTTAAAAACACGACGTTTCGTTTTGGAATGTGAGTATTATCTTTTAAACAATAAATCTGCTTTGTAAATTCAAAATGCTCGAAAGCCCTGCTACTCATGTTCCCTCCCGCCTAGTCTAAAAAGATTCTTTAAACCTTGTTCTCGTATTTCTTGGCTAACTCTCGCCAGTCATCCATACGGACTGTTTCTATTATCTTGCAATTCTTGCAGATGACCCACATCATATCGTCCACTGGGAACGTCATGATTGTGTTTCCTTTACAAGCCTGACAGAACAAAAGATTGAGTTCTCTCGTGACTTTCTCGAACTTAAAGCTGTTCATATTCACTTGTTATAAGGAGTGAATGTCATCGGATACTTATAAACCTATAACACCCCCTCCAAAAAGACTAAAAGAGGACGTTTGACCCTACCCACAGAGGCGAAAGAGGGTCAAGAAACAGGTCTTTTTAGACCTTATATTTCTTACAGAGTGTAATCAAAGCCTTGATGAACTTCTGCTTAAGTCTTTTATTTCTTTCGACCTTCAACAAGGCATCCAAGATTTCGATGAGCTCTCTATATCTAGGAAACCAATAAGGCTTGACGATGACGACGTTGTCGTTCGACCTGACCCCGAGGTCTGTCTCGCTTATAGGTCTGATTTCGATGCCGGCGTTTTTCATAAATCAATTATCCAAACACGCTCCCATGGCAGTGAAAAGAAGCGGAAAGACTATCATACTTGCCATGACATAAAGGATTCCTATAAAAAGTAGAGCTGCCAATCTGATGACGCTCGCCACTGAAAGAAGTCCAAAAATTATAGCGACTCCTCCAACAATCCAACCGATAAATAAAAATAAGAACAATAAGAAAAGAAGAAACACTCCCACATCGCCCGCTGTAATTTCAAACTGCATAATCATGACGGGGCACAAAGTGCCCCAAAAACTTCCTACTTTACAGGCTCGGCGTAAAAGCCCCTGCCCGTCTTAAATTCCTTCTCTCGAAGGATAAAGGTGTCACCCTTTTGTAAGTCCTGCGTGTCCAATACCGAACCAGATATGGCGACCGATGTCTTGGTCGCTGCATCCAACACTGTATAGATGTTGTGCAAGCCATACTTGCCTTTGACTCCTATGCGAATATCCTGAACTGTGAGCCTATGCCCAACCAAGTCAGACTTTTTCGCAAAAGGAGACATCTCTCCTGATGCTATTTCTTTCATACTTCCTCCTGTATCATCTGCAAGTGAGCCATCCTTTACGGATGCTTGCGATGAGCGTGACGGTACGACGAAAAACTCTTGAGCTTCTGATGACCAGACTTCGACTATCTGATTCTCGTTGACCAGTGAACGAAACTTTCCTATCTTGTGTGCCATCATTTTGCCAACCTTCTCGAAACCAATTCGTTTATGTATTTAGAAGCATGATTATCGGGTTCTTTCAAAACATTATAGAGAGCCGACAAATAATACATGGTGTCACGCATCTTATCCTCTCGGCTTATCCAACCCAGACAAGATTCTATTCTCTTAATCTCTTCACGAACTTCTTTTTCGGACATCATAAACGTTTTATCGAAAACTTGAATAGAACCGACAAATTCGGCTGAAGCGCTGTCTTTATAAAATCTGGATAACATTCACGGCAAAGGTCTTCCTGAAAACTGCGTTTATTCGGATAACAGTCAAGAAGATACTCTGAAAAAGAATAGTTTACAGTATAATCAGCGAGCTTGAACCTGCCCCGATGATAACATATATCACAAATCACGTCATCCTTTTTGACTTTCATAATATTTTATCCTCCGAGTTCTTTGAGATGGGTTGAGACTTACTACACTCTAAAAGATATAAACCTAATTCTGCATTAACGCAGTTTCTTAATATCTGCCGCTTGTCTTTTATCTTATACTTTGATAAATCAAAGCCGTGAAGTCTTTGCAAATCTGGTATCTGTGCTGACCTTATAATATCTTCTTTAAATTCTTTTTTCGGTATCTGAAAATTAGCCCAGAATAAATGCCGCTGTAATTGTGCTGCTTGTATAAGCGGTTCATAATAGGGCTTTACGTTCTCTACTGCCCATTTCCCTTTAAAATGGCTTTGTAAAAAAAGTATCTCTTGATATAATCTCATATCGGGATATTCTGGCTTAACTCTTTCATATCTTACACCGATATTGAATCTAAAACTTGAATGGCTCTGGCACGGCGGAGAACTCCATATAAAATCAAATTCTTTATAGTGGTCTAAAAGATATTGATGTGCGTCTGCGACAATTACATTATCCTTAGGAAAGAAGTCTTTGTAAACCATAGCAATATCTTTGTTAAGTTCTACTGCTGTTATCTCGTGTTCGTCTCCCCATAGCTTTCGATTGCCGCCTATCCCTGCATAGAGATTAAGTATTTTCATATCAGTTATTTTTTCTTTTTTTCCTCATTAAATTTATGTATTGCATCAGCAGATATTATAGAAATCACTATCACCATCTGTTCAGAACCATTACATTTCATAACTTCTTTCAAAGCCTTTTCTAACTGTTTATATGTCATATTTTGTCCTTCAAAACTTTATCCTGCTCACGCAAGGTCTCAAGAACTTTGACCCGAAGCTGTACCTTCTCAATCCAATCTTTCAAAATATCGTTTTCTTTCCTGACCTCGTCGAACTCACTTTGTAAATCAATCATAATATCTTGAAGATGTGTTTTAATCTGGTCGACTTCTTTCTCTAACTCATAGGTTTCGTTTTCCACTATCTAAAATCTCCGTCCAAATTTATAAACATTTCCTGTCGATTTATTCACTACCATATCTAAATGACTTTTCTGATAAGTTTGAAACACTGCGTAAAAAACTGCGAGATGAACGGATAATCGGTCTGCGACATCACTTTGTAATCTCCCTCTGGGTTCGTGTCCGCCCAGAAAGTGGCGAACTCTTTCTTGATGTCAAGAAAATCCGCTATACTCTCCATCTTCTGCTGGATGACCCCTTCCTTCAACTTCGTTATCTTATTATGTTTTATCTGGATGTCATGGGAAGACGCCGTCTCCAAATCACGTACAGAAAGATATTTGTAGCCACGTTTTTTGAACACTGGTTCCTTCCCATCCTGATATAAAATATAGACGCCGTTCTCGAAGATGACGACACTGTCAAAACATTTGTAATCGATGTTACCTAACTTAGAATCGAAGACCCATCCAAGCTCTTCCAATTTGACCTTCAAATCCGAATGGATTCTCTCTATCAAAAGACCGTCGGTGTTGATAGAAAGGACGTTACCGAGACCGTTCTTTTCGACGTCGAACTTCAGATTGAGGATTACTTTTCTACAATAGGCTGTGATGTACGAAGCATAGATGAAATTCGTGAACGGCGTCACGTGAGGCTTGCTCTGTGCTTCGACCCCGTAGCCAGAGTTCAAAAATATCTTGATGAGATGATATTCCACAGAACCGTCTCCAAGGGTCTTCTTTATGTCCGCCTTCCTCTGGTAAAATCCTTTCAGATAATCGAACGGTCTTTTCCCGTTAGTGGTGAAACCGTATCCGTCGACAATCTCATAATTAAGACCGTACCTGTCATAGACATCCAAATCGAACTGGGTGCAGAATTTCATCTTGGGTTCATTCGAATAAACATAGTGAATCCTTTTCTTCTCCCTGAACTGAACTATGGGGTTCAAAAATATCTTGATGAGATAAAATTTATAAAAACAATCTTTGAACCCAGAATCGGTCATGTGAAAAAAATAACCGTCAGGCTCCTCGAGCCTCATCATCTCCGTAGGATATGCGGAGTTGATGTCAAGGTCTATTATGTCTTTATACCTTCCACGATAATCTGTCTGAAAAATCCCTCCGAAATAAGTCTCCCTGACGAACCGCTGCAACACTCCATGGAATTTTTTGAAAGGATTCTTTATGTTCTTTTGTTTCATCAATTCCTTATGGACTGTAGCCATGCTCCAAAGTTTTTCTGGTATCGGAAGACCGAGCGATTTCAGACCTTGTATGGTCTTCTCGCACAGCCTTGCAGTAAGTCTGCAGTCTTGGATACAATACTTTATGACGTCTTCCCGATGAGATTCGTAATATCCCGCTTCCTTCCCTATCCTCTCCCTGTCGAGTTTCAATTCGGCGTCGCTCTTATGCTCTCCGAGATACTGGCTTGCCGCATACTCGAGGGTCAGATAACCCTTGGCGGTCGTATAAAAATTAGCCGCATCGAAAAAATAAACGGACTCGTCTTCCCTTTTCAAGACGAAACCCTTGGTGTCTATAGATTTGACATGGTACTTACCGACGAAATAATCGCTTCGCTGCCCAGCTTTGAACTGCTCACGCATCTTCTGCGTGTTCTTCAAAAGAAAATCTTTCATTATTGCTGAGAAATCAAAAGCTACGTTATAAAAAACGTTATAATCGGAACCCTTCCCCTTGCCAGACAAAAAATCCAAAAGTTTTTCGGCTTCGTTAGTCTCGATATAAGAACCATCCGAACATGCAAGGAGCTTCACATTTCCTTTATAGGTTTCAGTATCGTATCCTCTTATTATCATC
>Ga0326728_10009984_pt1 | contig 22460 bp, 17 predicted proteins | sample MB3enrmetagenome_FD_207602 | JGI IMG/M metagenome (GOLD analysis project Ga0326728, IMG submission 207602) | Lab enriched peat soil microbial communities from McLean, Ithaca, NY, United States - MB31MN | ecosystem: Environmental > Terrestrial > Soil > Wetlands > Peat | place: USA: New York... | reverse complement strand
TTGCTTCCATCGTTCACCCTCCGGGTGTGGCCTAGATTTTCTCGCAAAATCTCTATACCACACATCCCGCGAGGGTGAACGTCTTTTCTGCGCTTTTCCGCTCATACCAATCGCGATTGTTGGGTGGGTAGTGGTTCGATTTGATGTAATGGCGACTTTACGTCGCCATTTGGCGAGGTAAAGTCGCCCGTACAACGTCAAATAGACCCGCTGGCGTAAGCTCAAAGGCGGCCCGGTCACCCTTTGTGGTCGGAATGGCTTGCCACTCTAGGATTACTTGCGGAGTCACTTCAGCAGTACACCGGGAGGAAGCGGTGGGAGTGCTCGTCTGAGGCGCCGGCTGTAGCCGACGCCTCAAGCGTGCATCAAGACCAGAGTAAAGGCCCGAAATACCGGGCCCTATTGGACTGGCCGAAACAAGCGTCGGCGGAAGAGAAAAACCAAACCTAGCAAGCCCAACAAGTCAGCACTGAGCAGAACCCCGGAAGAGGATTCTGGCGTGTAGCGATGACAACCTATGGGTCGGGAGCTACTTATCGCCCCGCGCCGAAGCGTAACTCGCCGTGGCAATGGCGATCAGGAAGAACAAAATCGCTCCCTTATAGAAACTCATGTACCAAAAAGTTTTTCCCTGCTGAACCACGCTGGGGGTCAGTATGCGATCAATAATCTTCTGTCGCCAAACTCGGCGACACGGTCGGAAGGTCGGCCCACCGGCTTCAAAACCGAACGGGCAGCGCCTTCAGCATTCGGGAATTGGGTTTTTGCAGATCCCAATCCGGCTTCTCCCCAACCAGGCGGATTTCGGGCAAGCGTTCCATCACCGTCGAGAAAACAATCTGCCCCTCGGTGCGGGCCAGCGTTGCGCCAACGCAGAAGTGAATGCCTAAACCAAAGGCGATATGACGGTTCTTCTCGCGGCGAATGTCAAACCGGTCAGGATCGTCAAAGTAGGCGGGGTCGCGGTTTGCGGCGTTGAGCATTTGAAAAACCATTTCTTCCTGACGCAACTGCTTGCCGCCCATTTCCGCGTCCTGCTTCATCAAACGCGGTTGGCGGGCGACGGGACTTTCGTATCGGAGCATTTCCTCCATCGCGGAAGTGAGCAGCGAACGGTCATCTTGAAGGAGCTGCCATTGATCGGGATACCGCAGGAGTGTGTAAAGCCCGTTGCCGATCAGGGAAGTGGTGGTTTCATGTCCGGCCACCAGCAGGGTGATGCAGGAATTGAGCAATTCCGCCTCCGAGAGCTTGTCACCCTCGGACTCAGCGGCCGCCAGCTCACTGAGCAGATCTTCGCCCGGCCGGCGCCGCTTGTCCTTGAGCAGCTCGCCAAGATAGGCGCGGATTCCCACGATGGCGTTTTGCGAACGACGCAGAATTTCGACAGCAGGTTTGTTGACTCCCTGGAAGGCCAACAGATCATCCGCCCAGCCTTTAAAAAGGTGTACGTCAGACTTCGGCACGCCCATGATCTCCGACAGAACGGTGACGGGAAGCGGAATGGCGAGGTCCTGGATGACGTCCATCTGTCCGGACGGTTGCACGCGGTCCAGTAACTCGTTCACAATTTCCTGCATGCGCGGCCGCATAGCTTCCACCACGCGGGGAGTGAAAGCCTTGGTGATCAGCCCTCGAAACCGCGTGTGATCGGGGGGATCGGAATGAATCAGGCTCTTCTGGGCGTAGTGGTCTTCAAAGGTTTTGAACTCGGCGCGCGATTCGGCGGGCAGGTACGCAACGGCTTTCCCCAAGCGTCCTTCGTTCGAGTAATGGCTGGTATCCTTGAAGGTGGTGACCATGTCATCGTATCGAGTCAGGATCCATCCACCAATGGAGTCACTCCAATGGACCGGATCTTCCTGGCGTAAGCGATGCAGGAGTGGATACGGGTCCTCCATAAAATCTTTGGAGACCAACAATTCATCCAGCGCATCTACAGAACTTGGAAGCATGAGCACGTCCTTGTACAAAACTTCGTTTTTGCTTACGGTTTCTGAATTGACATTCTCACTTCATGGGCAGGCGCTTGTCCGCGCCGTAGAGAGTCAGCAGCGGATGCTTCACGTAGGCGCGATACTCGTAAACGCCCTCCGGATTCAGGTCGGTCAGCTTCAACGTGAACTCACCGGGAGCGGCGAGGGTGGTGGTGGGCCCTTGCTGCCAGGGAATGGAACGATCGCTCGCGTCCAAACCGGCGATGCTGCGATACTCGAATCCGACTTCCAGCGCGGGCGCTTTCCCCAGATCCAGCAGCGCGCCGGTTAGCAAGGCCGTCTTTGTCCCGGCGTCGAACACCGCATCTTTCGTCTCCACTTTGGGCGGCGCGAACGTGGGTTTTACATGCGTGATCTTCAGAACGATGGGGTTGGGCCACTTGCTGTTGTCTTGAAGCCTTTGGGTAAACATGGCCCGGAGATGCAGCCCGTCCGCTTCCTGCTTCAGCGTGGGTTGGGGATTCACTTCCGGACGATATTCCAGCACGCGGCCGTTCTGCCCCAGCACGCTCACGGCGGACTGCGGCGTGGCCTCGAGGCTTTTCAAGACGAAATCGCGCCATTGGCCGCGAACCCAGCGCGGCTGCTGCTTCACGATGGCGTAAATCGTATCTTCGTTCTTGGCCTTGGTGAACCAGACATCCTGCTCGTTGGTGATCACCCAGGGGCGCACGTTGTAGATGCACTCCTGGTTCACTTGCATCCACAGCGCCACTTCGCGCAGGCGTTCCTCCTGCTCGATGGGCAGTTCGCCGTCGGGCTTCGGGCCGATGTTGAGCAGCAGGTTGCCGCCCTTGGCGCGCGTCTCCACGAGAAGGTCGATCACCTGCCCGCCCGCCTTATAGACTTCGTTTTGGGGCTGGTACTGCCAAGCCGTGCCCATGGTGAAGTTGGCCTCCCAGGCACCTTCCAGCGGGATACCGGGCACGTAGAGCTCTGGAGTCTCGATGGCCCCGCGGGTCACAATTGTGTTCGGTTGCAGCTTCCACGCCAGATCACGCAGTCCCTGCGGCTCGCCGTCAAGGAACACCACGTCGATCGGCCCGTAGTTGGTCATCAACTCGCGCATCTGCGCCAAGTCGAGCTTCATCAATCCCGGATTATTGCGCGGTTGCACGCCCGGAATCTCTCTCTGGATGTCGATCTTGTTCTCCCACAGCCAGTGGAAATCGTCGGGCGAAAAGTAGATGCCCGGCGCGATACCTTGCGCGCGGAAGGCATCAAGGATTTCACGCGTCAGGTCGTGCAGGTAGGGCGTGTGCATGATGCCGAAGTCGGTGGTCTTCGTATCCCACATGGCAAAGCCGGAATGGTGTTTGGTGGTGAAGACGACGTACTTAACGCCAGCCAGCTTGGCCAGCGCGGCCCAATCATGGGGCTCGAACTTGCGCGGGTTGAAGGTCTTCGGCAGCCCCGCAAAAAACCGCTGGGTGTAAGCTTCGTCCGCCCCCACCAGCGAGTGCGAAATCACCACGCCGGTTTGGCTGTCGACCGACCAGTGGATGAACAAGCCGAATCCCTGATCCCGGAACCACTCCAGCCGCTCGGGCTTGTTCAGCGATCCCGGCGGGACATCGCGCTGCGCCAGCAGGAGGGCGCAGGATAGAAAGAAAGCCGAAACGAGGCGTCGCATGATGCCACTCATTATCGCAAGTTTTTCATCGAACAGGTGGCGGAAAAATGGGTGAACAATCTCGCGCCCAGTCGCCAAGGCGCGAAGACCGCGAAGAATGGTTGCGTTGTTTTCCGATGGGCAATGGTAAGGCAGGCCGACAAATTGTACTAAAGGCAGTGCGACATTATTGCCCTAAGGAACAAAGTTCACAAAGCCTCAGCTTGTTGATAATAAAAGGCCGGGAAAGCGGTTTTTCTCTTCCCAAAGCCGCCATCTTGCTTAAAGGAAATCCACTTACAGACAACCCCCAAAAAGCTGAAAATGGGGTGCAAATTGTCCGAACGGAAGGACGCCAAAATGTCGCTGACAGATGGTAGAAGAGGCCCCGCATGGTGAGAAATCCAGATTAAGCACTTTCGAATACCCCATCATCCTTCGACCTGGGGAGTGATGGTCTACCCTCCGCCATTAATCGCGATCAACCTCAGCGAATGCTACGCCAGCAAAACTTCTTCCAGGGGGACTTTCGGGTAGTCAGGGGCAACACTTCTGTGATGAGGAGATCATCGCCCCCCTCCTAAGGACTCGGCTCGAAATTGCCGATAAACACCCTGGACACGTTTGATAGGGCCTCGAAGACAACGCTACGCCCGACCATCGCCACCGGAGGAACCGTGCAGGTCTTCGATCATATCGATCCCCGAAAGCTCGATCGGCGCGACGCCGAGTTGTGGATCATGGCAATCACCATGATCGGCATCCTGGCGGGGGGGATGGCTTTGCTCATGTACTTTTTTTCCCTCGGGAGTCCGGTGCTTCCGAATGGGGTATCGCCGCGAGAAGTTATCTTCAGTTTTTGTGTTTTGTCTCTGCTCCTTGTCGCCTATCTTGTCGAAAGGCAGTTGACCGTGCGTCACCTGCGCAAGCAGCTCCGGGAAGAACGGACGCGGACCGTAAGGCTGCTCGGCCAGGCGAGCGCCGACCTCCTCGAAACCTTACCGGACCTGGAGCAGTTTCGGACCCAATTGAAGCTCGAGTTTTCCAATGCGCAGACTTTCCAGCAGCCGCTCTCACTGGTGCTGACTCTTCTCCGACCTTCACCGCAAGTGCTCGATTCCGGCGAGACTTCGATGGTGATTGCGGACGCGGTCAAGGCCACGGTCCGAATGCTCCGTGGCGAGGACATGGTCTATCTGCTCGCTCCGGGAGTGTTCGGGATCCTCCTGCCCGGGAAACTTGAGGAAGACGCCGAACGGGTGGCGGAGCGTGTGCGCGAACGATTGCTTGAGGCTTCTGGCGCCAACCACCGCTTTGCCTTTAACGTGCGGGTGATCAACTACCCTCGGCATGTTGCTTCCATCAGCGAAATCGATGAATTCATCGAGTCATCCGGCGCCGAGGTCGGCCCCGAAAAATACCCAGTCTGAAACGCCGGCGCCGTAGAAATGACGCCATCGCAGCACGGGGACATGTAATTGAATTAACGATGGGGAAGGTTCTGCACATCGACGCTGTCTATTCTCCTGCTGCTATCGCGAGACACACCGACAATCATGAATTCTAAAGGCTCGCGACCGCTATTCCCAAAGGAATGCACCTCATTCAGTTGGATCGGGATCGCGTCGCCCGCCTGGATCGGGGCAACTTCGGAACCGCCACCCTCAGCCGATACCGTGACGGCGCCCTGGCCACTCATCACATAGTAGAATTCGGCCACCTCGCGGTGCAGGTGGGGACCCGTCGAAGTGTTGGGCGGAAGTACCAGGTGGTCCACATAGGCCCACGGGCTGTTGAAGACCGACGGCTCCAATGCCCGCCGATACTGTACGGTTCCATTGCCGCCACTCATACGGTCCACGGGGCGGAGCAACGCACGGTCCAGTCTCATGGTCATGAACACCGGGATCGGATCAAGGGGCACGTCTCTACGGTCGTCGCCGAGATCGAAATTATCGTAAGTGCCCTTCATCGCCGACACGTTGATGTTTATCCACTGAACCGGCTTGTCGGTGGCGTTGTAGATCGCGTGAGAATGCCCCATCCGGCAAAGGGCGCCGGCCGGGCCTTTCAGCACGGACGTCCGGCCATCAATGGTAAACTGCGCTTCGCCGTCAAGAATGACAAACATCTCCTCACATTGGTTGTGAAAATGATGGCCAATACCGCTCTTCGGCTCGAGAATGCCCCGGTGCAGGAATAACAGATTAGTGTCCAGCGCGTGCGCATCGAACAGGACCATGTAATCCATTTGGCCGGCGCCACCGTGGGCAGCCTTGGCAGGCTTGTACTTCGATGGATCCGTGTGCGCGATGCGTTGGGCCAATGGTTCACTCGCTGCCAGCGGAAAAACCAAAACGAGCATCAGCCAGAGCGTTTTCATCTTCGGCTTCATCTTTTTTCCTCTTAACCAAATGGGTACGGCGCACCCATCGAGCCCTGGTGCGGCGGCCCGGTCTTGCGGGGTTCTATCGCAGTTGGTCAAGGCATGGTACTAATCCACGTCGAACAACAGAACAGTGTAATTCTTGGATGACAGCGTGTTCTCGATCGTCGGCCAGACCTTCTGATGCTCGGGGGAGGCCACCCATTTCTGCCGTAGTTCCTCGCTCTCGTACGCCAGGGAGAAACGATAATTGACACCTGCCGGAGCACTACCTTGAAGTGCCGTACGCAGCTTCAGCATTTTCACCTTGATGTATCCTGGGTGTTTGGCGGCCTCGGGTCGGAAGATGGTCTCAAAGTTGTGCAACATCTTCTTCTCCCTGGCGGGGTCAACCGCGAGGTCGACGTGCAGTTCGATGGGATGCCCCGGGCCCGCGGCCAGGACGCCGGCTGCCCCGGCCCCGGCTGCGAGCATGGTCTGCAAGCAAGTCCTGCGTTTCATCTTCTCTCCTTTGGCTCACCGCCGCTCACTGATAAAGTTGCTTCTCCCCCGCTACGGAAAGCTTGATCCGGTACAGGCTGGTACGTGCGGTGATATAAAGCGACTTCCAATCGTCACCCCAATTGCAGTTGGCCGGGACCTCAGGCATCTTGATCGTGCCCAGGTGTTTTCCCGCCGGCGAGATGATCCAAATCCCTCCCGGACCAGAGGCCCACAAGTTGCCCTTTTCATCGACCTTCAAACCGTCAGGCACACCCTCTTCCTTTTCTGAATTCACGTCGCAAAAAACCCGCGCATGACTGACGGTGCCATTCTCGGCGACGTCGTACGCCATCCACACCTTGTTCTTCTCATCCGTATTTCCGATGTAAAGGGTCTTCTGATCGGGAGAAAAGGCGATGCCATTGGGCCGCGTTAGGTCCTTGATGACCGGTTGCGGCTTGCCATTGGCCACGCGGAAAACGGCGTTGAACTTCAGCTCTTTGGCGGGGTCGTCGTCGCCTTTGGCCAAACCGTAGGGCGGATCGGTGAAATAGAACGCCCCGTCGGAGCGGTAGACCACGTCGTTCGGACTGTTAAACCTCTTCCCCGCATACCTGTCAACCACTGTGGTAATTTTCATGTCTTTGCTGATGCGGACAATGCGGCGGTATCCATGTTGGCAGAGCAGCACGGCCCCATCTTTATCCGCGGTGCTGCCGTTGGGGCCATTGTATCCGCCCGCCGGCAGATTACCTTTTCCGTCATAACCGCCCGGATTGAGAATCTCTGTTACTTTTCCGTCGGCAGGAGAATACTGACGCACCACGTTACCCACCACATCGCTGAACCAGAGGACGCCGGATGGCCGCCAGATTGGGCCCTCGGTAAACGTGAATCCACCGGCGAGCTTTTCCAGTTGGGCATCCTGGGGAATAAGTTCATCAATGGCGGGGTCCAGCCGCACAATGCTTCCTATAACCGCGGGTGTTGGCGAGGCAGGAGCGGGAGGGGGTGCAGTAGAACATGCAACCGTGATAAGAGCCATAGCGCAGACTAGCATCGATTTTACGATTGACATCATTGACCTCGATTCGGTGGTGAGTGGCTCCCTCGTCTTTACAAGGGCTTGGCTACGACATCTTCAGCAGCCATCTTATGGCGTTCTTCTGTAGCTTGAAATACTCGGGTTCCCACAAAGCGTGAAGCGTATGGCCGACGGCCGTGAAAGCCACGCGTCCCTTGCCGAAATCGTATGCCCAGCCCGCGATCGACTTGGTGCCCAGATCTTTACCGGCGTCGCTGCCCGTCAGGCCATCGGTATTCTCACTTTGCAAGAGGATATACTTGGGGTCTTTATCGTACGTAACAAAATGTTGTTCGTCGTTGACCATGAAGTCCTGAACATCGCGCGTAATCGGGTGCTGCTTGTTCACCACCAACACCTTGAAAGGACGCAATGCCGGATGCATGATGTACGCTCCACCCATCACCTCGCGATAGTCCTGGGAAGAAAGCGAAATGTGACTGCTGTTGTGGAGGGCATACAGTGCGCCCCCACCCTTCACGAAATCTTTGATGGCTGCCCCCTGCTCCTCCGTGATCCAGCGCTCGGGCTGCTCCTGGGGCCAGTCTCTATTGCTCTCCAACGCACGCGAGTATTCATAGTCGTTGGGCTCAAGATATCCGTGGGGCCAGATCATTCCGTCGCGTAAGACTACAAACAGCCGGTAAGACCGCAGAACGTCCGCGGATACTTGCTCGTAGTTAATGGTGTAATCAAAGGGGAGATTAAGGTCCTGAAAGAGTTTGATCAGGGCGACCCGGATGTAGTCGGCGTTGTGATAACGGTCGCCGAAGAGGGCAAGAACCCGAGGACGTTGGTCATCGCTGGGGATAGCACGATTCCCTTCCCCCGCATCCAGGAGAACTCCCGCCGACGCTAATGTTCCAACACCCTTGAGCAGACGCCGTCTTGAAAGGGCAGAACCCATTGAAGCACCTCCAGGTGAGGGCCAAGCTTTGATTCATCCGCTTTGTCTAACTCAGATCCCCGCGTTTCGCGGCCCGGATGGCATAATCCGCAGCGCGGTAGGCCAGGGCCTGGATGGTCGCCGTGGGTTGCTGCCGGGCGGAGGTGACAAAGTTGCTGCCGTCTGCCAGAAACAGGTTGGGAACATCGTGCGTCCGGCAGTAAGCATTCACGACGGAAGCGCCCGGATCGTTGCCCATCCTGCAAGTTCCCATAAGGTGACGGCTCGGCATGTTGCTGACCACGTCGTAGGGTTGGCTCCATGTCTTCAAGGCGCCCGCGGCCTCGAGGATCTCAATCTGTTTCGCCATCATCCACTTCATGGTGGCCACGTCATCGGGGTGGTAATCGGACGTAATGCGGATGGCGGGCAGGCCCCAGGCGTCCTTCACTTCGGGATCGAGAGAAACGGTGTTCTTTGCCTGCGCCAGCGAGGTGGTATGGGCCAAGAGCGACATGGTGCGGTTGAAATAGGTCGTGAACATCCTCTTGTACTCGCTGCCCCATCGGGGAGCATCGGGCGGTAATCCACGCAGGGCGAAACCGGCTGGGTAGAAATCGAACCGTGCATCGATACCGCCCCCGCCATAAAAGCCCCGCTTGGGATCCGTCGCGTAGTAATCATGGATGAGGCGTGTTACCTGGATGCCTTTGTATTCATTCAAGGGATGCTCGAACAACCCTTGTGCCTCGCCGCCGTTATCCCACATCAGATACTTTCCCACCAAACCACTCGAGTTCGCCAAGCCCTCAGGGAACCGTTTTGACTTTGACATCAGGAGCAACTTCGGAGTCTCGGCGCCGTTGGCGCAAACAAAGACGGCCTTGGCGCGTTGGAAGATCTCGCGTCGGGTTCGATCGAAGTAGACGGCACCCGTGGCGCGGCCGGCGTCGTCCGTTTCAATCTTGCGTACGTAGCACTTCGGCCGGATTTCGCAGCGGCCGGTCTTTTCGGCCAGGGGAATGACGCTGACCAAGGTGCTTGACTTAGCGCGCATCTCACAGCCAAACGATTCGCAAAAGCCGCAATTCACGCAGGCCGCGCGGCCCAAATAGGACTCGGAGAGAATGGCGACTGGGGCGGGAAACGGATGCAATCCGAGTTTTTTCGCGGCTTGATCGAACAGAACGCCGGACGACTTGGCGGGCATGGGAGGCAGCGGGTAGGGCTTCGAGCGTGGCGCCTCGAAGGGATTCGCGCCCGCAAGGCCCGAAACGCCGAGTTCGTATTCGGCCTTCGTATAGTAAGGTTCCAGATCGGCATAGGCGATGGGCCAATCCCTAAGATCAGCGCCCCTCACCTCGCCGAACAAGCTGTGCTCGTGGAAGTCGCTCTCATGAAAACGCCAGTAGTTGGCGGTGAAGTGAACACTGCCACCGCCCACCTGCCGTCCGTATTCGATCGCCTTCATAGGCTGGGGGTGGTCCGCTTCCGACTTGCGGTAGGTGATAGGCTGAACCTTTGGGTCGTTCGTCAGGCCGGGCTGGAAGGTGTACTTGATCTCATCGTGCGAATAGTCTGTTTCGCGCAGGTAGGGGCCTTGCTCGAGCACGACCACCCGGAATCCGGCAGTGGCCAGCTCTTTGGCGACGACACCACCCGCCGCGCCGGCGCCCACAACCAGGAAGTCAACAGAATCAGTGGTAGGGAATGCCACGCCGCTCATTTCTTCTCCCCGTCCCCTCGTGCGTCGTAGTAACCGAACGGCGGTTGATAAGCCATCAAATTTTCAAAGCCGATTTGATTCCACCCGGTTTCCCCTCGATTGCCCCCATAGCTGGGGTTCCCCAGGAAACCCAGCACCGTGTGGGTGCGCAGCAGTTCGAAGAAATCGGACGCCTCGATCGTCCGGATGAGGGCGATCTGCTGCTGGCCGGTCAGCGACGCAATCGTCGTCGAGTTCGGGAATAGCTCCCGGCGTTTCTGCTGGAGCTGCGCCATCCCGGTGCGATAGGTCTCGCGATCATCGGCAGCGAACGTCGATAGCGCCCGGTCTATGAAATAGATCACACCCGCCTCACGCGCCCCTGGGCCGCCGGTGGAGGGAATGATCTGAGCCGCGATGGCATCGATCTCTCCCGCGCTGTCGGGATCCAGAGTCTCAAAGTGCGGGGTTGGCGATCCCGCAGCCGTGTGCGCGTCTCGCAGGGCGGACAAAACTCCAGGCCATGCCGCCATCGCAAGGCAGGTGGAGAACCAGTGCCGTCGTGTCGAGTTCATAATTTTCGTAAGGCATCATGGCATAGACGATGCGTCCTGGCAAGGCAGGTGCAGAACCAGCATCATTGTGCTGAATTCATGGTTTTCGTAAACCATCATGGCACAAACGATGCGTCCTGAAGGAACCCGTTGCAGGTTACACCGCCTACATCGAAGAGCTTCGTTCCGACGCCGAAGCGTTTACCGATCTCAGATCAACGCGCTGCCTTGTAAATAGAAACCTATGCCAGCCACCCGCAGAGGAGCCAGAGATCCCGTCCCTTCGAGCTCGCGCAAGTCGCCTGGGCTTCTGCGGCCAACCTCAGGGCTCGCTCATGATCCCCCGCTTGCAGGGCGCTTCTGGCATCTTGCCGAAGGCGGTGAGCCCTCGCCATCAGTAACATCAGCGGTGCAAGGTCGGCGCCACAACGCGGGCAGGTACAAGACTCCCGAAAGCGCGCCTGGCAAACGGGGCAGCGGGGTAATTCGTCCCGTTCCATCAATGGCCCTCTACGAAGAAGAGCAGTTCACGCAATTCGGCAGCGGCCTTCTTCAACTCATCAGGGTCATTCGCGGAGATCGCCGCACTGATCCTTTCGTGCAGTCCGATCACTTCTTCTTTATCCTCCGGGTGCATTTTATCCAGCAGGCGTCGCGATTGTTCGATCAGACCGTCGGCTTCTCCCTTCGCCCCGGCAGGTATGCCGGAGGTGGGAGCCACCGGCTCCTCCGCCACCTCGGCATGCCCTGGCTCCGATATCTCCTCGCCTTCCTGGTCGGCTTGATCCTCCGCCAAGTCTCCGGAGATGTCTTCTGCGGCTCGAGATGAGTACAGTTTCTCCACTCGCTGCCTTGCCGCCGCAATCTCCGCCGGGCTCTTCGCCTCGAGTGCGCGAGCAATGGTGACGTGTTTGGACTTGCCCGTCTCCTTCTCGATTGCCGTCACATGCAGGATGCCGTCCACATCCAGGCTCATTCGACAGAGCACTTCGTTCGGTTCTTCAGTCGGCCGCAGCCCCTCGATCAAAAAATCCCCAACAAGTATGTTCTTAAGCGCGTCTTCATCCTCTCCCTGATAGATCTCGACCTGGACGGAGGTTTGGTACGGACTCGCCGTGCAGTACTGGTTCGTTCGCGTGACGGGCAGAGGCGTGTTGCGATGAATGATGGGATGATAGCAGTGCACGTAGGGGAAACCGCCACGGTTCCCCAGGTAAGATGGGCCAAAGGAAAAAGGAGATACGTCCACCAGCACACGCTCCACTTCGTGTCCGGCCAGACGAGAGGCCAGGACGCCCGCGCCCAGGGCCACGCACAAGTCAGGGTGTATGTCCTGGCGCGGTGCGAGCCCCGTCAACTCCCGTAGCCGTTGGGGGATAAGGGGCGTTCGGGTTGAACCTCCCACCAGAAGAATGGCGTCGAGGTCGGCGGGACTTTTGCGCGCATCGCTCAGCGCTTTGGAAACACTGTCGAGCGTCGACTCGACGAGGGAGCGAATCATCTCTTCGTACTCGGCACGGGAAAGCTCCAGGTCAAGGTGCAGGGGCTTGCCGTTATCCACCACCAACGCTTCCTCACGCACCCGGACGTAAGGTTCAAAGCTCAGCTTTTTCTTGGCTTCTTCGGCTGCCCACCAGAGCCGCGAGTGTGCGGCAGGGTGGCCGCGGCGCAGGTCAATGCTGTATTGATCCTGGAATTCCCGCTCCAGGCGCTCCAGTAACAGGTCATCGAAATCATCGCCACCTAGCCGATTATTGCCATGGCTCGAAAGCACTTCGGTGACGTCGCCTTCCACCATGACGATAGAAACATCGAAGGTGCCGCCGCCCAGGTCGTAGACCATGGCGGTGTGCTGCGCGGCGTCGCCGAAGCCATAAGCCAGGCTGGCCGCCGTCGGCTCATTGAGGATTCGCATGACCTCCAGCCCCGCCAGCGCCCCCGCCTCACGCGTGGCGTTGCGTTGGGCGTCAGAGAAATAGGCAGGCACGGTGATCACGGCTTTCTCGACGGTTTGATTCAGGTCGCGACGCGCCCATTCCACCAACTCGCGCAGAATCAGCGCCGAGATTTCCTGGGGCGTGAAGGTCTTGTCTCCGAGCTTTACCGCCTCCGCCGAGCCCATCTTTCGTTTGATGCTCCGCACGGTCAATTCCGGATAAAGGAGCTGCTGATGGCGGGCCGATTGGCCCACCAGGAGCTGGCCGGTGGGCGAAAAGCCCACACACGAGGGCAACATCTTGTTGGCCTCGGGACCCAGAACCTGCACCTGGTCTTTGACGAAGGCTGCTATTTCGGAGTTGGTGGTTCCAAGATCAATGCCTGCGATCAACTCATTCATCTTCATCATCCTCAGGTGGTTTGGAGGTTGGTTTGCGCGCCACCTTCACTTGCGCGGCGCGATGGACTTCGCCCTTCCATTCATAGCCCGCTCGATAGACTTCCACGACGGTGCCCTCGGTGGCTTGGTCGGTCTCCTCCACATCCACAGCGTACATCGTACCGGGGTCGAAGGGTTGACCCTGGCAGTCGATCTTCCGCACGTCGGATTGCGCCAGGACTTCATCAAGACGTTCCAGGCTCAGGCGATAGCCCTCCACCAGCGCTGCCAGTCCTTCCGAGGCTTGGCGCAGTAAGGAGTGGCGTGCCAGCAGGCGGGCCTGCCAGTTGGCTTGCCGTGCGTCGCGCATTTTCGCTTGACTGGCGCGGGCAGCTTCGAGTCCCCGGCCCAAGCGGTCCCGGAGATCAAGAAGCACGTCGAGCATTTCCCGGCGCGCGTTCAGATGGGCCTGGCGCCGCATTTCCGCTAACTGCGGGGCCATGTCCGCGAGGGGGGCAAGGGTCTCACTCAGTTGTTTGAAGCTCCTTCCCTGGAGTTTGACCTCCTGAGTCAGGCCGGTCACCGCCGCCCACATTGAATACAGGTCGCATTGCCCCTCCGCGTCAGCCGCAGTTTCCGCGGAAAGGGAAGCGAGGAGTTCGGCGGCAATTCCCTGGGGAGATTCTTCCGCGGCCAGCACGCCGTCCAGCCAGACTTCAAAACGACGCAAAATCTCTTCGCGATCCACGTTCACTTCTCCTTCAGGACGGCCAGCCAGGGGGGAGGCCCCGTGAAGCGTCTCTCCGCCGGGTGGGCCGGGAGCAGTGAAACCAGCGGAGCATTGGGATCCACGGCGAGCAACATCTGCAAGGCGCGGCGGCGCGGGTCGCGCAGCACATCATAAGCGTCACGGATTCGCTCGAACTGCTCCGGGACGCGGTCCGGGGGGTTCTCCTTCACCTTGCGCAGATAGGCGGCGCGGATTTCCGCATCGTCGGCGTTCGGGGCGACACCCAGGATTTCCCTGGCATCTTTAGGCAGAGTGCTGCCGCCTTGCGGATTCCTGTTGCGGTTCAAAACAACTCTCCTTGATTTGAGCTACGCCGACGGGTTTTCTTGGGTCGGTTCTTTTTCGCTCGAGCTTGGCCCATTTCGTCCACCAGCCGGCTAATCTCCTCCAGGGCGGATTGGTCGAAGGCAAAGTCATCTTCATCTTCATCTTCTTCATCCGCAGCTTCGTCGAGAGAATCGTATTCCGGAGCCCATTTGGAAACCGGAAACTTGGGCGACCGCTTTTCGCGTTTGAGCACTTGATTCAGTCTTTCGGTGGTCATGGAGGAATCGGGCTCATCCATGGAAAAAGCCCAATCGAGGAAGCTCGACCGGCCGAAACCTCCTCTTTGCATGTCCACGGCTTCGTCTACCAGATCCATATCGCGGTGCCGGCGCCCGAGTTCAGCGGCCGCGGCCAGGCAGTCGGCCCGGCGCTGGACATCCCCTCCGGGCAGGGCCCGAGCGCGCAGCAACACGAATCGTCCCTCCGTATCCCCTCCCTTGGCCAGACCTGCGGCGGATGCCGCGTATGCCAGTTCCCTCCGGTTTCTTCGCAGCGCTGCTTCACCCAGAGCAAGCAGTTGCCGTACCTCGAGTTTATCCGGTTTCTTCGATAACTCCTGGAGGATGCTGCTTTCCCATTCCGGCGGAATGCTGAATGCGACGCCCACGTCATCGCCGAGAGCGCAGGCGCGGGCGATGGCGGAAGCCAGGGAATCTGTCTGCCGCGCCACGGCTTTTTCCGGAAGAAATCGATCGCCCGGCAACCCACAAGCAGCGGCCGTGCTCTCGCAGGCTAGAACCCCAGCGGCTGGACTCTCGAGCATGCGGCTCACTTGCGAAAAGTGGCCCGCCGCCGCCTCGGAATCGCCGCGCAGCACCGAGCAGATCCAGTGCAAGCAAGCCACAAACGCGGGACGGTCGCCCTCTAGTGCTTGCGGCAACACCTCCAGGGCGGTCACGTCATTTTCCGCGAGGTGCGGTTTGCGCTGCCGGAGGTGGCGGAGGGCCTTGGCCACCAGGAGGCGAAACGCCGCCCGGCGAACCTCGGTGCCAAGCGCGTCACATTTCTGTGCGAGTTTGAGAAAGCCGAAGGCCTTATCCAACGCCCCCCTTTTCTCCGCGGACTCCATCAAGTAAAGGAGCGGCCGGCTATCCTTCGGCAGCGCCTGGCTCCAGACTGTGCACACCCGCTCGGCGGCTTTTCGATCGTCTTCTTGGGTGGCCCAGTCCAGCCACTGCTCGAAGGCTTCCGGATGGGGGTCAAGGGTACAAGCTCGCTCGAAGAGTTTTCCCGGAAACAGGAAGTAGGCATCCGACGCGTCGTGCTTCGCGGCGACCGCCCGGATGGCAGGTGGCTGGTCATCATAGTAATGACTGAAGTTACGGGATTCAGCGGTGAATACCTTCTGCATCTGACCACGCGCTTCGCGCGGGACCTCCTGCATAAGCTCCGCCATATGCAGATAGAGGGCTGCCGCCTCCGGGCCGTCCTCACGGATCCACCCCTCAGCGACCGCGTGCCGCCGAAACTCTTCCCACATACGGCACGCCATGGGGGTTAAGGGGTCATCGGAAATTTCCACATCCCGCGCGGAAAGGCGCCAAAAATAAGCGTTCTTGAGCACCGGCCCCCCCAGCACCGCATGGAGCCGCCTGATGGGAAGGTCAAATCGCATCGCAGTTATCCAAAGGTGTTGGCGGAGACGCTCCACCAGCTCAGGGCAAGCGGCGGTGCAGCATGAAATCGCGCGTTGGATTTCTGGAATGATCTTGTGCTGCACATTTTTAGCCAGCGCGTCATCCAGTGATTCGAGAGTCTTTCGCAAAGGTTCCAGTTTTCCCCCAATCTGCGCCACGAGCGATGCCGACGCGGGTGGGAGACGGTCCACGGGTCCCTGGACGAGCGCGGTCCGCAGGGCGGGAACCAGCCGGACAGGAACCGAGTCCGGATCGATGGCCTGAAGGCATTGCGCACAACCCGCATCGTCGTTCCGGTAAAAGCAGCTAATCGCTCGCACCAGGAACTTCCAGGGAGCCAGCGGTCCGCGACGGGAAATTTCCGGCAAGAGGAGTGCATCCTCCGTGACCGTGCCACTGGTTACCGCTTCCAAGGCCTTCACCAAGGCAGCCGCCCCCGTGCGAAGCGGATGGTCCGAAGCGAGTGCCGTGCATTGTGCCAGGGCGGCAAGATCCGTTACTTGGCGCTTGATCGCTGCTTCGATGGCGAGCCGTCTTTCCGCAGGAAGCGCTGGGTCATTCAGAGGCGCCAGCAATTCATCCAGGCTGCCCTGGCTACTGGCGACCACCACACCTATGTCGAGTAACTTCTCCTTTGTCGAGGGATACCGCTCCCTCACCAAGTCAAGCAATGCCTTGGCCTCCGTCGCCAGGCCGATCTTCAGCAAGGAGCGAATTCTTGCCCCATAAGCGTCCACCAGCAGCGCCTCCGAGGCCGGCGTAGAGAAACGTTTATGGATCTGCTTTGCCAGCTCCACCGCAGGTTTCGTGCTGCCCCTGGCCAGCAGGGCGCGGACTTCCTTTTCGTCGGAAATAGGCACGTTTCCACTCGTCGTGCCAGGTGATGCCGTTGAAATCTTGGTCTGCTGGTTTTGACCAGGCATTTGCGTGCTCGACTCCTCGCCGTGGGAGTAAATTAAATTACTCCAGGTCCGTAATAGATGACAATGCCCAAAAACAAAGTGGAGCTTGGATTCGCCCTACGAAGAACCCCGGGAACACCGGAAATATCACCCGCAAACCCGCACCTTCAGAAGGTGTGAAAAAATTCATGAACGAACAAAAGCATCTCGCGCAGAGACGCAGAGGCGCAAAGGTCGAAAAGAAAACAAAGCAGTTGTCTATTTTGAGTCTCTGCGCCTCTGCGTCTCTGCGCGAGATTGTACATTTTTTCACACCTTCTTCAGCCGCGAGATGGGCAGACGCCCGGCCGGGTACGTGAAGGCCAGACCGGAATCCCACTCGTTCCACGATCTCGGCATCTTTGTCGAATTGCCGCTGGTGAACAAGATTTGTCCACGGGTGAAGGCACGGCGCGAGGCTGGCTACCCTGGCGTAACAGCCATCACCACGCGATTGCTGGAGCACTGGTACGAGCTGCCCGTATCCCAGGGAGTGCTCCTCGGCAGGTTCGCGCTAGAGGACTTGGACAAGAAATAACCCGGGCAAGTCGTCACCTTCTGACACCATTTCCTCCTTGATGAGGGCGACAACCCCTTTAGCGACCCGGGAAGCGAGACGCCTGGTCAAGAAATCCCATTCTGATGTATGGTTTTTCGTCGTGTCCGGTTATCCTTCTCAGGACTGAGTGCAGTTGAAAACCAATGAGCCCCCCAGTTCCAGGTAGTCCTTCGGTGAACCGCTGGCTGATTGCGATCGCGGTCATGTCGAGCGCCATCATGGAGGTGCTGGACACATCGGTGGTGAATGTCAGCCTGCCGCACATTGCCGGAAGCCTGTCCGCCAGTGTCGATGAAGCGACCTGGGTGTTGACCTCGTACCTGATTGCCAACGCGGTGATTCTGCCCGTCAGCGGGTGGTTGGCTAACATCATCGGACGAAAGCGGCTCTTGCTGACGGTGGTGAGCGGGTTCACAATTTCCAGTGTGCTGTGTGGCCTGGCCCCGAGTTTGGGAGCCCTGATCTTCTTCCGCGTGCTCCAAGGGACGACAGGGGGAGGGCTGCAACCCCTTTCGCAAGCGGTCCTGCTGGAGGAGTTCCCTCCCGAGGAGCGGGGCAAAGCGATGGCGTTCTGGGGAATGGGCATTGTGGCTGCCCCCATCCTGGGGCCGACATTGGGTGGCTGGATTACCGATACCTACTCCTGGCGCTGGGTGTTTTACATCAACGTGCCGATCGGCATCATCAGCCTGGTGATGATCTCGCTGTTCCTTTACGACCCTCCTTACATCCGGCGCGGGAAGCTGCGCGTGGACTTGTGGGGACTCGGCATGCTGGCGGTCGGCATGGCCGCGTTACAAATCATGCTGGACAAAGGCCAGGAGGAGGACTGGTTCGCTTCGCACTTTATCGTGATGCTGGCAGTGATCGCGGCGGTCATGCTCCCGGCCTTCGTGATCCGCGAACTCTACACGCCGCAGCCCATTGTTCGCTTCAGGTTGCTGAGGTACCGGAGCTTCGCCGCCGGGATTCTACTGATTACGATACTCGGATTCGTGCTGTACGGCAGCCTGGTCCTGCTGCCGCTCTTCATGCAGACGCTGCTGGGGTGGACGGCCGTTACGGCAGGCGTTTGGACCAGTCCGCGCGGGGTCGCCACCGCCGTGTGCATGCCGCTGGTGGGTTATCTTCTGGGCAAGGGCTGGGATGCTCGCTTAATGCTGGTTTTTGGCTTTGTCGTATCCAGCATGGCCTTCTTCGGCTACTCCCACATGAGTCTGGAGTCGGGCACCTGGGACATCCTCCTGCACCAGATCAACCAGGGATCCGGCATGGCGTTCGTCTTTGTGCCCTTGACCATCCTCACCATGGAGTCTATCCCCAAGGCGGAGACCGGATACGCCACCAGCCTGTACAGCGTGATGCGCAATATCGGCTCGAGCATGGGCATTTCGTTTGTCACCACGTGGGTGGCGCGGCGGTCCCAGTTCCATCAGTCGATTCTGGCCGCTCATCTAACACCCTACGATCTGCGGAGCCAGGAGTTTCTGGGGCAGGTAAGGGGGTTCCTTTTCCACCAGGGTTTCGACTGGAGCACGGCGGGGCATGGTGGCCTTGGCGTCCTCTACGGAATGCTCCAGCAGCAGGCGGCCCTCATCAGCTTTATCGAGGTGTTCCGAATTATGGGCTTCCTGTTCCTGGCAACGGTTCCCCTGGTTTTGCTCATGAGGAAGGCGAGACAGCGCGGTACTGTTCCGGCTGCCGATTAACAGGGATACGGGTGTGAAGAGAACGGAATGGAGGGAAACGGTGTCAGGGAAACGTTCCAGGTTCCGTTTCCCTCCGACATCGACTCGTCTAACTCTACCTTTTTTTCTTGGAAAGAAAACGATAAGCCAGCTTAAACGGCTTGTCTACAATTCACGGCTGAGCGTCGAGGAAATATGCCGGAGACTCAGCGAGAGCGGACCGAGGCAGAACAAATAAGATGAATTGGTTTTGGAATCGCCGAATCGCGCCCATGGGCCAACGGCGCTCATCGCGCAGATTCATATGGGGAAATATTATGGGCGACTCATAAGAAGGAGGAGGGAGGGGTTCATCGGAGGATTACTACAAGCCAAGCGGTGTATCGAGGGCGGGGGGTTCAACACTGACATGGCTATGAGACACTCAAGGGATTTCTGTTAGCTGTTTCGTCAATTGTAAGACGCAAGCTCGAACCTCACTATTCACAAATCCCCCCTTGAGGGACATTCGACATCCTCTCGCGTATATGGGGTGGGGGCGGCAATACTCAAGCTTCAAGGTAAAGGTTGACTTCGGGTAGGGCCGGGCCCTACCGTGAATTCGCATTCAGAGGAATGTCCCTCGGTGACCCGCCTGAGGCAGGCCCTCAGCCCCGGACTCGACGGCAGGCGGAGCAGCCAACCCCCTCCATCAGGCCCCTCGGCCCGGCACCGAGGTGGACGCGCTTTCCGCCCGGCGGGAGGTTCCGCCTTTCAACACCTTCACGCCTTCCACGTGGTGGTTCAAGTCGAACCGAGGTCCGAGGTGGAAGTAAGCGCGCAACCCACCCGCCGCATTCCATCGGCAAGCGCCACCGAGTAAATGCGCTGGAATTCTAATTCGCCTCGGGGCAACAAGGGAACTTGCACCAAGGCCCGGAAAGTCTTCGGCAAATCGCATTGCTCAACCAAAAGGCAGACCCCCCCGCGGCTGGCGTCCAAAATCTTGACCGTACTGATTCTCCCCCCCACCTGGACAATGCCCAGGGCGGGCGTTCCTTCCAGCCCAATCCGTTCAAACCTCCGGCCATTAGGGCGGCTTTCCGACATTCGAACGATCTCTCCCCTCCCGGCGGTAACTGCCGGAGCCAGCCGATCGGGAGCATGATGATCGTCGTGGGAAGCCGGCTCAACCTTGACCGGGCGCGGGGGTTCAGCGATCCGGGACGCCGTTACCTGGGGTGCAACCGGGCGGCTTGCGGACTGGTCGTGGGCCTTCTGTTTGCTTGCGTAGAGGCTTCGGTCAGCCGCCGCCAGCAAGCTGCTCGCGTCCTTTCCATCCTCTGGAAAGAGGGCAATTCCATAGTCAATCCCCACCGGCGCGCGGGGGGTGAGGGAGCGAGAGTACGCTTCGAACTTCCGCGCGATGCGTTCCGCCAGCACCACGGCGCCCGGGCGCTCGGCTTGGGGAAGAAGGATCGTGAACTCGTCCCCGCCCGTCCGACACGCAATGTCCGACCCGCGAAGGGTCTCCAGGCTGGCGCGAGCCACGCTGCGCAAGATCTCGTCTCCCGCGCCATGTCCGTACAGGTCGTTGACGCTCTTAAAATTGCGCAGATCCAAAGCCAGCAGCGCAAACGAAGTTCCGTAGCGAGTGGAACGGTCGAGCTCTTGCCCCAGATATTCCTCAAACATGCGACGATTGTTCAGGCCGGTCAGGGAATCGGTGGCGGCGTTGTAGCGCAGTTTCTTCAGCTCCTCGTACTCCAAAAGAACCGGATCCCGCAGGATGCTGAGCGCCTCGAAATAATCCACCGCGGCAGTCCGCAGCGTCACCGGACGATCGAGTTTCTCCACTAATTGACTTTGACGAGCTAAGATTCCTTCCCAATGGGTTATGCTTTCATCCGCAGAAATTTCTCGGCCCACCAGGCCCTGGAGAAACTTTTGCAGGAACGCCCCCTGGACGTCGGCATCCAGTTGTTTTAAAGTGTCGGCAATCAGGTCAAGCCCAGACTCCAGTATTCCTTCCTTGCCCATGGATATCGTCCCTTCCACTTTCGGATTCTGGCCTACTGGCGGCATGCATCTTTGATGACCCGAGGCATTACGGGTCGCAAATTGCAGCGTGCGATCTGGGGCTGAAACTTGCTATACGCCTTACCTAACCAGTCGCTCTCGAATCGCCATCTCTATGGAGTGCCGATCACCTCTACTTTTCAGGATCAGGGCTGAGTTGCAAGAGGAGACGGAAGGGCCTGGTCCCAAAAGCCGATGGCCCCGAAAAGGCGAGGTGGCGAGCTCGCGCCGTCCGGTTGAGGACGTGAGGATGTCGTAACGGCATCGGGCGTGAGAAAATCCCGCGGTCGGGACTGCACTGACCTTGGTACCCGTTCACGCCGTCAACTTGCTGCGACCCAACCGCCATGTAGCGGCAAGAAGGAACGTCCCCATGAGAACCATGGCGGCTGGCTCAGGAGGAAGGCGAACTGAGCGCTCGCAGAGAGCTTATTGCCATCCGCTGGATTCGTACCCGAGCCGGTGACCGTAAAGTTGAAACTATTGCCATGGACCGGAAGTGTCCACAGCAGGCCCCACATGCCCATCAACAGAACAGACCTGAGAACTGACATCTTAACCGCCTTCAGGGAAAAGGTGCTGGAACTTACAAATAGGCGTGAAGCCGCCGACAGCAATGATCGCCCTGCCACGAAAACCCGTCAATGGCCCGAATATGCCAAAAAACAGCATCCTGTGCCAACGAAAACGGCACTTTAGTGCCATATCGAGATTATTACGATACATAGCCAGTAAACTAACAAGACAAGAAATGATGAATGCAGAATGGTGAAGGATGACCTGAAGAGGGATTTTGGATTCATGATTCATCATTCATCATTGAATTCTAGCATAGCGGATCGCCACGGTCACGAAGGCAGTGACCCGAGGGCTTTTCCTTCAATGAAGAACTGGAGTCCATGAAGCTGAATCCAGGGCGGGGAAGGGCTGGGGTTTCGGGGCTCGGAATTCGCTCTTCGCGATCCGGACTCGCCCGTCGGCTGTCAGCTCCTGAAAAACGGCTGATTTTTGTTGACAGTCACTAAATCTCCTGTGTTTTCGCCAAAACGGAATCCGGTGCTTTTGCAAAGTCGGTCAGATGATGGGTCGGACTCTGGCCGTGGCTCGCTCGACTTAGGCAAAAAGATCTTGTCGCGGAAATTTCGCCGGCAAGACCAGATTGTTGCGATTGTCTCGTCTGACCCCTTCCGCCGGAAGACACCAAAGCTCCCGACGCGCTCCGTCCCCACCATCCGCGCGGCTACGTGCAGAGCCCTTTCCACCACCGGCAACTGACTCTCGAACAGCTTGAAGTACACCATCTCGTACGGCTCGTAGTTTTCCCCCGTGAAGTACTTGTGCACCGCCTCCTTCAACTCCTGCTTGGTCGACTCCTGCGCCCTGTGCAACCAGGTTGCACAGTCAAATTGTCGCCCTTCACTCCGCGCGACTTTCGC
>Ga0326728_10009983_pt1 | contig 22460 bp, 15 predicted proteins | sample MB3enrmetagenome_FD_207602 | JGI IMG/M metagenome (GOLD analysis project Ga0326728, IMG submission 207602) | Lab enriched peat soil microbial communities from McLean, Ithaca, NY, United States - MB31MN | ecosystem: Environmental > Terrestrial > Soil > Wetlands > Peat | place: USA: New York... | reverse complement strand
GCTTTGTCCTGCGACATGAAAAGGGCGTGCGGACCCGCGCCGGTGTAACGCAATCCCAGCAAGTCGACATAGGCGACCACATTCATTTCCTTGGTATCGTCGCCGTCGAAAGATTCGGTCAGGTTGAAGAGGAGATCGGCGTCACAGCGCGAGAGCGCATGCAAGGACTGCGGACGCCCGTCGAGCTCGAAGTACGAAGGTTCGTGTCCCAGCTTCTGGATCGCTTCGAAAATTTCCTCGCGATCGGTCTTCTCTTTCTTGATCTTCTTCACTTTCTTGCGCGGCTTGGGCGCGGGAGCCGCCTCTTCCTTCGCCGCTGCTGCCTCCGGATCTTCATTCCACAGGTCGTATAGCAGCGCGATTTTCAGTTTTGCTCCGATCATTGTTTGTCCTCGGGAACCATCGCTTGTGCCGCAAGGTCTCAGGTGTCAGGTCTCAGGTCTCAGGAAAATCACCGCCGTTGACCGTCGCTTCGTTTTCCTGACACCTGAGACCTGACACCTGACACCTGCTTTTCTACGGCTGAATAAATTTTCCTTTCGTCACATACGTCATCACCAGCGCGGTGGCATAGGCCGTGACTTCGGCCAGATGCTCCGGGCTGCGCGTTTTGTCGGCGCGCAAGTCGAGTTCACCGGCGCGCTTCTCGATCGTGTCCATCAGCGTTTTGACCATTGGACGTTGCGCCCCCGTCCACTGCGTAATTTTGTCGATTACGGCTTTGCGATGCTGATGCAAAAATTCGTGCGCCGGCAGCGCCGTCTTCCTCCGCTTGGATACGGGAAAAATATCGCGCAAATCCGTATCCGGTGTAAGCTCGGTGACCGCAACTTCTTCCCGCCCGTTCTGGTGATAAAACTCCGCCACCGTCGTTTCCATATCATCAACCGTGATGTCGGCCTGTCCGCGGCGCCGCGGAGGGTCGCTCTTTCCCAGCTTCCGCGCCAGCCGGTTCAGGTAATGCAACTTTTCCATCGCACCCCAGCCGCGATAACGCTTGCGCCAGTTCGAGCGCGGCGTCAGCCACACGGCAAAGGTTTCGGCAAAATCTTCGTCCGGATGCTTTTGCGCATACCATCCCGGCAAATGCCGCACATAGTCGCGCGAAAACGGCGCGGGCCGGTAGTTGTCGTGATAGGGGCGGCGAAACGGACCGAAGATCTTTTTCCACTCCGGCCGATTGTGCAGCTTGTAGGCATAGGTCAAAGCGTGTCCCGCTTCATGCCGCAGGTACATCATGATTTCTCTCGCGTCTTCGAGGTCATGCGTCTCTTTTTCCAGCTGCGCCAGCGCCGCATGCGCCAGGTAGAACGGAATCCCGATAATCGGCTCGCCCGATGGGCATCCCCACTCGTCGGTCAAGTAACAGGCCGGACGAAACTTGGCCAGCCCCTTGGCGTCCAGCTCGCGATAGAGCTGTTCGACAAAGCGTTCCACCGGGGACCCGGCAAGCGTAAGCCCCAGCTCGCGAATCGGCCGGCTCAGCAGTTCCTGATACGCGGCGGGTTCAGGTTTTGCGTTGACGATGTTATGCACAAACGCTCGCTTACAAACAGTCTGCAACCGCGCGGGCACAGGCGGGGAGGAGTGTCACTACAGTTAACGGTAACGGAAAGCAGGGTTGGTTAGAAGTTACTGCGGTAATCAGACTGGGCTTTGACGCGCTTATCCGAAGGGTAGAGGTTCCTGGTTTATCGCGCCGACCTTTTCTGGAGCAACCGCTAGCGGTAATTCTTCAATTTCCAATTCTTTGCATTTCGTTGCCCACGCTTCTTTCGAGATGATGCCGTCCGAGATTTGGAGCATCAGCTTGTGTGGGTCCAGTTCTACGTCGCCCTGATCGAGATGAAACTCTCCGGGGCTGGAACGCACTTTCCATCCTTTCTTGACCAATGCCAGTCCGAAGGCCGTACTCAAGAGTGAGCGGGCACGTTCAACTCTCTGTTCCGGCGTCAAGAGCATGCCTTTCGGGTCACGAATCCGCGGTGCGATCTCTGGAAGCTTTCCTGCCGATTCGGCAAGGTTCCCGGCTGTCATGCCCTGAAGAAGGGGAGCATATTCGCTGACAAAAGCTGTCCACGACGGAATCAGCACTGCAGACCCTTGTTCTTCCCATGAGACGCGTTTCAAGGCATTCTTCGGCATTTCCGGATTCAGCGCTTCGAGAAACGCCAACTCCGCAGCCCCTCCATCCTCCAGCAAACTCCAGGCGGATAGTGAATCTTCCGGCTGAGATTGATTCGGCAATGTTTCGGCTGCGGCGACACGATCGCGCAGCGGCGGATGGCTATCGTAAGGCTCGGTCTTCCCCTCACGCATCTCCCTGTCAATCCCGTTCTCTACCTGCTTGGCGATCGCAGGGGCGGATAGAAACTGCGCAAAGCCGCCCGCGATCGAGGGCAGAAATCCCGAGTTGAGCATGGGGGCAACTTCCGTCTTCCAATACGCCGGCCATGCCATGTTGGCCCCGTGGACAATGCGCAGCCCGCTTACCAACGGTTGAGGTCCAGCTACAATGCAGGCCAGTTCATCGGCGCGGAATTCCTGCCGCCGGGAAACAAAATTGATGGCGCGCAGGAACAACAGCCAGTACCACTTGAGGATTCCGAACACAACCATATACAGAACCTGCATGAGTGCGACCCGCATCGCCTTCCCTACCGACCCCATGTTCTGGAAGGTCCGGATCATCGCCATCTGCGTCTTGTGAAGCCAGGGGCCGAGCTTCGTGTCCCCGCCGTAGTAATGCGCAAATTCGTGTGCGAGGATCGCCCGGAACTGCGAAATGTTCAGTGCGCCGAGCAACGGCAAGCCCAGCCCCATTACTCGACGACTGCCGAATCCCATCAGCCCTCCGCGATCCGCCACCCATGCGTTAGGTTCGCCGATAAGGTAAACCTCGCGCGGCATCGGTTCTTGCAAGGAGTTCGCGATGCGGTCAAGTTCCGCAAATAGACGGGGATGAGAGGCGCGCTCCAGCGGCAACCCAGGCGGGACAAACTTGTCACGGCGTGGTACCAGCGACCATAACATCGATGCGGCGACGATGACGCCAGCGACAAACAACGCAAGCGTCTGGAAGTTAGCTGCATTTGTGATGACCAGCCACGGCAGATACACGCACGCAATTGCCAGCAATAAGATGAAGAGATAAGAAACCACCACCATAAGCATCGCCAGCACGGCGAAGAAGGCCAGCGAGCGGCGCGGAGGGATGACCCGAGCAGGAGGCTGCATACTGGGTGTGAATATATCAGCCGAGTAGAGTTGCTTGCACTAAGAGTATTGCGGAGGGATTCTCTGAGTAAGGCAGCGCGAACTGCAGTTTCCCGTGCCGGACAAAGAACCGCCAGCGAGTGAGGACTAACGGCTGTCAACGATTATTGCGACTTCGTTTCCGTCAGCCGAGGCCAGGCAATCTGAATCACGATGGTTGTAACGAGCGTCAGCAGAAAGCAGGCCATTTGAGGATGCGCGGGCCACATGAGTCGCCCGAGGCCGAAAATCCATGACCCCAACCCAACCGCAGTTCCAATCAAAGAAGCTATCAAAGAGACTTTCAGAGTTTTCATGGCCCGTCCTCGATTGGTAGATACGACAAAGACCCTAGCTTCGTTCCAATCCGGGTTCCGCTATTTATGTACGCCCGAGAATCGCCCCGAGCCTTACTGCAGCAGCGTTCCATTCCCATTCGGCTCTTCTGGCGGAATTACCACCGCAGCCGCAACCCGGTCTCCCGGTTCGACGTTCAGCAACCGCACGCCTTGCGCGGAGCGTCCCGATTCGCGGATGAACTTTGATTCGATGCGGATGATCTTGCCGTACTGGCTGATCAACATCACCTCGGATTCTTCCGTCACCTGGGAAATGCCGACGACTTTGCCGTTGCGCGCCGTGGTCTTGACGTTGATCACGCCCTTGCCGCCGCGGTTGGTGAGGCGGTACTCGTCGGCGGGAGTGCGTTTACCGTATCCGTTCTCGGTGACGGAGAGAATGAGCGAGCCTTTTTCCGGAACCAGGTCGGCGACGTCGGGAGCGACTTCACCCTCTTTTGCGACCGCCTGCGCCTCCGGTTTCGTGGTGGTGGCCATGCCGACGATGTAATCCTTTTCTGCGAGGTTCATGCCGCGCACGCCGGTGGCGTTGCGTCCCATGGAGCGCACGTCGTTTTCGTCGAAGCGAATCGCCTGCCCATCATGCGAGGCGAGGAAGACAATCTGGTTGCCGTCGGTCAGCGAAGCCGCGACCAGTTCGTCTCCCGGCTCGATGTTGATGGCGATGATGCCGCGCTGCATCACGTGCGAGAAATCTTTCACCTCGGTCTTCTTCACGGTGCCGTTGTGCGTGACAAAGAAGACGTACCGGTTTTCTTCTTCCAGATCGCGCACCGCGAGCATGGTGCGCACGGTTTCTCCGGGCTGCAAGCCCACCAGGTTGCCGACGTGCTTGCCCTTGCCAGCAGCGGCAATGTCGGGAATCTCATACACCTTCAGCCAGTACACGCGTCCGGTGTTGGTGAAAATGAGGATGTAGGCATGGGTAGAGGCGATGAACAAATGCTCGACGAAATCCTCGTCGCGCGTCTTCATGCCGGTGCGTCCGGTGCCACCGCGGCGCTGCATGCGATAAGTCGAGATCGGAGTGCGCTTCATGTAGCCGGAGTGGCTTACTGTGACCGCAACCTGCTCGTCGGCGATCAGGTCTTCCAGCATGATTTCCGCCGCTTCGTCTTCGATCACGGTGCGGCGGTCGTCGCCGTAGAGCTTCTTGACTTCTTCCAGTTCCTTGACGATGACTTTGCGCAGCTTCGCCTCGGAAGCGAGAATCGATTCATACTCGGCGATGGCTTCGCGGACCTGCTTCAACTCGTTCGCAATTTCATCGATCGAGAGCTTGGTCAAGCGGTGCAGTTGCAGTTCGAGGATGGCGTCAGCCTGCTTCGCGGTGAACGGTTTGTCGGCGGGAAGCTTCGGAGCGCGTCCGGTAGTGTTGATGTCGATCTTTTTTCCGCCAAAGAAAGCGACTAAATTCTCCCGAGCGTCGGCGCGGTTGGCGCTGCCGCGGATGATGGCAATCACGTTGTCGAGGTGATCGAGCGCGGTCAGATAGCCTTCCAAAACGTGTTCGCGATCTCGCGCCTTGGCCAGCAAATAGGAAGTGCGCCGCCGCACCACATCGACGCGGTGGTCGATGAAGTGCTTGATCGCCTGGATCAGCCCCATTTCCCTGGGTGCACCATTGACGACTGCCAGGAAGATCATGCTGAAACCTTCCTGCATCGACGTGTGTTTGAAGAGTTGATTTAGGACGATCTGAGGTTCCGCGCCGCGTTTCAATTCGACTACGATGCGCATGCCTTCGCGACTGCTCTCGTCGCGAATGTCCGAGATATCCTCGATCGTCTTGTTGTTCACAAGGTCGGCGATGCGCTCGACGAGGCGGGCCTTATTCACCTGGTAGGGGATCTCGGTGACAATGATCGCCTGCTTTTCCTTCGTGATGTTTTCGATGGCGGCGCGGGCGCGCATCATGAAACGGCCGCGGCCAGTCTTGTAGGCCTCGGTAATCCCGCTTCGCCCGTGAATGATACCGGCGGTTGGGAAGTCGGGGCCTTTCACTATTTTCAGGATTTCTGGCAAGGTCGTGGCTGGGTGGTTCACCAGCGTGATGGTGGCATCGACGATCTCAGTCAGGTTGTGCGGCGGAATATTGGTGGCCATGCCAACCGCGATCCCGTTCGAACCGTTGATGAGCAGATTCGGGATCCGCGTGGGCAGCACGGTCGGCTCGACCGTAACTTCGTCGAAGTTGGGAACAAAATCGACAGGGTCTTTTTCAATATCGGCCAGCATTTCTTCCGCAATGCGGGTCAGGCGGCACTCGGTGTAACGATAAGCTGCGGCGGGATCGCCATCGACAGAGCCGAAATTTCCTTGCCCGTCGACCAACGGATAACGCAAGCTCCACGGCTGGGCGAGTCGGACGAGTGCGTCGTACACCGCACTGTCGCCGTGCGGGTGGTACTTCTTCAACAATTCGCCAACCACACCGGCGCACTTGGAATGCTTGCGGTTGTGCAGCAACCCCATGTCCTGCATGGCGTAAAGAATGCGGCGATGTACCGGCTTCAATCCGTCGCGAACGTCGGGCAGCGCGCGGCCGATGATCACCGACATCGAATAGTCGAGATACGAGCGCTTCATCTCCTCTTCAATGTTGACGGGCTGCATATTGAGGGCGCCCGGACCTTGTCCTTGTCCGTCGCCGCCGGGAGGAGGAGTTAGGGGAAGTTCAGGATTTTGATCGTCAGCCATGAAATTAGCTCTCAGCTCTCAGCTCTCAGTAAAGGCCTGTGCGGGCTTGTGTGGAGATGGGCGTCCTCGCCCGTCCAGTGGAGCGAAGCTCCGCCCACTCTGTCTCGTTACAGAAATGTTGCTAAGTTCTTGCATTTACAGGCGTTTATCTGACAGGATTTACTCAAGAATTATACCACGTTCGGACCACCGAGGAGTAGGCAAACGTTGGCTTTTCAGGCCCTCCTCAGGGTCAGCAATGTGATCTCTGGCGGGACACCAATCCGAACGGGGAAGCCTAAGGTTCCGAGGCCGCGGTTCACATAGAGTGCAGCTTTCTGCGTGCTTTTGCCGCCGTTCATTTGCATTGGCAAGTGATAAAGTCCGGCAACGAATGGCGAGATCAGGCGTGCCGGGCTGATGCTGTGATCCACAATTTCAAACTTGACCTGGCCGCCATGAGTGTGTCCGGCGAGGCTGAGCTCGATGCCAAGCTCAGCGGCGCGGTGAAACGAATTCGGATTGTGCGAAAGCAATACGTTCGGCATATCGCGGCGAATCAGGTGCTCGATCTCGCGCAACATGGGTCCAGCCGGTTCGCCGCTGGTCATGTGGTCGCGCTGATAGTCAACTCCAATGAGATTGAAGCGCCCACCATTGTGCTCGACAACCGAGTTTGTGGCGCGCAGTAAGCGCATTCCCTTTTCGCGGAAGAGCCGCTCCGCCTCGTCTTCCACTCCCGCATAGATCTCGTGATTGCCATTGCATCCCCAGACGCCCAGCGGAGCGCGCAGTCGGCTCAACTCGGTGATGCAGGCGTCCAGCGGATCGCCTTCGCTCGAGACGAAGTCTCCCGTAACAAAAGAAATGTCGGGTTGCAGATCGTTCGCCATGGCCACGGCGCGGGCAATTTCGCGCGGCGGCATGTAGTCGCCAATGTGGATGTCGCTGAGCTGAGCGATGCGGAGCCCCTCCAGTTCCGGAGGAAGATTGGCGATGGGCACATCAACGCGCTCGACCGTATAGCGCAAGCGCCCGGCGGCAAATCCGTAGGTGGCGGCAAGGAATGGAAAGCCTCCAGCAAGCACGGCCGCATATTGGAAGAAAGTCCGCCGCGAAGGACTGAACCCGCCTGCGACGGTTCCAGAATGATGCAGAAACCGCGCCGCGATGTTGGTGACCCACTCGATTGCTCCCACCGATTCAACCGCCAGGAATCCGAAGAAGGAAGCGACTAGCCAGAGGCGGGCAACTGTGGCGATAGTCTTACCGAGGTTCAAGCTGCCCAAGGTGAGTCGCGAGATGCCATGGCCCAGCAGCGGATCGAGGATCGTCGCTAGAAGCGCAACGGCTAGTGCGATCAGTCCAGCATGAAGCCCGACGCGCCAGTTGGCATTCGAGAACGAACCAATCCACGACCACGCCCGCATAAACCAGAATCGCTGGACGGCGTAGACTGCCAAAAGAAACAGCCCAAGGAAAAGAACTCGGCTCAGAATCAGGGTGAACACTCCAAAAAGAATGAAAAGCTCAGAGGGTTAGATGCAATCATGCAGAGCGAAGGCTCGGCGATACTCGGCCTCTTCTACCGTCTCTTCGCTTTTCGAATCCGTCCGCGACCGATCGCGCCGCGGCCCACGCTTGACGGAGGCTTGCGCATCCCTTCCAGCAATTCCTTCAGCACCGTGGCGTTGTTATGTTCCTGGTTGCGCGAAGCATACAAGAGGGTGAGCTGTGCCTTGCCTTCTGCAAGATGATGGAGCTTCTCCACGGCCGCTGCGCCCTCTTTGCTCACCAGTTCTTTGATATAGCGCTTGCGGAACATGGGCCATGCCTCGGGATTCGCATGGTACCACTGCCGCAGCTCGTTCGAGGGCGCCACCTCGCGCAGCCAGAATTTGAGCGCCGCATCCTGTTTGGTCAGGCCGCGCGGCCACAAACGATCGACCAGCACGCGCACTCCGTCCGATGGAGAAACAGCCTCGTAAACGCGTTTGACGACGACAGGCATGGTTTCCGTATTATCCTACCTCTGCGCTTGGTCTTGCAGGCTAGGCCGCAATCATTATGAACTTTTTGAACTGGATTTCTTCGTGCCTCCGTGTCTCCGTGATGATTCTTACGCTTCTGGCGCTCGCCGGATGCGATGTCGAGCGCCGTAAGTCCGATGCCGAACTCGGCCTCAATCCGCAACAAGCCGAAGGCCGGAGACTCTACGACAACTATTGCGACCGATGCCACGAACCTTACTCATCGCGAGGCAAGAAGGGCCCGAGCCTGAAGGGCGTTTTCAAGAAACCGTACCTGTCGATGAGTGGACTGCCCGCTAACGACGATCGCATGATCGACATCATCAAATATGGACGCGCCAAAATGGACGGCTTCGGCCAGGTTATGACCGACCAGCAGATCAAAGATCTGCTCGCTTACCTGCACACGTTGTAGCGAACTGAGAACCGGTGTTGTGGCATAATCGCCCCCAGTGCCTACCGCCAACAAATCGGCGCTGTTTCAGAAACTGCCTTCGACGGACGAACTTCTCCGCCAGCCTGACATGCAGGCACTGATCGAGCGCGAGGGCCATTCCGCCGTTGTTGACAGTATCCGCGTCGTGCTCGCGCGTCTTCGCCAGGAAATCGCTGGCAGAGAGTTCGACGGGAAATCGCTGGAACTCGCACTCGGCGGCCTGTCTGCAGCCATCGAACGACATCTTGGCCAGTCGCTCGATTACTCGCTGCTGCCGCTGGTCAATGCCACTGGCGTAATTCTCCACACGAATCTGGGACGCGCGCCGCTGGCTGCCGCTGCGCTCGATCACGTCCGTACCACCGCCAGCGCCTATTCCAATCTCGAGTTCGATCTGGAAACGGGCGAACGCGGGAAGCGCGACGTCCATGTTGACCGGCTGTTTCGCAAGCTGCTCGACGCGGTGGAAGGACGCACCTCTCCAGCAGCCTCGACCGCTATCTCAACCATTGTGGTCAACAACAACGCTGCCGCGGTTCTGCTCGCTTTGAACTCGCTGGCCGAAGGCGGCGAAGTCATCGTTTCGCGCGGAGAGTTGATCGAAATCGGGGGCTCCTTCCGCATTCCTGAGGTGATGTCGAAATCGAGCGCGACGCTGCGGGAAGTTGGCACCACCAACCGCACGCGCATCGCCGACTACGAACGCGCCATCAACGACCGCACCCGCCTCCTGCTCCGCGTGCATCGTTCCAACTTCGAAATCACCGGCTTCACCGAGCAGCCCGGGCTCGACGAACTAGTCGCTCTGGCGCACCGACGCAATCTTCCGCTCATGGAAGATCTAGGCAGCGGGGCACTGTTCGATCTGCGCTCAGTCGGAATTAACAGCGAACCGGGAGTGCTCGACAGCTTGCGCACCGGCGTCGATGTCGTTACCTACAGCGGCGACAAGCTGCTCGGAGGTCCCCAAGCGGGATTGATCAGCGGACGCGCCGATCTGGTCGCGCGCATGCGCTCGAACTCGTTATTCCGGGCGCTACGCGTCGACAAGCTCACCTACGCCGTGCTCGAAGCCACGCTGCTCGCCTACGTCAAACGCGACCACGACGCCGTGCCCGTGCTTCGCATGATGCGTTTGTCTAAAGATGAGATCGCTCGCCGTGCTGAAACAATTATTTCTGGAGTTGAATCTTCTCAGGCCAAATCCGCCCACCTGAAGCTGGAACTGCTCGACGGTGAATCCGTCATCGGCGGAGGCGCCGCGCCATCGGCGATCTTGCCCACGCGGCTGATTGCGCTCACCCATGCCGATCTCAGCGCCGACGAGCTAAGCGCCCGCCTCCGCGCCAACGCTCCGCCCATAATCGCGCGAGTCGAAGAAGGCCGAGTGCTGATCGACCTGCGCACGGTGTTTCCCGAGCAGGATGCGGTTCTCGCGGAGATGCTACGTTCCCTGTAGACGCCGAGAGTTGCTGTGACCAGAGGCAACTGCCGAGCGTTGTTCGGCTTGGACGGCCGAGGGCGGCCGTCCCTACGTGGGCAGGGAGTGGGCGGATTCCAAATTGCCAATTACAAATTACCAATTCACAATGTCTCTATGATCCTCGGCACCGGAGTGGACATCGCTGAAGTTCCTCGCATCCGCGAAAGCATTGAGCGCTTCGGCGATCGCTTTCTCCATCGCATTTTCACGGACAGCGAAATCCATTACTGCGAGCAGAAAGCCACGCGCTTTGAAAGCTATGCCGCCCGTTTCGCCGCCAAAGAGGCCGGAATGAAGGCTCTCGGCACGGGATGGAGCCGTGGGGTGCGCTGGCGCGATATCGAAGTGGTGCGCCCGAAAGGGCAGCGTCCCACCATTCAGTTTCACGGCGAGGCTGCCGCCATCGCGGCCAAGCTCGGAACAAAAAATATAGCTCTTTCGCTCACCCACACCTCCGAGCAAGCGCTGGCCCACGTCATTCTCGAGAACTAGCTGTCGGCCGTCAGCCGGTCATGACGACGAACTGCGCGATATGCCAACCTGCTGATTCAACGTAACTTCCTTCGTCCTCGCAACATGCGCAATGGTTCAGTGTTTACATGGGCGGAACGTAATGAGGCTGGGTTGCTGCTTTTGAGCCAAAATGGTCAGGCAGGACTAAAGAAAGGCAAACGATAATGAAACGCTCCGTTCGTAGGCTGGTACTCGGGTTCGTATTCGGAATTTTGATGTTGACGGTTTCGGTGTTGTCGCTTTCGACGACATCGTCGGCGCAGATGGGGATTGGGATCTCGGTGCGAATCGGCCCTCCCGCGCTGCCGGTGTATCCGCAGCCTATATGCCCCGGTCCGGGATATCTCTGGACCCCGGGTTATTGGGCGTGGAATGACGTCGGTGGCTACTATTGGGTTCCCGGCACATGGGTGGTTGCGCCGGTCGGCATGCTCTGGACCCCTGGCTACTGGGGTTTCGCGGGCGGCTTCTATGGCTGGCACCCGGGCTATTGGGGGCCGCATGTTGGCTTCTACGGAGGAATTAATTACGGCTTCGGATACGGCGGCGTAGGCTTCGGTGGCGGCGAGTGGAGAGGCGGCGCCTTCTTCTACAACCGCTCGGTGGTCAACGTGAACGTGACCAATGTGACCAACGTCTACAACCGGACGGTCGTCGTGAACAACGTGCACACTAGCTTCAACGGCCCCGGCGGCATCGAAGCACGGCCGACTCCGCAAGAGGAAGCGTATGGACGCGAGCCGCACACCGCGGCCCTGGCAGAGCAGACGCAACACGAACATGCCGCCAGCCAGAACCGGCAACTGTTCGCATCCGAGAATCACGGACGTCCGGCGATTGCGGCCACGGCCAGACCGGGCGAGTTCAACGGACCTCACGTGCAGAGAGCCAGCGCGGCTGGAGAGCCCTATCACGAGCCGAAGATGTCTCCGCAGGAGGCGCGCGTGCAGCGTCCGGGCAGCAATGGAACGGGAAACCAGGGACAGATGTCATCCCACAACAGCGCGAAGCCGGACAAGGCGGCTCAGAAGAGAATGCAGAAAGAGCAACGGGCACAGGAGAAAGCTGAACAGAAGCACAATTCCCGCGAACAGCATCGTTAAAGGGTGTTCACAGGTAAAAAGAAGGCTCCCACTTTCCACGGCGAATGCTAGAGAGTGGGAGCCTTCGTTTTGGCGCAAGGTCCGCTCTTCTCCCACATCGCAAGAATCTTAAGCGCTGAAATCGCGCCCTGTTTGCTATGATGCTCCTGTCGTTTACTGACTCATTTGCCTAGCCAGAAGCAATTGAAATGGTCGCAGTTGCGGGTGGGACTCACCGTCCTGTTCGCGAGCATAACCCTCGCTGTCCTGATCTTTGCCATGAGCGGCACCGGTGGGTGGTTCACCAGCAAGATCCGATTGCGATCCTACTTCGATAATGCCGGCGGCCTGAAGGATGGCGCGCCCGTGCGTTTGGCGGGCGTGGACATCGGAAACGTGACGGCTGTCCGGATCGTGGAAGGCAAGCCCAGCACGCCCGTTGAAGTCACGATGAAGGTCAATACCAACTACCGGTTCAATTTGCGCAAAGACTCGGTAACGTTGTTGAGCACAGCTGGGGTGCTGGGCGAAACCTACGTGGACATTGACAGTTCGGCGGCCAAGGGTCCGGCGGCAGCCGACGGAGACACGCTGGCGACCCGCGAGCAGCCCCAGATCGAGGACGTGGTGCGCGCCAGCCAGGGCACGCTGCAAAACATGGACGCGCTACTCAAGCGACTGGACCGCATCGTGGCCTTTGTCGAAAGCGGCCAGGGATCGATCGGCAAGGCCATCTACAGTCCGGCCTTGTATGACCAACTCAACGCGACGGTGATTGAATTCAAGGGACTGATGGATGACATCCAGAGAGGAAAGGGCTCGCTCGGCCCACTGCTCACCAGCGACGAGGCCTACAAGAAGGCGATTGCCGCCATCGACAAGCTGAACGTGGTGGTGGATGAGTTGCAGCAGGGAAAAGGCACGGTCGGCAAACTGCTCAAAGATCCTACGCTGTATGAGAATGCGAACAAGGCGACCGCCAATATTCGCCAGTTGACCGACGACATCAATGCCGGCAAGGGCGCGGTGGGCAAGATGACGCACGATCAGGAATTCGCGGCCAAACTGCAGACGCTGGTGACGAACCTGTCAGAACTCTCGGAGCGTCTGGAGAAGGGCGAGGGCACGGCGGGAATGTTCTTCAAGGATCCCACGCTTTACAACAACAGCAACCAGTTGCTGGTGGAGTCGCGGGATCTGGTAAAGGCGATCCGGACAGACCCCAAGAAATATCTGACGATCCACATGAAGATTTTCTGATGGGTTGAATCTGTCGTTGGCCGTTGGCCGTTAGTCGCTGGTCGAGGGCAAACGCAAATCTCGCTCGGCGGGAATGAGATCTGAAGTTGAGCTTGTTGTGGTTGCTAACGACTAACGACCAGCGGCCGCCGTCTAACGATTGCGGGCGACGTTCGTCCAAATAACAAGGCTGGTTCATCTACTGGCCACCAAATCTCGATTCGAGGATCTCATGCGCAATTTCTGGACACTGTTGATCATCTCCATCCTGTTTGTGCCTGCGTTGTTGTCGCAAGACAAGCCGCCTGCCGACGTGCGTTTTTCCGTCGACATGCTCGATAAGAGCATCGATCCCTGCAACGATTTCTACGCCTACGCTTGCAGCAAGTGGATGGCGCAGAACCCGATTCCCGCTGATCGCTCGTCCTGGGGACGGTTCAACGAATTGCAGCAGCGCGGCGAATACATTGTGCGCGACATTCTCGAGAAGGCGGCGGCCGACCGGCCGGGCCGCAGCGCCAGCGAGCAGAAGATCGGCGATTACTATGCCAGTTGCATGGACGAGGCAGCGGTCGAAAAAGCGGGCATCAAGCCCTTGGAGCAGGACTTCCACAGCATTGCGGCCATCAAATCCAAAGAAGAACTTCCCCAAGAGATCGTGAAGCTGCATCGCGAGGGCGCCGATGTGTTGTTCGGCTTCGATTCCGACTCCGACTTCAAGAACGCAAGCCAGATGATTGCCGAAGTAGACCAGGGCGGAATGGGCATGCCCGACCGCGATTATTATTTCAAAGACGATCCGAAGTCGGTTGAACTACGCAAGAAATACGTTGCGCATGTGGCCAGGATGTTCGCGCTGCTGGGCGACGATGAAGCCAAAGCCGCGGCGGAAGCCAAAGTCGTCATGGAGATTGAAACCGGCTTGGCCAAGGGCGCGCTCGACCAGACCAGCCGCCGCGATCCGCAGAAGCTCTATCACAAACTGAGCAGTCAGGAACTCGCCGCTCTGAGTCCGACGTTCAACTGGAATACCTACTTTGAAGGGGTGGGCGCGCCGCGATTCGACTCGCTCAACGTGGTGGAACCGGACTTCATCAAGAACATGCAGGAAGTGATCAGCGCGCACTCGCTCGACGATTGGAAGACATACTTGCGCTGGCATACGGTGCATGCCAGCGTGCCGGCGCTGCCAACGGCGTTCGTCAACGAGAACTTCGATTTCTACGACAAGACGATGCGGGGCACCAAGGAGTTGCGTCCGCGCTGGAAGCGCTGCGTGGGGTACACGAACAATGACCTGGGCGAGTTGGTCGGCCAGGTTTACGTCCAGCAGACCTTCGGCGCGGAAGGTAAAGAGCGCACGCTGGCGATGGTCGCGGCTCTGGAAAAGGCGCTGGGCGAAGACATCAAGAGTTCGCCCTGGATGGGCGCGGACACGAAGAGTCAGGCGCTGGTGAAATTGCAGGCCATTACCAACCGCATCGGATATACCGACAAGTGGCGCGACTATTCAATGCTCCAGATCGTGCGCGGCGATGCTCTGGGCAACTCGCAACGCTCCAATCAAAACGATCTTCGGCGGAGGTTGAACAAGATTGGCACGCCGCTCGATAAGCGGGATTGGCCATATCCGCCGATGACGGTCAACGCGACCTATGACCCCACCCAGAACAACATCACCTTCCCCGCGGGAATTCTGCAGCCGCCGTTCTATGACAATCGGGCCGACGACGCTCTGAACTTTGGTGGGATCGGAGCCGTGATCGGTCACGAACTCACGCACGGCTTCGACGATGAGGGCAGCCAGTTCGACGCCGAGGGCAATCTCCGCGACTGGTGGACCGCGAGCGACAAGAAGCAATTCGAAGAACGTACCGGGTGCATCAAGGACCAGTATGCGAACTTCGTCGCGGTCGACGACCTGAAGCTGAACGGCAAGCTCACACTGGGCGAGAATACCGCCGATAATGGCGGCCTGCGTATCGCCTACATGGCCCTGCTGAACACGTTTGCCGGCAAGGAACCGGCGCCCGTCGACGGCCTCTCCGCCGAGCAGCGCTTCTTCCTGGGATGGGCCAACGTGTGGTGCGGGAATCGCACCGATGCCCTGGCGCGCATGTTGGTCACCATCGATCCGCACTCGCCGGGAAAATACCGCGTGAACGGAACTGTTTCCAATATGCCGGAGTTCCGGGAAGCCTACCACTGTGCCGCAACGGCGCCGATGGTGAATCAAAACGCGTGTAGGGTGTGGTAGTGAATTTGTCGGTGGAGGGACGGGCGTCTCGCCCGTTCATGCCGGGCGAGGGCGCCCGGCTCTCCACTATCGACTAGCTACTTCCGCCTGCTCATGCGCGTGATAGCTCGACCGCACCAGCGGCCCGGACTCGACGTGCTTGAATCCGAATTTCAGCGCTTCTGCTTTCAGCGAGACAAACTCCTCAGGCGTGTAGTAGCGCGTCATCGGCAGATGATCTTTTGACGGACGCAGATATTGCCCAATCGTCAGAATATCGACGCCGCGCTCGCCCAAATCACGGAAAACTTCGATCAGTTCATCCGTCTCTTCGCCGATACCAACCATCACGCCGCTCTTGGTGACCGTGGTGGGGTCCCACTTCTTGGCATTCGCCAGCAGATCGAGCGTCCGCTTGTAGCGCGCACCCGAGCGCACCGCACGGTAGAGGCGCGGGACGGTCTCGGTGTTGTGGTTGAGCACGTTGGGCTTGGCTTCGAGCACGATGCGCAGCGGCGCTTCCAGACCCTGGAAGTCGGGAATCAGCACCTCGACCCGGCACTCCGGCACCAGTTCGCGAATCTGCCGGATGGTCTCGGCAAAAATCTGCGCGCCGCCGACATTATCGTCGTCGCGGTTTACGCTGGTCACGACCGCATGACGCAAGCCAAGCGTGGCGACAGCTTCGGCCACGCGGCGCGGCTCGTCCCAATCAATCGCTTCCGGACGTCCCTTCGGCACCGCACAGAATCCGCAACGCCGGGTGCAGATATCGCCCAGCAGCATGAAGGTCGCTGTTTTGTGGTGCCAGCATTCTCCAATGTTCGGACACTGCGCCGACTCGCACACCGTATGCAGCCCCAGTCCGCGCGCCAGCTTCTTCAGGTTATGAAAATTGTCGCCCACCGGAGCCTTCGCCTTGAGCCACGAGGGCTTCGGGCTGAGCACCTTGGGGCCAAGGTCAATCTGGATGAGTTGGGAAGAGGCGGCCATGACAAATTTTGATTTTATCAGTTTGGCAAATCCGTCGCGCAAACGACTCGCAGCAACCATTTTCTGGCCGCGGGATTCTCATTAGTGATACCCTGCGGAAAGTAGTCCTACAAAAAAAGAGAAGCCCTATGATGACGAGGCCTTTCCCCCCAACGGCTTTGTTCCTCCTGCTTTTCTGCGTGCCATGGCTCGCCCTGGCGCAAACCGCTTCCATTAGCGGTACGGTCACGGACACCACGGCTGCGGTTGTTCCGCAGGTGAAAGTCACTGCCCGCAACCTTGCCACCAACGCCTCGCGCGACACGGCAACCGACGGATCGGGAACCTACCGGATCGCGAGCCTGGTGCCAGGAATGTACGATGTGCTGGTCGAGCGGCAGGGCTTCAAGACGGTGGAATATTCCCGCGTGGAGTTGACGGTCGGCCAAGTGCTGAACCTCAGCCCGACGCTGGTCCCGAGCGCGACTCCCGAAACGGTCACGGTCCTGGGTGAACAGGTTGCCCCGCTCGATTTGGACGATGCCCAGATCGGAAACATGGTCAAGAGCCAGCAGATCGAGAATCTGCCGATGATTCTGCGCGATCCCTATCAACTGATTTTGCTCTCTCCGGGCGCGATTCAGGGCAACTCCATTTTGCAGGGTCTCTCGGTGAATGGTTCACGGGAGCGCAACAACAATTTCTTGCTCGACGGCACCGATAATAATGACTCCGACATTCCCGGTCTGACGTTGCCGCAGCCGGGACTCACTTCCCTGAACCCCGATTCGGTTCAGGAATTTCGCGTCATCACCAGCAATTTTCTTCCCGAGTTTGGCCGCAACACTGGCGCGGTGATTGATATCGTAAGCAAGCGCGGCACCAACGATTTTCACACTGATGTCTACTGGTTCGGGCGCTTCGACGCCCTGGGCGCCCGCGACTATTTCAACCATGAGACCGATGCGGCGGGACAGGTCGTGCCCAAGGATTCATACTCCCGCAACACGTTTGGCGTTTCCGCCGGAGGGCCGCTGCTGCACAATAAGACTTTCTGGTTCGCGAACTACGACGGCGACCGGTTCTCCACCACTCTTACGAATACCAGTTTCGTGCCCTCCCATGACTTTAAGACCGGCAATTTTACTTTCGCCGGCACGGGCGGGAATCCGGTGCAGATCGATCTCAGTAATCCGCAGATCAACATCTTTGGCTTGTCCCAGGATCCGACGATTCAAAAGATCCTGTCGCTCTACCCGGATCCGAACGGCGCTCCCGTGGATGGCGCGCGCGGCCTGCTTTTCTATCCCAGTGCATCGCAATCGACCAGCGACAACGTAAGCGTCCGCGTGGACCACAACTTCTCCCAGAAAGAAATCCTGGCGGTGCGCTACACCTTCAACCGGTACGTTGACCCCAATTTCGATCACACCGATTTCCTGCCCGGCCTGGGAGGAACCGGCACCTCGCAGCGCAGGCAGAATGCCACTCTGCAACTGACCTCGGTGGTCGATCCCAGATTGATCAATAACTTTCGCATCGGTGCGAATCGCATCAATTTCCCGCTCACCTGCGAGGGTTTGAATGTTCTCGACAGTCTCGGGCTGACGGATTCGTATGGACGCGGGTTTGACGCGCCGTTGCCCGGAGTGGCGGGGTTCGGTTGCCTGCTGATCGTGGATCGGGACGGTTCGAAGCGCTTCAGCGGCACCTATACGATCGGGGACGACGTGACCTGGGCTCGAGGCCGCCACACCTTCAAGTTTGGCGTCGAGACGCGCGACGCTTATTCCAACAGCACGAATGGTTTTTACGAGCGGCCCACGTTGGATTTCAATAATTACGCAAACTTCGGCAGCCAACTCGGCACTGCCTTTGTGACGGGCGACCCAACGGTCGACTCGAACCCAACCCTGCAGGACATGGTTTGGTGGTGGTTCGGTCAGGCAGGATCGGTGACCCAGGCGCAGTTTTTCGACAAGGTCGGCAATCGCACCCCCGATGATCTGCGCGGATTCCGCCAAAAGGACTTTGCCGCCTTCGCCCAGGACACTTTCAAAGTTCTTCCGAACCTCACGCTGAACTACGGGCTGCGCTACCAGTTCAATGGCGTCCCCTACGAAGTGAACAACCTGCTTTCCACGCTTTTTGGCGATCCCAGTGGACAAGCGCCGTTCACCTTCACCGTTGCTGGTCAGAAAGACAATGGCCTGCCGCCTCTTTACAGCAACGACTGGCACGACTTTGAGCCGCGCGTCGGCATCGCATGGGATCCTTTCAAAGATGGCAAAACCGCGATTCGCGCCGGCTATGGCATTTTCCACGACCGCCTTTTCGGCCAATTGCTGGGCCTTGCGCGCGGGAACCCGCCCTTCCAGCAGATCTTCTTTGAGCCTTTCTTTGGCGCTTGTAATCCTCCGGCGACCCCGACCCCGTATGGGTTTTGCATCGGTGCACCCGTTTCCGCGCTGTCTTCGCCGCCGTCGCTACCCACCTCTGCGACGGTGAACCAGGGGGCAGGCGATTTGCCGTTCATTATTGATCCAAACCTGCGCATGCCTTACAGCCAGAGCTGGAATTTTGGAATTCAGCGTGACTTGCCAGGTAACGTGACCATGGAAGTGAACTACGTGGGATCGAAAGCCACGCGCCTGCTGCGTCTGGTGGACGGCAACCCTCCGCAGCCAGCCCTGGTTGCTCAGTTGGAAGCTTTCTGCGTGCCTACCAACCCGAAGAACACCGGGCTCAACACACTGACCGGCCAGTGCGACCAGACAACTCTGCAGTTCAACAATCTCTGGATCGGCCTTGAAAGTGGAACGCTGCCCTTCGACGCCGTCCTCAACAACGCCTTTCTGCACGCCGAAGTATTCAACAACGCGGCTTCGTCGACCTATCACGCCTTGCAGGCGAACCTCAGCAAGCGGATGTCGCAAGGCCTCACCTTCCAGGCGGCTTATACCTGGGCCCACGCGATTGATAACGCCTCCGACCCGCTGACGCCCTCAACCGGCAACCAGGGATTCCCACGCAACTCCCTCGACCTCGGCGCCGAGCGTGGCAATGCCGATTTCGACGTGCGACAACGGCTGGTGATCAACTACTCCTGGGCGATTCCGCTGGGTCATGGGCATGACCACCTGGCCGAAGGTGCAGCGAGCACAATTTTCGGAGGCTGGGAAGTTGCCGGGATTACGACGTTCTCCGGCGGCCTACCCTACGACATCTTCAGCGCGCTCGACACCGCCCATACCGGCCAGCAGCAACGTGCCGAATATAATCCCGCGGGCACTCCTCTTCCCGTGAGCAGTCCGCGCACACAAACTGGGCCGAACCTGGGTTTGTTCTCGGATCCGGCGTGGGGCAGCGCCGGCAACCTTGGCCGCAACCATTTCTACGGCCCCGGAGTGAACAGCTGGGATATGGTTTTGCAAAAGACCTTGAGCCTCTCGGAACGCGCCCACCTGCAATTCCGGGCGGAGAGCTACAACCTGTTCAATCGCGTTCAATTCAGCCAGCCCGACAATCTAATCTCCGACACAAATTCCTTCGGCCAGTCCAGTTCCGAAGTGAGGCGTCCGGACCTTACAACTGGCGCCCGGCAGATCCAGTTCGGGGTCAAGCTGAGCTTCTAAGCGAGAGCTTCGATGCCGCGAGGGCTTGAGGCTGGAAGCCTTATTTCAGATGTACCGCTGCCTCCGGCCGCTTCAGGTCGGCCGGCTTTCCGCCGCGGTCGCCCCTTTTCGCGGGCTTAGGCATCGCGTACTTAGGCTTGATGGTGTGGCATCCGGCTTCGCAATACACACCGCCCGCGGCCGATTCGGGCGCCGGCATCGGAGAATTTACGGCGACTTCCCGGTCAGATTCCAACTGCCGTTCGACGCCGGCGATCAGCTTTTCGTTTTCCGCCGCCGTTAACCACTTCTTCTTATTCAGCAGATAATCTTCGAGTCGCGCAATGGGGTCGCGCTTCTTCCAAAACTCCAACAACGGCTTCGGAACATACTCCGCTGCATCATGGATGGCGTGGCCTTTCATGCGCATCATCTTCGCTTCGATCAGAGTCGGTCCTTCGCCGCTTCGTGCCCGCTCGCAAGCTTCATGGCAAGCGTCATACACCTGGCAAGCGTCGGTACCGTCGACGATCACGCCGGGGATTCCATAGGCAATGGCGCGCTCGGCCAGATCCTTGATGCGGAACTGCATGTCGGCGGGCGTGGAGTATCCCCAAAGGTTATTTTCGACAACCAGCACCAAGCCCAGATTCTGTACCGTGGCGAAATTCAGCCCTTCGTAGGTGACGCCGGTGGATTGCCCTCCATCGCCGATGTAGGTCATGACCGCGATGTGCTTGCCCTGCAGGCGCGCGCCGAGCGCGACGCCGGCCAGCACCGGAATCAAATCGCCGAGCGTCGAGATCGGGGCAACCACATTGCGCGTCTCGATATCGCCCAGGTGCGACGAAGCGTCACGTCCTTTGGTGGGTGATCCGGACTTCGCCATGTACTGCATCATGATGTCGGCGGGCGAGAAGCCGCGCACCAGCAGCGCTCCCTGGTTGCGAATCATCGGCCCCAGCCACTCATCTTTGTGCAGCGCGTAAGCCGAGGCGCACGAGCATGCTTCCTGCCCCAGACCGAAGTAGACGCCGCCGACTACCTTCCCTTGCTTGTATAGATTTTCGAGCGCCGTTTCCATGCGGCGGTTGAGCAGCATCCAGCGGTAGATATCGAGGCACTGGTCGCGGGTCAAGTATTTCGATCCTCGAATCGGAGGCACAGGCGCGGAGAGATCGCCGCTTTCCACTTCGTAGCGAAACTCGCCCCCGACGCGCACCTGGCGCAGAGTAAAACTCGGCTTTTCGAGGCGGTAATCGCGGATCGTATAGGTGCGCAGATCGCCGTTCACGGTGGCCTTAACGTTCTTCGAGGGCGCAGCCTGGTTCTTCGCCAGACCCTTCTTTGTTCCGCCCTTATTGGCGACGCGCTTATTGGGCATGATCTTTCCGGGAATATGCTAGCGCAGAGATCGCGCCGGTGTCTTCAGGCGAGAAATAAATCGTCTTCGCCACGCACTCGCCGCAACTCCTCGGGAGTCTTGATTGGCACTCCCACGCTGTTCCCCAGCAAGGCGTCGATCGTTTCGACCCACAGCACCTGGCTCGCGAAGACGCTGCCGAAGTTTCGCGACACTGATTGTGCCACCGCGCCCAGTTCGAGTTCCCGCCCCAGTTCCTTCGCCACGGAGGTCACTGGCTTCGCCGCAATTCCGCAGGGCACGATCAGGTCGAAGTAGCTGAGATCCGTGTTCACGTTCAAAGCGAAGCCATGGGAAGTGACCGAACGCGAAATATGCACGCCGATGGCTGCGATTTTGGCTTCGGCGGTTGTGTGGTGGCGGGTCTTCGACCCGCAATCGGGCCGGAGGCCCGACACCACACGAGCAGAATCTGTCCACGCTCCGGTAAGTCCCGCGACGCGTTTAGTCTCGATGCCAAAGTCGCCGCAGGTGCGAATCAACACCTCCTCCAGACGACGAACGTAATCGACGACGCCTAGGGTTTTTCTGGTGCCGACAGTTTCGCCGACAGGAGTGTCCGCGCCACACGAGTGCTGGCGCAGATCGAAGATGGGATAGCCGACTAGTTGTCCGGGCCCATGAAAGGTGACGTCGCCGCCGCGATCGCACTCAAACACTTCGACCCCGCGCGCGGCGAGCATTTCGGTAGAAGCGAGTACATTGGCAGCCTTGGCGTTGCGCCCTAGCGTGATCACGGGCGTGTGCTCCAGCAGCAGGAGCACATCGCCGATCTGTCCAGCCTTGCGCAGATCGACGAGCCTCTGCTGTAGCCGCAAGCCTTCGCTGTAGTCGAGGACCCCGAGTTGGACAACAGAAATCATGGGTTAGCCAGCATTATAGGCTGCGATACGAACTTGCCAGTGGAGGGCCGGGCGTCCCCGCCCGGCTGCGATGCTGCTGCGAGATCTGAGGTGGACGGGTGAGGGCGCACGTCGCTCCACTCCCTGGAATCTCTTCCGTGCACGCAGGTAACTTTTTTTATTCTCCCCTTGCGCAATGCCAGGCGCTTTGGTATAACAGATCGAGTCGAGGACAAGTGAACCAGTGTCTCTGAGCTTTCCGTTGAATCCTCGCGGTGGCTCGCGGCATCAAATTCA
>Ga0326728_10009980_pt1 | contig 22468 bp, 19 predicted proteins | sample MB3enrmetagenome_FD_207602 | JGI IMG/M metagenome (GOLD analysis project Ga0326728, IMG submission 207602) | Lab enriched peat soil microbial communities from McLean, Ithaca, NY, United States - MB31MN | ecosystem: Environmental > Terrestrial > Soil > Wetlands > Peat | place: USA: New York... | reverse complement strand
ATGCCTGCAGAATTTCCATGGTGAGGCTGACCAGAGATCCCAGGATCACGGTGGTAAGGGCCGGACGCCGGAACCGGTGGAGCAGCAGGCACGGGTAGAAGAAAAACCCCAGCGGCAGGAACCCGATGATGTTCTTGACCACGGAGTCCCAGTAACTGCGGGAAAAGTTGAACTCCTCCCAGAAGGGTTCCAGGGCGATCTTGTCCACGACCACGTACCTCTCGGGGATAAACAGGTCGACGCCCGACCCCGCCCCATCGCGGACCACCCTTCCCGAGCGCTCGTTGAACAGGTAGAGAGCGACATTGCGGTCATTGGCGGAGAGGTCGGGCCAGCCCTCCCGCGTCCAGGTTTGGTAATGGCGTTGGACCTGCGCCGGCGTCAATTCCCGGTAGTAGACCGCCAGGCCGCGCACATCGCCCGCCCAGTTGTCGGGTTGCGCCGGCGAATCGCCGAGAATGATGCGCCCCGCGAGGTCCCGCGCGGAGAAGTGGAATTGCGGCGCCCTCCTGGCCACAACCCCGTCGGCGTAGACGGTGGTTCCGGACGGGCCGGCGCTAATCGTCAAGAAGACCGGCGCGGGTCGGCGAAAGGCGTTTGCCACGTAAAAGTGTGCCGTTCCCGATCGCATTTCGAGGTCGGTCAGGGATTGGCGCAGCAAAAGCCGGCGCGGATTCCCGGGAGTGTAGAAGGCGAGAAACGTGGCGGAATCCCAAATGCGCTGGGGCTGCAACCAGATTTCGAGGCTGCCCGGAGCCGCGGCTTCCGCACCCGGCAGGGAGAACGGGCCGGCGCCGATCACCGTCGCCGGGCGGCCCAGGCGCAGCCCGTTGCGATCAGGTAGCCAGGTGACGTGGTTTTGGGGGGCATGGAAGGGCCAGAGGCCCAGGGACAGGATCACGCACAAGACGGCCAGGCAAATCGCCTCCAAGATGCGCAGGCGGGTGTGCGGGAGTGGATGGGGGAACAGAGAATTCATGGTTGGCCGGTCAATTCGTCTACGTTGCGCCGCAACAGGACTCGCTTGGCATCGAGCGCGTCAATCGACATGCGTGTTTTCCCTGGCCTGCTCCTCGCACAAGTGGCAAGCCGCAGTATTGCGGGCAACACCCGAGGGGACACCTCCGGCGGAATACCCAGGCTACCTCATTGACGGTTCCCTTGCCCACCGCGTCAATTGTGCGGTCGGAAGGAGTCTGACACAACGTACCGGCAGCAGCGGTGCAGTACGATCAGTACCGCCAACCTCGGCAGGATGCGCATTCCCCCGGGGCCGGCGGTGCCGGCTACAGATTCGCACCGCGGATGGCAGCCGCGGGAACGGCGCCACCCGGTCGCCCCACGCCCGTTATGACGCCCGCTCCAATCCTTACTGGGGGGCGTGTTATTTCACTGGACGGCTAGAGCCACGCCGGATTGGCCGGTGACCGACTCCGGTGGCGAAGAGGAATCCAGGTCGAGGATGGCTGCCCGACCAGTGCGGCTATCGTCGGCGGCAAACGTGAGGACGCGAGCACCGGCAATACGGACGCCTGACAGGCCATTTGAGCGCGCCCCCAATCCTTCCCATCTCCAGCCCAGTCGAGGCTTGCACCTACCCTTCCTATTACAAAAGTCCAAAGACTGGGCAAGCGCCGACGTGTTTTTCGGCCCCTAAAATCCGCAAAATCGGGAAGAACCGGCGAATGGCGAACCGCGCCTCCACACGCGCTCCTCAATGAATTGAAGGGCTTACCGTGCTTCGTACGGCCACGGACAGATTGGCCCACAAACTGCCATGAGTCAGACGGCGTGTTTCGCCGTGGCGCCCTTGCGTTGGCTTTGGGCGAGTTCTGGAGGTCGGGCACAGGTTCGGCGTCCCCTTTACGAGGATGAAGCGATGAGGCGGTGGTTGGCAGTGGTCGCTCTGGTGAGCCTCTCGGCTTTGGGGCTTCGGGCCGACGTCCCCGTGTGGTATTCATTTACCTCTCCTGACGGCGATACTCAGGCGGTCGTGTGGCTGAGTGGACTGGCCTCGGGGCCGGATGGTAGTTTGTTGGTCACGAGCGGCACGCTAACCGTGGACGCCAGTTCAAACCCCTTGCTCCCACTGGAAACTTACAGCTTGATCTTCATCGGATCTAGCGCAAATTGGACTTCCACCAAGGCTTTTGTAGTCGACGATTTGCTCTACCCCGGCGACGATGCGGCTTCTGGTCCTAACCACGGCGATATGAGCGGCGGCGACCCGTCCTACCTCACGTGGTGGGGCCTGTTATTCGGCGACGGTGGAACAACTGAGATCAACATCTGGGGCAACGGTGGGGCTGACAACTACTCATTGGTCATGGGGTTGCCGGACCGAGTCTATCCTCTTACGGAAAACGGGATCACCGGGACCTTCGCCCCCATCCCGTCCGACCCACCACTCCCGTTTCCCGAACCAGGGACCATTCTGCTCTTGAGCGTAATGGCTACGCTGGGGTTGGGTCTCCCTGGCATCCTGAGGCGCCGGCCGCGCTGAACGCCACCCGGCGGGCGTGCCGAATGATGGGCACAGGCGGACTGTTCAGCGAAGCGCCGCCTTCGGTGTAGTAGGCCGAGGGGTCCGTGGCCACCATGTTGAGAAGCTGTAACGGGTAGGTATCCGGAAACGCGTCGACGTTCACCAACAGGTTGACCAGGGCGCCATCGGCCAGCGGGGTCTGGCTCAGCCCCATGATGAAAAATCGCCACAGCCCGGTAGACCTGCCACAGGTAGAGAGACTTGCCGGCGGCCCTGGCGGAATTCCCCAACGTGGCGGTCGAATGGGCGCTTCCAGAGCGGGAGCCGGAATCAGTCGTCGCTGAAATAGTAGTGCCTGTAAAGAACAGGAGAAATACAGGTGCGGGGAGTATGCGTAGCCCGCCAGATCCCCTTCCGAAGCAGAGGGGAGATTTGGTTGGTTGAGACGGGGACGAGCCCCCAAGGGAACGCAACCTGCGTGGGGATGATGCCTTTTTCCCTGAGGTACTCTACGAATTCCCACGGCCTCATGGCGAGTAGATGCCGGAAGTTCTGGTCGTCTTTCCGGGTGGCGCCCCGCTGCTGTCCGGGATGCTTGTCGGTGCCGGCCTGCCAGTATGCGGACTGCCTCGGCGTCTTGTGCCCGGCGGCCATCCAGAAATGTTTCCTGAGGACCTTCACACGAGTTTCTCCATGGACTTTCGATAGGAAAGCGCTCACCTGCGCGCGCCGATCGGTTCCGTCAAAGTTTGACGGGAATGGCTTTGCGACCTCTGGCGCCTGAAGCGACACGGGCGTCGTTGGACGCGAATCGGCTTCGTTGAGCCGCTGCTGCGCTTCGAATGCCGCCGCTTCACACTTGCTGGCGTAGCGTGCGGATGCTTCGCACACCTTTTCAATGATACCGGTCTCAGAGACCTTGGTGGTGCAGTCCGTTTGGTTCTCTGCCAAACTTCCGCCACCATGAAAGTCAACGCTGTCCCGCCGCAGACAATCCAAACAGAATACCCAGGCATCCTCACGGATGGCCCAAAGCCACGGCTCCCATTCTCGCAACGTTTTTGAACAAGTCGCGTTCACTTTCGGTGGGGCCTCCCCTCAGGAGCCAATCCCCCCAGTCGCCCCATCCTGCGGAACACCAGTGGGCTTCTAGTGGGTTCCTGGGGTCCGCGTCCGGTATCGCTCGAAAACGAGCTGCCAGATTCGCCCAAAAGATCGGATTGGTCATGGCTTCCTCTGCAATTCCTGAGCGACCTTGCCGCGAACGCCGCAGCCTTGGAGAGATCGATGCTGCGAACGGCCATCCACGAGATCCCCTCGGATGTTTTGAAGCTAACACAAATCAGGAGCGGCTTGTCAATTTAAGATCTGTTTATCCCTTATCAAGGCTCTGCGCGAGAATCTGAGGAAGTGGCGGATATCAGATCTCCGGGCTGACGACAAGCGACGACGGCCCGCTGATCGGAGATGCAAGCACCACTGCCGGCGCGCAGGCGACCGTCAGGGCCGCCGAGCAAGCCGGCCAGCGGACGAGGCGACGCCCGGTAGAGGCCTCTTGGAGGATTGATGGAAGGCGGCGAGAGCGGCGCTCGCTCCAGCGAAAATCCATGACGATCACTGAGTGTGAAGAGTGTGCCCCTGCTCGATTACCAACTCCGCAACCGGCGCTGGTCCGCACACGGCACCTGAAACTAGTGTAGTGTCCAATAAATAGCTGGGCCATTCATGGTTTCTTGTCTGGTGCGACTTGTACACCCTCTACATCAAAGCTCCTGTCGTGAAGAACGTGTGATATCGCAATGGCGCCGGCGTAGCGGGACAGGACTGAAGAGGTTCCAAAACGGCTGTAGCTGTAATCCGGCATCAGCATCTCCGGCCCGATTTCATGCATGAGCAACGCGCGGCTGGCAGAGTTCGCCGGCCGCCATCCGCACCGCCTGGCAGACCGCGGCGCGCTACCAGACCGCTTCTTCGTCCCGAATGGGCAGCGTCACCGGCTCGCCGAGCTTGGCGGAAAGGTACATGCCCAGGCTCCATTCGAGCGTGGGCCGCACGGTTTCGAGCTTGATCATCGGCTCGCCGCCGCTAAGCACTGCGCGCGCCAGGTCTTCGATCACCGCTTGGTGATCGGCGAAGCTCAGGTCGGCCGCACCGGTTGCGCCGGTGGCCACCGGGCCGCTGCCGCACTGCCGGATCTCGGCGTCCTCGGGCCGCTCGTCGCGGAACTTCCAGGTCTCAATGCGCTCGCCGGTCATGATTGCCGTGCCGTTCTCGCCGTTGATCTCGATACGCACGTCGGTTCCTGGCCACAGCGCCGTGGAGGCCTGCACCACACCCTGCGCGCCACATTCGTAATCGACGAAGGCGAGCAGCGTGTCTTCGAGTGGGATCTCCGGGTGCGCCAGGTTGTTCATGCGCGCGTCGACCGTCTTGGCCGGACCCACCAGGTACTGCAACAGGTCAACATAATGGAACGCCTGATTGATGGTGACGCCCGCGCCGGAGCGCTGCGAAACGCGCCAGGCGTCGGACTTGTAATACTCGGTCGAGCGGAACCACTTCATGTACGTGTCGGCGTGGTAGATCCTGCCGAAACGCCCAGTCTGGATGGCCATGCGCATGGCCTGCACCGCCTTGCGCGTACGGCACTGCACACTGACGCAGGCCTTCACTTTGGCCTTGTTACAGGCCGCTGTCATCGAATCCACCTCGGCCAGCGACATCGCCGGAGGCTTCTCGATCAGCACGTGCTTGCCCGCCTGGGCCGCCTTCACTACCGCATCGTGATGCAGATGGTTGGGGGTGATTACGTTCACGATGTCAATCTCCGGATCCTCCAGCATCGCATCGAGCGAAGCGTACCCCTTGCAGCCGAACGTGGAGGTCATCTTCTCCACGCGCGTGGCGTCCAGGTCGGCCACGGCAATCAGTTCGGTCAGCGCTGAAGCATCGAGCGCCTTAGCATGAAACGGCGCAATCAATCCGGCGCCCAATAGTCCGAATCCAAGCTTGGAATCCCGCATGGTGTCTCCTTGCTCCGGTATCAACAATACCTTTAATACACGCTCCGCGTCGATCTCGGCAATCGCCTGGTCCCATTCGGTGAAACGTACGTGGCGCGAAATTACCTTGTCGATGGGCAGCGCGCCCGAGGCCACCAGATGGATGGTGCGGTCCCAGCGTGTAGCCGGTGGCAAGGTTGAACATCAGGTCGCAGACCTGGAAGGCCGCCTTGTCCCAGCGGAAGGGGATGCTGGGCTTGCCGGTCAGGCCGATCGCGGAGACGCGGCCCTTCTTGCGCACCAGGTCGATGGCCGAAGCGATGCCCGGTGTCGAGCCGCTGCACTCCACCACTAGGCGCGCACCGATGCCTCCGGTCATCTCCAGCACGGATTCGAGCGTGTCCTGTCCGCCGGCCACCAGCGTGTCGAAGCCGAGTTCACGAGCCTTCGTCAGGCGCACGGCCTCGTCCTTTTTTGTGACGATCACCTGCATCCGGCGCGCGCCACCGGCCCGCGCCGCCATGGCCGCCAACTGACCGATCGGCCCCGGCCCTACCGCCACGGCGAAGTCACCAGCTTCGATCTTGGCGCCGATCACGCCGTGCACGATCTTGGCTGCCGGCTCCACCACCGCCGCTGCGCGCGGCAATGGCCGAAGCGGGCATGCCGCTGCCCATGCCCTTGCCCAGCGACACCAGATCCGGCTGCAGGTTCTCCCACTCCATGGCGAACAGCTTGCCGGTGCGGCCGAAGCCCGCCTGCACTTCGTCGAGCGCGAACAGCAGGCCGCGCGAGCGGATCCACTGCTCCAGCCGCGGGAACCAGCCCTCGGGCGCGAAGATGAAGCCGGCAGCGCCCTGGTAGGCTTCCACCATCACACCGGCCAGGCTGCCGGAGCTGTTGGCGCGCACCGCGTCGTCCACGAAGTCCAGACACAGCATGTCGCAGGTCTCCGGCTTGGCGCGGAACGGGCAGCGGTAGCAGTAGGGAAAGGGAACGCGGATCGCTCCCGGCACGGTCGGCCCATAACCTTTCTTGGGGCCGGAGAGCCCGCCGGCGGTCAGCGCCATGTAGGTGCGCCCGTGGAAGCCGCCGTGGAGGCTGAGCACTTCAAACTTCCCGGTCTTGCGCTTCATGATGCGGATCGAGGCCTCGGTGGCCTCGCTGCCGGTGCTCAGGAAGAAGCAGCGGTCGAGGTGCGCCGGGAGGATCTCGACCAGCTTTTCGGCTGCCCGCACACGAGGCTCGTTCAGGCACTCGTAGTTATTCATGAGCTTGGCGGCGGCGGCCTGCACCGCTTCGACCAGGTGCGGATGGCTGTGGCCCACGTTGGTCACCAACACGCCGGAGGTCCAGTCCAGGAACGTGTTGCCGTCCACGTCGGTCACCACCACGCCCTTGCCGCGGTCCCAGCAAACGCGAGCCTGGTAGCCGGTGCACTGTGCCTCCACCTTCTCCCAGCGCTCAAAAAGCTCCTTCGAACGCGGTCCCGGCAATTCGGTCTTCACATTTGCGACACTCATTTCTTCACCTCCTCGGGCTCGCGAATCGATTTCACGGAATTGGCGATGTAGCGCGGCGGCACGCCCTTCACGGCGCGTTCAATCTCCAGCAGCACAATCTCCCGGATGCGGATTCCGGAGTCTTCCGAGTACCAGGCCAGGTGCGGCGTCAGGATGGCGTTGCGCTGGCCGAGGAGCGGGTAGTCGGGCTTGGGCGGCTCGGTTTCGTAGACGTCGATGGCCGCGCCGGCGATCTTATGCTCCTGGAGTGCCTCGGCCAGTGCTTCGCTGTCCACCATCCCGCCACGAGCGGTGTTGACGATATAGGCCGTCGGCTTCATCAGTGACAGCGTCTGGCGGTTGACGATGTAGCGCGTCTCGGCCGTCAGCGGCGTGTGGATGGTGATCAGATCAGCTTCGCGGAACAGCGTCGCCTGGTCCACCGTCTCGATGCCCAGTTCCCGCTTGCGCTCTTGCTTCAGGTAGGGATCGCAGATCAGGAACTGGAAGCCAAAGCTCTTCAGCTTCTCGTATACCCGGCTCCCGATGCGCCCGCAGCCGATGATGCCCAGCTTCTGCCCGGACATGCGGAACATGGGGATGGTGTCCGTGAAGTCCCACCGCCCGGCGGCTGCGGACTCCTCCAACACCTTGCGGCTGGAGACGATGCGCCGCGCGCTGGCGAAGATCAGCGCGATGGCCTGCTCGGCCACCTCCTCCACGCAGTAGTCCGGGATGTAGCACAGCGGGATGCCGGCATCGTCCAGCGCCTTCAGGTCCACGTTGTCGTAGCCCACGCCGTGCCGGATCACCGTCCGGCAGCGGGTCCAGGTCGCCACCAGCGGGCGGGTGATGGGCACCATGTTGACCACCACCACGTCGGCGTCGCGGGTGGCCGCCACCACGTCCTCCATTGGCGCGAACTTCAACTGGTACGCCGTGAACTCGATGTCCTGCGCAGCCAGTTTCTCCGCCTCCATCTTAAGGTCGGGCTCAATATAATCCGTGACAACGACTTTCATACCTGTGCCCCTTCTCTAACGGCCGGCGGGCTTCAACGCCCGGCCCGTTTCCGCCGACTGATTAATCGCTTCCACTGCTTCGAGCGCCCGCACCCCGTCCTCGCCGGTGATCGACGGCCGCGTCCGGATGCGGATAGCCGCCGCCCGGGCGTTGAAGTCGCTGAAAATCGCAGTCGGGGTGCGCTCCAGCTTCTGCACGGATCCCGACTTGTCGATCTTCGCCGCGAAAAGATCGAAATGGCCATCCGACGGCGCAGACCGGATGGCCATCGCGTCCGCGCCGCGCGCCACGATCTGGGGCGAGTAGTGATCCCAGTTGGCATCCTTCACTTCGATTGGCGCGCCCCAGTTACCCTGCGGATCACGACGGCACACAAGCACCCGGTCGGCGTTCTTGTTATTCCACTCGACCCGCGCCGTCCAGACCGAGCCGTCTTGGGATGCGGCAATCGAAGGCCGGTCGCCTTGCCTCCCGGGGTCGCTCACGCGCGACGCCGGAATCTCTCCGGCTAATGTGGCGGGCGGGAGATCGCTAACCACCGGGACTTCGGGATTCTGCGCTGGCAGCAGGGAGAGGCCGGCAATCGCGAGACCACACCAGACGAGCTTCTGCATTGGCACCCCAACATGAGAACATCCCTGCGAACCCACGTCAACCGTGCGGTACTATTCAGGCAGCGTCGGCGCGTGCCGGGCGCGTTGACCCGGAAGTTCCCCCGAGATATGTGTTGCAAGAAGGCGTCCACTCCTCTTTGCTCTCGTGGCTCCGCTCCTGATGCTCGCGCAGGATGCGCCAAATTCCACCATCCCGAACCTGGCGCTCGGCCACCGACCACGGCGCGATGACTCTCCCGTGCTTGCTTTACCGCGACGGCAAGTGGCGAGCGCTGCAGTGGGTCCCGAACACCAGCGGCGATTCCGGGCTACCCCAGGTCGGCGTTGACGCGCAGAACTGTCTGGGTCTGCAGGCTCACCAATTCCGGCTCAATGTCGGTTCGGCAAATTTCAGATCAGGCGCGTCACACATTGCATCTTCATCCGGGATAAGCCAACGTACTTGCCGCCGGTCCGCTCTAGTGCTCTCGAAGCCGGCACTGAACCGTCGCCAGTTTCTCCGATTCCGACAGATCCTTGAGTCCTTCCGGCATCCAAAGCACCTTGGCCTGCCGCTCGGCAACTGCGGGCCAGAATGAGTGCGCTCATCTTTGGTCACGACGCAAATGAATGGTCTAAATCGCCGCCGTTCACGGTCCTCGGTTTCACGAAGGGCCTCGTCGTGGGCCCGTGTTCCTGCGGAGTCTAAGTGAAGAGCTCTATTACATGCTGTCGGCCTATCGACGGGAGAAGGCGAAGGGCCGGGATCACCCCCTGTGGTTGCAGCGCTGCCGCGCATTCGGCGACTGGCTACTGGGCCAGCGCCGGGCGAATGGCGGCTTTCCTCGCGCCTGGAAACAGGGGACGCCGGACGTGGTGAATACATCCACACTCGGCAGCTATTTCCCCATCCCGCTGCTGGTGAAACTCGCGGAGGCCACGGGCGAGAAACGATTTCTCGCCGCGGCGATTCAGGCGGGGCACCTCACCTTGGGGGCAGGGACAGAAACGCGGCCAGTACCGATCCAGGACGCGGTTTACGACTACGAAGCGCAAATGCAAGGGCCAAGCGCCGGTATAAGTCGAGGGCAGTACGCTCGGTCCGCCCCGTCGAAGGAGTCTGACGAGGCTCCTCGCTTCCTGCCGTGCAATCGTGCGAAAATTCACGGTCAGGAGATCCTTCGCTTGTATTTTCATCGTCACCTAACCTGCTATCTGCTGTCGGGCTGTTTAGCCGTCCTGATTCAGCCGCAAGCCGGGGCCCAACGAGGTCCGGCCGCGCAGCCAAACCAGGCGTCCGGCACCGCGGCTCAAGCCGAACAGTCACCCATCCCACCCGAGACCAACTCGGTCACCGATCACGAGATCACGCTCGGGGGCAAGGTGCTGCGGTACAAGGCGACCGCAGGCAACCTGCTGATCAGCGGCGACGATGAGAAGCCCTACGGCAGCGTCTTCTTCGTGGCCTACACGTTGGCCGACGCACCCGACCCGCGCACGCGCCCACTGACTTTCCTTTATAACGGCGGTCCGGGGTCGGCCAGCATGTGGCTGCACATGGGATCGGTGGCACCGGTGCGTGTCGTCACCGCGAGTCCGGAGGCCACCGGCAGCGCCCCCTACCAGTTGATCCCCAATCAGTACAGCCTTCTGGATAAGACCGACCTGGTGTTTGTGGATGCCGTGGGCACCGGTTACTCGCGGCCGGTGGGACGCGGTGCAATCCGCGATTTCGCCGGAACGGACCAGGACGTTCAGGCGTTTTCCCGTTTCATCCAGCGCTACATCAGCGTGAACCGTCGCTGGAACTCGCCCAAGTTCCTGTTCGGGGAATCGTACGGCACCACGCGGTCGGCGGCCCTGGCCGATGTGCTGGAGAACGCCGGCGTGTCGCTCAACGGGATCGTCCTCATGTCCACGATCCTGAATTACTTCACCATGTCTCCGGGCAGCGACGCGGTTTACATCGGCAACCTGCCGTCTTACGCCGCCATTGCCTGGCACTACGGGAAGGTGGCGCACAAGCCCGCCGATGAGAAGGCTTTCCTGAACGAGGTGAGAGCTTTCGCCCGCGGCGCGTACGCCGAAGCTTTGGCGCAAGGTCACAACCTGCCGCAAGCCCAGGTGGACTCGGTCGCGGCGAAGCTGGCTTCCTACACCGGTCTGAGCGCCACATACATCAAGGAGTCTAATCTGCGGATCTCTCCCACGCGGTTCCGCAAGGAACTGCTGCGCGACCAGCGAATGATCATCGGCCGCTACGACGCGCGCTTCGAGGGGAGCGACGTGGATGCCGCCGGCGAGACTCCCGGCTACGATCCTTCCAGCACGGGAATCACGGGCGCTTTCGTGTCGGCCCTGCACGATTACATGGAAGGCGAACTGAAATACTCCTCCAAGGAGACCTACTATCCGAGCGGTCCCAATATCAACCAGTCGTGGGACCACACGCACCGGGTCGGCGGCGCGGGTGGAGGAGGAGGCGGCGGGCGCGGAGCCGCGCAGGCTTTGCGGGATGCGTACGTGGCCGGCGACCTGGCCGACGCCATGCGCAAGAATCCCAAGTTGAAGGTCCTCTCGGTGAACGGCCTGTTCGACCTTGCCACTCCGTTTTTCATCACCGAGTTCGATCTCTCGCACATGCAGCTCGAGCCCCGGCTGAGAGAGAATATCGAGTTCAAGTACTATCACTCGGGCCACATGATCTATCTGAACGTGGACGAGCTCAAGCAGTTGAAAACCGACCTGGCCGACTTCTACACACGAGCCGTCCCGGGTGGATTGCCGGCACGGCCCGAGGGGGAACAACGCACGACCCCGATGGCTGCTAGACCCTGATGCAACTGCGCCCTCTTTGACCGGCAGTGACCGCCAGGGGCGATCCGCAGCGGTTCGGCGGGCTTGCTTCAATGGAGGATATGTAGCGCGACACGCCGATTGCCGTCATGCTCCTGGCGGCCGGCTCTCTCTACGCTCAGCCGGCCGGGACGGATCCCTTTCTCGAGTGGATGGACCGGATTGCGCAGTCGCAACTGGCGAATCGGGAAAAGACGATCGCCGACATTCGCAGCGTCGCTGATGCCGAACGGCGGGCGCAATCCGTTCGGCAAATTCTCCTCGAATCGATCGGTGGATTGCCGGATTACCACGGACCGCTGAATCCCAGGGTTACCGGCCGGACCCAGGCCGAGGGCTATGCCATTGAGAAGGTGATTTTCGAAAGCCTGCCGGGATTCTACGTTACCGCCAATCTCTATCGGCCCACACAGGCCGGCCGCCATCCCGGACTTCTTTTGCAGGCGGGACATACGCAGCAAGCGAAGCCGGAGGGACAGCGGCTCGCCGCCAACCTGGCGTTTGAAGGGTTCGTTATGCTTGCGTTCGATCCCGTCGGACAGGGCGAACACGAGCAGACCTATGACCCGCAGGTGGACCGGCCCGCGGGAGGATGGTCGGTCCCCGAGCACATTCAGGCGGGAGTGCAGAACATTCTCATCGGCCAAAGCGTGACCCGCCATTTTATTTGGGATGCCACGCGCGCCATCGATTATCTGGTGAGCCGGCCGATGGCCAGATCCGGACGCTCGAACGGCGGATCAAGCGGCGGCGGGTGACGGGAGGGCCCGCGCAGGAAGTGTACTTCGGCCAGAAACATACGCGGTGCGGCGCCCCGGCTTCCCGGAGACCGGCGCCGCCTCGCTCCACCTATACTCGAAGTGATGATTCCATATTGCTGCAAGCGAATCGCCCTCGCCCTGGCCGGCCTCACTACCGCCTGTTTTGCGGAGCGCAATACGATCCAACTAGCTGGCTCGGCGCAGCCGGGTTGCTGGAATATCGAGCAGATCGTCAACGCAGTTACCAGGGGCGCAGGCAGCGACCGGGAGAAGGCCCTTGCCCTGCACCGTTTCGGCATGGCCCACTTTATCCACTTCGACGGCCCCATCGAAGAGCGCGGCGAGTATGTTACCGACCCCATGAAACTCATTTCCGTCTACGGTTATGCGCTCTGCGGCAACAACAGCGCCGCCATGAACGCGCTCTACAACGCCGCGGGTCTCAAGGCGCGCCGCCGCTCCGTGCCCGGCCATTCCATACCCGAAGTGTGGTTCGAGGACAAATGGAACTACATCGATACCGACATGTTCGGTTACGTCTTTCTGCCCAACGGCAAAATCGCTTCCGTGGACGAGCTTTCCCGCGACGCCGACCTGGTCCTCAAGCAGACCAATCCGCCCACTCCCTTCTATCCCTTCGACCGTAAGGAGGACATGGCCAACACCTTTCGCGGCCGCAACGCCGACAAGGACTACCATCCCTACAGTAACGCCCACCTCATGAATCTTTCGCTCCGCACCGGCGAATCCGCGCGGCTCTATTTCCGCCCGCGCGGCGAAGGCCGCTATTTCCTCACCGCCGCCTTCCGGCCGGATCTCGGCACCGTGTACAAGGACTATTTCCTGGCCGGGCCGGTCCGCAAAGATTCCTTCGCCTGGTGCGACCGGCCGCCGGCTTCCTACGGCAACGGCCTGCTCGAATATGCGCCGGACCTGAGAGGCGAAACCTTCGCCCGCGAGAATCCCGAGTCTCAGAACACCGCCGTCCCGCTACAGCGTAACGCTCCGGACCTGGCCGCGAAAAGCCCCGGGACCGCGTCGCTGATGGTGAAGGTGAGCACTCCGTGGATCATCTCCGGCCTGCAGAACGATCTCACCGACTTCAACGACAACACCGACGCCGCCGTGGTCAGCGGTTTCTTCTGGCGCATGGACGAAAGCGACGAAAACCGCATCCTGGTGAGCCGCGATGGCGGCCAGACGTGGATCAAGGTCTGGGAGAACCACTACCTGGGCGCGGTTCCCTTTCGCGTGGACCTGACGAAGTGGGCGGAGGGCGAATATGCCTACCGGGTCAAGTTTGAATGGGCCGACCGCAAGGGAACCGGCCGCGTGGGTATCGAGAGGGTAAAGTTCCGGACGTGGGTGGAGCTTTCTCCCATGGCCCTGCCGCGGCTCACGGCGGGACATAACACATTCAGCGTGACCACGGAACCTCTGCGCGCCGTCTATTCCCAGAGCCGTTGGGACCGGGGTCAAGGCCTGCCGGGACAACAGTTGGACAACCTGTCGGTGGCGCCGCAGAGTCCCTACCTTCGCATCGCCGATGCCGCGCGGCCGGGTGTGCTCACGTTCCCGGTTGCCGCCGATGGCGAGATCCGCGAACTGCGCATCAGTATCCGCGCCCGCGCCGAGCACGGCTCCCTGGGCGATACCGTGCTGCTTTCCCTTTCCGGCGACAACGGCGCCACCTGGCGGCAACTGGAGCGTTTTGTCCCGGACCCGGAACATACGTTTAACGCGATGTGGTTTAACCATGTGCTCCGCAATCAGCACTTGGCGGGTGGGCATACCCTCCTCAAGATCTCGGTGACCGGCGGCGGCCTGGAGCAGGTGATCGCGAACAGCGTTGTCGCCGCGCCTCCAGCGGTTTCCACCGGACTCCGGATCACCCACGTCTGGCGCGACGGCGACCAGGAACGCACTTTCTCGCAACTGGTTCCCGCCGGCACTCCGACAGCCTCTTATGAAGTGACTGCGGCTTCCGGCCTGATCAATGAGGAGATTCGCCTCGAGGGAATTGCCCAGTGAACTTCCGGCCCGAGTGGAAAAGCGGCCTGATGTTGTTCCTGTGCGGCGCGCTGGCCGCCCAGGAAACTGCCCGGCGTTTGCCGGAGCGGCCCACGGCGCCCGCCGTCTGGGCGATCGGAGAAGGCTTCCGCGTCGATCCGGTTACGGGGAGAGTTCGCGAGGAGATGCGCCTCGACAAAAATCCCATTCCCGCGGACTTCGATTACACACACAAGAATCTCGCCTGGGATGCCCGCACCGGCGGCGTTCACCTCTCCGCCGCCCGCAACGAGGTGGTGGCTTACCAGATCCAGATACGCGGTCCGGCCGAAGGCGTCAACGTCGCCTGCAGCGACTTGAGCGGACCGGTCGCGATCGGAAGTTCCAGGGACATCGAGGTTTTCAAGCAGTGGTATATCGACGTCCGAACGAACTCGTCCAACGCGGGATCCACGACGGCGGGTTACAACCTGGGCAAAGGCTGGTATGCCGATGCGCTGATTCCGATGAGCGCGGGCGGGGGAGGCGGCCAGCCATTCCGAATTCCCGACACGCTGAATCGGATTCCCGGCCAAATATGGCAGGGCGTGTGGATCGACATTTACGTTCCCCGCGACACTCCGCCAGGCGCATATAAGGGCTGGGTGACGGTAGCCGGCAAAGGCATCGGCCGCCGGAAACTTCCGGTCACGCTCGAAGTCTACCCGGTGACGCTTTCCGACGATTATGCCTGCGAGGTGGCCTTGAACAACTATGGCAGCATCGGCCGCAAGGGCTCCGAGTTGCGCCTGCGCTATTACCAGATGGCACGGCGGCACCGGATGGCGATTCACGAGCACTATATCGGCCCACAGGTGGAGGCGAGCGGCAGCGGGATGCGCGGCGCCTGGGCGGATTATGACGGCGAGATGGGCAAGTACTTTACGGGCGATGCGTTCACTGCCCGTTACGGCTATCGCGGCCCTGGGGAAGGAAGGCCCCTGCGCTGGGCCTACCTGCCGTTTGAGATCCTGAGGGGGCACGCCTGGCCGATGCCTCCGGATCGGCAGCACACCACGGAGTACGATGAGGCGGTCCGCGCCATGCTGCGCGACTTCACTACGCATTTCCAAACCCGGGGCTGGACGCGAACCGGCCTGATGTTCTTCATCAACGGGCTGGACGAGCCCAGCAAGCCCGAGAACTTGCAGGGTATCCGCTATTTCGGCGAGCTGGTCAAATCCGTAGGTGCTCCGCGTGTCCATTACCGCTCCGACATCAACCACCTGCACGATATCGCGCGCGTGATCCCCGGGTGGACGGAAGAGAGAATGTTCGCCGAACTGGCGCCGGTGGTAGACCTTTGGTGCGCCGTGGCGGATTTTGAGCGAACGGATTTTTCCGTGCTGCTGGCGCACAAGCAGCGCGACCCGGAGCAGGTGGTCTGGTTCTATCAGAACCGGGAGCCTTCGGTGGGCGGCTATACGCTGGACGACGAGACCATCGGCCTGGCCACGTGGCCGGTCATCGACTGGAAGTATGGACTCGACGGCACGGTCCTCTGGGAATGTTGCTTCGCCGGACCTTCGAAGAATCTCTGGGTAGATCCGAATAACACGGTCGCGCAGGAGAGCGGTGTGCAGCATAACATGGCTGGAATGGTGATCTATCCGAGCTTTCCGGGCCAGCCGGAGATCGCGGAGCCGGTGGCCAGCATCCGCCTGAAGAGCTTCCGCCGCGGCGCCCAGGATTACGAATACCTACGGCTCCTGGAGAAAGCGGCCGGCCGGAGCAGCGCCATGAAATTCCTGGACAGGGTCATGGGGGAGTGTCTTCACAAGGCGAATCGCCCGTATGGCGCCGCGGGCGACTGGTCACACAACCCCGAGGACTGGAACCAAATGCGAGTGGACATCCTGCAGACGATAGCGGCCAGGAACTGAGTCCTATACTCAGGGTGTGCGTAATGCCGGCCGGAGGTGGCCGCGTAATGAAGCTGAGTGCATGGATTTGCGCTTTATCGGCCGTCGCGGGCAGCGCGGCCGCCGAGCAGGTGGTCTGCAAGACCACGGCGGATACCTGGGTGGATGTTCCCGAATTCGGGCTGTTCCGGTCGCCACAGGCCCAGAAACCGGGACACGGGTCCGATCCGCAACTGGTAATCAGTGGCCGCCAGAGCTTCGCCCTGTTGCAATTCGATCTTTCCGCCGCCAAAGGCATGACGGTTGCGCGCGCCGTATTGCGAATCCACCGCGAGCCCGCACCTGTGCCCCTGACCGTTGTCGGGCTTTCCACCGTGAGCGGATCGGCCGCATGGTCGGAAACCGCGGCGGGTTTCGAGTTCGCGCGGGAAGGCCGGGAATCCTGGTCATACCCGAATTCCGATATCACCGATGTGACGTTCGGGCTGGGCGGAAGCCTGTACGCCTACCCGCAGGTGCGCGATGCGGGCGATGGCTGGTACGAAGCGGATGTGCCCCCGGCGCTGGTTTACGCGCTCGCGACCGGCGATCAGTATGGCCTGATGCTGGATGACGAGAAAGGCCAGACGGAGACCAGGTACGTGCTCAGCAGCCGCGAGGGTCCCTACCCGCCCGTCCTGGTGGTGGAGGGAACGCGCTCGGACCACACCCCTCCGGGCCGCGTGAAGCAGTTGGGAAAGGTCGCGCGGGTGACCGTCAGCACGCCGGCGGATGCCGTCGAGATCGGTCTGACCACCCTTCGGCCCGGAAGCGCGATCGTGCGGTTCGGCGGCGCCGGCGACGATTCCGGCAAGGGCGTGGCGGCGCACTACGAACTGCGCTACAGCAACAAGCCGGTTAAGCCGGACGACTTCCAGGCGGCCACGCTGGTGCCTCGCTGGGCGTTGGACCCGCTCGCCCGCAAGCCGGGCCCGATGGCTGTCGCCAATGCACTCCAGGACGACATCACGGCCGTGGTGGACGGGTTGACTCCGGGCCAGACCTACTATTTTGCGGCGCGGGCAGTGGACGGCGCGGGCAATGCCGGCCCGGTGACCCTGCTGGGCGCTTACCGTCCGTATGCGCGGCAGTTCCCCGCCCTGCCGGCTCCCGCGGCGCCAGGCCCGGCCAAGGCGGCGGCGGGGAAGCCGGACGTATGGGCGGTTCCCGAATTGTGGAAAATCAACCCGCGCACCGGCGCGGTGTTGGAAGCGGGCGACGGAGCCGGCCATCGGGCGGCCAATCCGGTATGGGACGCCGGGACCGCGACCGTGCGGCTACGGGGCGCGCGGAATGAGTTCGTGGCGTTTCAGGTGGCCGTGGAAGGCAGCGGTCTGACCGGCGTCGAACTAAAAGTTACCGCGCCACTCTTCGCGGAGAACAAGCTGCCGCCGGTTTTCGAGCGCACGGGCGCCATTCAGTTGTACCGGGAGTGGTTGGTTCCGGACGACAAACAGCTCGTCGAGCCACGCGGCTGGTATCCGGATCCGCTGATTCCGCTGTCGGGGCCGTTGGACATCCCGGCGAAGGACAACGCGGTACCCGGCCAGACCGTGCAGCCGGTTTTCGTGGATGTCTACATTCCGCACGACGCCGCTCCGGGCAAGCATGCCGGCGCACTGCTGGTCACCGCCGGCGGAACGAAGCATCCGATCCGTATCGAGGTGGAAGTGCTGCCGCTGACGCTGCCGGACAAACTGAACTTTCTCATCGACCTCAACTGCTACAACGGCGTGAACGCCGGCTGGAACGTGCAGCGCGGCACTCCGGAGTACCGCACGCTGGAGATCGCCTACCACCGCCTGGCGCACCTGAACCGCGGCAATCTGGACGTGTTGGGCTATAACCATGACGGACGCATGGAACCGGACCATGCGCCCGGCTTGACCGGAGCGGGGGCCCAGACGCGCATCTCCGACTGGTCGGGATGGGATGCGCTCTTCGGACCCATCGTGAGCGGATCGGCATTCCGGGATCTGCCGCGCGCGGGGACACCGGTGCCCATCGTGTATCTGCCGTTCTTTGAAGGCTGGCCCGGCGATTTCCGGCGGGGCTACAAATGGGACGATCCGACCGTACCGCGGACGTTGGAGGAGTACCAGGCGCTCATTACCAAACACTCGCTGAGGGCGGGCCCGGTGGAGGAGGGATTCAGCCAGGAATATCAGGACCGTGCGCTGACAGTGGCCGAACAGTTCGCCGCCCACATCCAGGAGAACGGGTGGATGAAGACTCGTTACATGGTCTTCTTCAACGACAAGCGATATTTCAAGCGGCCTTCGCAGGGCGGCCACGGAATCTCCTGGTGGTTGTTCGACGAGCCGAATTTCCGGGACGATGTTCGCGCCACGAGCTTCCTGGGCGCGCTGTTCATGCGCGGCATGGCCAAACACCCGGACGTGCCGATTGTCTTCCGGGCCGACATCAGCCGCGTGGAGTGGGTCCGTGACCTGCTGAGCAACCAACTGGACATCGATTGCACGAGCCAGGACCTTTTCTATAAGAGCCGTTTCATGCTCGACAACCGTCAGCATTTCGGGAAGGAGTACTGGCACTATTCGAGCACGAACCACCCGCGGGATAGCAACGTGGCCATGCGCGCGTGGGCGTGGAAGACGTGGCTGGCCGGGGGGGAAGGCATCGTGCCCTGGAATACGGTGCGGGGAACCGAGGCGTGGAACCGCGCCGATCCGCTGACGGTGTTCTATGTGGGCACGAAGTTCGGCTCGAAGGAACCGTTCGGTTCGCTGCGGCTGAAAGCCTTCCGGCGCGGCGAACAGGATGTCGAGTACCTGGTGATGCTGTCGAAGAAAGCCGGGTGGGACCGCGATGCGGTGACGCACGCGGTGGCGGGCACGCTGGACCTGTCCCAGGAGTTCCAGCAAACCGATGCCGAGGACGCCGGAACAGTGGATTACCACCGCATCCCGGATGGGCAACTGGAGGGCCTGCTGGAACGCGTGTCACGGGCATTGCGGCACTAAGGGACAAAGTCCCGCAGTCTTTCCGCGTGCTCGTGGTTTGACTCAGCCCACCTGCTGCCGCGGCTCGCGGCTGCGCAGAACGCCACGGCGGGCGGCCCCATACCTCCCGCCGACGTCAGGTACGCCTAGAAAGCGGGCACCCTGGGCCGGTCCCGCAACGCCTCGTATTTCGCGGACTGGGGAGAGAGGTGGCCCAAGGCGTCGGTAGCCAGTTTCCGTTTTGCGTTCCCGTGCCTTCACAGTCCCATGCATTGCATATACAATTGAGATGCAGTGTTCGATTGGGACAAAGACAACTTGCGCAAGATCCGCGCGCATCACATCAAGCGTGATGAAGTGGAGCAGGCTCTGTCAAACGGTCCCATCCCGATATACGAGCAAGACGTGCGCGGGGAAGCACGCTACGTATACTACTGCGAGACGGATTCCGGCCGGCTGCTGGCAGTTGTCGTTGCCGAGCGCGCGGACCGCATTCGGGTCGTGACCGCGTACGATTTGGACGCCGGGCAGAAGAGGGACTATCTCGCCCGGCGTTTGCGAGGTGAATGAACCATGAAGAGGACGATTGAGTTGCCAAGGTTCGCGACTGAAGATCGAGAGGCGACCTGGTGGGGCAGTCCACAGGGCCGCGAGTTTCTGAAGCAAAAGTCACTGGGACCTCGAAAGAAGACGGTAAAGGGATCTCGTCTTGTCGGCCAATTGAACCGGACTGCGAGCGTTCAGATTGCATTACGATTACCTGAACCCGATGTGGAAAAGGCGCGAGAAATCGCCACACGAAAGGGCATCGGCTACCAGACCCTGCTAAAGATGTTGGTGCACGAGGGCTTGCTTCGGGAGGCCCGGCGCGCATGAACAGTTCTTTCCGCTAACGCTGCCCCGCGTGATCGTGGGTTGGTCAGCCGGTTGCCTCATTCTATCCGCTTTCTGCGCACCATGACGGGGAGCACGATCTCTTTGGCGGCCGGCTACGGAGCCGCATGAGGTTCGTTCGCTTGGGGTCCAGCGTTCACGACTGGGCCGCTGCCAGAGAACCGGCAGGTCGTGTTTCATGGCACGCACCAGTTCGCGGGTAACTACCCCCTTCCGCGGCCGCTTGCCGCTCAACTCAGCGCGATACTTGCACCACGGCGCCATATGCCGTAAGAGCCTCGTCAGCGGTCAGCAGGATGAGTTTCTCGACCAGCGCCTGGGCGATCAGCATCCGGTCAAAAGGATCGCGATGATACCACGGAAGCAGGGAGACCTGCCGGGTCTGGGAGCCCATCAGGGGCAGGCTCTCGAAGGATTCGCTGGCCAGTCTCTCGCTGAAGTCGACCGGCAGCCGCAATTTGCCCAGGCTTTGCTTCAGCCAGATTTCCCACAGAGAGACCGCACTGACGAACATCGTGTTCTGCGGGTCAGCGATCAGTTTTCGGGCTTCCGCGGAGAGAGACGGGCTGGACTCAAGCCACCAGAGCAGGAGGTGCGTGTCGAGTAGAATCCTCAACTCCGTGGCTCCTTCATGCCGAAGGCTTCCGCCACATCGTCCGGTAGCGTGTCGAAGTCGGGAGCGATCCAGATTTCCCCCGCCATCGAGCCAGGCTTCCGGGGTCGGGTAGTACCGCGGAAAGCGACCAGACGGGCAACCGGCTTGCCGGCCTTGGCGATGATGACTTCATTTCCGTTCTGCACGGCTTCGATGAGCGCCGAAAGTTCAGCCTTCGCTTGGGAGATGTTACGGACTACCATGATCCGATCCTAACATAGACCAGATCTGGTCTGGTCTGGATCAGCGGGTCCAGCTGGGAAATGCGGCATTCAGAACGGATCGCTCCACGCTTCGTGGCGGCTGTCGGACCGGTCGTTTTGGAGTTTGAGAAGCTGTCGAGGACGAGCCGCGAAGGGAACGCAACCTACGGTTTCTTTCCCTTGGAACCTTTTCTTCCCTTCTCTGGGCGGGCGTTGAAAATGTTGATCTCTCATGCGCGGCCATGTCTGCCGGTGTAGGCCCTCAAGCATGACCTTGCCGGAATTCCAGTCCCGCCACGGGCGACCATTTTCAGGCGCCCTTGCTCTTCTTGGCGTCTTCTTCCCGATCCAGCGCTTCGCGGAGCAGTATGTTGATGCAGGCTTGGTTGCTGATTCCCTTCTCTTCCGCGAGTCTTTCCAATCGCTCGATTTGGGTGTTGGGTATCCTTACCTGAAGCACCCGCGTCTCTCGCAGAAGGGCCGCGGGGCCACCCCGATGGGCGGTTCCGTTCTCCATGGCCTCGATGAGGTTCTCCCCAACAACGTCCATGTGCTGATCCCACCAATCAGCCTCTTCGGCCTCGGTGGCGAATTCGGGCACTACCAGTCGCTTCATAAGCCCGTCTTTGCTCGGAGGTATGCACGCGCTTCGTTGCGCGGCGCGTCCCCTGCGGTAACCACGCGCATGGCATCTCCGTATACCGTTCGCACCAGCTTCAGGATGCGGAGCTGATTCGTGTGCCCCATCGAGGGTCATTGCTCCCCCCTTTTACGATTGAATGAGCAGCGCTATCCACTACGCGGCAGCGCCACGGGGTCGCACGGCGCGTTCGATCTCCGCGAGCTTGGTCTGCCGCGCCACACGGAGTTCATAATGCACTTGCAGTTTCAGCCAGAATTCGGGCGTGGTCCCCATGTAGCGAGCCACACGCAGCGCGGTGTCCGCCGTGATGCCGCGGCGGCAGCGGACGATTTCATTTAATCGGGCCGCATCGACGGCCAAGTGCTTGGCGAGCTGGTTGACGCTCATGCCGAGAGGGGTCAGAATTTCTTCACGAATGATCTCTCCGGGGTGAATCGGGCTCAACATTTTCTTGGGCATATGGTACTAATCTCCCTTAATGGTAATCCACGATTTCGACCGGATCGGCGTTCCCGTCTTCCCATGTGAAGTGCCCGCCAAGCCTGCGCACGACGAGCCCCCAAGGGAACGCAACCTGCGGTTTCTTTCCCTTGGAACCTTTTCTTCCCTCTTGTTGCGGTATCTCGCGGCATGAGTGCCAACTTTGTTTAGCCAGTACGCTAAGGAGCAAGTGGCGGTTCGTCTATGCTTCCTGCTTCTGGCGCGGGCTTGATCTATCGCTGCCAGTTACTCTCGCTGGGCTAACGTTATAATATACGACCCCTGAGTCGCTACAGAGACTGCTCGAAATCGATATAGTCCCTAGTTCGTTGGGAATTCCGGCTTCTGAGTGGCTGTAAGGACTTGCGAGAGGGTGCGAGGAGGGCGGCATCCAGGCGTAACGCGCAAGCAAATGCCTGCGGCAGCAAGGAAGTTTGATCTCCCCCTTTCCCGTTTCC
>Ga0326728_10009978_pt1 | contig 22471 bp, 18 predicted proteins | sample MB3enrmetagenome_FD_207602 | JGI IMG/M metagenome (GOLD analysis project Ga0326728, IMG submission 207602) | Lab enriched peat soil microbial communities from McLean, Ithaca, NY, United States - MB31MN | ecosystem: Environmental > Terrestrial > Soil > Wetlands > Peat | place: USA: New York... | reverse complement strand
TATCGGATTGGTGCAATTGATGGGCAGGGGCCTGGTTTCTGGCGGGCTGCGGATGGCGTGGAGCGAGGCGCACCAGTTGCGGCTGGCGCTGGGCGAGCGCGACGCCTGACGGGCATATACTCTCGCTGGCGCGGCTTCCCCCCGGTTTGAACGCGCATGGACCGTGCTCTGAATGGGCCTGGCTATAGGATACTGTCAGACTTAGAATACCGATCTGCCGGCCGCGCTTCTTCAAGGCAAGCCCTTCGGCGGTCGAGGCGCGGAATCCGAAAAGAACTGTATGGCCGATAGAGTGCCGCGGGTGGCGTACTTCCCCGACTCGTTCCATGAGGTGAACGGGGTGGCGCACACCAGCCAGCAATTTGAGGCGTTTGCGCGGCGGCGGAACCTGCCCTTTCTATGCGTGCGCGCCGGAGGCCGGAAGCCGGCGATTCTCGATGACTGCAACGTGTGGACCCTGGAGCTGCCGCGCAGCTTCCTTTCCTTTGCCCTGGAGAAGGACCTGCGCTTCGATCCCGCGTTTTTGCGCCATTTGCCGCTTATCGGCCGGGTTCTGGATCGCTTCCAGCCCGATCTGATCCACATTACCGGCCCCAGCGAGGTGGGAATGCTGGGCGCGTGGCTGGCGCACCATCTCAAGCTGCCGCTGGCCGCCAGTTGGCACACCAACGTGCATGAGTACGCGGCGCGGCGGTCGGACTGGTTTCTGCGCCTGCTGCCCAAGCGGCAATCGCACGCCACGGGACAGAAGATCGAGGATATGGCGATGGCTGTGGCGGCCAAGTTCTACTCGGTGGCGCGGATATTGTTTGCGCCCAACCCGGAGCTTTGCCGCCTGCTGGAGCGGACCACCGGGCGGCCCTGCCGCCTGATGCCGCGCGGCGTGGACGCGGAGCTGTTTCATCCCGCCAAGCGCAACCGCAACCCCGAAGACCGCGAAGCCGTGCTGGGCTTTGTGGGACGGCTGTCCATCGAGAAGAACGTGGCCCTGCTGGCCGAGGTGCAGGAGGAACTGGAGCGGCTGGGCAACAAGAGCTTCCGGTTCCTGATTGTGGGCCACGGCGCCGAGGAGGGCTGGCTGCGGGAACGGCTGCCGCGCGCGGAGTTCCCCGGCGTGCTGCGCGGCGAGGCGCTCTCCGCTGCCTACGCGAATATGGATTTGTTTGTGTTTCCGTCGCACACCGATACCTTTGGCAACGTGGTGCTGGAGGCGCTGGCCAGCGGAGTGCCGGCGATTGTGACCCCCGACGGCGGGCCGGCGACCATCGTCCGCGATGGCCAGACGGGGCTGGTTGCGCCGGACGCGGAGTTTGCCGCGGCCGTGGCCGGGGTGCTGGCCGACCCCGCAAAACACGTCGAAATGCGGCTGGCGGCGCGGGCCTTCGCGCTGACCATGAGCTGGGACTCGGTCTTTGAGGGGGTTTATGCCGCGTACCAGACGATCCTGCCGCAGCGGGCGCAGGCGGCGGGGTAGGAGCCGCTGCGTTTCGCCGCCTTCACCGCGCGGCTCGCCGCGGCCAGCCTCAGAACGTCACATTCAGGCGCACGCTTGCCGTTCCGCCCGTTTCCGGATAAGCCACGGCGATTCCCTGCCCTGTCCGCACCGCCGCCACTCCCGAGCCTCTCACTGCGTCGATCTCGTAGCTCAGCGCAACCCCGCCCGCCCGATCGCTCACCGGCCAGGCAAAGGGAATCTCGACCGAGCACAGGACCGGCGAGGCAACCGGCGCGGAGCCGCCGACCGTAACCACGGCCGGAGCCGACTCTACCGGCGCCACACCCCGATTCATGTTCTCGAATGCGGGCAAGTTGGGCGTAATTCTCGCCTTGCATAGAATCGCGCCGCCAGCCGCAATTGCGGAGCCGGGATCTATGCTGAAGGTGACCGCGTAGACGCCGCTGACCGCCGCCGGCGCTGCTCCGGCGCGTTGGTTCGCAGCCGGAGCAGCCCATACGGCGGCGGACGCCAACAGCGCAAGCAGCAGAATCTGGGGAATTCGCGCGCGCTTCATGCGGCCCTCCGCAATCTATCTATCGGAGCTCCGCGGGTTTGTATGAGACGCGGCAAGTAACCAAAGTTTGGGCGCGCCGGAAAAAGATCGGATCATCGAAGAGGATTCAGGGCCAAACCGATGCGGCGATGGCCACAGGCGCGCATCGACCCGGCAAAAAGCGATGGATTGCCCGGCGCTGGCGATCCCGGCCACCGCCAGCCGCGCTGCTTCTTTCGGAATCCGTCCTCCCGGCTATTTGTTGAGGTTGTACACCGGGGTTGCGCCGTTCTGGATGAAGGTACAGGCCGCCTTGCCGTTGGGGCCGCAAACCTCTTTCTGCATCTTGATGGTCTCAAGCTGGATGAACTGCTCGGGCGAAAGATGCATGGATTCGCGATAGGCGTTGTCGGCATCGGCGCGGCTGGTCTCAGCGGCCTTGCGCTGGTCCTCGGCGAGCTTTGTCTGTTGCTCGGTCTGGATTCGCTGCTCCTGGGTTGCAGTCTCAATGCGCTGATTCTTCACCGAGTCGGGAGGGTTGGCCCTTCCGACCGTCATGGTCACAAGTTCCACGGGAAGTCCCTTGTCTTTGATGAACTGGATGAGCTGATCGTGGATTTCCTTGTCGATGTCGTCCAGGGCCGTGGTGCTGATGGCGGTTTCGTTCATGCCCCGCTTTCTCACCGCCTGGCGAACCATGGTCTTGAACGGTTCTTCCATGTTGTTGGTGTACCAGTCGGGGCCGAAATCCCTGATCAGCTTGACGGAGTCCGTCACTTCCAACACCATGATTGCGTGGAAGGTAATGGGAACGCCGTCCCTGGTCATGGTGTCGGGGAGCTCTATTTCGAATTTCTTGGGTTGCATGTAGACGTCGATGCCGTCGGTGGTCAACGCCGTATACGTGCGCCCGGTCCTCACCGGCTCCGGATCGACGCCGCCATGACCAAAGATCAACGGCTTCTCGACGAGGACCACTTCATGACCCGCGTCGGGCGAATAGGAACTGCATCCGGTGATCACCGCCATCATCGGCGCTGCAACCGCAAGAATGAGTGCGAGCCGCTTGAATTGCATCTGTGTCTCCTGTTCGTCGAATTGCATTCGACAGCACAGAATACACCGGCTCGGGCTTCCGCTGCCGCGGGAGCCGGCCGCCGCCGCGGCGATGACGCCCTATTGTTTGCCGGTTCCCGATGAGGTCGGGATGCCGGTCAGGCACCGCTCGTTCATCTGGTACACCGGCGGCGCCATCTCCAACTGCCACAATGGATGCCGGTTGTCGTCAAAGCCGGCCATCCTTGCGGTTGGAACGGTTTTGCCCGGATTGAAGACGATGGTGACGTTCTCGATCCGCGGCGCATCGCTGTCGGATTTTCCATCCGGAAGCAGGTAGCTGAAACTCACGCGCTGCGCATCGCCGCCCAGCTTGGTCCAGAGAAAGTACTCGCATTGCCGCTCGTCCCGCTGCAACGAATTGACGGCCAGCTTGATCAATGTGAATTCGGGCCCTAGAACGGTTTGGGCCGCCGCGGGCGATGGTGCGATGCCGCCAGAAACGGGCAGCATGAGCATGAAGACGATTCCCAGGTATCGACTGTTCATGCGCCTAGACCTCCTACAATTGCCGACTTGACATGAATTATCGGATAAGACTTTCTATATCGTCGAGGCTGTATTGCGCAATCCCCCCAACGGCGCCGCGCCCGCATCCGGCGGCCGATACGCCCGTGACTCGCCTGGGAACGGATTGCCGACCCGGAGACGCATCGGATACGCTCGTAGCCATGATTCCCATCCGCCGCAATCTCTTCTTCCGCGCTCTGCCGCTGGGCTTCGGCCTTCTGGTTTGCGCAGCTATCCCCGCGCGGGCGCAGCAGATGCCCCAGCCGGCGCCGATTCCGGATGTGCCCGCGGCGCAGCCTCCGGACTCGCTCACCATGCAGGATCCGGCCGGCTTTGCCGAGGTCAAAATGGACTTCCCCATCGCGGCCGGCCCCTTTGAACCGACCTGGGATTCGATCGCCAAGAACTACCCCGGAGAGCCCGCGTGGCTGCGCGAAGCGAAGTTCGGCATCTGGGTGCACTTCGGGCCGCAGTCGGCGGGCCAGAGCGGCGACTGGTACGCGCGCAAGATCTATCAGCCGGGAACCCCGGCCTACGACAACCACATCCGCGACTTCGGCCATCCATCGGAATCCGGCTACAAGGACGTGCTCCATACCTGGAATCCCGCCAAGCTCAACCCTGCCAGGCTGGTCCACGTCTATCGCAACGCCGGCGCCCGGTTCCTCATCGTTCAGGGCGTGCATCACGATAACTTCGACAACTGGAACTCAACTTATCAGCCCTGGAACTCGGTGAATATGGGACCGAAGCGCGACCTCATCGGCGAATGGTCCAAGGCCGCTCACGCCGCCGGCATGAGGTACGGCGTGGCCTTTCATCACGAGTACAGCTGGTGGTGGTACCAGCCCGCCTTTGGCAGCGACACCACCGGGCCCAAGGCCGGCGTGCCCTACGACGCCGCCCGCCTGACCCTGGCCGACGGCAAGGGAAAATGGTGGGAAGGCTACGATCCCCGCCTGCTCTATGGCATCAATCTCCGCGCCTACAAGGACGTGGCCAACGCGAAGTACCGGCCGGAAAAGGGCATCTTCTATGAGCACCTGGACTATGCGCACTGGTACGCAACGCGCTGGGCGCTGCGCATCATGGATGTGATCGACAAGTACGATCCAGACTTCATCTACACCGACGGCGACTCGACCGGGCCGTTCACCGGCGAGAAGACCGGGACGGGCTACAAGTGCGACGCCATGCAGCGCGTTATGGCCGACTACTACAACCACACGCTGGCTACGCGCGGCAAGGTGGATACCTTCAGCATCGTCAAGTTCCATCCGCGCGCCAACGGCATTGTGAACACCGTCGAAAGCCGCTTCCCAAAGGCGATCAAGACCGACCAGCCTTGGATCGGCGAGAACGCGCTGGGCGACTGGTTCTACAGCCCCGGCTTCGTCTACAGCGCGCCGGCGCTCATCCATTACATGCTGGAGGTGGTCAGCCGCGATGGCAGCTACGCCGTGAATATCCCCATCCGGCCGGACGGATCACTGGACCCGGAGTGCCTGAAGCTACTGCGCCAGGTGGGCGCGTGGATGAAGATCAACGGCGAAGGGATTTATGGAAGCAAGGCGTGGGTCAAGCTCGGCGAAGGAGTTACAGAGCCGGACGGCAACCTGCGGATAATGCCCTATGGCGCGCTCCGCCAGGCGCACGCCGCCTTCAAGTTCGGCCCCACGGACTTTCGCTTCACCGTGGGCAAGGACGGTTCGGTTTACGCTTTCGCGCTGGCGCCCCAACCCGGCGCGACGATCAAGATTGCCTCGTTCGGCAGCGGCGCCGACCTGCTCAATGCGCCCATTCACTCGGTCACGCTGCTGGGCAGCCGGAAGAAGCTCGTCTGGAGCCAGAAACCCGACGGACTGGAGATTGTTTGTCCATCCCGGATGCCATCGCGGATCGCCGTCGCGTTCAAGGTTCAGTAGGCAGATCGTCAGTCTGACAAGTAACAAACTCGGGTGCCCCATCCTTTCCACAGTTTCACCGTGGAAAGGGTGGGTTCCGCGAATCTCCGATTTCCCGTCTGTCAAAACCGGCTGAAAGCGCCGCATTCTGCCGATTGCCGCTCCGAACCGACCCGCAGCCGCCAGCCGCGCCTCGCTCCCTGTCCCGCCGACGGTCCGGGATGATATGCTTTCGAGCGCTGGGAAAAGCGATTTACGCAAGGGAGAGAACGGGTATGTGGTTCCTTGGAATGGATGTGGGCACGGGCGGGACGCGGGCCGTGGTGGTGGATGGCGCGGGCAAGCTGATTGCCGGGGCGTCGAGCGAACATGCGGCCTTCAGGACGGCCCATCCGGGCTGGGCTGAGCAGGATCCGGAGGACTGGTGGCGGGCGGCGCAGGAGGCGATTCGCGGAGCGCTGGCTACGACGCCCGAGCCGCGGGAGCCGATAGCGGCCATCGGGCTGACCGGCCAGATGCACGGCGCGGTTCTGCTGGACGGGGACGGCCAGGTGCTGCGCCCGTCGCTGATCTGGTGCGATACGCGCACCCAGCCGCAGTGCGACTGGCTGACGGAGAAGATCGGCTACGAGCGGCTGATCGAGCTGACCTGCAACCCGGCGCTGCCCAACTTCACGCTGACCAAGGTGCTGTGGGTGAAGGAGCACGAGCCGGAGATCTTCGCCAAGATTCGCCACATTCTCTGCCCCAAGGACTATGTGCGCTACCGGCTGACGGGCGAGTTCGCCATCGATGTGCAGGAGGCGTCGGGAACGCTGCTGCTGGACGTGACGCATCGCCGCTGGTCGAGCGAGGTAGCCGAGGCAGCGGGGATTCCCGAGAGCTGGCTGCCCAAAGTCTACGAGTCGCCGGAGGTCTGCGCCCGCATCGGCGAAGGCGCGGCGGGGCTGACCGGGCTGGCCGCCGGAACCCCCGTGGTGGCCGGCGCGGGCGACCAGGGAGCGGGCGCGGTGGGCATGGGCATTCTGCAGCCGGGGTCGGTTTCGGCCACCATCGGCACTTCAGGAGTGGTTTTTGCCGCGACTGCCAGCCCGACCAAGGATCCCAAGGGCCGGCTGCACACCTTCTGCCACGCGGTTCCGGGCCTGTGGCACGTGATGGGCGTGACGCAATCGGCGGGGTTGAGCTTGCGCTGGCTCAAGGACACTTTTTTTGCCGGCCTGGATTATGACGCGCTCACTTGGGCGGCGACCAAAGTTCCCGCAGGCAGCGATGGCTTGGAGTGGGCGCCGTATCTGCTCGGCGAGCGCACACCGCACCTGGACCCCGAGGTGCGGGCGGCCTTTGCCGGCATCTCCACCGTGCACACGGCGGCGCACTTTGTGCGCGCGGTGCTCGAAGGCGTGGCTTACTCGCTCGAAGATACGTTCACGCTCTTCGCCGAGCTGGGCATTCCGGTCAGCGGGATTCGCCTGGGCGGCGGCGGCGCACGCGGCCCGTTGTGGCGCAAGATTCAGGCCGGAATCTATGGTCACGCGGTCGAGGTGCTCACCGCCGAGGAGGGCGGGGCGTTTGGTTCGGCGCTGATGGCCGGAGTGGGCGCGGGCCACTGGGCCAACCTGGACGAAGCCTGTGGACAAGCCATCGAAGTTGCCCAGCGCATTGAGCCTGATGCCGGCGACCTGGCGGCTTACAAGGCCGGCTATGCGAAGTGGCGCAAGCTGTACCCGGCGCTGAAGAGTCTGCGCTAGGCAATCCCATGGCGCCGGATTGCGCATGGCGCAAGGTGCGTCTGCCGCTGTCAGTTGTCGATTCTTATGGTGGGCGCTGCAGGATTTGAACCTGCGACTCCCACCGCGTGAAGGTGGCGAGGAAGTAGCCGGATGATGATTCAAAAGGGGTTATAAACCGAGGCAGTGATCAGAAACCGGCATTCCGGGCGCTGTTTGCTACCAAATTGCTACCAAATTCTCTAACCGTTTGCCTGTGGGCCAACCGGGCCGGTTGTGGGGCACCAGCCCGATCTTTCTCCGTCCGGTTCCCGGGTGGGTTGCCACTCAAGGACTCACGAATCACCGCTCATGGCAAGCGAATGTTCCCGTCGACTGCGACTTCAGGCATGACAACCGAGACTTGCCATATCTCCGGTTCTTTCTCCCGCCGCAGCTCTCCGGTTCAGAACCGCACCACCACGCCGGCACTGATGCGCAGGTTGTTCTGGTGGTTGTTGCTGCCGTTGTCGAAGGTTGAACCACCAACGGGCAGAGCGTCGTGCCGCCGGCGTTTGGGCGGAACGGGCCGCGGCGGCGCTACCTGGGCGCTCATTGATTCGCAAGCCTAACGAAGTCAACCGGCTCCGAATTGGCCAGATTGGGCTAATCAGCGAAGAACGCGACACATAGGCGCCTGACGAATTGGGAATTGGCCGACGCCAGACGTACTTGAACTCAGGGGCAGTATTGCCGATGAAAAAGCATAATGTCCCGCCTCCCCACAGTCGCCGCTCCGGAAAGAAGTCCAGGAAGCGCGCTACTAACAGGTGGGGGCGAGATGCGTTGCATTGCGCGCCAGCCCATCCTGGACGAAGACCACCGAGTGCAGGTTACGAGCTGGACTTCGAGCTTGGTTCCAATGCCGTCCTCAGAGGGGGCGGCGTGCAGCCGGCGCGCACCGTTCCGGACGATGCAGCGATCTTCGGGATCGACCGTTTCACCAACGGGATGCCGGCGTTTGTGACGTGCAGCGCCGAGCCGCCGATCGAGGAGTGGGTTTTCAGTTCTGCCGCCCTCCGCGAGCCGGCCCCTCAACCGACAAGAACAAGAACCAACTACCGTGAGGAATGGGACTCTACAAAATACTTCGGACTCGACTTTCCCTTAGTGATTCTGAATTCGGTATCTTCCCATTTCAGTAATGTCACACAAATGGTCGAAGAGAATCCTCGTTGATGGAAAAACTGACGGACTACGATACAGAAGTCAGACAAATCAAGTGCTGGAGACGGCGCAATGCGAAGGTTCGATGCAAGGCTGAGTGTATTGCTCACAGCTTTCCAATTACTGGCAGTACTCTGCGTATTTGCCCAACCCGCATACGCGTATTATGTCGATCCCGGCTCCGGGCTTCTTGCCGTTCAAATCATCAGCACCACCTTCGCTGGCATGATCTTCATGCTTCGCAGGCGCCTTCAAGCGCTTCTGCAAAGCGCGGTCACACGCTACCGATTCAAGGGTGGAAAAGACGCTCAGTAATGAACCGACGTGAACAGATCGGAGAGGGGACCTTCCGTGACCCTGAAGGGAGGCTGTACCTGCACGGGGATCGAGTTCTCCGCGAGATATATCCGCAGCATTCAGAGACTGTGTTGTCCTGGCTTCGGTCCCCACTTGCGCAACGGTGGATGCAGCAGCGTCGCATGGCGCCGACGACAGTGCTCAGCGGCGAAGCTGCGCAGCCGACGTCGCTTGAGCATGAGCGCATCTTCTTTCCCTCCTATCCCTGGGAGTGGGGGCCAAGCCAGTGGATCGAGGCCGCTGAACTGACTCTTGATCTGTGCGAAGAGGCGCTTGGAGAAGGGCTGATTCTGAAGGATGCAACACCGCTGAACATCCTGTTTTGCGGGTCACGGGCAATCTTTGTGGACGTGTTGTCCTTTGAGCGCCGCGAACTGAAGAGTCCTCTTTGGATCGCCTATGCGCAGTTTGCGCGGACATTCCTGCTGCCTTTGTGCGCATATGCCTATTGCGGCTGGCCGCTCTCCGCCATACAGCAACGGCGCGATGGATACGAGCCGTCGGACCTTGCTCCCTACTTGCCTCTTCTCCGCCGCTGGCGCCGACCTCTGCTCTCTCTGGTTACTCTTCCTTTGTTGCTTCAGAAGAAGACGCGCATCAGCACTGTGCGCCCGCATCTCTCTGAAGAGGCAGCCGCTCACGCCGTGCGCCGCCTGCTGCGCACAACGCGCAAATTGCTCCGCTCTTTGCCGCCTGCGACGCGCGACTCCCGATGGAGCCGTTACACGCAAACCGCTGGCCATTACAAGCCGCAGGATAACAAGGCCAAGCAGCTCTTTGCTCGCAACACTCTGGAGCTGATTCGGCCGGCGCGCGTTCTGGACGTGGGCGCCAATACCGGCGTCTTTTCGCGCATTGCCGCCGAATGCGGGGCAGATGTGGTGGCCTGGGATACGGACGTGCAAGCGACGGATCTGAATTGGCAGACCGCGCGCTGCGCGGGACTTTCCATTCTTCCGCTAGTTGCGGACTTTGCCCGGCCTGCGCCGCCTGTGGGGTGGAGAAATCAAGAGAGCGCCGGATTGCTTGACCGGGCAAGAGGGCAATTCGACTGCGTGTTGATGCTGGGCATATTGCATCATCTGTTAGTCGCCGATCAGATTCCTCTGCTTGAGATCCTTGAACAGTTATGGGAGATTTCCACGCGCTGGGCGATCCTTGAATGGATACCCCAGCAGGATTCGCAATTCGATGCGCTTTGCCGCGGACGCCAGATGCTCTATAGTCACCTGAGCGAAGACTATTTTGTGCAAAAGCTTGCAAAGAGATTTGCCGTCCGCGGCCGCGAGCAACTGCCCAACGGGCGTTCACTTTGGCTGGTTGAGAGAATCTCATGAAAGTGCGCAATCTATTGGAAGGCATTGGCGCAGCACTGCTGCTGGCGCCTTATTACCTGCCGTTTCTCCCCCCTGGGAACCACGCGATCTATCATCATGGCCTGCCCATCACAAACGTAATGGGAGGGTTTCTTCTTGATCTGATCGGCATTTCCATTCTGTCGACGGGCTTTCTGGTTGCTGCTCAGCATCTTTGCCAGCCAATGCAAAGAATCCTGGAAGCGCTTTTTGCTGGCCTCATGCTGTGGAGCATCCTGGGGATGGCGCTCCAGGTAATGACTCGCCTTCAACTTTCTGTCGCAAATTGGATTCACCTGCGGGGGCAGTTCGTCCTTGCGGTCCTCCTGCTGTCGGGCGTGCTCGCCTGGCTTCTTCCCCGCCACACTCAACTGGCAGTACGCGCGGTACGACTGGCGGTGGCGGCGTTTGCCTTTTCCTCGCTCTGGATTGTTCCGCAACTCCTTCATCTCATGCTGATTCGGCCGCCGGTCCGAAGTCCTGCTTCCGCGCATCTGCCCGCACAGGCGCATGGCAACTCCAGGCAACGAATTATCTGGATTCTCTTCGACGAACTCTCTTACGATCAGACATTCGATCATCGCGCACCGGGCATCAGACTGCCTAACTTCGATCGGCTGCGTGCCCAGAGTCTTTCGTTTAGCAACCTGAAGCCGGTTGGGTACCTAACAAACCGCATCATTCCGTCTTTGATATCCGGCAACGAATTCCATGAATTTCGCAGCACGATCGATGGGAAGCTTTCGACCCTAGATGAATCTCAGCACCGCTGGATTGCCTATGATCCCAATGCCACGCTGTTCGGCGTGGCTCAACGGAAGGGGTGGAACTCCGGCGTCGATGGCTGGTTCATTCCCTATTGCAATACTTTCGCGCCGCTCCTCAATGTCTGCTATTGGTATCCCGGCGAATTTCTACCGACGGAAGAGTACGGCGCATCGGAGGGGAACTCCATGCTGTCCAATGCGGCCGCTGCGCCGAACCAGTTGCTAGCTGTTCTGACCAATCGCGCGAAGACACCGGCGGATATACACATGGAGGCGTTTCGGTACCTGATGGCGAATACCCAGACACTGATCGACGATAATCAAATCGGTTTTGTCTTCCTCCATTTGCCTGTTCCCCATCCACCGGGCATCTACGATCGCCAGCGCCATTTACTGCGCTCTGGAGGCACATATCTCGACAATCTGGTGCTTGCCGACGATGTGCTCGGCGTGCTTATGAAGGAGATTGATGCGACTCCGTCTGCCGGCCAGACTACAGTGATCGTTTCTTCGGATCATTCGTGGCGCCTCCCGTTATGGAGGCCTGCCGAAGGCTGGAGCGGCGAAGAAGAGCGTGCGTCGGAAGGCAAGTTCGACGACAGGCCGGTGCTGTTGATCCATTTTCCGCGGCAGGCTTCCAGCCAGGATGTAAATGCCGCTTTGCCGGAGATGCTGGAGCACGAGATCATCGCGGATATGCTGAATGGGAAGATGAACAATCCCGAGGATCTGGAGGCCTTGCTCTCTTCGGCCAATCGCTCTGGCCAGTTTTGAGGCGACCGCCGAGGCCCCCACGACATAGCTGTTGATTCGATGTGAGTTTCTGATGAAATCAGTTTTTGAGTGGAAAAGTATTTAGGGCGCATACGAAGAGAAATCATGACTTAGAGAGGAAACCCAGGTTATGTCTTCCGACAGCAATGAGGTAATTCGCATCGCCCACCCATCGCTAAGGCCGCTTTTCTACAATGCATCAAAATTAATCAATTCATGGAGAAAAATCGGTACACTGCCAACCCTGCAATCGCTTTTTTTTCGCCTCGTCGGCTTCCTCAGCACCCGGTGGACGGCGAAGCTGCGTCTTCATCCCCGCCTGGCCAAGTATGCTCTAACTGCACGGCTGCACGGAAGCAGCGATTTGGATGTCTTCCGTCAGATATTCATCGAACAGGAGTATTCTCCACTGCGCGATCTGGAGAATGTTTCGCTGGTGCTCGACCTGGGGGCGAATGTGGGGTACTCTTCCGCCTATTTCTTGAGTTGCTTCCCGAATTCTCACTTGATAGCGGTGGAGCCGGATAACGGCAACGAGGCAGTCTGTAGAAACAACCTCGAGCCCTACGGAGACCGCGCGCATCTTTTACACGGCGCCGTTTGGTCTACGCCTACAGAACTTTGCCTTTCGAGCGGCACATTTGGAGATGGGCGCGAGTGGGCAACACAAGTGTTTCAGCCTTCCGACGGATGCGCCGGCAATATACAAGCATGGGATGTGAGCAGCCTGATCGAAATGGCCGGTGCGGAGAAGGTCGATCTGCTCAAGATCGATATTGAAAGATCGGAGCTCGCGGTCTTTGGCGAGTCCGCGCAGAAATGGCTGCCCGGAATTCGCAACATCTGCATCGAATTGCACGGGCCCGACTGCGAGGAGATATTCTTCAACGCCTTGACCGGTTTCGATTATGAATTGGAACATTCAGGCGAATTGACAATCTGTAAGAACCTTAGCCGGAAACAGAACTGCAATTATGAAAGCATTGGGACGCCATAGCACAATTTACGGGTCGAGCATGGCGCGGGGCAGAAAAGCATGGCTGGAATCGTATTCCGGGCTGGTTCTTGGAAAAAAGTCTTGTGCAGCGAAAAGGCGTCGATGCATTGAGAGGCCAGCGATTTGGCTTCCCAGTTGATATTCATGCGAGATCTCCTTGAGCGCCGCTTGAATCGAGGATTCAAGCGGTAAGGCAAATTGGAATTTGCGAACCGGCTCAATGCACCGTCCTCTGAATGGCGATGGGAGGAGTTCTCAGAAAGAGGTTGTAGCAGAGGGAGCGCACCGGGCTGGGCGCAAGGCGAATTGGACCGCGTATCAGAATGTTCAGGAAGGAGCCGGCGGCATCCAGCAAGCCCATCTTGCGCAGGAACGACTGGAACTTGATGTCTGCTTTCAGGTACGCGAGGCCTCCTCTGCGGTTCTGCATCCCATTGCCGCAGCGAACGCAGACCAGAACTTCATCCAGGTTGTGCAGACGATAGCCGAGCGTCAGCATTCTGGCCCACAGGTGATAGTCCTCGAAGCCCTGGCAGGATTCATAGTTGCCCGCGCAAACCACCGAGGCTTTGCGGAAGACCACCGTCATGTGATTCATCGGTGTCCGCGACTTGGCGAATTGCCGCAAAGCCTGGCCTGCCGCGGGCAGAAGCCGGATCGAGCGAGGAATCGAGCAGTCTTGCTCGAACTCCGAGATCGCGCTTCCCACCACATCCACCTCGGGGTTACTCTCCAGAAAGCTCACCTGCTTCTGAAATCTTTCCGGCACGCAGATGTCGTCTGAATCCATGCGGGCTACGTACTGGCCGCGGCAGGCGTAGAGGCCTGCGCGCAGCGCCGCACCCAGGCCAATGTGGACGGGCAAGGGCAGCGAGACGATGGGCAGGATTCTTCTGTATTCGGCAATGGCTTCCTTCAATGGCGCCCCGAGCGGGCCGTCTTCGACGATGACCACCTCATCCGCCGGGAGAGTCTGAATCGCAAGGCTGCCCAGACTCTGAGACAAATAGGCTGGATTTTCTTGGTCGTACACCGGCATCAACACGGAGAGCTTCATGGCGCGCCTCCTATTCTGAAAAGCTCAACTCTGGATGAACTGGGTTTGCCGCTTGCGGACTGAGCCGCCATTGGAACCAGACAAACGGCTAATGCCACGACGGAAGGAATCAGATCGGGCGCCGTCATCATGAGAAGAACGAAAGCGGCCAGCAGCGCCATCGGCCGCTGCGGAACCTTCGCGGATGGCCAGTTGCGCCGCATCATATAGACAAGCCAGATCAGCCCGAAGACACTGCCATACCCAATCACCAGGGGGATCAAACCCATCGGCTCCATGGTCATGAACAGGCCTTCGAATTTGAGAATCACCGGCTTGTAGATGAGGGGGAATTGTTGCAAGGGCGAGAATATTTGCACCAGCCGCGTAAGGTCGCGGTTGTCGACGCCGCTTACGCCGCTGACCAGGATGTTGTCGCGCAGCTCTCCGATTCTGTTTGACAACACTATGTAGAGAATTGCGGCCACGCTCATCGGCGCCAGAACCAGGTAGGATTTGAACTTGCGCTTCGCCGCGGCCAGACAGCTTATGCCCAGAAGTATCGCCAATATCCATGCGTAAACGGACCGGTTCACCAGCACGAGCACCGAATAGATTGCCAGGACGCGCCAGCGCCTATCGGGCCGCTCCATGATTGCCACCATGGAAAAAGCAAGGCATGTGACCGCGGCGCCGGATGGCTCCGAGGCCCAGCCCTGTACTCCGCGGACACCGTACTCGTCATAAGGCATCCCGGAATAGCGCGGCAAAATCTGTGTGAGCGCCGCGGTAAGCCACTCCGGAATCACAGGAAAAAGGTAGCACTGCACGATTTGCAGAATGCAGAATGCGACGAAGATTTGCAGCACGCGATAGGCGAGACCCGGGGGAAGAAGACTGCGGCCCTGCGCCCGCAGGCGGTGTGCAAGGTTGAGAACAAAGTGCAGCGGAACAATACCCATCGCCAGGCGCAGCGGCGCTGCCGGATTGGCCCAGAGAAGGGCAACCGCAAAGACCGGCATCGCCAGCATCAGGGACCGCTTCTCGCGCAGCGTAACCTCCGGGAGCAACAGCGCGGCAAGAAACACGGGCAAGAAGTTGATTTCTGTAGTATTGCCCGGATCAACGACGTCGTAATTGAAGAATGGCCACACAAAACTGAAAGCAACCAGCAGTTGAGCCAGCGCCAGGCGCGCCGGAGCAAAGGTTATCGCGCTCAGCGAGGGAAGATCGCCAAGGGCGCTCACCGGAGTGAACCTTGTCTGGAGAGCGCTCATGGCAAGGCCTCCGCAGAGAAGACTCCCTGTGCGGAAAAGGAGGCGTCGCGGGCCAGGTAGGCCTCGGCAACGGCGCGCACGGAGTACGCTGTGAGCGGCACAACTGCCGGTTCCGCAAGCAGAGCCTTGCGCAGCGCGGAGGCAATCTCCGCACGCGCCGCCAGGGCGGAAAACAGATGAATGGCGCCGCCGATTTGCCCGGGCGCAATCTCCAGTCCGCCGCCCGAGGCCGGCATGGCCACCGCGCAACCCTGGCTCAGCGCCTCCAGATAGACAATGCCAAAGGATTCGAAGGGATGCGCGGAGACGAAAACGCGGGAACGCCGCAGCCGCTCCCTCACCTGCTCCGGCTCGAGCTCGCCCAGGAATTGAATGCGCGCATCCTTGGCGGCCATCTCTTCCAGCGCCGGGCGCATCTCGCCCTCTCCCACGATCCACGCGCACAGGCCGGGGTTTTCATCGAGAACATCGCGCATGGCGGGCAGCAATCGATGGATATTCTTGGAGATATGCAGACGGCCCACATAGGTGATGGCCTCGCGTTTGGCCTCTGTCTGCGGCTTGGCCTGGGTGAAGAGCGGATGCAGTGGATTGCGAATCACCGCGTCCACACGCACTTTGTAGATGGCTCCAAGATGCACGGCCGAGTATTCCGATACAGTCACCAGTTGCGCGCCCCTGCTGGCTGCGGCCAGCTTCAGCGAAGAGAGAATCGCCAGCGCCTTGGGCCAGCCTTGCAGTTGGACGCTCGGGTAACCGTGAGCGATGCAGATGGCCCGCCGCGCCATGGGAGCCGCAAAGACAGCGCTGGTGCCGAGAATCTTCAAGATTCCCGGATTGCGCAGCTCGCGCCAATGACACAGAATCCGCGCTGGAGCAACAACCTCGGCCGGAATCCCAAGCTCGTCAAAGCCCGCGCGCAATCCCTCGGCAACACTGCGCACACCCCCGACTTCGCGGCCTCCTGTGATCAGAACCTTCGAGGGAAGTTCATGCTTCATTGCCGGTTCTCCATTTTGCGCGTTCGAGATTTCCGTTGCCCGAGAAGACCGGATTGTTCATCCCGGTCCTTCGCGCTTCCCGGATGCGCTACGAGCCGCGAAGCGCCCACAGGTTGCAGAAGGATGGCGGCCTCCGGGCTGGCGAGAGCGGCCCCACGGGAGCGAAGGGCGGATAGCGGATGGCGTACACCGGCGCAAAGCGCTCACAAATGAACTCCATCATTCCCGTTGTGTTTCCCAGAATCTCGCAGTACTCAGTCAGCATCTTCATGCGGGGTGAAGATTGAATTGTGGCTTCCATTCCCTGCAGCGCTCTCAACTCGTTGCCTTCGATGTCCATCTTGCAAACATCAATCGGCGGAAGACCGAGCGAGTCAATTGTCTTGCATGGAACCTGCAAGGGATCGACCCCCTCGAAGAGATTCGAATGCCCCGAATTTCCCGGCGAGCGATAGAGCGTCACGGTACATTCCCGGTCGCCTACGGCGATGGGGAAGATTGCAACGCGATCGTCAAACCCATTCAGATGCACATGATGCCGGAGCAGCTCCACGTTGCGCGGGTCGGGTTCGATGGCAAAGACTCTGGCTCCCCGCTTGGCCGCCAGCAGTGTGTAGATGCCCACATTCGCGCCCACGTCCAAGACAGCGCAGCCCGGCGCGATGGCATCGCAGAAGAGCTTGCGCTCGTTCTTCTCAAACAATCCGGGCCGGTGCCAGAGGTTGATGCCGATAATCTCCCGCACATCCACCTTCATCTTCAGGTCGCCGTCGAAATCACTCACGCTCAAGTGCAGGTCGCCCTTGGGAAGCGCGAATTCATAGCCCTGGCGCAGCAATCCCAACCCCCTGAGGTAGGGCAAGTACTTGGTCGCTCGTCCCCAGCGCAGCAACTGTTGGATCATGCGATCACCCCTCCTCTCCCGCAAAGACCGGAACGGCGTTCGCCAGCCGATAGCCGCGGCGCGCGCGCGCGAAGATTACCCATGCAAAGGGGAGGCCAACGACTGCGGTGGCAGCCAGATAGCTGAATGCGGCGCCGGCATTGCCCCATCGCCCGGCGGTCAGCGCGGCCAGCAGCAGGGTAAGAGAAGCCACCACCAGAGACTGCGCCAGAAAGGGTTCTCGCTTGAAGGAGCGCAACAGAGTGCCCATGCTTTGCACCACGCAACTGGCCCCGGCGGCCAGCACCAGCACCACGAACAACCGCGGCGAAACCATGCGCGCAGCAAGATTCGGCGCCACCTCCGGCAGCAGCGCGGCCACGCCGCAGGCAAAGAGCGCGATCGCGACGAAAGCCATGACGGACTGGCTCAGCGCGCGATTGAAGAGCCGGTCCAGCCCGGCAAATTCGCGCCGCGCAATCATGCTGCCGAAGGGCGTGGTTTTGGTCGAGGACCAGGCCAGCGCAAGGACCGTCAGGTAGCCGGTGATGCTCAGCGACATACCCATCTGTCCGGCTTCAACCGGACCGCGCAGCACGAAAAGAATGGGAATGAAGATCTGCGCCGCCAGGTAGGAAGACATCCAGCTCACAGCGATGCGCCACTGAAAGGGCCAGACTTCCAGGTTCCAGCGGATGGCGTCCGCGCGGGCCGGATAGCGCAGCAGGCCCATCAGAAGCCGGCGGCGGCTGGCGAGAAAGAAGAGGCCGGCGCCAGTCTGGCCCATGATCATCAGCGCCGGCGCGTACAAGCCATGATGCAGCAGTAGCGCCGTCCAGCCCAGCGCCGCCAGCGCCACCGCCTGACGCAGCCTCATCGAGGCCACCGCGCGCACCTCGCCGCATCCCTCGATGAAGGCGTAGAACGGCGTAAACCATAGAAAGGCAATCACCGCCGCGACGGCCAGCAGCCACGGCCCCGTCCAAGCCACGTGCGCGGATTGAGCATCGGCGCGATGGGCAAAGAAGAGCATTCCCACCGGCGCCAGAATCAGGCCCATTGCCGCCGCAGCCATCGTATACCAGCGCAGGCTGAGCTGCAGCGCCGAGGCCAGCCGCGCATGAGCCATCGCATCGCCGCTCACGCTGCCGTCCGCCTTGATCTCCAGGTGAATGCATTCATGCGCGGCCAACTGCTGAATCACAAACGAGAAGCCCAGCTCGAAGACCGTCTGTAGCGAGACCAGGCTGAAGAGCGTGTAGTAGAAGCCCTGCTCGACCGGTGTGAGAAGGCGCGCAATCAGCAGCACTGTGCCGGTGCTGCCGAGGATGTTCGCGGTCCGCGCCAGAAAGGTATAGCCGACGGCGCCATCCAAGCCGATCGCTTTCAGCGCCCTCATCGCACCCCTCCCGCCAAGGCCTCTTCCAGCGTCAGCATCCATGATCCCGAGCGGCGGCGGCAGGCGATCAGCGCCGCGGCGGCTTCAGCCGCCAGAGCGATCAGCAGGGCCAGAGGAAGAGCCAGCAGCAGCGCCCCCCAAAGAATCCAAAGATCGATCAGCCGATTGGGACGGTCGGGAACGGCCGCCGGATCGATGATCTGCGCCTGCGAGCCCTGGCGCGCCTCATCCACCCGCGCCGCCTCGGACTGGCGGGTCAGCAAATCCTGCACCATCTCGCGATATTTCACCTCGCGCAGCGCGCGCGCATACTCAATGCCCGCCTCTCCGAGCTTGCCCTTGGGCGCCACCAGGTCGCCGCCCGCGCGATCGTTGTCAACGTCCATGGCGGCCAACTGAGACTCCAGGCTCGACAGCTCCTGGCGCGCGCGCTCCAGATCCGGATTCTCTTCGGCGGCAAACTGGCGCATCGCCTGAATCTCGACCTGCTTGGCCGCAACTTGCGCGCGCAACATCGCCGCCGAGGCGATCATGGCGTGGGCCTGCCCATCCATCTCGATCACGCCGGTGCGCTGCTCGGTCTGCTTCATCTCCTCTTCCGCGCGCTGCAGATCCTGGCGCGCGGCGCTGAGCAAATGCTCGTAGAAGATCCGGCGCTGCGATGCTTCGCTGATGGCCAGAACCGCCGTGAAACGCCGGTACTCCTCCACCCAGCCATTGGCCAGCTCCGCGGCGCGGCGCGGATCGGGATCGGTCACCGTGAGGCGGATGAATCCATCCTTCAATCCGTTGTCCGTCGTCGTGACCTTTTCCCATCGCTTGCGCGTCGTGGAGAGATACTTGCGGTGGTATTGCTGCTGCAGGTGAAAACGCTCAATCAACGCATTCTCCACCGAGCTGCTCCTCAGCAAGGCCACCTGCTGATCGTTGGGATTCTTGATGCCCAGGCCGCCACCCGACGCCATCGCGCCCAGGCTGCTCAACTGAGCCATCATCGCCGCGCCCGCCGAACCTCCCTGCTGGGGAGGAAGAATGACAATCCTGGCCGTGTAGCGATTAGGCAGCAGCGCGGAAACCGCCCACCCCAGCGCGACGATGGCCAGCGCGCTCATGCCGATCAGCTTCTTCCGCTTGAGCGCCACGCGGAGCACCGGCAACAGAGGGCTGGAGGGGGCTTGGAATGCGGGCGCGGCGGATTCCTGTTCCTTTATTGGCACGCTCTGTTTCCCTTTTGCATCGAGCCGGATTTTGATGGCAACAGTCCGGCCTTTCAGCCGGGAATCTGCGCTCAGATTAGTGGTGAATGGCGGCGCATGAACGGAAAAATCACTAGGGCCAGGAGAGAAGAATCGATTATGGGAAGACGCTTACGGGCCTGTCCGAATTCGGAACAGAGCCGGTTTTCACTTGCATTATTCCGCTCGTTTTGGCGGGTGGTTGTGTGAACAATAGGGCGTCTATGAGAGACCTTTCATCTTTCCGCTCCATCCTTCGCCGCCTCCCGATCTCCTTATTCGCCGGCGCCATCGGCCTGGCCTTCTGCGCGCCTTCATTGCGCGCACAATGCGATGAGGACGATGCCAATTCCTTCAGTTGCGCGATGCAGCAGGCTGCACCCCAGCCCTCCTCGATGCAATCGCCGGCCTCGACCTCCGTACTCTCGGCGCAGGCGCCTTCCCCGCCGGCAACGCTCCATTCGGACAACTCCACACTGGCTTCGGCCGACAACAGTCTCTCCAGCGATGCGAATTACACGGAGCGGGCCACGCCGGAGGACCCGATGCGAACCGGCAAGCGGGGCCGGACCTTTTCTCCTGAGCCTTCCACCGAGTTTCAGATCTTTGTGCAGGCCACCACGGGCCGATTGCTGCCCATCTATGGCGCCGGCCTCTTTGCCCAGCGGGCGGCCGCCTTCGGTCCGGTCGACAAAGCGCCCGCGCCGGAGAACATGGTGATCGGCGCCGGGGATGAATTGCGCATCCGCATCTGGGGACAAGTCAACTTCAGCGCCAATCTGCGCGTGAGCCGCGAGGGAGAGATCTACCTTCCCAAGGCGGGCGCCGTGCATGTCGCCGGCCTTGAATTCTCCGCGGTCGCCGGTCATCTGCGCGCCGTGCTGGAGCGGGTCTACCGCAACTTCGAGTTGAGCGTCGACATGGGGGAGATCCACTCCATTCAGGTCTACGTCACCGGGCAGGCGCGGCAGCCCGGCGAGTATACGGTGAGCGCGTTGAGCACGCTGGTGGATGCGGTTTTTTTGAGCGGCGGTCCCTCCGGCGCCGGCTCCATGCGCCACGTGCTGCTGAAGCGCCAGGGGAAGGTCGTCACGGACTTCGATCTCTATGCGCTGCTGGTGAAGGGCGACAAGAGCGGCGATGCGCAGTTGCAGTCCGGCGATGTGCTGGTCATTCCCGCCGCCGGGCCGCAGGTGGCGCTGCTGGGCAGTGTGCGCGTGGCCGCTATCTATGAACTGCGCGGCCAGCAGTCGATCGAAGAGCTGCTCGATATGGGCGGGGGAAGAACCGCCGTCTCCTCCGGAGGGCGCATCTCGGTGGAGCGCATCGAGGACCATGCGCAACGTCGCGCCTTTTCCTTGGCCTCGGACGCCGCCGGCCTGCAGAGCTTGCTGGCCGACGGCGACATTGTGCGCATTGATTCGATCGTCTCCAGCTATCGGGAGGCGGTGACGCTGCGCGGCTCGCTGGCCAACCCCGGGCGCTTCCTCTGGCACGCGGGCATGCGTCTGAGCGAATTGCTGCCCGATCGCGACGCGCTGGTGACGCGCGATTACTGGTGGCGCCGCACCCAGCTCGGCCTCCCCGCGCCGGAGCTGGCCGCGCCCTCCAGCGCGCCCTCGAGCAGGGATGAGCCCACCGAGGGGCCGGCCGCGGTCTCCAGTCCCGGAGCGCAAACCGATTGGAACTTCGCCGTCGTCGAACGATTGGACCCGGCCACTATGGCGACTTCGCTGCTTCCTTTCAACCTGGGCAAGCTGGTGCTCGACCATGACGCGGCGCAGGATTTGGAGTTGAAACCGGGCGACGTGGTGACCATCTTCTCGCAGGAGGATCTTCACCCGCCCATCGACGAGCAGACAAAGTATGTGCATTTGCAGGGCGAGTTTGTTCATGCCGGCGTCTACAGCGTGGCTCCGGGCGAGACGCTGCGCTCCCTGGTTGCGCGCGCCGGCGGACTGACCGGCAAGGCCTATCTGTATGGATCGGAGTTTACCCGCAAGAGCACACAGGCCCTCGAACAGCAGCGATTGAACGAGCTTGCCGACCGTCTCGAGCATCAATTGCTGCGCGCCTCGATCAAGATGGACAGCGCGGGAGAGGTGGGGGGCTTAGCGAATGGCGGCGCGCAGAATGGGCGGCCGGGTACTCAGGTCTCTTCCGTCAACCGCGAACTGATCGAGCGTTTGCGCCGCTTGCAGCCCACGGGCAGGATTGTGCTGGATTTGAAGCCGCACAGCGCTGGGGAGAGCGCACTGCCGGAGATGCCTCTCGAGGATGGCGACACGCTCCGGGTTCCCTCCACGCCCGCCACCGTTCAGGTGATCGGCGCGGTGCTTGACCAGAACGCGTTTCTCTATCGCGACGGCGAGCGCGCGGGCAGCTATCTACATCTGGCCGGCGGCATGAATCGCGATGCCGACCATCGGCAGATATTCATCTTGCGGGCGGACGGTTCGGTAACCGGCCGCGGCGCGGGCCAATCGGCTCTGACCTCCGGCTTTGACAATCTGCATCTGAATCCCGGTGACACCATCGTGGTGCCAGAGAAAAACATCGGGGCGGGAGCCATGCGCCAGTTTATGGCCTTGACCGAGATCTTCTCCCAGTTTGCCTTGGGCGCGGCCGCCGTCAACATTCTCAAGTAGACGGCTGCGATGAACTGTACGGCCAGGGAAGAAATCCGCGCGCCCCAGGGTCCGGCGGTTCAGATCCGGAGTGCGCGAACCGCAACCGTTTTTATCTGGTGGAAGCAGCTCAACTCGTCCATAAAGACATCCTAATTAGGGCAAATATATACTTGACGAATCAGAGCCAAGGGTCCATGATGGGGGGTGTGCAGTGAGCCTCCCAATCGGCACGATGGGCGTTTTTATGATCGAAATGAAAGCGTATTTTGACGAGAGTGGAGAGTGTAATGTATCTCCTGTCTT
>Ga0326728_10009974_pt1 | contig 22475 bp, 16 predicted proteins | sample MB3enrmetagenome_FD_207602 | JGI IMG/M metagenome (GOLD analysis project Ga0326728, IMG submission 207602) | Lab enriched peat soil microbial communities from McLean, Ithaca, NY, United States - MB31MN | ecosystem: Environmental > Terrestrial > Soil > Wetlands > Peat | place: USA: New York... | reverse complement strand
GTCGGGGTTGTTGGTAATGTAACCCCACCCGTAGGTTCCGCACGGATTGCTGGCAACCGGGAGGAAGGTGGAGGCCAGCTTGAACCCGGCGGGGTCGAAGGTGGAAACCGGGATCTGGTTGTTGGGATAGGGAGTGCCGGAGATGTTCTTCAAGGTCTTCGCCGCCGACTGGCAGCCGCCCGCGCTCTTGGCCGCCTCCATGGTGCTGAAGTCGCCCGTGAGCGTCGCCGCGGTGGGGACATACGACGTGTTGGCGTTCGGGTTGCTGCGCTGGCGGGTGCCCTGATATCCGCCGAAGAAGAACACCTTGTCCTTGATGACCCGGCCGCCGACCGTGCCGCCGAACTGGTTGCGCTTGATAGAGTCGCGCGGCGGCTGCGTTCCGTACTGATCGCCCTTCGGCCGGGCGTTGAGGTCGCCGTTGCGGAGGAAGTCGAAGAAATCGCCGTGGAGGGAGTTGGCGCCCGACTTGGTCACGATGTTGACGACCCCTCCGGGGTGCAGCCCGTATTGCGCCGGCAGGCCGCTGGTCTGCACGTTGAATTCCTGGATGGCGTCCGGGAAGGGAATCGGCAGGTTCACGTTGCTGAAGGAGTCGTTATTGTCGCCGCCATCCAGCAGGAAGTTGATGCCGTTCTGTTGGCCACCGGCCACCGAAAACGAGCCGGAACCGTTGGAACCCTGAATGTTCTTGCTGCCGGTCAGATCGCCGCCGTTAATCGTCGCGTTGCTCGATCCGCCTGCGTCGGCGTTCGATATCACGGTTGCGTTGAGCGTCAGCAACTGGGTGGGATTGCGGCCGTTCAGCGGCAGGTCGTCAATGGACCGCTCGCCGATGACTTGGCTGATCGCGCTATCTTTGGTCTCGACCATGGCGGCGTTGGCCGTCACCATCACGCTCTCCGTCACGGCGCCGATGGTCAGCGTGACGGGGATTTCCACGTTGCTGGCGACCTGCAGTTCGATACCCGTCTGGACATACGTCTTAAATCCAGCGGACGAAACTTCCAGCCGGTAGGGACCCACGGGCAGGTTCGGCAGGGCGTACCGGCCGGTGGAATCCGTAGTGGTGGTGCGGGATTGGTGTTTGTCGACCGCCGTCATTTTGACGGTGGCCCCCACGATGGCTTGGCCGCTGGGGTCGGTGACGTGCCCGTCCACCTCGGCGACCGCAACCGCCTGGGCCATTGCCCGGGGTGTACTCGCGCAAAACATAAATGCGGCGATCAGGCAGGCCGCCGCAATTTTCCATCGATCTCCTCGGATCATCTTGAACAACATCGTTGTTGTCTCCTTCGAAGTCTCTGTACTAGAGCCAAGGGGGTGGCTGCGAGAATGGCAGTACCTGTTCCGCCGCCGACTAACCCGCTAGTTCACGGCCGCACATGGGCACCGCATAAATAGCGCGGTTTCGCAAGGTATCTTCCTAGCTAACCTCTCGCCCGGTCCCGTACGCCGGCCGTTTTCCAATGATGGAGGAATCATACGGCGGAAACTCCGTCGAAGTCAATGAAAAAAATGGTGAAACAATGAAAGATTTACCTGTTGCGGCCCCGCTAGCGGCCTGCTCTGTCGTCCGTATATGACAGAATAAGCTGGGTTAATCCGAAATGGTTGCGCTTTCATTTGAGCTGGCGCATGGTCATTTGAGGTCCGCATGTCTGGTTTGCAGGCCGTAACGATTGCAACCCGCGAGACCGACGAAGAAGCCGTTACCGATTATCTCCCGGCGCGCCCTCAAGCCAATTCCGGAGCTTCGGCCGGTTCGAAGTACGCCTGCGCCAACTCCGGCTTCTCGCGGATCGCCTTGCGCCAGTGGGAGCGGGCTTCTTCCTCCTGGCCCAGGTCCATGAGCGCGTGGCCGAGGTTCAGGAGAGCTTCGGCGAATTGCGGGTCCTCGCCCAGCGCCTGCTGGTAAAAACCCACGGCGTCTTCGGCGTGGCCGCGTTTCTGGCAGATCAGACCGGCATTGTAGAACAGCTCCGGGGAGTGTTCGCCCAGCTCGATCAGCCGCTGGTGCAGAGTGAAGGCCTCCTCGAAGTCCTGCCGCTCCAGCGCCAGGGCCGCCAGCCCGCGCACCGCGTCGGAAGAGTCGGGACGCAGCATCAGGGTCTCTTCAAAGCAGCGGCGGGCGTCGGCGGGCCGCGCCGAGCGGGCGTAGGCGATGCCGGAGTTGAGCCACGCTTCGGGCCAATCCGTGCGCCGCGATAGGCAATCCTGAAACGCCTCGGCGCTGGCCCGGTAATCGCCCTGCAGCAGGCGCAGGTAACCCAGGCGGAAACGGGCATCGCAATACTCCGGGGCGTCGCGGCCGATGCGCGCATACAGTTTCTCGGCCCAGTTGCGTTCCGCCTGCTGTTCCATCACCAGCGCCAGGTTCCACAAGACGCCGGCGCGATTGGGGTCGATCTCGAGCGCTTTCTCGTAGCTGGCGCGCGCCCCCGCCAGGTCGCTCAGCTCCTGCTGGGCGACTCCCAGGTTGAGGTGGGATTGCAGCGATCCCGGATTCAGCGCCGCGGCCTGCCGATAGGCTTGCGCGGCTTTCTGGAAGTTGCCCAGCTTGTGATAGGCCACGCCCAGGTTGAACCAGTTCTCGAACCGGTCCGGGACCATTTCCGAGAGGCTGCGGCAGTAGCGCGCGGCGGCGGCGAAATCGCCTTCGGAAAAGGCCAGCGTGGCCAGGGCCTCGGCGGCCACCGGGGAATCGGGCTGAAGTTCCACCAGCATCTGGGCGTAGCGGCGCACGGAGTCGTAGTCCTTTTTCTCCAGGAACATGGCCACCAGGTTGGAGACGGCTTCTTCGCAGCGCGGATTGCGGGCCAGCACTTTGCGGTATTGCTCCACCGCTTCGGCCGGCCGGCCGGTTTGCTGCAGCGCCACGCTCTTGCTGAACAGGGCCTGTTCGTGGTCGGGGAAGAGGCTGAGGAACTTGTCGAGCGGCTCCAGCGCCTGGGCGGGGCTGCCGGCATGGATCAGCGAGATTCCCAATCCGAGCATGGCCTCCGAGCGCGTGGCGTCGGCTTCCAGGGCGCTGCGGAAGGCTTGGGCGGCCGGCTTCCACTTCTGCAGATTTCCCTGGCACACGCCCAGGTTGAAGTGGGCGGTGCGGTGCCGAGGCTCGGCTTCCGCCATTTGGGAGTAGGTGGCCGCGGCGGCTTCGAAGTCGCGCAGTTCGTACTGGATGTGGCCCAGGGCCGCGAACAGGGAGGAATCGGTCTCGCCCCCTTCAATGGCCTTGGAAAGCAGCCGGGCGGCGATCTCCAGCTTGCCTTCCAGGTGCAGGGAGACGGCTTTCGAAAGCGTCCGATTGGCGCGCTTCTGCTGCTTGCCTTCCTCGATCGACAGGACGCCTTCCGGTATGGCGGTTCTGCGCCCGGATGGGGTGGTCACGATTTCCATGTCTCGATCCTCCGTTCGGTAAAATGCGGGGCGGCGCGGAATGCCAGGCTGCGCATTCGGGAACGCCGCAAGATAACGACGGCCGCCAGGCTCATCGCCTCGGCGGGTTCGAAGGGCGCATCCGGACCGTCGCGGCGCGGCCGGCCGTCGCGGTCCCGAGGCCACAATTCGGCGGTCTGCCGGTTGGAAGATCCGGCGATGTAGGCGCAGATGCGGCCCAGGACGTCCTCGTTCTTGGAGACTCTCATCCAGTACAGGCGGGCTTTCTCGCCCGCGTCGGCGAAGAACCCGATTCCACCCGTGGAGAGCGCGTTGTCGCTCCAACTGCCGACTTCCTCGCCGTCCACCGACGCGGTGAAACGGCTGCCCTTCACATCCACCAGCACCTGCATCGGGCGGCCGTTATGCACCATGACGCCGAGCGGCGTCTGACTGTACCGGCTCTTCTTGCCGTCCACCACGGCGTAATGCACCATGGCGATGATGGGGCGCAGGCCAGGTTCCACCACGGTGAATTTCATGGCGTAATAGTTCCGGGCGTCGCGCGCGCGGACCACCCAATCCATGCTCTTGCGCTCGATCTGGCCGAAGAACTCCAGTTTGTAGTCCGTGTAGTTCACCGTGGGGTGGAAAATGGCCAGCGTACCGGGCTGAACGTAGCCATCCGGAGAGTGCGTCCAACCGGGCGCCCAGGCCTTCGAGCCGGCGCCCCAAGCCTCCATGCCGCCGCGGAAAGTGTCGCTCCAGGAGGCCGCGGCGCGATCCGAGATGGCTTGGCGCAGGCGCGCGATCGCTCCCCGCGGCGCACTCTGCGCGGGCGCAGCCGCGGCCGGCGTTTCGTAGACCGGTATGTCCGTTGTGTTTTCCCGGGATTTCTGGCGGGAAGTGGTCCCCAACCAAAGGGCCGTTCCCAGGAACAGCCCGGCGGCGATTGACCCGACCGTGTTACGGGCACGCTTGCTGGTGGCGGCCTGCAGCACGGCGCGCCGCATGACCGCGATCTTGTCGAAGCGGAATTTCGGTCCCGCGGGCCGCGGCGCCAGATCTTCCCAGCGATCGAAGAGCGGCCGCACGGTGAGCCGGGGACGGCTTACCGCGATCTCGGGCGCGATCCATTGCAACTGCTTGGTAACCACGCCGGGCTTGGGCCGGCAGTGGAAATCCAGGGTGGCGAAGGGGGCGGGCGGCAGGGTGGGGGCAGCGTCGCCGGCCAGTCCCATAATGGGCGGTTGGTCGGCCGATGCCCGCGCTTCTGAGAATGTGTTTCCGAACGCGGGTGCCGCGGCTTGCGCTGCCGCAGGGGCAGGCAACGCAGGCCGCGACGCCACGTCGGGCTCCGAGGAGCACGTCAGCCGGGCGCGTCCCGAGATCGCCACGAGGGCCGGAATCGGGACGGAGAGCCGCGGCGTACTTAGTGCGGGGACCGGCGCGCGGGAGTCCGCGGCCGGGCACGTTTCCACTCGTTCGGGAGCGGGGGACATCGCCGGATCGGCGTGTGCGCCCCGCAAGGAATCTTTGGCCCGCCACGCAGGCAGGCCGGGCAACTGAACACCGGCGGAGAGAGCGAGGTCCGCGGCCAGGCTCGGGATCGCATCCACCAATGCGGCCACGGGTTGGGGAGCCGGCCGCCACGACGCGCACGCCGGAAGCTGCAGCGCCGCGCCAAGCTGCGTCGGCTCCATGGCGTGTGGCATGGCGGGGTCCGGCAAGCCAAACGCAGTGGAGTCCGCCATCGAAGGGAGCACCATCCGGACCACCGGCGCCGGAGGCGGAGAGGTCATCCATGCTGCGCTCGCTGGCGGCACGGCTTCGCCGGGAACGTCCTGTGGCTGGCCCATCGCGAGCGGAGTGGCCCACTGCGGACTGTGGGCGGGCGCGCCGATCGGCGCCAGGCATTGGAACTCAGGAAGGGCAGCCGGAGGAACCGCCGCCGCAGCTTCCAGCGCGGCGCCGGACGTCACTAGGCGCGCCGCTGGCGCAGGTTGCGGCGATGGCGCCGCGCCAGCCGGATGACTGTCGAGCAGACCGGCCACCTCGCGCAGGCGCTCGATCTCGTCGCCCAGCGGAACAGCGAAGAGCGGGAATTGCAGGGGGGCGTGGGCGGGCTTGGGATCGGCGCCGGCCATCACTAGGCGCGCCGCTGGCGCAGGTTGTAGCGATGGCGCCGCGCCAGCCGGATGGGTGTCGAGAAGAGCGGCCACCTCGCGCAGGCGCTCAAGCTCGTCGCCCAGCGGAACAGCGAAGAGCGGGAATTGCAGGGGGGCGTGGGCGGGCTTGGGATCGGCGCCGGCCATCACCAGGCGCGCCACCGGCGCAGGTTGCAGCGATGGCGCCGCGCCAGCCGCATGGGTGTCGAGAAGACCGGCCAGCTCGCGCAGGCGCTCGAACCCGGTGTCCGCGGCGATGGCGAAAGACGGGGCCTGCACGGCCGCTAGCGGCGGCAGGGGCCGGACGGAGAAGCGCGTGGCGACGGCGGCGGCAGGCACGGCCGGGGCGGCCGATGCCGCGGGTTTGCGATCGCCGCCCGCGGCCGGCGGAATCGCGACAGGCCAGTCGTACCGGACGTGCGGGGGATGCGGCGGCGCACTGAACTCTTCCAGACAAACGGCCCGTTCCGGGTTGCCATCGTGGGGCTGCAGCAGCCTGAGGAATCCAGCTACCGGCGCCGGCGGCGGCTTGGGTGCGCCGATGTCGCCCAGCACCCTGCCCAGCCGTTCCTTGTAGAGGCGGCGATGCGCGGAGCTGCAGAAGTCCTCCTTCCGGAGAAGTCGCAACGGTCCGATTTCCTTGCCGCAGAAAAGGCAGCTCACGCCGGCTTCACCATCACTGGAACCAGTAGTACTTGTGACGATTATAGCCGAGCGATTCTGCAAAAAATCCGTGTTAATGTTGTGCGTTTCCCATAGATTTGGTTAGGCTTACGCGGTTAACTAAGGTTAATTCCCGATCCGAAATCGTTGGTCGCACACCTCCGGTTTGTGCGAGACTGCTATCGTGCAAAACCGAAAGCTGGTACTCGCGATTCTCACCTGTGCGCTGGGCGCTTTCGGACAACGAAAGCCCGCCGCTCCCGAGGATTTGTGGCTGTGGCGCACCGCCAGCGACCCCCAGGTCAGCCCCGACAGCAAGTGGGTGGCGTACGTCGAGGAGTGGAACGACCGCGAAACCGGGTCGGCCCACGCCAACGTCTGGCTGGCTTCCGCCAACGGCCGGGACCGCTATGCGTTTGCCCCAGGCCAGTGGCGCGACAGTTCGCCGCGATGGTCGCCCGACGGGAGCCGCCTCGCCTGGATCTCCGACCGCGGATCGAAGCCGCAAATCTACGTACGGCGCTTGAGTTCCGACCACGACCTGCAGCTCACCACCGGTGAGCCGGGCGTGCGCAGCATGGCGTGGTCGCCGGACGGGAACTGGATCGCTTTTGTAGCCGCCGTTACCGCCAACGCGGACGCGGCGAGTTGGGCTCCGCCGGCCCTGCTGCCGCTGCTCGATCGCCAGGCCCCGGCCCAAGAGCGGATCTTCCTGATCGGTTCCGGCGGCGGCCCTCCGCAGCCGCTCTCGGGCGGCGCATTCCAGCACTGGGCGGAGCCGGCGTGGATGCCGGACGGGCAGTCGGTCGTCGCCATCGCCGACCACAATGCGATTTATTCGATCCGCCGGGCCGATGCCGTCATGAAGCAATTGACCCGCGATCCCGGCTGGTATGAGAACCCGCTGCCCTCGCCCGACGGCTCCAAGATCGCCTGGCTCATGACCAGCACGCAGCCGCGCAATTATTCGGTGCGACGTGTCTACGTCATGAACCCCGACGGCAGCCGCGTCCGTACGCTGTCCGGCGACCTGGAGCGCGATGCCGCCGATCCCCAGTGGAGCAACGACTCGCGCACGGTTTACTTCCTGGCCGACGACCGGGGATCCACTCACATCTTCGCGGCCTTCAACGATGGCGCCCTGCGGCAGGTTACCAGGCGGTTCGAACGGCTGCGCGGATTCTCCATGGCGCCCAACGGCCGGGTGGCCACGGTGCGCTCCACCGCGACCGAAGGCGGCGACGTGGTGACCTTCGCTATCGACCTTCCGGGCGGCGTCTCGACGCTGGCCGCGCCCAACGAGCACCTGCTGGCCGAACGGACCTGGGAAGCGCCTGAAGAGATCGGTTACGAGTCCGCCGGCAACAACATTCAGGCCTGGCTGGTGAAGCCGCCGCGCTTCGACGCGTCGCGGAAGTACCCGCTGCTGGTCGACATCCAGGATTCGCCGCGCGCCATGTACGGCGCGGAGTTTCAGCTTCGGGCACAGGTTTTCGCGGCGCGCGGCTACGTTGTGCTGTGCGCCAACCCGCGCGGCACGCCCGGCTACGGCGAGACCTTCGGAGAGTTGCTGCGCAGCCGCCATCCAGGCGACGATGCCGACGACCTGCTGCGAGGAGTGGATTTCGTGACATCGAAGGGCTTCATCGACACTCAGCGGATGGCCGTGGCCGGGGGCTTGGTGGCGGCCTGGCTGATCGGGCACACCGGCCGGTTCGCCGCCGCCGTGGCGCGCCGGCCCATCGTGGATTGGGTGGCCGACGTGCTGACCTCGCCCGACGGCGAGCGCCGCGCGACCGATTGGATGGGCGGCTGGCCGTGGGACGATCCCGAGCAGTATCTCAAGCACTCGCCGCTCTTCTTCGCCGCCAACTTCAAGACGCCCACGCTGGTGCTGGCGGGCGATGGCGATCTGGAGAGCGAAGAGCTGTACGCGGCGCTGCGCCTGCGCCACGTGAAGACCGCGATAGTGCGCTTGGGCGACAGTCCCCAGGATCGCGCGCTGGCGTTGGAAGCCACGCTGGCGTGGTTGGGGTGGTAGGGGAGCGGCCGAAAATACGCACGCGGGCGGGAGGGGCGTGTTAGCGCCAGCAATCCCGCGCGCGCGGGAGCCGCGGTTCTACGAGTCAGCCTATACTTCAGTATGCGTCCCTTTCTCCGCTTTCCCGCCCTGCTGGCCGCCGGACTGATCTGCATCGCAACCGCCTCCGCTCAGACCATCACCGTGAGCTTCCCGGCCGCGCGCTCCGGTAAGCCTCTGGACGGCCGCCTGCTGATGCTGCTCTCCAACGATCCGGCTGCCGAGCCGCGTTTTCAGATCGACGACACGCCCAAGTCGCAGATGGTTTTCGGGGTAACGGTGGATGGATGGAAACCTGGCGAGCCCCTCACCATCGGCGACAACGCGCAGGGCTATCCGCGGGCGAGACTTAAGGACGTGCCGCCCGGAGAGTATACGGTGCAGGCCGTGCTGAACGTTTATGAGACCTTTCACCGGTCGGACGGCAAGACCGTGAAGCTGGCGCCCGATCGCGGCGAGGGCCAGCACTGGAACCTCGCGCCGGCCAATCTGCTGTCGAAGCCGCGGTTGGTTCGCATCGGCCCCGCCGCGCCTCCCATCGCGGTCTCGCTCGACGGCGTGATCCCGCCCATCAAACCCCAGCCGGATACCACGTACATTCGCCACATCCGCATCCAGTCGGCGCTCCTGACCAAGTTCTGGGGACGGCCGGTCGATCTCTCGGCGATCGTGCTGGTGCCCGAGGGCTTCGACACGCATCCCCAGGCGCACTATCCCCTGATCGTTTTCCACGACCACTTCGTAACCGGTTTCAACGACTTCCGCGAGACTCCGCCGGACCCCGACCTGAAGCCCGATTACTCCGATCGCTTTCACCTGGCCGGCTACAACCGCATCCAGCAGCAGGAGGCATTCAAGAACTACCAGGCGTGGATTGCGCCCGGCACGCCGCGCATGTTGATCGTCAAGCTGCAGCATGCCAACCCTTATTACGACGACTCGTATGCCGTGAACTCGTCGAACCTGGGTCCCTACGGGGACGCCATCGAGACCGAGCTGATCCCGGCCATCGAGCGCCAATTCCGCGCCATCGGCCAAGGCTGGGCGCGATTCGTTTATGGAGGCTCGACCGGCGGCTGGGAATCCCTCGCCGTGCAGGTTTTCTATCCCGAGCACTACAACGGCGCTTTCGTCGCCTGCCCGGACCCGGTCGACTTCCACGCCTACATGACCACAGATCTGTACCAGCAGGACAACATCTTCTATCTTCAGGGCGCCAACAAGCAGGTGGAGCAGCCGGCCATGCGGGACTATCTGGGCCACACCCTGATCTCGGTGCGCGACAATGTCGCCTATGAAGCCGCGCTGGGCGATCGCGGACGGTCGGGCGAGCAGTTCGACATCTGGCAAGCGGTTTATTCCCCGGCCGCGGAGGACGGCTATCCGCAACCGATCTTCGACAAACAAACCGGCGCCATCGACCACCGCACCGCCGAGTACTGGCGCGAGCACTACGACCTGGACGCGATATTGCAACGCGACTGGACGTCGCTCGGCCCGAAGCTGCGGGGCAAGCTGCACCTCTACGTCGGCTCCGACGACACCTATTTCCTGAACGATGCGGTCTACCTGATGGAGGATTTCCTGAAACAGACCGGAACCCCCGGACACGGCGTGCCCTACGAAGGCGAGGTTCGCTACGGACCGCGCGCGGAACATTGCTGGAATGGCGATCCTACGCAGCCCAATTGGTACTCGCGGCTGCATTACAACCAGATGTATGTGCCGCAGATCATGGAGCGCATTCAGAAAACCGCCCCGCCCGGAGCGGACCTGACAAGCTGGCGGTACTGACCGGGGAAGATCGGGCAGCTTAGGGCCCGTCCAGCAATAACAGTTCCATACGCCCAGCACGGGAAACCCGAGAAACGAAGATGGACTCGGCGTGCTTATGTGGGGCAGGATGGCATCCTGCGGCCGAGTGGCACTCGGCCTGGTCGGCCTTGCGCATGCGAAGGCGGGCTGCCAGCCCGCCGCAGGTTGCCAACCTGCCCCACACAAGCACCTTCCGCCACGGCGCTCGAATTGGAACGGTTATTTCGCGACGAGCCCTTACATCTCCGGGCCGGCCAACTCACGCTCTACTTTCGCTCGCGCCGCAGGCTGTTCGTCACCACCGTCACGCTCGATAGCGCCATCGCCGCCGAGGCCAGCATGGGCGAAAGCAGACCCATCGCGGCCACCGGAATCCCGATGGTGTTATACGCGAAGGCCCAGAACAGATTCTGGCGGATCACCCGCATGGTGCGGCGCGAGAGCTGGATGGCATCGGCAACGCCGGTAAGATTGCCGCCCAGCAGCGTGATGTCGCCGGCTTCCATGGCCACGCCGGCGCCCGATCCCATGGCGATTCCCAGGTCCGCCTGCGCCAGCGCGGGCGCGTCGTTGATGCCATCGCCCACCATCGCCACCCGCCGGCCGCCGGTCTGCAGCTTGCGGATTTCGTCGACCTTGCGATCGGGCAGCGCCTCCGCCACCACGTGCTCGATGCCGGCTTCGCGGGCGATGGCTTCAGCCACATTGCGGCGGTCTCCGGTAAGCATCCAGACTTCCAGACCCAGCGCGCGCAGGCGGCGCACGGCCTCGGCGGCTTCCGGCTTGATGGCGTCGGCCACTTCGATCGCGCCGGCCGAGGCGCCGTCCACCGTCACCGTCACGCCCGGCCGGGCCACCACCACCTCGCGCCCGCCGACGCGCGCCCGCACGCCGTGTCCCGCCTCTGAAGTGAATCCAACGGCCTCCTCCAACTCAATGCCGCGCGCAACGGCCGCCTCCACCACGGCGCGGCCGATGGGGTGTTCGGAAGACCGCTCGGCGGACGCGGCCAGGCGCAGCAGCTCGCCTTCGGTGTAGCCCGCGGCGGGCGCGATCCGCGTGACGCGCGGCTTGCCCTCGGTGACCGTGCCGGTCTTGTCCAGCACGATGCAGCGGACGTTGCGGGCCATCTCCAGGGCCTCGCCGCTCTTGATCAGGATGCCGCGCGCGGCGCCGCGTCCCGTGCCCACCATGATGGCGGTGGGCGTGGCCAGGCCGAGGGCGCACGGGCAGGCGACGATCAGCACCGCTACGGCGTTGACCATGGCCGTCGCGAACGGCGCGAAGAATAACCAGACCGCGAAGGTGACGACCGCCGCGATCAGCACTCCCACCGTGAAATAGCCGCTCACCACGTCGGCCAGCCGCGCCACCGGCGCGCGCGATCCCTGCGCCTGCTTCACCAGCTCCACCATGCGTTGCAAAACCGTACCGCGGCCGACCTTGGTGGCCCGATACCGGAAGCTGCCCGAGCGGTTGAAGGTCCCGGCGAAAACCGCGGCTCCGGGGCGCTTGTCCACAGGCATGCTTTCGCCCGTCAGCAGCGACTCGTCCACGGCCGATTCACCTTCCACCACCACGCCGTCCACCGCGATGCGCTCGCCCGGCCGCAGCACCAGCGTGTCGCCCGGTTGCACCTGTTCCACCGGGACCTCGCTCTCCACGCCGCCGTTCCACAGGCGGGCCGTGGGCGGCTGCAGGTCCATCAGCTTGCGGATGGCGTCGGAGGCTTTGCCGCGGGCGCGCGCCTCCAGCATGCGGCCCAGCAGAATCAGGGCGATGATCACCGCGGCGGCCTCGTAGTACACCTGCATCCCACCGCGCAGTGTTTCGTACAGCGAGTACAGGAACGCCGCCCCGGTGCCCAGCGCGATCAGCGAGTTCATGTTGGCGGCGCGGTGACGCAGGGCGCTCCAGGCCGCGATGTAGAACGGCGCGCCGGAGTACGCCACCACCGGCAGCGCCAGCGCCAGTTGCAGCCACGGCGACGCCATGTTCATGCCGAGGATCATCAATGGCACAGCCAGGCAGACGGCCACCTGGAAACGGCGGCGGTAATCGGGCTCGCCGGCGCCGGGCCGGACTTCCCGCTCGGGAACTCCGTAGCCCAGGCCTTCGATGGCTCCCACGAAATCGGCGACGCGCACCTGCCGTGCGTCATATTCCACGGTGGCCGTGTTCGACGCGAAGTTCACCGCCGCGCGGGTGACGCCGGGAGTCTTGGCCAGGGTGCGCTCGATGAGCCGCGCGCACGCGGCGCAGGTCATGCCGGAGACGGGCAGATCCACGCGATCGGGGGCCGCTGCCGGCGCCCCGCTCATAGCGGAGCCTGTTTCATAGCGGAACCTCGTAGCCCAACTCGCGGACCGCCGCCGCCAGGTCCGCGGGCTTGACGCGTTGCGGATCGTACTCCACTTCCGCGGACGCCTTCACGTGGTCCACCGCCGCCCGGAGGACTCCGGGAGTGCGGGCCAGGGTCTGTTGCACGCCGCGGGCGCAGTTGCCGCAAGTCATTCCGCGAACCGGCAGATTCAGGGTTTCAGTCGCCATACATATATGATGCGCCACTGGGCGATACTGTCACAGGGAGAATGGAATGCTTTTTGCCGACTTGCCGTTGGCCCGCCGCCTGGAGGCCGCCGAAGCGGCCAATGCCCGCGCCTTCACTCGCACGGACACGCCGTTTCTCGAAGTGGCGGGCGGATGCGCGGTCTTTGCCGGCATCGGCTCTCCGCTGTCTCACGCGGTGGGGATCGGGCTTGACGGGCCGGTGCGCGAAGCCGAAATCGAGACCATCGAGAGTTTCTTTCGCGGCTTCGGGGCGGCGGTATCCATGGACCTGTGCCCTCTGGCGGACCCCGGCCTGTTCCAGGCGCTGGGCCAGCGCGGCTACCGCATCGCGGAGTTCAACAACGTCCTGGTGAAGCGCCTGGCGGGGACGGAAATCGTGCTCACTCCTCGCGTGCGGCGCGCCACCTCGGAGGAACGGGAAGTGTGGTCGCACACGCTGGGCGAAGCCTTCTTCGACCAGCCGGCCCTCACCGACGACGAGATGGACATCGGCCGCGCCATCTTCGCTTCGCCAAGCTCTCTCTGCTACCTGGCCGCGGCGGAGACCGGCGAACCGGCCGGCGGCGCGGCGGCGGCTTTCCACAACGGTCTGGCCACGCTGTTCGCGGACGCCACCGTGGCGCGATTCCGCCGCGGCGGCATTCACCGCGAACTGATCGCCGCGCGCCTCAACGAGGCCGTCGCCCGCGGATGCGACCTGGCTACCGCCACTACCCTGCCGGGCAGTGGTTCCCAGCGAAACTACGAACGCTGCGGTTTCGAAGTGGTCTACACCAAAGTCACCCTGGCCGGCCGCGATTCTGTGTGAGCCGCCATTTTCATGAGATAGCCCCGCCCGCCGGCTCACTAGTTCCTTCAGGGCTCGTGAATCGTTGCCAGCCCTCGGGGATTTCTTTATCGTGTGGCTCGATCACTGGGCTATCGGCTGTCTGGCTCCTCTTGCCATCTGGATCCTGTTGAGCGGACTGGACGACCTGTTCATCGCGGCGGTCCGCTTGTTCACCGCGCGCGAGCCCTTTCCCTGGCCACCCAAAGCCGCCCTGGATGGGGCCGCCGAACGCCCCATCGCCATTTTTGTGCCGCTCTGGAACGAGCACGCCGTGATCGGGCAGATGCTCGACCGCAACCTGGCGGCCGTCCGCTATGGCAACTACCACATCTTCGCCGGCGTGTACCCCAACGACGAGCTGACCGTGCGCGCCGTGGAAAGCGCGGCGGGCCGCCACGCGCGGGTCCACGTGGCCCGCTGCCCGCATGGCGGGCCCACCTCCAAGGGCGACTGCCTGAACTGGATCTACCGTCGCATGCTGCAATACGAAGCGGCGCACGGCGTGCGCTTCGAAATCGTCATGATGCACGACGCCGAGGACGTCATCCACCCGGAATCCCTGCGCCTGGTGAATTGGTTCTCCCGCGAATACGACATGGTGCAGATCCCCGTGCTGGCGTTGCCCACCAGGCTGCGCGAGTTCACCCACGGCCTGTACTGCGACGAGTTCGCCGAGTTTCAATCCAAGGACATTCCGGCGCGGCAGAGCCTGCGCGGATTCCTGCCATCCAACGGCGTGGGAACGGGCTTCGGTCGCGAAGCCCTGGAGCGCCTGGCATCGATGCGCGGAGGCCGTGTCTTCGACCCCGAATGCCTCACCGAGGATTATGAGACCGGCTTCGCCTTGCACTCGCTCGGCTGCCGGCAGATTTTCGTGCACCTGCGCCGCGGGGCCGCGGGCCCGGTGGCCACCCGCGAGTACTTCCCGCGCAACTACCGCGCGGCGGTGCGGCAACGCAGCCGTTGGGTGGCGGGCATCGCGTTGCAGGGCTGGCAACGGCACGGATGGCGCGCCCCGTGGCCGCAAATCTACTGGTTCTGGCGCGACCGCAAGGGACTGGTGGGAAACCTGGTGACGCCGCTCGCCACCCTGGCGCTGCTGCACGGCATCGTGCGCTGGCGGTGCGGCGTGCCGGGCCCCGCCTGGCTCCCGCGGCTGTGCCAAGCCACGTTTGCGATCTCCCTCCTGCAGATGGGTCTGCGCGCCTTCTTCAGCGCGCGCATCTACGGATGGCCGTTCGCCGCGGCCGTGCCGCTTCGCATGCTGTGGGGCAACGTGGTGAACCTGGCGGCCACCTACCACGCCCTGCGCGAGTTCGCCGCCGCGCGTCTGCGCGGCCAATCCCTGGCGTGGCGCAAGACGCAGCACGCGTACCCCGCCCACCGCGCCCCCGAACCGGGACGTCCGCGGGTGGGTGAAGTGCTGGCGCAATTGCAGGTGCTGGACCCGGATGCGCTGCAATCCGCGCTGGCCAGCCAGCCCGAAGGCGTGCGCCTGGGCGAACACCTGGTGCGTCTGCACCAGCTCTCCGAAGAGGACCTGTACCGCGCGCTGAGCATCCAGACGGGCCTTCCGCTGGGCGCTCCCGCTCGCGCAGACGTGAACCGCCTGGTGACTCGCACCCTTCCGGCCACGGCCATGCGGCGCTGGCGCGTGGTGCCCTACCGCGTGGACCTGGGCCAGCTCCGCCTGGCAACCGCCGAGGTGCCGTCCGAAGAGATGACCCGCGATCTGGCCAGCTTCTCCAGCCTGGAACTGCGCTTCCGCCTGGTGCAGCCGCGCGAGTTCGAGGAACTGGCGGAGGCCTACTGGCCGAAGGGCGGCGGATAGTCGGGCAGCCAATCCCGGCTGCACCCGCCTTTCAGACGGCCCGGCGCTCCTGTCTCTGAGAGTGTTTTCGCCCCGTCCGAGTGCCTCCGCTTGTCCCGTGTGAGAACGTCGGGCTAAGACCGTGTGAGATGGTTGCATCGTGTGGGAAATGGCCGGGTTACTGCCAAGGACTTCAATATGTCTTTATTTTTCAATAACTTACGATTTTCGCCATGGCAGGGCCGCCTGCCACGGTCGAAGACCCGGCCGCGCCTCCGCGCCTCACTCTCTCATCGCCATCGTCACCAGCGCCATCCCCAGCGACACCGCCGGCAGCAGCAGCATCGCGGCCGGCAGGCTGGACCGGTCCGCCAGCCAGGCGATCAGCGGCGAGCTGGCCACCAAGCCAATCCAGCCGGCGGCTAGCACGATCCCCATGCCGAGTGCGTCGCCCGCCACGGCCAGCGCGATCGGCAGAATCGGCGACATGGCGACGCCCACCACGAAGGTCGCCGTCCAGGCCGCCGAAGGGCTGCGCGCCAGCAGCAGCAACGCCGTCGCGAACGCCATGGCGAAGGACGCGCCCCGCGCCACCCTCAGCGGCGCGACATCGACCAGGATCCGCCAGCACCCGGCGCGTCCCACGATCAGCCCCAACGGCAACCCGTACGACAGAATCAGCCAGGCGGTCTCGCGGTCCAACACCCTCGCCGCGCCCATGTACCGCACCATCCAGCTCCACGTGCCGGCCTCGCACATCGCGAACAGAAACAGCAGCAGCGCGAGGAGCGAGATCGCCGGCCGCTTCTCTCCCGCGCCCGTTTCCCGCGGCGCGGACGCCCCCAACGGCATCGGCGGCATGGGCGGCATAAGTGTCGACGCGGCGACAGCCAGCGCCAGGGTGGCTAGCACCGCGGTCGCGCGGACCATGGTTTCGGCCGAGAGCACCGGGTTGAAGAGGACTCCCACCGGGAGCGGCAGATTCAGCAGGGTGAGCGCGGTCGCACGGCTCCCCGAGGCTGCCGCCGAGACCGCGGCGTTGGCCGCCAGGAACGCCATCCCGACGCCCAACCCCAGCGCGCCCGAAGCCAGCCGCATCCACATGTCGGATGCGGGCGCCATGGCCAGGCGCCATAACGCCGCGCCGAGCAGCGCCAACCCGGCCACCAGCGCCGCCTTGTGGCTCCGCCGGCCGATCAGGCCCCCGCCGATCAGCGACCCGGCCACCAGTCCGATTCCCGGCGCCAGGCCGGCGCTGGCGCTGGCGTCACTCAGCGCGGGCGCCAAGCGCAGCCACATCGCGGCCGTCATGCCGCACGCCAGAATCGCCAGGATGGCCGCCGGTTTCACGATGCCACGGGCTGCCCGGCAAGCTCCCTGGCGCCCGCATCCCGAGGCTCGGTTGGCAACTGGATGGTAAATCGGGTTCCCTTGCCCGGGGTGCTGTCCACTTGTACGCTGCCGCCGTGGGCCTTGGCGATCCAGGCCACGAAACTCAGTCCCAGCCCCAGGCCCTGTTGCGGATTGGGCGCCGTGCCCGAACCCGTCACCCGATAGAACCGGTCGAAGATGTACGGCAGATGCTCCCGCGGAATGCCGCAGCCGGTGTCTTCCACCACCACGTCCACATGGTCCTCCGAGGGCCGGACGCTCACCCGCACCTGGCCGCCCTCGGGCGTGAACTTGAAGGCGTTGGAGAGCAGGTTGTTAATCAAGCGCTCGATCTGCACGCGGTCCACGGCCACCGGACAATCGTTCGCGACATCGGCGGTCAGGTGCACCCCCGCGGCCTCGGCCGGAATCTGGAACTGCTCCACCAGTTCGCGGATCAGATCGCCCAGGTTGAGCCGCGCCTTCTGCAGCACGAGCTGGCCGGATTCGGCCTGCGACAGCAGCAGCAGCGCGCGCACGATCTGCGACAGCCGGTCGATGTCCTGCAGCGCGTTGAACATGGCCTCGCGGTACTGATCCGTGGTCTTGGCCGTAAACAGCGCCACCTCGATCTGTCCGCGAATGGCGGTGATCGGCGTCCGCAGCTCGTGCGAGACGTCGGTGGAGAACTGCTTCATCTGCTGAAAGGACGCCTCCAGGCGCTCGGTCATGCGGTTGAACGTCAGGATCAGGTAGTCCAGTTCGTCGCCGGCTTCGCGCGTGGGGATGCGCAGGCTGAGGTTCGAGCCGGAGACCCGCTGCGCCGCCTGGGCCACTTCGCGCACCGGCGTCAGCGTGCGGCCGGCCCCGATCCAGCCCAGCAGCGAGGCCAGAATCAGCGCCAGCGGGATCACCACCACAAACGCCGTCCAGGTGTAACCGTTGAGGATTTTCCGGTTCCTCGCCAGGGACACGCCAATCGAGATATAGAAGGGGACGCGGTGGTGCTCATCCCAGATCAGCCCCGATCGGATCCAGAACGGCTCGCCCTTGGAGCTCCACCGCTCCACCCACAGCAGCGGGGGCTTGGCCTTATTCCTCGCCATGGAGACATATTCGCGAATCTCCGCCGGGCTCTCGCGTCCCAGGTCGTCGTAGGTGGTCGATACCGATGGCTCGTGGGCGTCCGAATCGGGAACCGACTCGGGGATGGGGTTGCCATTCTCATCCGTGATCAGCAGCACCCTTTTGAGGGTGAGCACTTGCGTGGTCTCGTCGGCATCGTCTTTGTCGTAATACCAGTTGGCCGCGTACTTGTTGTCCAGGTCGGGATTCCGGTCGATTCGCAGGTACCCCTTGATCGCGGCCCACTGCTCGTTCAAGGCGGTGTCCGCGCTGCCGCTCAACTCGCTGGCCAGGCGCGCCCGGAACACCACCGCCGTGCCCACCAGCATGATCAGGAACAGCAGCGCGTAGCTCACCGTCAAACGGAAGCGCAGGCCGCGCGCCAGCCTCCGGATATCGCGTTTGCGGAACTTCAACATCACACCGGCCGTTCCGCGCCCTCGCCCGCGGGCTTGTCGGGCGCCTCGATCATGTAACCGATGCCGCGTACGGTCTGGATCAGCTTCTGCTGGAAGCGGTCGTCGATCTTGCTGCGCAGGTGCCGGATGTAGACGTCCACGATGTTGGTCAGGCCGTCGTAGTCCATGTCCCAGACGTGCTCCACGATCATGGTGCGGCTGAGCGGGCGCCCGCGGTTGCGCATCATGTACTCGAGAATGCCGAACTCCTTGGGGGCCAGCTCGATGGTTTCCGTCCCTCGCGAAACTTTGCGGCGCACGCAGTCGAGCGACAGGTCGTCCACTTGCAGTCTTTCGGGCGACGGCTGCCCGCGGCGCAGCAGGGCGCGCACCCGGGCCAGCAGTTCCACGAAGGCGAAGGGCTTCACCAGGTAGTCGTCGGCGCCCTGTTCCAGGCCCTTGACCCGATCGTCCAGGTCGCCGCGCGCGCTCAGAATCAGCACCGGCGGACCGACTTTGCGGTTGCGGATCTTCTCCAGCACCAGGAGCCCGTCCATATCGGGCAGCATCAGGTCCAGGATCACCAGGTCGTAATCGGTGGTGTGGATGTGGTCGAGCGCGGCGGCGCCGGTGAGTGCGGAGTCCACCGCGTAGCCGGCGCCCTGCAATCCCCGGCACAGAAAGTCGGCGATTCGTTTTTCGTCCTCGACCACCAGGATTCTCATGGCTTCAGCTTAACCTACCGGAAGCGCAACGTAATGCGGTATTCTTTGGCGCCGTACGTCAATTGCAGATCCTTCATCTTGGGTTTCTCCAGCGCGAAGAAAAGCAGCCCCTCCGCCGGCTTGTCGGTTTTTCCCTCGGGGAGCATCCGGGCGGCCAGCGATTTCTCCAGCGGGCTGTCCTTCGGGGCGGAGTCTTCGTGCACTTTGACCTTCGAAGGGTCGCCCAGGTCCGGTTTGAGCTCGACGCCGGGACTGGTATAGATCGGCCCCAAGCCGATCGTCGGCTTGGATTTGGCCTTCTTCCGCGTGTCCTCGTCCGGCCCTCGCTGGATCACCAGCGCCGGACCCACAATCTGGTTGGCGGCGAACGGCTTGCTGCGGTCGTTGTGATCGGTGTCCAGGAGCACGAAGTCGTCCAGCGATACGGCCACTTGCTTGCCGTACTTGGGCGCGACTTTCACCTCCGCCAACACGAAATGGCCGCCCAGGTCGGAGTCCACCATTTGTTTGATATCGGCGGGGTCCAGGTGGAGCGTCATGGTGACGACGAGGTCGTCGTTTTCTCCGCTGGCGGACGCCACGGTCTTGTCGGCAGTCTTCGCCACGAGCAACGTCAAGCAGCAAATCAGGAGCACGGCGGCGGCGCGGGCAGACATGGCAACCTCTAATGGAATTATAAAAGGCTTTGTGGGGCAGGTTGGCAACCTTCCCCACAAATATCCGAGACACCCCGCCCGCAACCCCCACTGCTACAATGAGACTTCACGAATCTTCACTCCAGGAGTGCCGTCCCCCATGGATGAACGCGAGCGTTCCCGCGCTTTAGAGCTGGCTTTGGGCCAGATTGAGAAACAGTTCGGAAAAGGTTCGATCTTGCGCCTCGGATCGAAGGACGCCATCGTTCCCGTCGCCGTGATTTCGACGGGTTCGATCTCGCTGGACGCCGCCCTGGGTGTGGGTGGCTTACCGCGCGGCCGCGTCATCGAGGTCTTCGGCCCGGAATCCTCCGGTAAGACCACGATTGCACTCCAGGTGGTCGCCGAAGCCCAGAAGAAGGGCGGCATGGCGGCGTTCATCGACGTGGAGCACGCGCTCGATCCGGCGTACGCCAAGAAACTGGGCGTGGATATCGACAACCTCCTGGTCTCGCAGCCCGACTTCGGCGAGCAGGCGCTGGAGATCACCGGCGCGCTGATCGCCTCCGGACAGATCGACGTGCTGGTGGTGGACTCCGTGGCGGCCCTGGTGCCCAAGGCCGAATTGGACGGCGAAATGGGCGACAGCCACATGGGCCTGCAGGCCCGCCTGATGTCCCAGGCCCTTCGCAAGCTCACCGGCGTGGTGTCGAAGTCGCGCACCTGCCTCATTTTCATCAACCAGATCCGCGAGAAGATCGGCGTCATGTTCGGTAATCCCGAAACCACCACCGGCGGACGCGCGCTCAAGTTCTACGCCTCCATCCGGCTGGACATCCGCCGTATCGCCGCCATCAAGGACGGCGAGGCGGTGGTGGGGAACCGCACCAAGGTCAAGGTGGTGAAGAACAAGGTGGCCGCGCCGTTCCGCGAAGCCGAGTTCGACATCATTTACGGCGAGGGCGTTTCGAAAGAAGGCGACCTGCTGGATCTCGGCGTGGCCCAGAACCTGATCGAGAAGAGCGGCTCCTGGTTCAGCTACAAGGGCGAGCGCATCGGCCAGGGCCGCGAAAACGCGCGCCAGTTCCTCAAGGACAACGCCGACATCCGGCAGACCGTCGATGCGGACCTGCGCAAGCTTCTGGGTTTGACCAGGCCGGAGCCCGCCGCGGCAGCCGCCGCTCCCGAAGCGCCGCCCGCCAAACCGGCAGCCGCCAAGCGCTAACGATTTTGTACTACGGTTTTTGTGGGGTAGGCTGTCAGCCTGCCCCACACCGCCATGACCGACGCCAGGCAGCAAGCCGAAGATCACCGCCGGCGCGTGATCCGCGCCAAACTGATCCGCCTGGAAAACGCCCCGCCGTGCGTTCGTGCGGCCATTTCCACTGGGTTTCCCGCGCTCGACCAGGCCCTCGGTGTGGGCGGCTTCCCGCGCGGCGCTATTACGGAGCTGTTCGGCTCATCATCCAGCGGCAAGACCACGCTCGGGCTGCAGTGGGTGGCCCACCTCCAGGCCTCCGCGATGGAAGCCGCGTGGATCGACGCCGACCATACCTTCGACCCCGCCTACGCCGCCGCCCTGGGGGTGGTGCTGGAGCGCGTTCCGCTGGCGCGCCCGGAATCCGCCGAGCAGGCCCTGGAGATGACCCGCCGTCTGGCCTTGTCCGGCGCCGTGGACGCGGTGATCGTCGACTCCGCCGCCGCTCTGGCGCCGCAACTGGAAGTCGATTCCGGGGTGACCGGCAGCGCCGGTCTGCACGGCCGGGTGCTGGCTTCCGGACTGAAGTCGCTGGCCCGCGCCGTGTCGAAAAGCGATACCGCGGTCTTATTCCTGAACCAGACGCGCAGCCGCATGGACCCGTCGGCCGGGGAAATGGAGACCAGCGCGGGCGGTCCGTCGCTCAAGTTGCACGCCGCCGTGCGCCTGGTGCTGGAGCCGGTGGACGGCCGAACGGTTCGCTTCCGCACCTTGAAAAACAAGGCCGCGGCGGCCTTTCGGGAGGGGTGGTTGCGCCACGGCGGCGGGTTGGGGTTCGCGAAAACCCCGTAAAACGGCCTTTTCGGAGCTTGCAACTCGAAAAACCCGCAAAAACCCCTTATTTTTCGCGTTATTCTCTTTACATCATCAAAACGTTCCCGTATGATTGAAAGCGAATCGAGGCCCACGATTACCAAATCGTTCGGGCCTTTACTATTGTTCGATGGATTGAACGGGAGAATCTAAAGGAGAATTATGGCGAATCAGAGATTGACCCAGACCCAACTGGTCCGCTCGCTGGCGGAGAAGTTGGAAGTCAACAACAAGACGGCGCGCGCGTTTCTCGATGAGCTTGCCGCGCTGGCGATCGTGGAAGTGAAGAAGAACGGCGTGTTCGTGCTGCCCGGCATCGGCCGTCTGGTCCGGGTGGATCGCAAGGCTCGTACGGGGCGCAACCCGGCGACCGGCGAAACCATCAAGATCCCGGCCAAGAAGGTGGTCAAGTTCCGCGTGGCGAAAGCCGCCAAGGACGCGATCGTGCCGCCCAAGAAAGCCAAGTAATCCGGCGCCAAAAACCGGTCTTTCAAACCAAAACCCCGCGAACTCCAACCGGTTCGCGGGGTTTTTTCATACTCCAGAAGCCGAATGAACGCGGCCCAACTTGCGGGCCGTTCCGGAAGCCCGATTACGTCTTCTTGGTTTCGAGCTTGTCCTGTTCCTTGGCGGGCTTGTCGTCCCTGGGCGCATCTTCCTTCATGGCCGTCTTGAAGTTGCGGATCCCATCGCCCAAACCTTTGCCGAGATCGCCGATTTTCTTGCCGCCGAACAGAATCATCGCGATAGCGGCGACGATCAGTATGTCGGTCATGCTCAAGGCGGCTGTCAGCTCCCTATACATAAGGCCTCCTTCTTCAAGGCCATTGTAGCGG